>Ga0302319_10011092_pt1 | contig 17131 bp, 14 predicted proteins | sample Bog_T0_2_FD_203319 | JGI IMG/M metagenome (GOLD analysis project Ga0302319, IMG submission 203319) | Peat permafrost microbial communities from Stordalen Mire near Abisko, Sweden - Bog_T0_2 | ecosystem: Environmental > Terrestrial > Soil > Wetlands > Peat | place: Sweden: Abisko, Stordalen Mire...
TCGATGCGTCCGAGATAAAGCACGACGCCCTCGGGAGAGAGCGCCACGGCTTCGGGGGTGACGGATGCGCCGGTGTGGCGGGCCAGAACAAGCAGTGGATCGAGCAGGGCTGGGAAGCGGTAAGCGTACTCGCGCGCGTGCCGGCGGACTTCGGCATCGGGAATGGTGGTATCGCCCTGGACAGCATAAAACAGCACGCCGCGGGGAGCGTAGGCCTGTTGAATTCTGTTCATTTCCGGCGCGTAGCCATTGCTGAGCGGGCAATCGGTGGTAACGAAGAAGAGCACCACCGCGCGCGCCTGGGCCCATTCGAGCGGGGTGTGCGAGACGCCTTCGGTATCGCGCAAGTTGAACTGGAGGGCGGGATGCGCCAGGGCAGCCGTGGCCAGCAGGATGGGCAGGGCCGCAATTTTCCCCGCGGAGTGCATAATCTTTATGATGCAACAAAGCGGCGCCGCCCGGCTGGCGCGATTTGTATGGTTTTGTAAATGGTGTGTCCTGAAGACGCGGTGGAGGTCGAGTAGGACGCGGCGGCTCCATGCGTTGTACGACCGGATCTACGGGGTGCCCTGTGAAGCGGCGATACATACCGAAGGCAGATGGGAAGCAGCGGCCCGACGGTTCGCCGCAAATCGTTCAAAGCCCGATGCGGTATACTCAGATTCTGCGAAAAGTCTGGCGTCTCCCCAACGAGAGAACATCAACGGACGTTGGGACCGGCCCGAGCGAATACCTGAATGCATCCCAACAACAACTAACATGAAACGTTCATTCTCAATTAAAACTTCATCCCTATGCCATCGGTATGCGGCAATTGCCGGCAGTGTGCCGGTTCTGATTGCTATGGTTTTGGTGTCGTCCGCGAGTCCAGCGCTGGCACAGACCGGACTGACCGGGATCTTTGGTGGCGGCCCCTTTTATAAAGATGCCGCCAGCATTGCCGAGATAGAAACTTCTGGTTTCACCGAAGCCATCGTGTGGAGTGTCGAGGTCAACAGCATCGGCGACCTGAATTTCAACGGGGAATTCCCGCTTACCTCCAACGGCGCCTACATTGGCAATCAGACTTATCCCGATTTTGCCTCCAACATGGCGCTGCTGAAACAGGGCACAGTCAAGCGGGTGACGTTCAGCATCGGTTCATCGAATGTCGGAGACTGGCAAGATATCACCGCGCTGGTGAAAAGCCAGGGCACCGGCCCGAATAGCATCCTGTATAAGGATTTTCAAGCGTTGAAAGCCGCCATCCCGGCTCTCGATGCAATCGATTTTGACGACGAGAACAGTTTTAATTCGCCCACCACAATTGCCTTTGGGGTGATGCTCGGCAAGCTTGGCTACCACGTGGCTCCCGATGCGTTTGACAATGCCAGTTATTGGACCAACGTCGTTTCCCAAATTAATACTCAACTTGCCGGCACCGTGGACGGCGTTCACTTGCAAGCCTACGCTGGAGGAAGCGGGAACAACCCCTGCGTGGGCTGGAATTTTGGCACTGTCCCGGTGTGGCCCGGTCTTTGGGATCAAGTGGATACTCCGAGTGAGGTCCAGACGATCATGTCCGGCTGGCATACGGAATGTGGCATAAACGGCGGATTCATGTGGCTCTACGACGATTTCGTCGGCACTCCCCTTACCGCGGAGTATGCCAGCGCCATCAACAACGCGGTCGCCGGCAGCGGATTTACGCTCTCAGGGCCGGCCACGCTCTTTCTGAATCAGAGTGCCGCGTCGAATGCCACCATCAGTATCACGGACTTCGGCGGATTTACGGGACCGGTAACTCTTACGGTTTCCGGTCTGCCGAAAGGTGTCCAGGTGTCTGTTAAGGGGCAGGGCAACAAACAGAAGATAGTGTTCAAAGCTGGCGCCTCCGCCAAGACCGGATTCACTGCCATCACGATTACCGGGACCTCCGGAACCGATACGCAGACACTTCCGCTTACCCTGGCGGTAAGCTCCGGCGTGGGCACAACTGGCAGCGGCACTCAGGTTGACCTGTCCGCGGAATTCAACTTGAATGGTATCTACCAGGACGGAACGACCTATACGACTGGCGGCATCGATGGCACGGGTTACTCGTACTCGGCGAATTTGCTCACCGGCTCGCGCGTGCTGAACGGCGTGCTCTTCGACTTCGGACCGGCGAATAGTCTGGATGCGGTCGGTTGCAGCGGCCAGTCGGTTACGCTGAGCGCGGGCCAGTTTTCCAGCCTGGTGCTGTTCGCGACGGGAGTGCAGGGCAATCAGATGTCGCAAACCATTAAGGTCAATTATAACGACGGCACGAGTACACAGTTCAGTCAGAGCTTCAGCGACTGGTACACCCCACAGAATTATGCTAGGGAGTCGGAAGCGGTAGCAATGCAATACCGCAATTTCGAGGATGGAACCAAGGATGAGCGGACGTTCAATCTCTATTCATATAAATTTGCGTTAAACTCGGCCAAAGTTGTGCAGAGTATTACCTTGCCCAACGATGCGGACGTCGTGGTGCTTGCAGCTACCCTGGAGCCCTAAATCCCACGCTCATTACGGCATGATGATAGCGAAGGCGCCCCGCTCGGGTCCGTTCCAAAGCCACGATCAGCGGAGCGCCGCGCGCGCGTTACAATCGACTGGTGATTCACGTGGCTGGCGGGGAGGCCGCCATGGCGTCTGCGCCGTCCCCCGGCAAGGCCTTGGTTGGTTTTCTACTTTCCGGATTCCTCTTCGCCCTGTTGGGCGCGGTGCTGCCTGCGTGGGGTTATCATCGCGATCCGCCGGAGTTCATGGCCATCGGGAATGGGTTCCTGAGCCTGGGCATCGGGGTGATCGCGGCGCACCAGTTGTCCGCCGCGATTTTGGCGCGCCGGAGCCTGCGGTTCCTGCTGGTGTTCGGCTGCTCCCTCGGATGCGCGGGTCTGCTGGCGCTGGCGGTTGCCACTCCGCCCGTGCACTGGATTTGGCGCATGCCGGGTTTGGCGGCGCTGGGCCTGGCAGTGGGACTGCTAAACGCGGGACTTTTCCAAAGGATCGCTTCAGGAAGTTCGCCAGAGCCTGCGCGCGCGGCGGCCTGGGGCGGCATTTACTACGGACTGGGATGCCTGGCGGTGACCCTACTGGTGGCCGGAACCTTTTATATATACACGGTTTCCAGCATCCTGATCCTGATGGCGCTAGTGCCGGGACTCTTCGCGGGGCTGTACGCGCGCACGGTTCCGGCGGGAAAGGCACCCATCGGGCACGCCGATTTCCGCCAGGTTTTCAAGGATTTCCGCAGTTTGGGCGCGGTGCTGTTCGCGCTGTTGCTCTTCTTCCAATTCGGCAACGAAATGTCGATTGCGGGATGGCTGCCTCTGTTCCTGGTGCGGCGCGTGGGGATGAGTCCGCCGGCATCGCTGTGGCTGCTGGCACTTTATTGGACGGCCTTGCTGGTAGGCCGTGTGGCGGCGGTGGCGATTATGCCGAAGGTGCGGCACAGCTTGCTGTTGGGGGGCAGCGTGGCTGCGGCGCTGTTTGGCTGCGCGCTGCTCTACCGGGGATCCGCGGATAACCGATCGGGGGCGGTGGCGGGGGTGGTGCTGCTGGGCGCGGGTTTCGCGAGCATCTATCCTTTGGTGGCGGAAAAAATTCGCGGCCGCTTTCCTTATTATCATCCGGTTTTTTTCAGCGGCATTTTTTCATTCGCGCTATTCGGCGGTTTAATCGCGCCGGGCACGCTGGGATATGCGGCGGCCAGTTGGGGAATCGGCATCGTGGTGGCGCTGCCGCTGTTGGGGACTTGCATGGTGTCGGCGCTGCTGGTGCTGATCTGGCTGGAATCCAAGGTGATGGGTCATTGATGCCGCGCCGCCTGCTGTTTATCTGCCTGGCGCTGCGGCTGTGCGCCGCCGAACCGCAGTGGCAAGCGGGGGGGCGGATCGCGGGCTTTCTGGATGCCTCGGTGGTGGCGCGGACCTCATTTTTTGGTATTCGGATTGTGAGCCTGGATCATGAGCGGGTGCTGTTCGAACGCAATTCGAGCCGCTTGTTTCTGCCGGCGTCGAACGCCAAGCTCTTCACCACGGCGCTGGCGTTGGCGCGTCTGGGGCCGGACTACCGCTTCCACACGCGGGTATTGGCGGACCGCAGCCCCGGCGCGGATGGCTGCGTGGAATCGCTATTTCTGGTGGGGGGAGGCGATCCGAACCTCTCGGGGCGCGCGATTCCGTATCGCGAGGACGGGCCCCCGGGCGATCCGCTGGCGGCGATTGAGGACCTTGCCTCGCAGGTGGCGGCGCGAGGGGTGCGCTGTGTCAGCGCCGATATCGTAGGCGACGACAGCGCATACGTCTGGCAACCGTACGCGGACGGATGGGATATCGGCGATCCGGTTTGGGATTATGGCGCGCCGGTAAGCGCCCTCAGCATCAACGACAACAGCATCACGGTGACCGTGCTGCCTGGCCGGCAGGTGTCCGATCCCGCGCGGATCGAGATCGTTCCGCCAGTTGAATATTACGACATCGACAATCGCGTGCGCACCATAGCCAGCGAGAGCAAGATGGAACGTAAAGTGACGATCGACCGGCTACCGGGGGAGCGGCAGTTGCGTATGTGGGGCGCGCTGCCGTTGAACGATGGGGGCGATACGGAGATGCTGGGGATCGACGATCCGGCGCTCTACGCGGCCTGCGCGCTGCGCGATGCGCTGGCGCGGCGCGGCATCGCGATACGGGGCGAAGCGCGGGCGGTCCACTTGTTTCCGAGCCAGGTTGCGGACCTGAAGCACGGGCCGGCGCCGGAACCGCGGGCGGGAGTGGAAATGGCGCGGCGCGATTCGGCTGCGCTGCTCGACGATCTGCGCATCACCGATAAAGTGAGCCAGAATCTGCATGCGGAAATGGCTCTGCGGGCGGTGGCGCGGGCGGGGCGGCATATTGGCAGCCGTGAAGGCGGACTGGCCGAAGAGCAGTTATTTCTGGACGAGGTGGGGGTGAATCGGGGTAGTTACAATTTTGCAGATGGATCCGGCTTGTCGCGGCTGGATCTGGTATCGCCGGCGGCCGTGGTGCGCTTGCTGGCGCACATGTGGCGATCGCCGGCGCGGGAGGCATGGGTGAGCCTGCTTCCGGTGGCTGGGCGGGACGGCACGCTGCATGCGCGCTTTACGGGGACGGTGGCGGAGGGCCGCATCTTCGCCAAGACCGGCAGCTTGTCGCATGTCTCCGCGCTTTCGGGCTACGCGCGCCGCGCCAACGGGCAAATGCTGGCCTTTTCCATCATGGTGAATAACTATAACTGCCCGGTCGCGGATGTGCGCGCGGCTATCGACCGGGTTTGCGCACTGATGCTGGAGTAGGCCTGCTGGAGTAGGGCGGGCGCATGTTAAGATTTACCTAAGACTTATGCCCATCTACGAATATAAATGCGACGATTGCGGAACGAAGTTCGAGAAACTGGTGCGCGCGGCGGCCGTGGAGAGCGGGGTGGAGTGCCCCTCCTGCGGACAGAAGCACCTGAAGCAGGAATACTCGACATTCGCCGCGCCGGCCTCCAGTCCCAAACAATCCGATGGCCCGTCGTGCCCTAGTGGACGCTGCGGCAATCCCGGCATGTGCGGCATGAACATGAACTGAGTGAAACGCAACTTCATGGTCCAGGTTGGGGAGTACACCTCCCTGGCGATCATGCTGCCGGCGGCAACGCTGGTGGGCTACGCGATCGGATACGCGCTCGACCGCGCCTTTCACACCCACTTTCTCTACATTCCGTTTCTGATCCTGGGCATTGCCGCGGGATTTATCCAACTAATCCGCCAGCTCATGCGGGACACGGGGCCCGATGAATAACCATGCATCCGCAGCCCGATGGTGAGCAGGGGCATTTCGAAAGGGCGTTGCGCCGCATCGCCCGCGGCACGGCGGCGCTGGCGGCGGGGGGATGCCTGGTTTGCCTGGCAGCGCGCGGTTGGCGATGGGCAGTGGCGTACCTGCTGGGGGCGGGCGCGTCCTATCTGAATTTCCGCTGGCTGAAGCGCGTGGTGGAGGCTCTGGGGGCCGCATTATCGGCGCGGCCTAGCCCGAAATTCGCCATCCTGATTGGGCTGCGGTATGTGCTGTTGGGCGGGGGCGCCTATGCTATAGTGAATTTTACTTCTTTGAGCTTGCCGGCCGCCTTGATTGGCATGTTCGTGCCGGTAGCGGCCGTCATTCTGGAAATCGTCTTCGAACTCATCTATGCAGCGTCATGAACAGATCTGGCTAGCCAAACAGTTCAATGAGTATGTGCCGGGTTTAGGCAACGGCATCTTGAAACTGCTGGGGCTGCCGGCCGAGCATCATCCATGGGCCAACTTTATGGTGATGGAGATCGTGGTGGCGCTGGTGATCGTCCTGTTATTCGCGTTTCTGCGTCCCCGGCTCTCGATGGATCGGCCGGGAAAGCTACAGCACGCTTTAGAGGTGATCTATGATTTTGTGCGTGGCGAGTCGGAAGACGCGGTGGGACACGGGGGCTCGAAGTACCTGCCGTTCTTCGGCACTCTTTTCCTGTTCATTCTAACGTGTAACCTGATCGGCATTATTCCGGGCTTCGAATCGCCGACGATTGAACCCTCGGTGCCGGCGGGTTGCGCGATTGCGGTTTTCTGTTATTACAATCTGATGGGATTTCGCGAGCAAGGCATAGGGAAGTATCTGGCGCATTTCGCGGGTCCCATGCCGTACCTTGCGCCGCTGATGGTGCCGATCGAATTGATCAGCCATATGGCGCGGCCTTTGTCGCTGACGGTCCGCCTTTACGCGAACATGTATGCGGGCGAGCAGGTGACGCTGGTATTTCTGAGTCTGACTTACTTCGCGGTGCCCGCGCTTTTCATGGGTCTGCACGTGTTCGTTTCTTTATTGCAGGCTTATATCTTTATGCTCCTGACCATGATGTATGTGTCGGGAGCCGTGTCGCACGAACACTAATCAAACGGCTTTATGCCGCCCCTTCAGTGTGAGACCGGCTGTACGAGGATGACGGGAACCACCTCCTGGGGGCGATTTTAATCGAAGGAGCAACACAATGAAGACAAAGTTAATGTTACTGGCGCTGGTGCTGTTCGCGTTGGCCAGCCCGATATTCGCGCAGGCCCCGGGCGGCAGCGCAGCCGCGGCGGGCGTGAACTGGGTGGCCATCACCTCAGGTTTCGCGATGGCAATCGCCTCGGGAATGTGCGGTCTGGCGCAAGCCAAAGCGGCGGCGGCGGCGGCCGAAGGCATGGGACGGAATCCGGGCGCTGCCCCGGCGATCCGCTTTGCCCTGCTGTTGAGCCTGGTGCTGATCGAGTCGCTGGCTCTGTACACTCTGGTCATCATTTTCGTAAAAGTGGTCTAAGAGCACGCAGCCGCCGATGGACGGTCCACGTTCACCGGCGGCTCTTCAACGGTCAGTCGCGGCACGCTCTGCCCCCGCCGTACTGAATCGCACCCCTCCCGCTCACCCGCGTTACGCGCCATTCCTGTTGGAAAACCCGCCGTTCGATGTATGCCTCTTTATTTCCAATGGCTTAACAGGCGAAGATGGCAGTCAATCGGGAGAGGTGTCGCTAAACCACCCGGAATTCGAGGGAACACAATGAGCACTCAGCCGTTTGAACCGAAAGCCGCAGCATCCGCCGGTTTAGTCCAGATCAACTCCGGCATCGAAGACGTCATTCAAAAGCGCCTGGCGGAAGAACGTATGCGCTTGGAACTCGAAGCGGGCGTGGTCAAACGCGAGACCCACCAATTCAAGAAACCGGTGGAGCATCCGTTCACCAAGGAGCAGCGCAGCCGGACCACCCTTCTTTTTGGCGGGCTGACCTGGAAGCACGAAAAACTGGTGCACGGCGCCCTGGAAGGCCTAGGCTACCTCGCCGAAGCCGTGCCCACGCCTAACGTGCGCGCGTTCCAGACCGGCAAAGAGTATGGCAACAACGGCCAGTGCAACCCGACTTACTTCACCGTGGGCAACTTGGTGCAGTATCTGCAAACCCTGGAAGAACAGGGGCTGACCAAACAGGAAATCATCGACCGCTACGTGTTCTTCACGGCGGGCGCCTGCGGGCCGTGCCGTTTCGGCATGTACGAGGCCGAGTATCGCCTGGCGCTGCGCAACGCAGGTTTCGACGGTTTCCGCGTGCTGCTGTTCCAGCAGTCCGGTGGCTTAAGCCAGTCCGACGCGGAAGCGGGCCTGGAGATGAACCTGGACTTCTTCCTGGGCATTCTGAACGCGTTGAACTGCGGCGATGTGTTGAACGAAGTGGCCTATGCGGTTCGCCCGTATGAAGTGAATGCCGGCGAGACCGACCAAAAGCTCGACGAAGCCATGGACTACATGCACGAGGTGTTTCGCAAGAAACAGCCGTGGCAACTGGGCGACAGCCTGACGAAATACCTGGGCGGCTTCAAGGACACCGCCGAATACATCGGCAAGTTCGTGAACCAATTGAAGGGCGACGAGTATATTCCGGCGCTGCACCGCTGCCGCGATGCGTTCAACGAAGTCGAAATCGACCGCCTGCGCGTGAAGCCCATCGTGAAGATCACCGGCGAATTCTGGGCGCAGACCACCGAAGGCGACGGCAACTTCAATATGTTCAACTTCCTGCAGCGCGAAGGCGCGCAGGTGCTGGTGGAGCCCATCGGCACGTGGATCATGTACATGATTCACCAAGTGGTGCAGAAATACAAGGATTTCAAGGGACTCGAAGAGGGCGCGGTGCTGCCGCCGATGTGGCGTCTCGATAAGCGCGTCAAGATCGAGTGGAGTTTCCGCAACAAAGTGGCGAAGCTGAAGCTGGCCGAAGCGATCTTCAAGAACGAATATCACAAGATCGTAGGCGCGCTGGGCGACATCGCGCATCATCTGACCGACCAGTACGAATTGCAGCGCCTCGGCCATCCCTTCTACAACTCGCGGGCGGGCGGCGGCGAGGGGCACCTGGAAGTGGCCAAGAACATTTATTACTCGAACAAAGGCCTGGCCCACATGGTGCTGTCGGTGAAGCCTTTCGGCTGCATGCCCTCCACGCAATCGGACGGCGCGCAATCGGCTGTTGTGTCGAATTATAAGGACATGATCTACCTGCCGGTGGAAACCTCCGGCGAGGGCGAAATCAACGCGCATTCGCGCGTGCAGATGGCGCTCGGCGAAGCCAAGAACAAGGCGAAGAAGGAATTCGCCGAGGTTCTGGAGCGCACCGGCTTGACCATGGACCAGTGCCGCGCCTGGGTAGCCGCGCACCCCGAATCCAAGCGGCCGATTTATGCGGTGCCGCACAGCGAAGGGGTAGTGGGCATGGCCGCGAATTTCGTAATGCACATCGCGGATCAAATGAAGAAAGAAGGCGTGGTGCCGGTGGCGATCGCCGTGGCAGAGCGCGAAGAAGCACTGGCAGTCCAATAGCCAGAGGATTCCATGGATAAACAGTTTTTCATCGGAATGGATGTAGGTTCCACCACCGTTAAGGCGGTGGTGGTGGATCAAGCCACCGACCAGATATTATGGACGGACTATCAGCGCCACGACACCAAGCAGCCGGAGAAGGTGCTGGAGTTTCTGAAGCGGATCGAGACCGAAGTTGACGGTTTCAAAACCGACCAGACGCGCATTTTCATTACTGGTTCGGGCGGCAACGGCATGTCGAAATATCTGGGCGCGAAGTTCGTCCAGGAAGTGAACGCCGTATCGCTGGCGGTGGAAAAACTGTATCCGGAGTGCGGTTCGGTGATCGAATTGGGCGGTCAGGACGCCAAGATCATCATCTTCAAGAAAGACCCGGAGACCGGCCGCAAGAAGAAGATGCCCTCCATGAACGATAAGTGCGCGGGCGGCACCGGTGCGGTCATAGACAAGATCAATGCCAAGCTGCGCATCCCCACCGAGCAGCTTTGCGAGATGGGCTACAAAGGGGTGAAGTTGCACCCGGTGGCCGGCAAGTGCGGGGTGTTCGCGGAGACGGACATCAACGGACTGCAGAAGATGGGCGTTCCGCCGGACGAATTGATGGCGTCGCTGTTTGAAGCCATCGTGATGCAAAACCTCTCCGTGCTCACGCGAGGCAATACGCTGCTGCCGGTGGTGCTGCTGCTGGGCGGCCCCAATTGTTACATCAAGGGCATGCGGGATTGCTGGAAGCACAACATTCCGAAAATCTGGGAAGAGCGGGGAACCGAGCTGCCGCCCGGAGTTCCGCCGGAGGATCTGATCCGCACGCCGGATAATGCCCAGTATTTCGCCGCCATCGGTTCGGTGGAATTCGGCAAGACCGAAGACGCCGAGATCGGCCGGTATATTGGATTCGAGAAGCTGGAATGGTACGTGAACGTGGGCCGCGAAGAGGAAAAATCCAAGCGCGGGGGCACGGGCGGTCTGGCGAAGGACGCCGACGATCTGGCGCGATTCAAGGAGAAATACCGCACCAAGAAATTCATTGGGGCTACTTTCCAGCCGGGTGAAGTGGTGGAAGGCTTCGTGGGCATCGACGGCGGATCGACGTCCACTAAGGCGGTGCTGCTGTCGAAGGATAAAGAGCGGCGCATTTTGGCCAAGACTTATCAGCTTTCGAAGGGCAATCCCATTGAAGACACCATCGAAGTGATGGGCAAGCTGGTGGAGCAGATCGCCAATCAAGGCGCCACGCTGAAGGTTCTGGGCGTGGGCACTACGGGCTATGCCAAGGACATCCTGAAAGATGTAATTGGCGCGGATGCCGCGCTGGTGGAGACCGTGGCGCATACGCAGGCCGGGCTGCACTTCTACGACGATGTGGACGTGATCTGCGACGTGGGCGGGCAGGATATCAAGATCATCATCCTGAAGGACGGCCGAGTTAAGGATTTCAAGCTGAATACGCAGTGTTCGGCGGGCAACGGCTACTTCCTGCAATCGACGGCGCAAGGCTTCAACGTGCCGGTGGAGCAGTACGCGGACACGGCTTTCGCAGCCAACGGCTATCCGAGTTTCGGATATGGCTGCGCAGTGTTCATGCAGTCGGACATTGTAGATTTCCAGCGCCAGGGATGGAAGCCGGAAGAGATCATGGCGGGGCTGTGCAATGTGCTGCCCAAGAACATCTGGCTGTACGTTTCACAGATTCCGAACATCTCCGCCATCGGGCGGCGGTTCCTGCTGCAGGGGGGAACGCAATACAACCTGGCCGCGGTGAAGGCGCAGGTGGATTTCATCGAGTCGCGCTTCAAGGGCAAAGAAGTGAAAGCCGACGTGATCGTACACGAGCATTGCGGCGAAGCCGGGGCCATCGGTTCGGCGCTTGAGGCCGGCCGTTTATGGGACCACGGGCGCGTGTCCACCTTTATCGGGATGGATGCGATCGCGCAGATCAGTTATAAGACCACGCGCGAGGAAGCCACCCGCTGTTACTTCTGCAAGAATAAGTGCCTGCGGACTTTCATCGACGTCAAGACTACGGTGATGAATGCGGATTACAAGCCTCCGGTGAAGACCAAGGTTCCGCTGGAAGCCGGATCGCAGCGTCTGATTATTGCGACGTGCGAGAAGGGCACGGTCGAGAGCGTGGACGATATGCGCCAGATCAAGGGGAGTCTGGACAAGATCAAGAAGGCTAATCCCAACTTCGTGGAGATATCGGCGAAGGCGGTATTCCGCGTGCCGGACGCGCCGCTGGTAGCCGATCCGCTGCCTAAGTTCGTGCTCACATCGTCGGCCAAGAAGCGCGTGGAGCTGATGAAGAAGCGCTCGGAGATCCGTATTGGGATGCCGCGGGTGCTGAATATGTACTCGATGACGCCTGTGTTCACGGGCTACTTCGCGTCGCTGGGGCTGAAGGCGGAGAACTTAGTTTACTCGGACTATACCAGCGAGCAACTGTACAAAGACGGCGCTAAGCGCGGGGCCATCGACCCATGCTTCCCGTCGAAGCTGGGCATTCCACACGTGCATAACCTGCTGTTCGTGGTACACGCCAAGAAGCCGCTGGACATCATTTTCTTTCCGATGATCGACTGCCTGACCACGGACTTACACGGGGTGCAGGCGACGCGCTCCTGTCCGACAGTGGCCGCTACTCCGGCCGCGGTGAAGGCGGCGTTTACCAAGGAAGGCGACTTATTCAAGGAAAAGGGTATCCAGTTCATGGATACTTTTGTGAATCTGTCGAAGCCCGACGTTTTTGAGCGGCAGATGTTCGAGCAGTTCAAGGACACGCTGGGACTGTCCTCGGAAGAGAACGCGCGCGCGGTGCAGGAAGGCTATCGCGCTCTCGATTACTACAACAATGTCACGATCCGCGGCGAAGCGCGCCAGGTGCTGGAAGAACTGGAACGCGAGGACCGGCTGGGCGTGGTGGTGCTGGGGCGGCCGTATCATAACGATCCGGGAGTGAATCACGAGATTTTGGAAGAGTTCCAGAAACTGGGCTATCCGGTGTTCACGCAGGATTCGCTGCCGATCGACGAGGATATGGTCTGGCGGCTGTTTGGGCCGGAAGTGGAATCGGGCGAGATCCCGCATCCGATGAATATCGACGATGTGTGGAAGAACTCATATAGCGAGAACACTTCGCGCAAAGTGTGGGCGGCTAAGTACACGGGCCGGCATCCCAACTTAGTGGCGCTGGAGCTATCGAGCTTTAAGTGCGGGCATGACGCGCCGATTTACTCGGTGGTGGAAGAGGTAGTTGAGCATTCCGGCACGCCTTACTTCTGCTTCAAGGATATCGACGAGAACAAGCCGACGGGGTCGATCCGGATTCGCGTGGAGACCATCGGTTACTTTCTGAAGCGCTACCGCGAAGACATGGTGGCGAATAAGAACAAGGTGAAGACGGTGGATGAGCAGATGGCGGAGTTCGAGGCTCGTCTGCGGCGGCAATTGGCGCGGGAGAAGATGCACGATCAAGGGAAGGTGAAGGAATCGTTCGATACCGGGGCGATGCCGACGATTCACGTGACCTTGGGGGCGTTGGCGGCGTCGAAGCCGGCGCCGGTGCGGGAGTACGAGACCGTTTCCGGGGATTGATCTTGTGGGGCAGCCAATTCTGGCTGCAGGCCACCTTTTAGGTGGCCCCCTCGAGTTCCTACATTCGGACAGGCGAATTGGAAAGCGGGCTTTAGCCGGCGCGGGGCTTAAGCCCCGCCCTTCAGTCTGGACCGGCTGCTGAGCCACATCGACCCCGGACTAGCGGAAGAATCTGAAGCCTTCGTCCGTCTTATCTATAAGCAGCGCCGTACTGATGAGTCCACCGAATGCAACGGCAAGATTGGTCGTTGACACGGACGTTGCCAGCTTTGTGTTTAAGTGGCACCCCAATTTCGCGCCCCGCTACGTGAGAATCATTCGCGGCTTTGAGTTGGTCCTCTCGTTCATGACTCTCGCGGAGATGGGCCAAGGCGCGCTGAATGCGAATTGGGGCCAGCGAAAGTGCGACCTGTTGGAGGAGTATCTGGGCGACTTCTCGGTGCTCCATTCCGACAACCGCTTGTGTTCGACTTGGGCTGCGATTCGGAACGAGAGCGCGCGCAAGGGACGGCCGATGAGTTCAGCCGATGCCTGGATCGCTGCCACCGCCCTGGTTCTTCCGACTCCTCTCGTCGCGAACAATCCCAAGGACTACCACCACCTCGACAACCTGCAACTGGTTTCTGCCGTCGCGATATAACCGCCGGATTTTGCTGGCGGACCAAATTCACCGAAGGGCAGGCTGAAGGCCATCCGACCCTGGCTGGTCCGCAGCGCGGCCGACAGGGGCATCCAGGTACTCGATCCAGCCGTCCATCATTTCCATTTCACTGGCCTCGCCCCAGCGCACTACCTTAGCCGGGTCGGGGTTTAACGGGTTATTCAGTGAGTTGTCGAAGTGAGAAACAATGGCGATGCGGGTTCCTTTGGGTATGAACTTAGGTTCATCCATGCGGTAAGTGATCTGCCAGTTGAAATTGTAGTGCGGCACCAGCAGCAGGATCTCCTTGCGGCCGTCGGGATAGGTGGCTTCGAAGCGCGCGTCCTTACCGCGCAGGTGCATGTGCGGGGTGAGGCTGGTGAGATACAAATCCTGTTTAAAGGTGTGACACTCGGAGACTTCCACGTTGGGGTCCCCGGCGGGGATGCGGAAGAAGTAATTGGACAAGTCCACGCGCTTGGCGATCCGCTGGGGGGGGGCTTTGGCGAAGATCAGGCCGACGGAGGTGATGTCGATTTCCGGTTTTTTGGTGGCCTTGGAGTAATGGATCTGAAAGCCGAGGTTGGAGCCGGCGGGGATTTTGCGAGCCGTTCCGAGAGGGTAGACATCCGCTCCGCGGCCGGGGAGGTACGAGCTGATTAGTCCCCAACTCCCGAAGTTTTCGTCGCGGGGTTTGGCTCCGGGCCAATAGGCGTTGTCGTCGACGATGCAGCCATCGTCGATCACGGGGGCATCATAGCGTATCCAGGAAAGTTTTCCTTCGTGAACCTTGAGCCAGTCGGCATAGGCGGACTGCGGGTCGGCGGGTTGGTCCTTAATAGGTGTGGCGGATTTGGGCTGGGCGGGCGGGTTGACGAAGACGTGTGCATGGTGAACGATCTTGCGGTTGCCGGGGCGGAGTTCGGCGGCTACGATCCATTTGTCTTCCGTGAAATTGGTGGGGACGGTGAAGTATTCGTACTCATCGGGGCCGTCGGCGGTAAGGGCATGGGGGGGGATAGGGATGATCAGGTCGGGCTTGCCTATTCTCCAATCGGAGGAGAAGACGGGCGGCGTGGGGGCGCGGTGGGGATCGCCTTCTTGTGCGCCTTGATCGACCCAGGTCTTGATGATGTCGATTTCGGCTGGGGTAAGGCTCCAATCGTTGGACCATGTGCCATAGCTGGGGTCGGCCTTCCAGGGCGGCATTTGGCGGGTGAGGACGGCTTCGCGAATGGCGGCGGCCCAGGGGCGGGTCTGCCGATAGGTGAGAAGCGACATGGGGGCAATGTCGTCGGGGTGGTGGCAGGTGGCGCAGTGTTTATTCAGGACGGCGGCTACGTCGGCGCTGTAAGTGATATCGGCGCAATAGAGCGGGATGGCGGCGGGGAATAGCGCGGCTAGGGCGGCGAGTGCTCGCAGCTTCATGGATGGCCTCCGAGTTAGTACGAGTGTAGCGCAAGTGACGAAGCATGGCGAGACTGCCGGCTTGCCTCCCTTTCCGTCTTCGAATTACCATGGTCTCGAATGGCGCGACGCCTATACCTGATATTTGTGCTGCTGCTGGCCGCCCATCGGGCTCCAGCGCAGGACGCGGCGGAGGAGATCCTGAAGCACGCCATCGCCATGCACCAGGCGGGCGATGCCGAAGGCGCCATCCTCGAATACCGCGCATACCTGAAGCTGCGGCCGGATTCCCGCGACGCGCGCTCCAATCTGGGAGCGGCGCTATCGGGCACGGGACGTTACTCCGAAGCTATCGTGGAGTACCGGGCGGCGCTGCAGGTTGGCCCGAAAGACCCGCGCATCTGGCTGAACCTGGCGCTGGCGTATTATAAGCTGGGCCAGATTGCGGACGCGGCGCGCGAACTGGAAAGCCTGCATGCGGCGCAGCCGGCCAATCCGCAGGTGATATTGGTGCTGGCCGACTGCTGGCTGCGGCAGGGCCAGAACGACAAAGTGATTGGCCTGCTGGGGCCGCTCGACAAGCCGGACGGCGACATGGCCATCGCTTATATGCTGGGCACGGCGCTGCTGCGCGCCAAGCAAGTCGATCGCGGCCAGCAGATCGTGGACCGCATCCTGCGCAATGGCGACTCCGCCGAGGCGCGCTTACTGTTGGGCATGGCCAAGCTGGAAGCGCTCGAATACCCCGCCGCTATCGGCGACCTCACCAGAGCCGTGGAGTTGAACCCGCATCTTCCGGGCCTCTATTCCTACCTGGGCCGGGCGCAGATGGCCAGCGGCGACATGACCGCCGCGCGCGCCGCCTTTGAGAAGGAACTGGCGCAAAATCCAAACGACTTTGAATCGAATCTGCGGCTGGCCGTGCTATTGAAGCAGGATGGCGAATACGACCGCGCCCGGGAGTTGTTAGCGCGCGCGCTACGCGTCCGCCCCGGCGACGACGCCGCGCTTTACCAGGTAGGGGCCACGGAACTGGCGGCCGGGGATATGCAGCGCGCCTGCGCCACTTTGGAGAAGGTGGTGAAGCAGGCGCCGGAGTTTCTGGAGGCGCATGTCTCGCTGGCCCAGGTATATTACCGGCTGAAGCGCAAGGCCGACGGAGACCGGGAGCGGGCGGTGGTGCAGCGGCTGAAGGCGAAGAAGGACGCGAAGGAGTCCAGGGGCGATGCGCAATGATGCAAAATGATGGTCGCGCTACGCCGCGTTGATATCCGCGCTTTCGAGCACTGCCTTGGCATACCCGCATACCGCAACCTCAATCATGGCGCGCCCGAGCCGCTCGGTGGTGGTCACGTAGTTGGGAAAAACGGCCTTCAACAATGGAAGCAAGGGACCCATCAGGGCGTAAGGCACGCGGTAGAGCGCCGTCCTCGATTTGATTCCGTGCATGGGCACAATCACTCCAGGGCGGAACATATAAGCCGCCTTGAAGGGCAGCCGCAGGAGAGCATTCTCGGTGCTACCCTTGACCCGCGCCCACATGGTGCGCCCCTGCTCCGAACTGTCGGTGCCCATACCGGAGACATAGATAAACGTCATATGGGGATTGAGCCGCGCGAGCACGCCTGCCGCCGCCAAGGTGAAATCGTAAGTAACGCGCCGGTAATCGCTTTCCAGCATACCGGCGGACGAAACGCCCAGACAAAAGAAACAGGCATCGAACCCGGACAGTTGCTCCTCAATGGAAGAGAAATCGAGCAAATCGCCATGCACGAGTTGGCGAAGCTTAGGGTCCCGCTGCGCGGTTGCACTGCGTCCGATGGACAGCACACTCGACACCCGCGGATCGATTAAGCATTCGCGCAAAACACCTTGCCCGACCATTCCGGTGGCTCCGAATAGAACAATTTTCATGGATCGAGCCTCGCCGCAATCTCTGCGTGTCCCGATTCGCGGGCCCACTGAGCCGCAGTGGTATGCATCTGCTCATCCACTACGGAGGCATCCGCGCCGCGCGCCAGAAGTTCGTCCACTACTTCCGCGCGCCCCATGATCGCCGCATAATGGAGCGCACTCTGGCGGCAATAGGGCGTC
>Ga0302319_10011093_pt1 | contig 17130 bp, 9 predicted proteins | sample Bog_T0_2_FD_203319 | JGI IMG/M metagenome (GOLD analysis project Ga0302319, IMG submission 203319) | Peat permafrost microbial communities from Stordalen Mire near Abisko, Sweden - Bog_T0_2 | ecosystem: Environmental > Terrestrial > Soil > Wetlands > Peat | place: Sweden: Abisko, Stordalen Mire...
GACGCCGCGATGTCAGATTAAATTGATTGGTCTTTCCGACGAGCTGTGCTACGCGCGGCAGAGTGGCCTCGTCGAATGGGCCATGAGCGCAGACCATGCACAGTTCGCGAAGGTACTCCTCAACAGAAACCGTGCTGTGTTGCACCCGTTCGCGCCGGGCGTCGTCGGCATAGCTATCGGCGCGCATTCGGTCTTCTTCAGAAAGACTCCACGCTTCAAAATACCGGCCCGCGGCCAGGGCGCGGATATACTCGGCCGGGTCATTGGCGAGCTCCGGCACTGTGATCATCGGCAAGTGGGCGCGAACGTGGGCGCGCTCGGCCGGATTGTCGTCGAGAAACACAAAGCTATCCAGCCCGAGGTTGAGCTTTTGCGCCATCGCCTCGAGGTTTGCGGCCTTGTCCTGCCAGTTAGCAGTAAAAACGGCGAAATCCGCTAGCTTCAAGACCGATCCTTCGTGTTCTTCGAAAGGCAATCGCGCGTCAGCCTCGTCGTTCTTGCTGCAGACGGCCAGCAGAATCCCTCGATCCTTCAACTCGCGACAATGCTGCTGCAGTGCCTGATGAGCCTCGCCGCGCGCATCCGGTGGACCGAGCCGGATACCTCCAAGACCATCTTCTCCAATAACACCGCTCCACAACGTGTTGTCCAGATCGAGAACGAGGACCTTCTTCGTCAGCCCCAGACCGGCACGAATTAAAGCCAGCTGAGCTTTGGCGAGCGCCGGCAGGGCAGCATGAGCCGGATGCTGTTTAGCAAGATGCCATGCACGGTCATCCTGCCATCGTTCCCGGCCGAAATTGGCCGAAACCTGGTCCTGGTCGAGAATGGCCACCTGCGGCGGCGCGATCTGCGAAAGTCGAAGATTCAGCTCACGGAGAATAGCCGACCGGACGCCGGGAAGCCGCTGGCTAAGCGCTCCGTATGCGTCAGAGACCTGAAGATCAAAGTTGTGCTGGATAATTCGGCATGGAAGCCGGCTTAACACGGTATCCCATTGACACTTAATACCGTGCAAAGCGGTGCGTACAGTGGAATCGGGATCGCTGCTGATCGCCGGAAGGTTGGCATCGCGCCAGTGGCTGGCGAATAGGACGAAATCCGGTGCAAAGGCATAAAGTGCGGAGTCCGGCTGCAACACATCCTGCGCGACCGTGCCATACGGCGGCGCATACACTTCCATTGCCAAGCCGTCCATCCAGGCCAGCAGACTCAAGATCGAACGGTGAAACACAACGGTGTGATTGCACAAGTACGCAACACGACACGAGCGAATGATCCCCGGCAAGGGAGCCTGCGCCTGTAAACGCTCGAAGAGTTCGGCGGCTTTGGCGAGAAACTCGTAGGACTCTGGTCCCGTGCCGACAGCCTGGCGCAGGCAGTCGTAGGCGGCGGCCACATCGCCCGCGCGGCGAAGCTGCCGAGCGGATTCCAACAGGTTTTCAGCGGATGTCATGCAGGTGCTCCAACAATACTGGAACGGGATCCTTCTGTTCAGTTGGCATAAAACTGGCGGTTTGATCGGTGCTCATGCGCGGTAGCCGCGGCCGATAGATGTGGAGATCGGGATGGGCCTTCTCCAGGAACTGGCAGAGCGCTTCACCGGCCTTCTTTGCGACTACGTACTCGCTCAGGTCCGGTGGCAGTTCGTCGATAAAAACGGTCGAAGGATAAAACACGCGTTTTAAACCCAGGGAACACAGATTTTCGACCAACCGTTGAAAGCCCAGGACGTAGTAATTACAGAACCCCTGAAACAACGCACTGGAGAATGTGCCCGGCCTTCCCGATGCAATAAGCGGCGACGCGAAATAGTACAGGTGAGTCGGTGTCCAACTTTCGCCGAGGTTGTAAGTTTGATCCAGAACATTCAGTTGCAGGCACCCAGCCGTACCTCCCGCCGAAGTGATCTCCGCGGCGACTCGATGCGCGTCGTCCGCGCCTAGATGGTAGGTGAGCTTCACATCCGCGCCGCCCGCCGCGAGTAGCTTAGCGGCCACTTCACCCAGGCCGCGGGAACCGCCCACCACCAAAGCGCGCTGACCGGCGAACTCATCCCGGCTGACGATCGCCTGCAACACGCGCGCATGAGCTTGCTCCTGGTGGGAGGGCCGAAAGAAGGCGGTAAGCTTGCCGGTCATGTTCGGAGACGATACGGCGATCATCACGAGGCCGTAACGGGTGTCCAGCTTTTTGACTTCATATGCCAGAACTGGCGCGAAGTTGTCATCTTCTCGGAAGGCCACATCGAGCGACGAATAAAAAGAATGCAGACCGGGGCATTCCATGCCAACGAGGCGCGTCGTTGCCAGCAATTGGGCAAGCAGCAGCGCTGCGCCAAGATGCGGGAAAAGCTGCGCCGCAGCAGCCCGATCGAGATACAACGGGAGCATCCCGGATGCGCTTTCAGCGTCGCGCATCGCAAGCACTTTGGGATCCTCGCGCGGCGGGAACCCGACGGTGAACAGTCTCAACTCCGGGTTCGGTACGTGGCTCCACTTGAGTTTGATTTTGGTGGTCACAAACTGGTCAACCAACAGATGGATTTGCGTCTGGCCGTCCAGCTCGCTGATGAGGGAATAGGTTACGACGTCCCCCAACCGGATGGGTCGCGCAAAGTCGGCGCGAATGGAATTGATGTTGAGCGGTTGAGGGCGATCTTGCGACCAAACGTCCAAAGCCCACAGCAGCGAATGAATACCATGCACCACGGCCGCACCGAAAATCGATCGCCGCGCCACCACCGGAGCAATGTGGACAGGATTAAAATCGCCCGAAAGCTCGCTAAACGCGAGTTGGTCGGCCAAGCAAAAATCTCGTGTAATCATCGCCCTTCGAGGACGGCGAGAAAGTTCTGCGCTGACTTGATTTCTGCCACTTGATCCGTTGTGAAGCGGATGCCAAATTCGGATTCGATGCTCAGAACAAGGCGGACTGTGGCGACCGAATCCCAATCCGGGTAGGTCGCGGGTGAAAGCTCCGATGTGAGCCGGATCGAGGGATCGTCAAACACATCCTGGAAGACACTTTGCAGCTTCTCAGTGGTGGTCATCTGCCAAGCCTCACCGAAGATCTCCTCGTTGATTCAAGCTCAATGCGAGCATACACCTATGTCGCTGCTCAGACAAAATGCCTAATAGCTAAAGCGCGGCCGAATCCGCAGGGCCGATTGGGGTGCGGTAGACCTGCCGCTTCCAGTGAACGCACCGGTTCTAATGCACACATCCACATGAACGCGTGGGAGTACGGAGGCCACGCGGCGTGTGTCGAACCCCCAACATTCTACGTTTCGCATCCACTTCCTCATGGAAAAGGGCGGGCGCACTCTTTTCGGCTGTAGGCGGAATGGTGTCGCTGAAAGCACTCAACTTCAATAGGGTTCAACAGGTATCAATACGCTTTGGGGCAATTCCAATGGGGTGCTGGCGTTGTAGGCAATTGATTCCAGGAGACCTGGCCAGGAACACTGAATCCGGTTTGGGATAAGGAGGGGGTCAACAAAGCTGTCTCACATCAGGTTTGGTCGTGTCACGAGGAGTCTTGGCCGTATCGACATATAGCCCCAGGTGCAACCAAGCGCAGGCGAGAGTGACCAGTGCGTGGAAGCAGGCTTTTGATTTTTCGTCGGGTCAGCGCCTCGTTTACGCAACCTTGAGTGAAAGCGCAACACCTTGTTCCCATTGCTGGAGCATGCGGTTGCCAATGTCTTCGAATTCCGCGTGCTCCTTTATGTATGTGCGCAGTTCCGTGGAGGTGGCCGCAATCGCGGCGTCGATGCGTCCGAGGATTTCCCGGACGTGGGCAGGCGATGCCCCCAAGCGCGTCTCGCCCAGGCGCTGCAAATCCTTCGCGCTCGCCCATTTCGTCGTGCCGTTGAGCGTAAGCGCCATGCTGTCCTTCGGCAGATAGACGGAGGTGGTGACAAGATCGTAGACGGGGGCGAGCCGGGCTTCACCCTGAACATCGTCATAGACAATCCCGAAGTTCTTGAGGTGGGCATCGCCATTGCGAAGCGCACAATTAAGGGCAATCAGGGTGAACAGCTTTTCCATGTCTTCGTGGACATGCGTCGAATTTGCGAATTGCCCGAAGCGCTTCATGACCGAAGTCTCGTAGCTGCCGCGGTATTTTTCATCCGTTCTGCGGCCATTGAGCACGCAGAAGTCCTCAAGTCCGCGGTAGGTCCCGTCCATGCGCAAGTCGAAGCGGTCGATCACGAGGGCCATGCCATCTTCTGCCAGCCGGTACGGGGGTACATCGAGTCCGCACTTGCGCGCGGCTCCAAGGCAGAAGTATTCGTTAGCTGCAAGCTGCGGATACTCATTGGGTTCCCAGAACTTTACGATGTGGGTCGCACCCCTGTAGCTTTGCGACAGACGATCTCCCGTGTGCTCCATCTCTTCGAAGGCCTTTTCGTCGCGCACGAGAATCTTGGGCTGCACACCGCTGATCCCAGAGAAGGCCGCGAATTTCTCAAGCAGGTAGCGGAACAGGTCACCGCCGCGGCCGCGTTCGAGGATCTCATCTACCGACTGGAAGGGCACATTCTCGTTCAGTTGCTCCTTGTCGCCCGTGTAGCGGATGCGTCCGACCTGTGAACGGCCGACGATGGACAGCAGGTCGAATTCGTCGAAGGCGCCGGTTGCTTTGGCAAATGCAAGGCGGAGCCGCTCGCGTAAGGCGCCCTCGGGCAGGTTCATCTCAAAAATCGGTAGCAGGCCGAAGGAAACGCTCCACGACTCAAGCCTCACCGGCATGGTCACCGAGACCGCGCGCGCGGTTGGAGCGCCCGGCAGGTAAGCAAACGTGCTGCCGCGGTCGCCGTGGCGATCGAACATCCCCGCTTCAGCGGCGTCGGTCCATACTTTGATCATCGCGATCCTCGTTAAGGAGTTCGTCCAGGGTGGGGCGGCGAGAGCTCATCGCCTGTAGTTTCAGCTCCATCCCGAGAGCACCGAGCAGTTTGGTGATTTTTGAGAAGCCCATTTCGCCAGCGCGTCCGTTCTCAAGCGCTTCAAGCGTGGCCCGGCTGATGCGCGCTTTACGCGCGAGTGCCACCTGGCTAAACTTGAGACTCTTTCGGCGCGCGGCAATCTGTTGCCCCATAAAGATCAAGTCAAGCATATGTACAATATATTAGGCAATTAATGTATTTACAAGTTATTTGCCCGATATAATAGGCATTTATTGGATCATTGAATATCCGCGGGTGCCAAGAATCGCGGAATTTGAGCGATTCGCAAATCGACCCGCAGCTTTGACCCCACGCTCAAGCCAGCATCTTCAACTCCGGGTATCGCGAAAAAATCTTATATTGGTCTTCGGCAGTCAACTGCGTCAGCTTGATTGGCTTGTCCTGCGAGCGCGTGCCTTTTTGATTCAGCACGTTCATCAAGCTCCATTCTCTCTGCAGTATCTCCGGCTCGTGCGCCTTCAAGTCATAACGGGTAAAGTCGATCACAAAAGAAGGTCCGTCCGCCATCCAGTTCTTGAGCAGTGCAAGCCGAAAATCCCGATTCATGAACCACCTGATTTCCAACTCTTTCTCAGATCCCGGCGCACCAGTTCCTTTCGCATCGAACCTATAGTTCAGCGACGCATTGTTGGGCGTGTGCTTTCGCCATTCCATGCCGAACTCACCTTCAGTCAGCACCTGCGTATCCGGCCACCTGGCCTGCACTGCCTGTAGCCACCAGGCCAGATCCTCATCATGGCCAATCGATACTTCCCAGATCGCCGTGACCCAGGCAAATCCATTCAGTGCGTAACCCTGGTCCAAGTGCATGGCGACTGTGTCCATCATTTCCTTCCGGCCCCGTTCCACTCCGAGCCTGACGACGGTTTCGATGGGCCCCACGCCGAGACGGCTGTTGAAGCCTCCTTGAAAGCCGTCCCTTCGCGCGGTTAGAAAATCGCAGGTCCAGCCATCCAGGCACACACAGTCGATGAAATCCGCCGGCCCCTGGGCTGGCTTCAAATAATGCTCGCGACTTGGGTAATACGGATAGCAGATGCCGCCATCGCCGTCACCATTGTCGACGCCGTGCTGGCTCCAGATCTGGCCCTGGCACACATGGATGCCCTCTTCCGTGGCCAGGAATCTCTGATTCTCCGCATCCATATAGCCAGCGACCAGGCTTTGCGGGCGATATCCGCCTCCAACCATTTCGGAGATCAACCGCAGTGCTTTGTGAATCGACTGGCGATTATGCTCTCGCGTGTCATACATGGGTGCGAAATAGCCGCCTGGAATGAATGTGATCTCGTCGCCATAGCGGTCGTGATAAGAGGCAAGCAGACGCCGCGCCTCCTTGTACTCCTGCCGGCTATCGTTCAAGGCCAGCCAACTTACTGCCCAGGTCATCTTGCCCCCTGGACAGCCTCTGGCAAAGGCTTCGCGCCGCGAGCGAATCCGGTCAGGGCTATTGTCAGAGGCTTCGTCTTTGCCGATCGCGCGATCTGGAGTGACTTCAATCTGATTCACGCGCACAACGGAAACGTGTGTAAGATACCTGCCGCGAAGGGCGGACGTACTTTTTCCGGATTGGAGCGCGCGCAGTTCCGCAGGTGCGAACGCAAGAGACGCTGCTGCCCCTGCCGCTCCGCTCAAAAACTGCCGCCTGGTCCGCAAACGATTATTCGCCATTCTTTGCGCCAATCTTTCTTACCGCTCTTCCACCTATTTACTGTAGTCTTCCGGGTGGACTTGGATGGATGAAGGTGGAAAACCGGCAACTGCGGAACCGAGCGTGGTGTTGGGCGTGTCGCCCATCGTCAACTCAAGCCTGCCGCCATTGACAATATCCGCATGCCGAAACCAGACCTGATTGAGCACCTTTCCGTTCAGGCGGATGTTCTCGACATACTTATTTTCATGGGAAGTTTGATTCGCGACAATCTCAAATGTCTTTCCATTCCTTAAATGAATGGTTGTCTTGCGAAAGATCGGACTGCCTATGTCATAGATGGGGACTCCCGGCGTGACGGGATAGAAGCCCATCATCGAGAACACCGCGAAGGCGCTCATGGCGCCCCCATCTTCATCACCGGGTATGCCTTGTAGAGTGTCGGTGAAGAATGATTCCAGGATCATGCGGATACGCTTTTGCGTTTTCCAGGGAGTGCCGAGGCGGTTATAGAGATACGGTATAGCGAAGCTGGGTTCGTTACCCATGGAAAACTGACCCACCATGGATGTGGAATCGGGAAATTTGGCCTGGAACTCGTACTTCGATCGGCCCAGGGGTTCGCGAAAAAGCCGATCGAGATTGGCCGTGGCCTTGTCGGCTCCGCCCATCAGTCCGATCAGGCCGTTGAAGTCGTGGGTCACATCCCAGGTGTAGGTGTAGCCGTTATTCTCGTCGTAATAGTCCCTTCCTCCCATCCCGCCATCGAATTTGGGATCGAGCGGCTCAATCCAATGCCCCTCAGAGTCCTTTGGCCACATCATCCCCTTGTCCTGGCGGAAAAGATTCCTGTAGTTTGCGGCACGCTGAAGAAAGAGCGCCTCCTCCTGGGGTCTCTTTAGAATGCGCGCAAGCTGAGCAATCGACCAGTCATCGAAACTATTCTCCAGGGTGACGGGCACAGGTTGCCGCTTCTCAAACGGATTGACGTCCGGCACGGTTTCCATTTCTCCGGGGCGAAGGGCAGGCATATAGCCATGGAGGGCATAAAACTCATCGAGCGGTCCTTTGGGCCCGAGACGCCAGGGAAGGAGAGTGCCCTGGAGAGAGCGCTTGCGGACGCCGTCGAAGGCAACCGGCAAATCGAAGTTCCGCACGCCTTTGAACCATGCGTCGGCAAACCAGGGAGCGGCGTGATTGCCGTTCATGCATGCATAGGGCCCGGTGAGGAGGGCAAATGAAGGCATCGTTCCCGATTGTTGATACATGCGCACATAGGACTGGATCTTGTCGGCCTCCATGTCAGGATTGAGCAGGGTCTGCAGCGGCTCAAGCGCGCGGTATGTATCCCATAGCCAGTTGTCGACATAGAACGGGCGCTTATCTTCATGGACCTGGTGATCGAACGCGCTGAAGTAGCGGCCGTCTTCAGTGATGTTGACCATCCGTTCGAAGCAACGATAAAGCGCGGTATAGAAAACCTTGCGCTGCGATTCCGTACCGCCCTCCACCACGATCTGACCAAGGACCTGATTCCAGCGCGCCTTTGCCGAAGCCTTAACTTTTTCAAAGCTCCACTCCGGAATCTCACGCCGTAGATTGCTTTTTGCCTGTTCTATGCTGATGAACGAAATGGCGTACCGGAACTCGAGGGTCCTGGCGCCTGGACTTGAGGCAATTGCGCGATTGCCTTCGCCCAGGGATTCCAGCTTGAACGTAACGGGCGCGCTGAATTCACCGTAGACAAATGCCTTCATGTTGCTGAAACGCTCTTCGCCGCTGACCACGGTTCGACCGTCCTGTTGCAGATCGCCGGGCAATCGGTTGGCCAGCACGACGGAAGCCTTGCCGTCAGGAAAAGTGAAGCGGAAGTAGCCGCACCGTTCGGTTGCGGAGAACTCGGTCTGAATCAACGAATCATCAAAGCGGGTCGAATAGTAATAAGGAGTAGTTTTTTCCTGGTCGTAGGCTGCAGCACTGCCGTCCACTCCGGGCATGATGCTGAACAACTCCTGCATCCGGTAGGAACTGATGGTTAACGGAAAAGACTTGATTTGATCATCCAGCGCGTCGGCGCGTATTGGATAGACGCGTACCATGCTGTTGGGCAGAAACACGGCCGGACGAGTCGGTTGGAGGAGAATGCCTACATTGCCGATGGTGGGATCGACATATTCGACCTGTGCTGTCGCGCGCCCCACCCACACGATTCCAGCAGCCAGAACTGCGAACCTGAGCCAATCTGGTTGAAAAATGCGGCTCACGACGACGCATGCGATTCCCACTCTATACTCCATTTCAATTGCGTTGCTGGAAACCGGCGAGATGGCGGAATGATGCCAGGGAACTCCGATTCCGGTAAAGTTGAATTCTATTGGAAGCTCAACCTAACACCCATTGGTCATTTCAACGATCCTGCGCTGCACCCGGTTGGCGAGTTCACAGGATTACAGCGAGCATCTACATTTCCTGGAAGCGTAACCGCGTAGTGCCCCGGCCAACGCGCGGGCTCATTGGCAGGATAGTCGGTGCTGAGGATCTGGGCGCCGCTGGCGATCATGGCATCGCGGCGCGCTGTGTCGTTGTTGCGAGCTTCCGTGGTATCCGCATCGGTGCGGGTGCGAACGAGGTAACCCTTTTGGACCAAAGCGGTGATGTCCGCGGAGGGACCGTCATTGCGTTCGATAAAAGCCGCGTCGGGTTCGCCGGGTTCCGCATTGGTGAAGAGGACTCTACCTCGAAGCGATGGATGGCCGGCCAGATATACCGGTCCCACCGGACGCTGGTCCATGAGAAAGATGACTTTGCCGCGAGCACTTTTCAGGGTAGGCCAGTTGCCGGCAAGTACAGCCTGGTTCAGTGTGTCATATTGGCCGCGCACGTCATCGGGAGTAATGATTTCATCTGGCGGAAAGACCGAGCGGATCTCAGCATCCAGGGCGTCGAAGGTGCTGGAAGTGAACGGCTCGGGTTGGGTAAGTTGAACGGTGCCGCGCGGCTTCTCCTGTTTTGTCTCCACGAGAATGAAGATAGGAATATGCCCCGGGTGGTCATGCGACCATCGGCGGACCTGTTCAAGACAAGCGGTAAAGGGCTGGCAGACGCTGCGGTAGTCGATGTCCTGGACGTGCATCACTTTGAAACCGGGTTTGGCCATGACGCCGTGGGGATCGAAATCCGGATCGGGAGGAAGATGAGCAGCAGCAATCATAGCGGATCCTTGTGGATGCGCGTAGCGGCCACCCTCGCTGTCAGCGAAAACATCGAGTTCGATTTGCCGGACGCCAGCGTCGAACTGCTGTGCAAGCGGCAGATGCCGGTAGTCCAGGCCGTTGAATAGCGCCGGATTTCTGGCCTTCCACAAGGTCTCCGCGCTCGGGGCAAAACCAGCGTGATAACTATTGTGGGTGCCGATGACTTGAATCTGGTTGATGCGCAACTGGTTATTCGTTTGGGCGCAGGCCGGCAGGACGCTGTAGAGAGAACCGAGGATGAGAAGCGTTCGTGACAACGGCCGAAAGGGCATTGATTCTCCTGTTTGAGAATACTTAGACGTGAATGTGCGACTTGCTGTAATGCGTGGACCACTCGACAAGACACTCATTGAGAATTCGCCAGGTATTCCGTTCGCGCTCAACCTCAATCAACATGTAGACATTGAGATCGTACCGAATCGCGGCGATCGCATGGCACCGCATTGACGGCAGGGCCGAAGTTCTTACGGTCTGCGGAGGAGGCCTCACGCGCCCATAACGAGCGCGTGAGCGATGGGCCGAGAGCACCTGCCGCAACGATTCCAAACTGCGGGCAAGCGATCGACATGGTTTGCCTTCCCCTCCATTTAGAACGTCAACTTGAGCGCCAGTTGAATCTGGCGCGGCGGGAAGGACGCAGTGATGGAGCCAAATCCACCGTCGGAACGGTTGGAGTCGGGATTCTGGTAATTGACCGCGTTGAGAGCGTTGAAAGCCTCACACCGGAAATCCAGGTTGGAGGAGTCGTTCCACAGCGGGAATAGCTTATGCAAACCGGCATTCATCTGATAGAAGGGGTTATCGCGGAGTGAGTTTCTGCCCGCGTTGCCGTAGGGCTGCGCCACATTGGTTGGAATCGAGACCGCCGTGGAACTGAGATAGCCCGTCAGCGACGTGTTCGTCTTGACCCACGACCCTCTTGGCGATTTCGGGTTGCCCGACACGTTGGGGCGATAGTTGAGCAGATCGCTTACATCCAACTGCGACGGCTCTGAGTAAATAAGGTTGACGGGTGCTCCGCTGGTTGCGGTATTGATGAGGGTAAACTGCCAGCCGCCGGCCGCTGTTTGCATGGCGCGATTGGCGCTTCCGCCCCAGTGACGCCCCCGGCCATAGGGCAGATCCCAAATGGCGGTCAGCGTATCGTTGATCGGTTGGTTGTAGGCAGACTGTCCACGCTCACCCCCGAGGTTTGCCAGGTTCACGCGCGAGTTGTCGTTGTTCGGCGTATCCAGATGGCCCGATGCGTTATCGATGTCCCGGGAGTAAGTGAAGGAGTTGAGCAGGTAGAGACCGCTCGAGTAATGGTGCTCAACTCTGGCTTGCACGCCGTGATAGATGAGCATGCCCAGGTTGGCCGAACCTTCAATGCCGGTGAAGCCAACGATGGGCCGGCGATTCAACAGCGGCACGCAACCGGTCGTCGTCCATGCGCCCGGGTTGGCGGGCAGGTTATATCCGCAAGTTGAGCTAAGGGTGTTCGGCGGAGCCTGGTTGATATCGTCAAGCACCCAGATTTTCAGGCCGTGCTCGCCGACGTAGGAGATATCGATCAGTGTGCCTTCACTCAGTTTTCGCTGTACGCCAAAATGCCAGGCCTGCACATAGCCGGTAGCAATGCTCTTGGGGATATAGCGAGTCTGGGCCAACGCGGTGCTGAAGCCGGCAGCGCTGACGAAGTTCGTACTGTAGCCTTGCATGGTTGGACTGAAGCATGAAGTCGTCTGCACATTGGTCGCGCAGATCGGGTTGGCGATTGACTGTGTAATGGTGGATTGGACGATGTAGGGTCCGTTATAGGCAAGCAGGTTTTCGCCGCCTTCGCGATTGAACTGAATGTAGTTCACACCGTATCCCCCGCGGATCACGGTCTTGTCATTCCATCCATAAGAAAAGCCGAGACGCGGAGCGAAATCGCGCTTCGGGATGTTGACCATCGCCCGGCTGGATACTCCGCCGTAAGTGGCTTGTTGGAGGGTGCCGGTGGTGATTTGGAGGTAGGGAGCCTGCGAAGCGGTTCCCGCGGGAGGAATGAAGTTGGCCAGATGATTTCCGGTTACCCACTGCGGCGTAACCAATTCATAGCGCAGTCCGGCGTTGACGGTGAGCTTGGGCGAAATCTTCAAGTCGTCCTGAACATAGAAGAAGTTCATCATCTGGTGGTAGTTGACGATGACAAAGTTGTTCAACTGATAGCTGTTGCGAGCGCCTACCAGAAAATCGGTGAGGTACGCCGCTTCTTTGCTGCCGGCGTCGCTGCTGGTATAGGCGCCGGCGTTGGCATTGGATGCACCGGCGCTGAAGCCGCCGCCATAGCTGTCGACTCCATCGGTAGGATTGAAGTCGTCGATCTCAGTATTGATGGCTTGAAATTCGTAGCCGACCTTGATGCTGTTGCGGCCGTGCAGCAGGGTGTAGTTGATCTTGGGATCGATTGCAAATGGGTTCTGAAACTGTGGATTGCTGCTCTGCGCTCCAAATTGAGAGAAGCTGGAGACGTTTTGGTCGTTGAGAGAACGCGAAATGAGCGGAGAGGCCGGCAAGCCGGGAATGCCCGCCTGGGTATTCAGGCTGGGCTGACCGAGACCATAGGGAGTCTTGCCGCCCAATGTCCATGTGAAGGCGACGCGAGCGTCAAGAATGGAGTGCTGGTTGAACAGAAAGGTCGTGCCAGCCGCGATCTGCTTGTTGTAGTCATGAAGCGTGCCGTTGGCGTTTCCACCCGCCGGGCCGGTGAGGGGTTCGGCGTCCTGAATATTGAGGTGGTGCCAGCTCCAGCGGAAGAAGGCCGTCGAGCGCGGATTCAAGAAGAAGTCGAAGCGCGCGTCGGTTTTGTTATCAGCGAAATTGGCCTTGGGCACGTTCGCCAGGTTATTGGAGTAGCCGGTTCCAGTTGTTCCCGAGATCGCGACATTCGGCGCGGGCAGGTCCGGAATCACCAGCTTTGCCAGCGCATTCCAATCCGATTGAGGAACGATACCGTTGGCATACACAGCACCCGTCAGGGGATTGTGTAACGAAACCGGATTACCCGTAATGTCTGTGAAAATTCCCTGCCGCTGATTGGCATTGGGCACGGTCGAGGTAGTGTACTGACCCTGCACCTGGCGGTTGCCTTCAAAATCGCCAAAGTAGAAGATCTTATTCTTCCAGAACTTCGGAACCGGGCCGCCGATGGCGGCGCCGAACTGGTTCTTGACCAATACCGGTTTCACCGATTTTCCCGTGAGGATGCTGACCGGCGGAGTGAAGGGGCCGATGGCGTTGAAGACCGTATTGCGGTTGTATTCCCAGAGCTTGCCATGGAGATTATTTGTCCCGCTATTGATGCTGACGTTGAAGACCGCGCCCGCGGAGCGTCCGTACTCGGCGCTGTAGTTGTCCGTTTCTACACGGAACTCGCTGATTGCGTCGGGCGAGGGCTGGATAGCCTGGTTGGAGTAGCTCTGGTTTGAAGTGCCGTAGGCATTATTGTCAATGCCGTCGAGCAGGAAGTCGTTCTGCTCGCTGCGGTTGCCGTTCACGTTGTAGGATGCATCGCGGCTGGTCACGGTCTGGTTTTCCAGGACGTTGGCGCGGACACCAGGCGTCAGCAACGCCAAGTCGGCGTAAGCGCGCCCGTTCAACGGAAGGTTGCCCACGTCGCGCGCGGAGATAATTTGCCCGCGTTCACTGTCATCGGTGTTGAGCAGCGCGGCGGCGCCGGTAACGGTAATCGTTTCAGTTGTAGCGCCGGGTTTCAGGTTTACGTCCACGCGCTGGCGCGCATTCACTTCAGCGGTAAAGGGCTCAGTCAAGGTTTCGCTGAATCCGGGCGCCGAAACTTTCACGCGGTACTGTCCGACGCGAACGCTGGTGAATTCGAACTGACCTTGCGCGTCTGCGGTTAAGGTCGTCTCAACGCCGGTGGCAGTGTTGATGAGCTCAACCTTGGCTCCCGGGATCACGGCTCCGGACGCATCGTGGACAAAGCCGAGAATCGATGCGGTTTCATACTGCGCGTGAGCCGATGGATTGATGAATACGCTGAGGAGAAGAATCGCGGCAGCGCCGACAAGCCTCTTGAACAAACTGATTCTAGCCATTTTTCTCTTTGACTCCTTTCAGGGTTCTGCATTGATCTGGATTCTGATGGGACACAAGGCACGGCGAGTCTGGGGTTGCCAAAGTCGCAAAACGCCGGCACAGGCTTGGCCGTGTCTGGTCCATACGGGGCCTCTGTGATGGGGAGCGTTTGTAGCTATTCATACAAGAACGAGAGCACCCTACGAGCATTGCGGAGGCTTGACAAGGTGTTTCCTCGGTGTATAGGGATTGCGGGCTTCAGGTGGAAAGACTTAAGTTGTTGAAAAAAGTATAGTTGACTGATGGCTTGCCAGAGTTTCTTTGTAGCGTTTACACGGTGGAAAGGTTATTATTACACGTGTGCATTGCGTCCCATCGCCCTGAATGCGCTGGTTCGCATACAGGCCTTTGCGATGGCCCGGTTTCGGTCCGCGTGTGGGCTGTTCCCCTTGCGGCGTAGCCCTGCGGAAACATTCGTGGGCCCGCATTCGAAAGGGCGTTCTGGTTGTAGGAGTGTGTCTCGATGCCGCAGACCTTATCTTTGAGTGGCAGCCAAAAATCAGATCAGCCTGCCGTGCGCCCCTCGCCCGACGATCCACGCTGGCAGCTTGCGCGAAGGATCGCAGCCAGCAAGAGCTTTGAGAAATCATCGTTTCTGATCAGTTTTTTGCTGTATGTCTGCGAGCAGGAACTGTGCGGGAGGGGCCAAGAGCTCAATGAACACCAGATTGGAGTGAAGGCGCTAGGACGCCCTGCGACTTACAATCCCGGCGAGGACAATATCGTACGCAACTACGCCCGCCTCTTGCGCAAGCGCCTGGAAGAATACTTCAAGACCGAAGGCAAGGACGAGACTCTTCGTATCGATATTCCGCGGGGGCATTATGTTCCCGTCTTTTATTCAACCGAGTCAGCACATGATGTCCCACTGCCTTCATCATTGCTATCCAGCGCACTCGACACTGCACTGGCGAAAAAAACGACCTTCGAAGCACAAGCAACGAACTCTTCAACGGAGTTGCCAGTTCAGAGTTCACGTTCAGCGGACCAGAGCAAGCCGGATTCGGTCGATGCGAGCAAGGCACACGTTGGGCCGCCGGATCGACCCGAGGAAATAGCAGCCCACCAGAAATCCGGGTTGGTTTCAGTAGTTGCTCCGAAGCCACTTTCCGCTGCCCCCGCGCCCTCGGGCCACCCCGGGCGTCGTTGGCTATCGCTCGCCAGCTTGCTCGCTGTTCTAAATATTGCGCTGTTTGGCATTTTGCTCTATGGCATCGTGTGGATGCGGTCTTCGCGCACCCAAACGCCATCGGTTTCGGTCTCTCCCGTTGCGACGGTTTCTGTCCTCCCCTGGTCGGCGATTTTCAGTTCGCCGAATCCGACGCATCTGATCGCCAGCGATCCTGACATCAACGAGATTCAAATCCTGACCTCCAGTTCAATCTCGGTTTCGGACTACGCAAACCACATCTACATTCCCGCACAAAAGACGCTGACACGCGAAGTGCGAGAAATCTGCCTGAAACTATTGCAAGGACACAGAGCAGCATTAGTCGACACGCAGGTCGCTGCCGAGGTTGCGGCACTGGCGCAGAGCAGTTCAAGAAAGATCGAAGTACAAGGGGCTCGCAGTCTTCAGTTTTCGAATTTGAAAACCGACGACAACTTCATTTTTCTTGGAAGTCCGAGGTCTGATCCATGGGTTTCCGTGTTCGACGAGCAGTTGGACTTCCGATTCGTCATCGACAATGCCGGATTCGAAAGCATCCGCAATGTTCACCCTCGTCCGAACGAGCAATCTGAGTATGTCCCAAACGGTGGAGGAGGGGCCACTGGCCAATCGTTTGCAATCATCGCTTTCATTCGAAATCCCGATCAGAACGGACAAATTCTGCTTCTGGCTGGAGCTAACGCCGAAGGGACTCAGTCCGCGGGGAAGTTAATCACCGACCTGTCCCGCCTCTTGATGGAATTGCGGAAATGCGGTATTTCAACTTCCGGTCCACTGGAGCATTTCGAGTTGTTGCTGCATGTGAAAATGATGGCAAGTTCGGCGAGCGAATACGATGTGGTGGCGTGTCATAAGCTGCCTGAGGCCACTGCTCATTAGAGCGAAACCAGGGTTACCGTGTCCTGTTAGGTTTTGTGCCGGGTTGCCGCTCCCTGATGGTCGCGTCAACTTGGAGTCCGTGCTTTCGGGATACAGCAGCCCTGGTTTCGCTATAGCCGTCCAGACTGCGGATTGGTCGGTAGCTCGCTCTCATATGGGCCTGACGCGTATCAGAATTGCGGGTTCAGTCTGGCCTATCTGCGATTCGCCGTTACCTCATCGGTATAAAGGCTCTGTGAATTATCGGCCACATCGGATCGGCGTGGGAGATTGCTAGAATGCCGGTGAGGATCAACAATGAATCGCAGAGAGTTCTTAGGCGCGGCATCGGGCGCCGTTTTCGCACAGGGGCTGCCCGCGTCTCAAGCCGGGACGCCGACCATGGTGCTGAAACCGATGGCGCTGGGCCTGCTTATTTCGCCCTTCGGGGCGCCTGAAGAACGCCTCAAGCGAGTGCGCGACCTGGGGTTTTCCAATTGCTTCCTGTCGCTCGACGGCTATCTGGGCCGTTTCACGCCGGAACTGGCGGCGGAATTTCGCGACCTGCTGGAAAAATATGAGTTGATCGCGACGACGGTGGAGGTGGTGGGACCGGGACCGCTTGTCTGGGACTTCCTGCGCGGGCCATCGACCATCGGCCTGGTGCCCCCGGCCACGCGCGAGGCGCGCATGGACGCGTTGCGGCAGGCTTCGGACTTTGCCAAACTGCTCAACATCGGCCAGGTACAGACCCATTGCGGCTTTATTCCCGAGGATCCGGCAGATCCCAAGTATCCCGGAACAGTGGAATCCATTCGTGCCGTTGCCCAGCACTGCCAGGCGAACGGGCAGTACTTTTTGATGGAGACCGGACAGGAGACGCCGACAACCATGTCTCGGATGCTGCGTGACGCGGCCATGCCCAACCTGGCCGTGGGCCTGGACACCGCCAACCTGATTCTTTACGGCAAGGCCAACCCGGTGGATGCAGTGGAGATTCTGGGCCCTCACGTGCGCAGCATTCATGCCAAGGATGGCCGCTGGCCGACCGAGCCAAGCAAGCTGGGTCAGGAGGTGCTGATCGGCGCCGGGCTGG
>Ga0302319_10011094_pt1 | contig 17130 bp, 17 predicted proteins | sample Bog_T0_2_FD_203319 | JGI IMG/M metagenome (GOLD analysis project Ga0302319, IMG submission 203319) | Peat permafrost microbial communities from Stordalen Mire near Abisko, Sweden - Bog_T0_2 | ecosystem: Environmental > Terrestrial > Soil > Wetlands > Peat | place: Sweden: Abisko, Stordalen Mire...
CGACCGCATCATTCTGAAAGCGCGCGTGGCCGGCCCCGAAGGCAATGGAATCCCCATCGGCGGAAACGCCGCGGGCGGCTCTCTGGTGGTGACGGTATTCGACCAGGTGACCTGTTGCGGGAACATTGCCGGCACTCCGATAACGGTAACCAACCCGGCGCTTCCCGGCGAGATCATCACCCTTTACGCTACCGGGCTCGGATTGCCGAACCTCACCGATGCCGTTCAATCGTTGGTCCAGACGGGCGTGGTTTACCCTTCCACCGGGCCCACTACCGTGCCGCAAAACTTCGTCAGCGCTACCGCCGGCGGCAGCACGGCCGACGTGATACAGGCCACCATGCTGCCCGGAACGGCAGGCGGATACCTGGTGCTGTTGCACCTCAATCCCGGGTTGGTCTCAAACCAGTACACCCTGGTCGACATCGCACAGAATACTTTCGTCAGCAATGAGGTCGCATTTCCGCTGGTGAACCCCGGCAACATCTCCAGCCAGGATCCTGTCCTGTTGATCGTGGAGCAGCACGTCGGCAACTTCGCCCCTGGTCAAAAGAACGCGAACTATACGGTCACGGTCTCCAATACCGGCAGCGGACAAGGGACCACCGGTCAAACCACGGTGACTGAGACCATTCCCACCGGCTTGACCCTGGTTTCCATGCTGGGCGATGGCTGGACCTGCAATGCGAACATTTGCACGCGCAGCGACTCACTGGCGGCGGGCCAGATCTGGCCCACCATTACCGTCATCGTGAACGTGGCCTCAAACGCTCCCGCGTCGGTGATCAATACCGTAAAGGTCACCGGCGGAGGCTCCTCGTCCTCGGTCAGCAACGACACCACGCTGATCACCGGCACTTTGCCCACGAATCCGCCGAACCTCTCCGTGGCAGCGAAACAGAACGCCACCTTCACTAAAGGCGAGGCCGCGGCGCTATTCACCCTGACGGTGAGCAACGCCAAGGGCGCGGGTTCGACTTCGGGCGTAGTCTCGGTTACCGAATCGCTGCCCCAGGGCCTGACTCTGGTTTCCATGAATGGAACGGGTTGGAACTGCATCGGCGACAACTGCACCCGCAACGACGGGTTGGGCGGAGGGAGCAGTTATCCGGTCATTACGGTCACGGTGAGCGTGGCCGCGAACGCGCCGCCTTCCGTGGTCAACACGGTGATTCTCAGCGGTGGCGGTTCCGCCGCCTCGGTTACCACAGAGACCACAACCATCAATTAGCCGCCGGGCGGCCGCCTGTTAACATTGAGCCTTACCGCCTCTCCTAGACGCTCATGCCAGCCAGCCCGGTAAAGCCTGCATTGCGGGCCCGCAAATTCGGCTGCGGACTGTTCCTGTTCGCCTGGTTCGTCTATTTCTCCCACGATGTTCCCGGGGTCCATTTCGCCCCCGATGACATGATGAACATCGACAATTTTTACTGGAGCCCGGGACCCTGGCGCTTGATCTATTCCCAGTTCCTTTTCTGGCGCGGCTACTATCGGCCCATGGGTGGCCTGTTTTACCTGCCGATCCTCTCCGTTTGGGGCCTGAATCCCGTGCCGTATCACGTGGCGCTTTCGTTGGTGCTGCTGGCCAACGTGTATCTGGTGTATCGCCTCGCGCGCCTGCTCGGCTGTGGCGAGCCGGCCGCCGGGCTGGCCGCTCTGGTGGCCTGCTACCACGCCGGGCTGGCCAACATCTACTACAACACCGCGTTCGTCTACGACGCCCTCTGCGGCTTCTTCGTCCTCGCCGCGCTGGTGGTCTATATCGCCCCGCGGAGCCAGGGGCGTCTTCCCGGCCCGCAGCGGAAACTGGCGTTCGCCCTGCTGTTCCTGTGCGCCCTGAATTCCAAGGAAATGGCCCTCCCTCTTCCGGGTGTCCTGCTGGCCTATGAATGGCTCTATCATCCGCCGGCCGGCCGCGGCCGTTCGGAGCTTTGGGCGTGGTTGCGCGGGCCCGGTTGGGCGGCCGTTCTCGCGACCGCCATGGCTCTGCCGGACCTTTATGGCAAGATCTTCGGCGTCGATGCGCTCACCGGCATGGCCGGATATCAGCCGGTCTTTTCGTGGCAGCGATTCCTCGCCTTTCAGAAGACCTTCCTGGGCGATGCGGCCCTCCTGCAGGGTAATGGAATGACGATCCTGGCTTTCTGGGTGATCCTGTCTTATTTGGCGTGGCGCCCCGAGGCGCGGCCGGCGCTGCGCTTCTGCTGGCTTTTTATGGTGCTGACACCGCTGCCTATCGAATTCCTGCCGGGCAAGAGCCAAGCCTGTCTTTACGTGCCGATGGTTGGGTTGGCGATCTTCGCTGCCGCGGTCTTCGTGGACCTGAGCCGCGCACTAGCCGGCGTACTAGCGGGCGAACCGCTCTTTCGCCGCCTGGGCCCCGGGCTGCTTGCCTCCGCGCTGATCGCCGCCGGGGTCTTTTACTGGGGCCGGGAGAATCGGCGCCGCAAGCAGGTATTCGTCAGGCCGGTCATGGCCGCCTTGGGGCAGCAGACGTGGGAAGTCATCCAACAATTCCGTGCCCTCGATCCACACGTGCGTCCTCACAGCCACGTCGTCTTCCTGAACGACCCGTTCGAGGCGTGGGATATGCTCTTCATCGCCGACCTTTGGTTTCGCGACCGGACCGTCACCGTCCACCTGCAGAGGCTGACGCCGATGCCCCCAGAGGGCCTCGCTCACGCCGATTCTCTCTTCGATTACCGCGAGGGTAAATTGCTGCGGGTTCGCTAAGAGTGTGAATTCACCCAGAACATCCCCTCACGGGCGGGGAGTGAGGCTGCGGCTTTTGACCCTAAGCAGACCCGACAAAATGCGAAGGGCGCGGGATTTCTCCCGCGCCCTGTCGAGGATTCGGCTGTTCTTAGGCGGCGTTGGCCAGGAGTTCTTCCATGGTCTCGCTCTCGAACTCATGACGATCGGCGGCTTCCTGGCAGCGAATGCAGTATTTCGTCCACGGCACGGCATCCAGGCGTTTGGGTTTGATCTCTTCTTCGCAATGCAGGCAGACGCCGTAGCTTCCGTCCGCAATCCGGCCCAGTGCGCCCTTCACGTTGCGAAGCAGGTTGGATTCCCGGTCCAGGTTGCGGATGGCCAGTTCGCGCTCTCCCGCGAGTTGCACTTCATCCAGCGCATCCGGCGTTTTTTCGATGGCGATGTCTTCCCGATTGCGCAGCCCTACCGACAACTCGGCAGACTTGGCTTCCAGGATCGCTCTAAATTTGTTCATTTCGGTCTGGTTCATTTTCGTTCTCCCAGTTTTTCTTTTTTGTTTTTATTCTTTAGCGCTCTGTCCGTCGCAACAATATAGACGGAAAAATATGCCAAAGGTTTCACATCATCCAATCCCTCATTCGGGCCATTGGTTCCCGTGCTTTCGACTCTACGGCGCCGCACGTGTCTGAATCCAAGCAATTCAGGTGCCAAACCGGAATACGGTGCGGACTCGAACCCTTTCTAACCGCCATATTCCGAACCTCTTATCGGCTAAAGTGCTACTATTTCTAGTTGGATTCGCCCGCCAAACCGCTTCAGCCATACCAGTCAAGACGGCTCCTTACCCTGCCGGCGTTGATGGCCTGCCTGTTTTTTTTGCTCGCCGGATTGGCATTCTTGACCAAAATCGGTATCGAGAACGACGAAACCATCTTCTCGGGCGCCTTTCTCAAGCCCTATGGCGGCGCTTATACCATCCGCATTGGCCATTCGCGAATTCCGCTCATGGTCATGACGTATATCGGCACCTTGAAAGCGTGGCTTTACCGCCCCTTAATGAGTATTTTCGGCACGGGTCTGGTGGTTCTCCGCCTACCGGTGCTTCTAGCCGGAGTAGGCGGAGTGTGGCTGTTCTTCCGGCTCCTTTACCGCATCGCCGGGCTCCGCGCAGCTATCATTGGATGCGTTTTATTGGCGGTGGATTCCACTTACCTGCTGACGATCTGCTTCGACTGGGGACCGGTAGCCTTGCAGCATCTGCTTCTGCTGGCGGGACTTCTGCTGCTGGTTCGTTTCTACCAGCAGCGCGCCCCGGCCGCGCTCTTTTGGGGTTTCTGCCTGCTAGGTCTGGGAATGTGGGACAAAGCCTTGGCCATCTGGATGTTATCAGGCGTGGGTGTGGCCGCAATTACGGTATTTCCGGGCCGGATTCTGGCCGTCGCCGGTAAACGAACGATCACTCTCGCGGTTCTCGGCTTCGCCTTGGGCGCCTTCCCCCTGCTGGTATTCAATATGGAAAACGATTGGCAGACGTTTCGCGGCAATGTCAACCGCGACACCAGCGACATCCCGGGGAAAGCTCGTCTGCTCATGGAGACCGCCAAAGGCGACGGTCTGTTCGGCTGGATGTTCGACGAGCAGTGGCAAACCCCGGCGCCGCATCCGCCGCGCGGCGTGCTTCAGACGGCGAGTGCCGAGATTTCGACGCTTGCCGGCCACCCTCGCCGGCACTCTTTGTTCTACGCCTTCCTGCTGGCCGTGCTTCTCACCCCTCTAGCGCGTGGGGACGCCCTCCGCGCCATCCTCTTCGCGCTGGTGGCCATGACCGTGGCATGGGTCGAAATGGCTACCAACGCCAACACCGGGGGCGGCGTTCACCACAGCATCCTTCTATGGCCGTTTCCGCAATTGCTGATCGCGGTCTCTTTCGCCGCAGCTTCCCGTCGTTTGGCACGTGCCGGTATTCCGGCAGTTGCCGTGGTCACCGCCGTAATGACTGTTTCCGGAATGCTGGTCACCAACGAATACCATTACGTCAGTTTCAGCTATGGCGCATCACCCGTGTGGTCCGACGCCATCCTCCCCCTCGCCGGCTTCATAAAGAACTTGCACCCTGGCAATGTATATTGTGTCGATTGGGGCATCCTGGATGCGCTGCGCTACCTCAGCCACGGCCAATTGGCGGTGCTGGTGGGTAACGACCCGATTTCCAAACCGGCGTTGAGCCCCGCGGACCGCGAACCCGTTTTGCGCATGGTGACGGACCCCGGCGCGGTCTTCGTCGCGCACACCAAGGATTTCGAGAACTTCCAGGGCGCCGATGAGAAACTGATCAAATTCGCCGCGGCCGAAGGCTACCGGCGCAACATGCTGGGCGTCATCGCGGACAGCTTCGGACGGCCGGCGTTCGAGGTGTACCGCTTCGAACTACAGTAATTACCGCACTTCGAATTCGCCGAACGCCAGCCCCAGGTCCCGGATGTCGCTTCCGGCGCGGAAGGTGCGGTTCACTTCCACCACCACCTGCATCGCCGCCTGGCCGACCACTGCCGCCGGCAAAGGGAACGCCAGCTCGAAATTCCCGCCGGCCGCAATCGTCATCGGCGCCAGTGTCGACCCGTTGACGGTTACCTTAACGCCCACCGGACCGTTGCCCATCTGGTCCTCCGGATAATAACCGCGCAGATACAGTTTCTCGCCGGCCGCGATCGGACCCGCCATCCGCAGACTGGCTCGCCGCGGCATCCAGCGATGGTTGCCATCGGGGGTGTACCACTCCGGACCAAGCAGCGGCGCCGCCAACTGGCTGCCCACGTCCACTCTCGCCGGCAGGCCCGGTGCTCCCGGTTGGCTGGCCCAGCTCGAGGTAATGTTGCGCAGGCGCGGGCCGCGCACGTCGTAAATGGCTACCGCGCCGCTATCCAAGGCCCTGGCTGTGACATCGGGCGCGAGCACAAATTCCCCCACATCGCCCAGTTCCGGATGCGCGTCGATATGCCGCTCGCTGCCCGGCGTCAGATACAGGTGGTCGATGCCCAGCAGCCGGTAAGGATGGTCCAGTACGGCGTTATAGAACAGTTCCGTGTCTACGCCGTCGAGCAGGATGGTCTGGCTGGGGTGCAGTTGATGGGCGCGCGCCACCCCTTCCACCAGGCCGCGGACCCGCGCCGTGAGGCGATAATTCCAATCCGAGGCGGCGAGCGTGCGCGGTGCCATGATGAGCACGTAGAGGCCGGCCAGGCACAGAGCGACAGCCCGGACCCACGCTGCCGCACGCCAGGCTTCCGCCAGGGCGCAGCCGCCCAGCCAGCACAGCCCGATGGCCGGCACGAAGGCATAATACTCGGAAACGTGGTCGCGCAGCGGCAGCACCGGCGCGAGGGCGATCACAAACCACGCCAGGCAGAAGACCGCAGTCCGGCCTTTGCGCACCGCAAAAGCCAGCAGTCCCAAGGAGACCAGCACGACCGCGGCCGGAATGAGCCACTTCGGCAGAGCCGTGGGAGCCCAGAAATTCACTGGGCCCACCGACCATGCCCAGTACTTAGCCAGCGTGCGCAGCATCGAGCCGGTGAAATGCATGACGTAGTTGGGATCCTTGCCGGTAGGCGCCACCATCATGTGAAGGCCGAAATAGGCCACCGACGGCAAGAAGAGCGGCCAAACCCGTCGCAGATACTGCCGCGCATACAGCAGCGCATAGATTGCCGCCAGGGCAGGGTACACCAGATTCAATTCCATGGCCCCAAAGCCCAGCAGAAAAACGATCCATTGATACAGGTTGTAGCGCGAGTCGCCGGTTTCCACGTAGCGCAAGAGGAAGTGGAACGCCAGTAGCAGAAAGAAGGCGCACAGCACCTGGTTATAGGCGCTGACCCATGCCAGCGGCTCGACCTGGACGTTGTTGAGGGTCCACAGCACGGCGGCCAGGAAGCCGGCGGCTCGCCGTCCGGTGAGACGCCAGCCGATCCACGCCACGAGCGCCAGGTTGGCGAATTGCGTGGCGAAGACGACGGCGTGAAAAGGGAGCGCGTCCAGGCCGAACAGTTGGAAGCCCAGCATGAAGAACAGGCGTTCGCTCCACGGACGGATGGTGCCCTGCGCCATGGGAGCGAAGAGCGCCAATAGATAATCATGCAGCCCGTGGCGCCCTAAGCCGACGCCCAGCCAGGCAAAATCGTCGGATTGAAACCACGCCGCGAAGCTGCGGCAGTGTACCAGCAGGCAGATCAGAGAAGGCCCGCCCCACCAGGCCGCGCGCTGGAGCCGGCTCATTGGGCCGCCAAACCCACGCTCGCCACCACGATGCCCAGTTCGCGTTTATCCACCGCGCCGGGCGGCAGGGCCTTATCCAGTTGAAAGTCGATACGCACCTTCTCGCCGGCCAGCAGGTTTGCCGGCGCCTCGCGCCGGTAGACGTAGTCGCCGGCCTTGGTGTAGGTCTCCGGCGCCAGCGCCGTTCCGCCGATCGAAGCGGAGAGCGACAGGCTCTTCAGTTTGTCCATGCTGGAGCGCGGAATAGTCAGATGCAGTTCCAGCACCGCTCCCTGTTGCGCCGCACGCACCGGCGGCCGCAGCACTACGGCGAATTGCCGCTGGGTCCAGCGCCACGCGTTGGCTTCCACGTCGTAAAAGCCGCTGGACAATTGGCCGGCCGCCGCCGGGTCGGCCATCTGCACCGTGGAAGCCAGGTGCGGCGCTTCCTCTTCGGTCTCCTGGACCTGTACCTTGGGACGGCGGCACGACGGAGCGGCCAGCAGCAGCGCGGCAGCCAGGAGCGCCACCGGCAACGCGGCCGCTCCCTTCGAAAGTTTGCTCATCAATCTCCGATTCTCTCCACTTCCACCAGGCAGCTATAGAACGTGGGCCCGCCGCCGGCGTCCGTCAGCCGCTCGGAAGTGAGCGCATTGACGTTGCGAAGCCCAGGCGCGCGTTTGCCCCAACGCACCGAGGGCGCGCTCACCACGCCCGCCTGAACCGTGTCGTCGACGCGGACTGTCAGGACGCACGCGCCGCGGTCGTTCCACACGCGCACCTGGTCCGCGCCGGCAATACCCCGCATTGCGGCGTCGCCGGCGGCCATATGCAGCACCGAGGTTTGCGCGTCGACCGCCTCCCGATGACCGAAGGTTGAGTTCATGCTGTCGTCGTTCTTGGCCGAAATCAGCTCCAGCGGATATTTCGCGCGCAGCTCGCGGTCGCCGTGCCGCGATTCCACGGGCGGCGTGTAGTCCAGCGTCTCGGCGCGGAAGTGGCACTTGCCATCGGCCGTGCCGAAGCCGCCCTCGGCGAACGGCAGGAACGGCTCGGGAATCCGCAGCCGCACGCTGTGCTCCCGGTCCAACTCTTCCAGGGTGATTCCGTTTACGAACGGGTGCGGGGAATTGAGCAAAGTGCGGATCATGTCGTCTTCGGAATCGGCGAAGCAGTCCTCGTCGAACCCCATGCGCCCAGCCAGGGCGCGAAAAACCTCCACGTTCGACCGCGCCTCCCCCGGCGGCGGCAGCGCCGGGCGCGCAAGCTGCAAATAATGGTGGCCGTAGGCGAAATAGAGGTCGGTATGCTCCAGAAAGGTGGTGGACGGCAGCAGGATGTCGGCGTAGTCCGCGGTGTCGTTCTGGAACTGCTCCAGCACCACGGTAAAGAGGTCTGCGCGCCGCAGGCCGGCCAGCACCGCGTTCTGGTTGGGAGCGATGGCGGCGGGATTGGAATTGTAGACCACCAGCGCTTTGACCGGCGGCTCGGGCAAGGTGGTGAGCGCCTGGCCTAACCGAGACATATTGACAATGCGCGCCTCGCGGCCTAACGCAGCCTGTTGCAGGTCGGCGCGCTCCAGGCCCGCGCGATTCAAGTGGAAGGTCTGCGAAGTGGAGAGCTGACACCCTCCGCCGACTTCCTTCCACGATCCCACCAGCGCCGGCAGCAGGGCGATGGTGCGCACCGCCATAGCGCCGCGCTCGCTGCGCTGCAGGCCGTAGTTGAGGCGTATGGCCGCGGGCCTGGTGGTGGCGTATTCCCGCGCCAGAGCCACGATTTCCCCGGCCGCGATACCGGTCAGTTCCGCGGCGCGCTGCGGCGTCCATTCGCGCACGCGCTCGCGCAGCCCGTCGAAGCCGCTGGTGTAGCGCGCCACGTAATCGGAATCATACAGGCCCTCGCCGACGATGACGTGCATCATGGCCAGCGCCAATGCGGTATCGCTGCCCGGATGAATGAAGAAGTGCTTATCCGAGGCCGCGCCCGTCCGGTTGCGCCGCGGATCGATGGTATACAGCCTGGCGCCGTTGCGCCGCGCCTCCATGATGAAAGGCCACAGGTGGACGTTGGTGCCCAGAATATTGGCGCCCCAGGCGAGAATCAGGCGCGAGTGGCGGAATTGTTCCGGCTCGGTGCCATAGCGCAGCCCCAGGGCCTCGGTAAGCCCGGCGATACCGGCGGAAGAGCAGATGGTGCGGTCCAGCCGGGAAGCTCCCAGACGATGGAAGAATCGCCGGTCCATGCCCGCTCCGTTGAGGAGCCCCATCGTTCCGGCATAGCTATAGGGCAGGATCGCCTCCGGCCCGAATTCCCCGGCGATGCCGCGCAGGCGGCCGGCGACCTCGTCCAGCGCCTCGTCCCAGGTGATGCGTTCGAACCGTCCGGCGCCCTTCGAGCCAGTACGCCGCTGCGGGTAGAGCAGCCGTCCCGGCGAATATTCGCGTTCCAGGTACTGCGCCACCTTGCCGCACAAAAAGCCGCGGGTCACTGGATGGGCTGGGTCGCCACGCAGCCTGGTAGCTCTTCCGTCTTGGATGGTGACCACCAGCGAACAGCAATCCGGGCAGTCGAGGGCGCAGACCGAGTGACGGATTTCGGGCATTGAAGACGATTATATCCCGGAGGCGGAAAGAGGGCTGAGCGGGGAGGACGCGCGATGCTTACTTGGTGTGGCCCACCTGGTACACGTAGATGGTGTAATCCATGCCGGCTTTCACGTGCTCTACCGAAACCGGTTTCCAACCCTTGATGGGGAACGAATTGGAGACCACACGCGTACCGGGCTTGAGGTACTTCTCAAGGTTAGGACGGAGCCGCTCATTGGAGTCCGTCATGAAATACATGGTGACCACCGTAGCGGCACTGAAATCCACGTGAAAAACGTTGCCTTCCACAATGGATGCGCGGTCTGACAGGCCCAGTTCCTGGATCCTCTGCTGCGCCTTGCGGCATAGATCGGGCATCACTTCCACGCCGACCGCCTTGGCGCCGAATTTCTGGGCTGCCGCAATCACGATGCGGCCATCCCCGCTGCCCAGATCGTACACCACGTCGCCAGGTTTCACATGCCCGGCTACCAGCATCCGGTCGACGACGGCGTCCGGAGTGGGAATGGAGGGCGCCAGATTCTCGGCGGGCGAGAATTTCTGAGCGAAACCGGGAAGCCCGGCGCAGACTGCCAGTACCGAAATGGAGAGTAGACGCATGTTCCTTATTGCCAGGCTGCGTCGGCAGTAGCCGACCGCCCCTGCTTTGATTTTACAATACGGCCCATGATTTCGGTCCAAGCAAAAAATAAATCTCGCGGGCGGCTAATGGTATACTCTATGCCTTTGAGAAAATGAACCGCGCTGCCGATGGCATCCCTCCAGGGATTCGTCCGCGGGTCGGCGTTGTAATTCATGTAGAAAATTGGGAATTTGACGTCGGAAAACTGTTTCAGGGTTTCCGGAGTGAGGCCATCGTCCAACATTACCTTGGGGCCGGCGAAAATCAGTGCGTCCAGGGTATCCTTGGGATCCTTGATCTCCGAGGTCATAAGTTGCGTCAGGAAGTCCGTATCGCTGTGCTTTTGCGTCAGGTGCTTGAGGTCCACGGTACCCAGGTGGAGCGACTTGATAGCCTGCCCCAGCGCCGGAAAATCGATCTGCGGCGCATCGTCCTGCCGGTAGATCACCTTCTGCTGCTGCATGTTGTAAGCCACAATGGAGAATTTGCAAATTCTCGGCTCCCGCGAGATGCTGCGCAGCATGGAGAGCAGCGCCCGCGTATCCAGCGGCTGCAGCGCGGCCGAATAGGCATCCTGGGGAGCGAAGTTCACCATGACCTTGACGTTGATGGGAGCGGGCTTGGGCTGCCTCTGGATGGGAGGTTCCTGCTTGAAGACCTCCGCGTCGGTGGCCTGAACGGCCCCTGGTGCGATATCGAGCGCCATTTGCTTGTCTTTGGAGGGCAAAGTCGCTTCCGAATCCCAGTGAAAGGAACACATGCGCTCGGCCCGGTCGCGCATCAGCCAGTCCACGTGATATTTGCCTTCGCCTACGTTGAACGCGCCATCCAGATACGCGGGGCCGCCTTCATCGCTTTCAATGGCGGGCACGGCGATGTGCTGGGAAAAGAAAGCCGCGTCGTTGGGGTGTTCCTGCGGGGTGACACGGAAAACCATGGTGAGCTGGTTTTCCGACCCGGCCAGTTCCTTCAAAGGCACGCTGACTTCGTACCCCAGGTGGAACTTGAGATCGAAACCGAGGTTGGCTTTATCGGGTGTGACGGTGCAGGGCAGATCTTTGCGGTTCTCGGTGGATTCCAGGATGGAGGCATCCGAGGGCATTAGCCGCACGGCGCCGCCGGACTGGGACGAAATGAGGTCCTGCGCCGGCAGGCACCGCAAGGGCAGGATCAGCAGGCAGACCAACGTCGCCGATTTCCCAACAAGACCGCGTCCGATCCACGATTTGGCCGGCAGCAACATTCCGCTACTCACCTTGCTGCGCGGTATCGACACCCCCTGCCGCCAGCTTGCTTTGTATTATGGCGCAATTCCGGCGTTCTGCATAGTGCCATTGCACACTTCGCAGAGGTGTTGTTACGCAAAAGGCGATAGACGCCCAGTTAACGGTGGCCAAATAAAAAACCCTGGTGCCGAAAGGCGCCAGGGTCAAAAGTTTTGAACAGACCGAACCACGACGATCAACCGGGCTGGGAGTGCCCACAAGTCAACCCGCGGTACTTTCAGAGTAACATTTCCTTTCCCCTAAGGCAACAGGGTTGAGTTGGCTTGTGCCGTGCGTTGCGGACCACGCCCCCAGATGGTAATCTTCAGGGGTCTGGAGGGGTTCATGAGATTTTCTACGGCGCTCTTTGGGGCGCTTCTGTCTGTCGGCCTTTTTGGCCAGGCGGTCCAACCCGGGAAGACTACACTGAAAGTGGGTGACATAGCGCCCGATTTCGAACTGCCGGCGACCACACCGCCGCGCAGCAAAGTCAAACTCTCCGATTTCCGTGGCAAATACAATGTGGTGCTGGCGTTCTTTCCGGCCGCCTTCACCGGTGGTTGAACGACGGAAGTGAAAGCATACCAGGCTGGTATGCCAAAATTTGACTCTTCGGAAACCAAAGTTTTTGGAATCAGCACGGACAATACTCCTTCCCAGGCGGAATTCGCCAACAAGAACAACGTCACGTTCCCGCTGCTGAGCGATTTCGCCAAGCGTACGGTGACGGCTGCTTATGGCGTGTTGATACCGGAGTTGGGAGTAGCCAACCGGGCGACCTTCGTGGTGGACAAAGAAGGCAAGATCGCGTGGATACAGGAGGGTAACCAGGCTATCGATCCGACCGGCGCCGATACCGCCTGCAGCCGCCTGGCGCACAAGAACGGGCAATAGCCATGGTTGCAAGCTGCTGCCCCGAAGCTCAGTGGCCGTAACGCTTTTCGCCCGCTTCGATCCGCACCGCAAGCCGGTTCTCGGCCGGCGGCAGCGGGCAGGTGGCGTAGGGCGTGAAGGCGCAGGGCGGATTGTAGGCTTTGTTGAAATCCAGTACTACCTGGCCGTCTTTCGGCATCGGGGAATAGAAGAAGCGGCCGGCGCCATAGGTTTCTTTGGCTGAAGTCTGATCGCGGAAGATGTAGAACAGTTCCGTGGCGCCCGGCTCTTCGATAATCGGGTACAACTTGAACTCGCTGCCGTGCAGGCGGAAAACGGCGTAACCGGGGCAGTCGCTCTCTTCCGTCTGCCCAATAATGTTCAGAATCGGGATTTTATGCGACTGAGCCACCCACTGGGCCGTCACGCGATAAGATTCGTCCACGGGGAACGATTCGATGCCCTTGAAATTGCGGCGCGCTTCGCTTTCGGGGTCCTTCACGCGGATGCCGTACTTGTCGGAGCGCTTGATCACCAGCAAGCTGACGCGGCCGATCTTCAAAATATCGTCGGAATCCGGCTTCACTTCGCGGGTCTTGCCATCCAGGGTGACCGTGACTTTTCCCTTCTCCAGGTGAAAAACACCGGCATGGACGGGACCGTCGGGGAGCACGATTTCCCCGGCCGGGTCTTTGCCGAACGGATTGGCGCCTTCGCGCAGCCAGAAGAGACCTGCCAGCGCCAGCCAGCCGTCTTCGGCCTTGAGCTTGGCTTCGCGCTCGCCATGCCAGGAAGCAATCTCGGCCTGATAGGTTGAGGCGGCAAACATGGCAGCGCCGGTCAGCAGTACGGTGAGCAATCGAGACATCATGAGTCTCCTCCCGGGGTTGAGATGAGCTGTTCCAGCATGGCCGCGAACTCACTGGACTTGCGGTCCACGCGTTCCTTGAGGCTCGCGAGGTCGTGCTCCAGGAGACGCAGCTTGTCGGCCAGGTGCAGGCATGCCAAGACCGCGATGTGAGTGGAATCGGCGTTGGGCGCGCGCGAGGCGATGGAAAGCATGAGTTCATTGACACTCGACGCCAGGGCTTCCACTTCGCGCGGATCGTCCGCCGTCCGCAGCACGTACGGACGGCTCAGAATGGTTACACGAACGGCCTGTTTGTCGGGTATGCTTTCCATCCGGCAACCTGCGGAAGAGCCGAGCCTTTAACCGGCGCTCAACTGGTCGATCTGCCCCAGCAGTTTTTCGATGCGGCTGCGGACCTGTTTGCGCTCGGCTTCGAGCGTTTTTACCTGCTGGGCAAGACGCTCCGCTTCGGCCCGGGCCTCGGAGGCGGCCTCCAAGGCAGCCTCCTTTTCCTGGCGCAACTGCGCGACCCACTGAACCGCTCGCTGGATCCGCTCCTCAAGGCTGCTCAGGGAATCGACTTCGAATTCGAGTGGGCTCATGGTCTGAACTATGCCTTCACGAGAGCGGATTTGGCGGTGTTCACGAGTTGCTGGAACGCGGCATCGTCTTTCAACGCGATGTCCGCCAGAACTTTGCGGTTCAGGTCCAGGCCGGCGGCCTTCAGACCGTGCAGGAACTGGCTATAGGACACGCCGGCGGCGCGGCAGGAAGCGTTGATACGCACGATCCACAACGAGCGATAATCGCGCTTCTTGTTCTTTCGGCCGACGTAGGCGAACTTGAGCCCACGTTCCACGGCCTCTTGCGCCGCGCGGTTGAGTTTACTCTTGGTGAGAAAATAGCCGGACGCCAGTTTCAGCGTTTTTTTGCGAGTTGCCCGGCGGTGGGTCCCTCTTTTAACTCTTGGCACGTTTCATCTCCTTTTGATGGGTGCTTGGATTGGCGGTTCGGGCACGTGCTACGAGCACCGTCCGCGCAATGGCGCGCTTCCCTTTTAGTAGGGGAGCATGCGCTTCAGAACCTTTTGATCGGCCTTGTCGGCGACCACGGTCTGGTGCAGCTTCTTCTTACGTTTGTGCGGCTTCGAGGTCAAGATGTGGCGTCCAAAGGCGTGACTGCGAACGACTTTGCCCGTGCCGGTCTTCTTGAATCGTTTAGACGCACCTTTGTGGGTCTTGAGCTTCGGCATAATTATTCCCTGGATCTTTGTGAACAGGAAAGACTCTAGGATTATAACACGGGCCGGAAGGCCATTTTGGGCTCCCGACGGCTCAGGGGTGCCTAACCGTCTTCCGGGAAACCATGGCAAGAAGGAAAATAATTCTTCACCGCCGGGCTGGGGCGACGACTGGCGTCATCGTTCGTTGAACCTGGAAACTGTGGGCGTGCTCCCGCGATTGATCGTTCCCCGTGCGCTCGCTACAAGAACTTCGACCTGAAACAGTATTGCAAAGAAGGCCGTGGTTGCCGGCACGTGGTACGAACACTGGGCGCGCGACACCTGGAACCCGCTGGATGTCCATCGCTACGCACGCTACCTGCAATCCCAAGGCAAGTAGGACGGGCAGGGAGGCCTGTCCCACTTGCAGTATACTCTTGATGAGCGGGAAACACCTATGAGCTTCTTTTCTAAACAGTTCATCGACGTCATTCAATGGACCGAACCCGGCGAGGGCGTGCTGGCCTATCGCTACCCCATGGAAGACATGGAAATTCAGAACGGCGGCCAGTTGACGGTGCGCGATTCGCAGATGGCCGTTTTCGTCAATGAAGGCCAGATTGCCGACGTCTTCAAGCCCGGACTCTATACCCTCGGCACCCATACCCTGCCCATCCTGACTTATTTGCGGAATTGGGATAAGGCCTTCAAGTCGCCTTTTAAGTCCGACGTCTATTACTTCTCCACGCGGCTGCAGATCAACCAGAAGTGGGGGACGACGACGCCCATTACCATTCGCGATAAAGAGTTCGGCGCGGTGCGCCTGCGCGCGTATGGCATATACTCGTACCGCATCCTCGATCCCAAGGTCTTTTACGAGAAAATCAGCGGCACGCGCGAGCTGTATCAGACCTCGGACCTGGACGGTCAGTTGCGCAACACCATCATCGCCCGCATGACCGATGCCTTCGGCAATAGCGCCATTTCGTTTCTGGACATGGCGGCCGCCCAGCAGCAATTGGCGACCAGCATGCTGGCGACGCTGAAGCCGGTCTTTGCCGACCTGGGGCTGCTGCTCGACAGCTTCGTGGTGGAAAACGTCTCCCTGCCGGACGAACTGCAAAAGCTGCTCGACCAGCGGATCGGCATGAATATGGTGGGAGATATGGGCCGGTACACGCAGTTCCAGGTGGCGCAGGCCATGCCCATTGCCGCCGCCAACGAAGGCGGCGGAGCGGCCGGCGCCGGGGTTGGTTTAGGAGCCGGTTTGGCGATGGCGCAGCAGATGATGGGCGCCATGCGGCCTCCCGCGCCGGCCCCACCGGCGGCCCCGGATGCCGCGCCTCCCGCGCCCGCGGCCGGCGGAGCCACCAAGTTCTGCATCAGTTGCGGCAAACCCATCCCGCGAGCGGCGCGTTTCTGCGCGGAGTGCGGCGGCGCGCAACAATAAGCGGCCCCCATGTCGCCCGAAAAGAAAGCCGAACGCTTCCCCTGCCCCGACTGCGCGGCAGACATGCAATTCGACCCCGCTACAGGAGGCATGAAATGCCCCTTCTGCGGGCAGACCCAGGCAATGGCGGCGCCGGCCGCCGGCACGGCGGTCCAACCGCATCCGTTGGAAGAATTTCTGGCGGCCGGCGACTCCAAATTGCAGCCGCTCACCGGCCAGGCGCTGCAGGTGAGCTGCGACGGTTGCGGCAGCGTGGTGGCTTTCGAGCCTCCCGAGGTGGCGGGCACATGCCCGTTTTGCGGCGCCGCGCTGGTGGCCCAGGCAAAGGCCGCCGATCCGCTGATTGCGCCCGACGGTCTGCTGCCCGCCAAGGTACCCAAGGACCAGGCGTTGACCGAGGTGCGCCAGTGGCTGCAGACGCGCTGGTTCGCCCCCAACGCCCTCAAGCGCCTGGCGCGGCCGGAAGGCATCAACGGAGTCTATCTTCCCTTCTGGGACTATGACGCCGATACCGCCAGCCGCTACACCGGCGAGCGCGGGCAACACTACTGGGAGACGGAATACTACACCGAGACCGATAACAACGGCAACACGGTGCAACGCTCACAACAGGTGCAACGGACCGCCTGGTATCCCGTATCGGGGCAGGTGTCGAGGCACTTCGATGGCGTTCTGGTCGCGGCGTCGAAGGCGGTGGCGGAGGCCAAGCTGAACGCCTTGGAGCCCTGGGATCTGGAATCCATGTGCCCTTACGAGCCGGCTTACCTCGCCGGTTTCAAGGCGCAACGCTACCAGTTGGAACTGCCCGACGGCTTCGAAAAGGCCAAGGGGACGATGCAGCGGACCATCGCCGACGACGTGCGCCGTAACATCGGCGGCGACGAACAGCGCATCAATGCCGTGGAAACCGATTACGCCGGCGTCATGTTCCGCCATCTTCTGCTGCCGGTGTGGATCGGCGCGTACCGCTTGCAGAACAAGGTGTACCAGGTAGCCGTAAACGCGCGCACCGGAGAAGTGCAAGGCGAGCGGCCGTACAGCACCGCCAAGATCGCCCTGCTGGTGGCCGCGGTGCTGGCGCTGATTCTGCTGGTGATTCTGCTGCGATCCCGCGGGTAGTTTCGAGGTTATGGTGCCTGCCACCGTAATTAGTGACATAATGGCTCAAACCAAGGAGAACTGCATGGCTACAGAGAGGCTGGTTCTGGGGCTCCTGTTTGTTACGGCATCGGCCGTCGCACAACCCCCGGTCCTGGGGTCGATGGCCGGA
>Ga0302319_10011095_pt1 | contig 17130 bp, 22 predicted proteins | sample Bog_T0_2_FD_203319 | JGI IMG/M metagenome (GOLD analysis project Ga0302319, IMG submission 203319) | Peat permafrost microbial communities from Stordalen Mire near Abisko, Sweden - Bog_T0_2 | ecosystem: Environmental > Terrestrial > Soil > Wetlands > Peat | place: Sweden: Abisko, Stordalen Mire...
TGGGCGCAGGCGGTTGGTTTTGAAACCACCGTGGCCGCTGCCAATGCGGATTTTGGCGCTCTCGCTTATATCGTCTCCGCTCAAGGCAGGGGCATTCTCAAGCAGACTCCGAAGATTTCGTCTTCAGCCTTCCCGATTTACATTTGGGAAGCGCCGATTGATGCCTCCAAATCCTCGGAGGGCGAAGGAACGATTAACGGCTACCGGGCGCTTGCCACCAACCAGCTCAACACGGCTCTGAACGGCAACAAGAGCGTTTTCGGAAATTGGGAAGACCTGGTTATTGCCGATTGGGAAGGCTGGCAGGTCATCGTCGATCCCTACACCTTAGCCACGCAACAGGAAATCCGAATCGTCATCTTCAACTTCACAGACATCGGAATTCGGCACCCCGGCTCGTTCTGCTATTCCACCAACTCACTCGTCTAAAGGAAAATTATGCTTACAATTCTCAATGCTGACGACCCCAAGGTTAAGGCCGTCAAGGTGCGCATCATCGCCGATACGGTCGTGACGCGCGATGGGCGCGGCGTGTTGCTTTATACGGGCAGCGTGCTGAACGTTCGTCCTCACGAAGCGAATGACCTTTTTGCTTCCATCAAGGCGGTTCGCGCCAAGGACGATGAGCCGGAGGTGCTGACAAAGTACACTGCTCCCGCCGTCATCGGCTCGGCACCGGCGGACAAAATTACGCCGGAAGACATGCGTGTTGTGCGTTCCCTCATCAAGGCCGTCAGCCTCATGGACGAAGCCGAGGATTTTCCCAAATCTAACCAGTTACAGAAAGCAGGCTCCAAATGATTGATCGCGTATCAAACCTCGGCTTCTTTGAAGTCGTTTCACCCACTACCCTGAACAGTTCCGCTGCCGGAACGGGCTTGGTTGGAGGCGGTATTTTCAACCTGATTACTTCCCAGGCGCAAGGCCGCGTGGCGTTTTATCTCGACGCCGCCTCCGCCTCCGCCAGCGTCATCGGGCCAACCTTGATTGTCACGCTCCAAACCGCAACGGACAATGCGACGTGGAGCAACGTTTCCGGGGCGCAATTCGCCACGGTGACCAACGTTTCGACCACCGGAGGCGTTCAGTCGATTTTCGTTGACACGGCTTCACTGAGCCAATACAACCGCATCTATGCCACGGTTACAGGAACAACGCCCGGTTTCGTTGTCAGTGTTGTTGCCGTGTATCCCCAGAAAAACGCCTAACACAATTCTTAGCTGTTCCATTGGCCGCATGGTTTAACCGCCATGCGGCTTTCTTTTTGACTATGAACATATATCGAATCACTCTCCGTCCAACCCATAACTGTCCCATGCCACCGACGATCGATTTTACGGCGTCGTCCGTCGAATTGGAAAACGGTTTTTTTACCTTCACTGGCCAGGTGGGAGGCCGGGAAGAAATCATTCGGTCAGTTCAGGCTGAACTGGTGCGCGAAGTGACCTTGATTGAGGAGGGTGTTTGAAAAAGATCATGCTCGGCATAGCAGCGTATGACGGCACGCTGTCTGCCGGAACGTGTATGGCCTTGCAGTCATTCATTCTCAACCATAAATCGGCGGATGAATCGATCCGGGCGGAAGTGCATCAATATATTTGCGTGGGAGACAGCCATGTGGACCGGGCGCGGAATCGCATTGTAAAAGCGTTCCTAAACACAGACTGCTCGCATCTTTTTTTCATTGATTCGGACATTGGATTTACTCCGCAACAAATAGACGCTCTTCTCGCGCGAGACGTTGAAATCGTCGGTGGTCTCTACCCGAAAAAGGAAATTGGCGAGCCGAAATGGGTTATGGAGATGCTGCCGGAAGTTCCACAGCCTGATCATACCGGGTTGATCGAATGCAAATTTGTTGGCACTGGCTTCGTGCTGATCGCCCGCAAAGTCTTTGAAAAGTTCATCGAATCCAAGCCGGAGATTGAGTATGAGGACGATTCTGACGGCAAGCTTGGCACGATGTGGGCTTTTTTTGGGGGAAAGATCAAGGATCGGCGTTGGCTTAGTGAAGACTGGAATTTCTGCGCAGATTGGCGCGAGATGGGCGGCAAAATTTACGCCGATACCAACATCATTCTTGGCCACACCGGGAAGGTTACTTTTCCTGTCGTTCCGCAGTTACTTGAGCCTGTCGTAAAGCCATGAGCAACACTTCCCAACGCGCCCTAATGTCCGCAGATTTGCGAGACATCATTCAGATGGACTCTGACGCCCTCGTGAACTTGGTCTTCAACGGCAAGCCTATCCAGGGCACGAAAGGAGACTTAGTTAACAGCGCCGATCTTGATAGCGATGGCGGCGGGATTTATGAGCAGGCGGACATAACCGCCACGTTCGTTTTTTCGGACTTTCCAACGAAACCGGTTGGCGACGAAATTGTGCAATTGGACAAGATGCAAAAGCGAATCTTGCGCGTCACGGTGGACGATTTTGGCGCGGCCATCGCGATTGCTTTTGGGCGGAAGAATCAGGATTAAATATGAGCGTCATCATACCTGAAAAACAATGGAACGCGCCGATGCCGGGTGAGACGCCCGCGCACGCATTTGGTCGCGCTTTGCTGAGAGAAATTGAATTCTCGACAGGTCTCCGCAGTCGCTGTTTTCTTTGGGTTCCACGTAAATTGAAGTGTGGCAAATGGGCTTGGTTGCGATGGGTCGAGAGAGCTTATGATCTAACTTTGTCGCGCGAGGAAGGCCGGACGCGACACTATAGGCCGCGCATTATTTACGAGGAGATGTCTTGAAATCTAAAACGATAAAAATGGTTGCGCATTACAATCGCATACCAAAAGAATTTTTCAGCGGCTATGGCCCGTTTGGCTCTCCAATCGTCACAGATACAGGGGAACGATTCGATTTTGAAGGATGTGCCTACGTTGACCACATAGTAGAGCAATGGGGCGGCGACGGCGGCTTTTCGAGGCAGCCGTCGAAAGTAACCTTCACCGTCTATCGTCCAATCATATGAGCCAATCCCTTGATATTGGATGGTGCTGCGAGGCTGTCATCATCCAGATTTTACAGCAGAACCCGGCGCTTGCGGCTCTCAATCCAAAGCACGCGGACGAGGACACGCCTACGGACAACATCCGAATCGTGGTGAAGGCTGACGGCGTGTTCCCGGAAGCTCCGAATCCGCGCAATCCGCAATTGAACGTGCGGCGGGTCGATATGCGCGTGCTGATCCGGGCGTCTCTGGGCGAAATGACCGCGCCGGAAATTCACACGGCTTACGGGACGATGTGTCAGGTTCTCGAAAACATGGACGGGCTGACTTATGCCAGCATTCCGGCGCTCTCATTTTTCAGTTTCCTTGTTCCAAAGGTTGACCTTCAAAACAGCCGCGAAAATGACGAGCAAAGGCGCAAGCTCATGAAGACGTTTTCGTTTCTGGCGATTCTGAAAAATACGCAGGCGTTGCCATGAAAAAGAAATTGAGAGATTTTGCCTCTTGGGCACTTGTTGCTATGGCAATGGCAACATGATCGTCACAAACAAATCCGGCGTCAGCACGGAGCTTTTCGTACTGGACATCATGCGAGATTTTTCAAATCTTACCGCCTTTAACAATGACGGCAGCATCGCTTGGACGAAGAAATGTCGGTCGATTAAGCAGGTGATTCGGGAAGTGAAGAGACGGCAAAAATAATTTCATGGGCGCTTCCGTCAAAATATCCTTGCGAACCTTTTGGACTAAGGTTAAGCCGGAAGATAATCGCAAATGACTTATTTGCGGTGATGGCATTTTCCTGAATGCATGGAGCCTTCGGGCGGAAGTTAATGGTCAGTTACAAAAATATCCATGGATCGTTATTTGTAGCTCATGCGGTGATTGCATGAATGCTCAAAAATAATTCTTGCTTCTTAAAGCCGCTTTCTGTAAAGTTACGCAAATGAGCAAAAAAGAGATAAAAAAGTACCTCTCTGAAATTGGTCGCCGGGGCGGATGCTCCACAAGCGAGTCCAAGATGAGCGCGGTGCGAAACAATCTCAAAAAAGCTCGGAAAGCTAAAATTGAAAACGCTAAACGCAAAATGGACAGGAATTCGACCGCTGATAATGCATAATGGCCTTTTGGCCGATCCCACAAATCCCTTTGTTCGCCAATGCAAGGCGATCACTTCCAAGGGAAGTAAGAAAATGACGGATGACGATTACGAAAAACTTGATCGTCTGAAATGGGAGGGCGGTCTTTATTGGTCGGATGACATTAAGGGATTTTACATTCCATCCGACAACATCGAACGTACGATTTTGGAGGGCGCGAAAAAGAACCGGCTCGGCAAAGATTTCGCCGCCGCGCTCTTTTGTGTCGAGCCTGAAATTCCGGTTGAGCACGCGCTCAAGGGAAAGTCGAAAGATCAAATCTACGCCGACGAGCGGTATCAAATTCGCAAAGGCGTCAAAATCCAACAATCGCGCGTGATTTCTGTTCGCCCGATGGTTCCGACTGGTTGGACGATTTCTTTTGCGGTCGAGTTTGACGAATCGATTCTGAATCCGAGTCAGGTCGAAAAAGCGATGCAAGAGGCAGGTTCGCTTGTTGGCCTTGGCGATTGGCGTCCGAAGTTTGGGCGATTCATCGTGGAGGTGGAGAAATAATTTTGAGGCTGGGTCCGGCTTGGCAGTGGCTCGGTCCGGCGTGGCATTGCATGGCGTGGCCAGGCGAGGCGGGGCAAATAACAACTCCCCTCGAAAGAGGGGAGACAGCTTTTGAAGGAATTTTATGGCTCGGAAATGCGCGGAAATGCACGGCGTTGCCCAGCGGAGCTAGGCACGGCGGCGCTTGGCAACAACAATGCCGCCCGAAAGGGCGGTATCAGTTTTAGAAAGGAAATATGGAAACAGAATCTAAACCTCAAGTCCTTCCGGCGTGGAAATCATGCCTTGAGGCAATGCGAGAACAGGGCATCGAACACGAGAAAGTTTTTACGGTCGAATGGCTGGCAAAGACACTTCGTTTCGATGCTGATTCGATGGCGTTCGGAATCGCGATAAGTGACATCCGTCGCGAGTTGGAACAAGACGGCTTTTACCTGAACGGCTACGGCCAAAATGGGGAGAGCTATCAAATCCTTCATGCTCGCGATAATCACAAAGTCATGGAGCGGTATCAACGGCAGGCGATGGATTCATTTCGCCGCGCCGTGATCCTCGGAAGTATGACGGATGTTTCGGCGTTGACCGATGAAGAAAAGCGGAAGCACGATAAGGTGCTGAGTCGAGTCGCAATCCGGCTCGCGCTCACAAAACGCTCAACTCAGGTCGAGAGGATATTGAAGGGTGCGGACAGGAAGCTTTTGGAATGATTTCTTGGAGAGCCAATGCTCGGTCCGGCGTGGCAATGCTCGGCGCGGCAGGGCGAGGCGCGGCACGGCGGGGCGAGGCAGGGCACGGCTCGGCTAGACATACTTTCGATTGGAAACAGTCGAAAGAAGTCTGGCAAGGCGAGGCAGGGCAACGCTCGGCGAGGCAGGGCGAGGCGCGGCAAACGCATCTCCCCTCGAAAGAGGGGAGACAGCCTTAACGCCGATCCATTTTGGAATGATTTTGCGCGGCACGGCCAGGCTCGGCGCGGCTAGGCGTGGCGTGGCCAGGCGTGGCTAGGCATGGCAAACGCATCTCCCCCTCTTTCGAGGGGGAGACAGCCTTAACGCCGATCCATTTTTATTGATTCATCACGCTCTGCTTGTGACAGAAATTCTACAGTTTTACACAGTTTAGCCGGTGACGCGCTTAGGCTCATTCTCCATGTTTGGAGTTAATGAGTCCCGTTTTGGTAAATCTGACCGGCTTCGCCTTTGGCGTCCTTTACGACGAATCGGGCATCAATATCGATTCGATTGCTCGGAAGTACACCGCGAAAAAAATCCGCGTTCCCGATAAACAAGGCTCTGCTCGCGGCAAGGTCTATTACGATTTTACCATCGATCTTTCCATCGATGGCGAAGTGGCGGGCGCATCAGGTTTGATGGCCTGCACAATCGGCGCTTCCGTTTCCTTGGCCAATTCCGTTTACGGATTCGGAATCACTACCGGTGGCGTTTACGTCGATGAAATCAACATCACGAACAACCGGGAAAAGCTCCAAATGTTTTCGATGAAAGCTTCCATTGATCCCCAAATCTCGTAACCACTAAAATCCCATGGCCAACACATTTCAAGTCACTGGTTCTCTCCTTTTCCAAGCTCCCGCCGGAAGCCAAACGCTTCAACAGCAGGCCAGTTTGCAGGTTACGACCGTTCCCACCGGATCAAGCTTCAATGCGCAAGTTTACAATGCTACCACGAGCATTACCCAGCCGACGACGCCCGGCGTAACTTCTTTGGGCTATGTGTTTTTCCGCAACCTCGATCCTACCAATTTTGTTCAAGTTGGGGCAGCGAGCGGCCAATGGTGCAGCAACCTTGCGGCTGGCGACATAGGTCTCGTCAAGTGGAACGGCAACAACATTTACGTGCTGGCCAACACTGCCAACGTTTCCCTTCAAATTATCGCGTTTTCCCTCTGACCCTGATCCCCGCGTCCGGCGGTTAACCCGGCATATAAAATCATGCATATCGGTGATAGCTTTTTTCAGACGACAAATCGCGGGTTGGCGGCATGTCTTGCCACCCTGGGATTCCCGCTCAAGAAGGATGCGCCCATCATTAATTGCTACTCCGAGCGAAAGCCCGTACCCGCCGTTCCTTTCGGCCATCCGCGCTGGTATCCGGGAACGCTTCGATGGCGGTTTGAAGTGGCGAGCGATGAAGCGGAATCGGCTGGTAAACCAATTCTTACCAAGAAGGCCACGCGAGAATTTTACGATGGCGCGGAAGCGGCAAAGCTTGACGAATACATAGCGGATATCGACAAGGCGATTGCGGCCAAGGATCATCAATCTTTTGCCGTCGCATGGATGAGGCTTAAGGATGCCCTACCCTTCGTTCTCGCGGGCTACATGAAGTTTTTTGAGGCCAATCGGGAACGGCTCTTTTTGCCGTTGCTCAAGGAGGCTTACGACCAGGCGAAAAAGACCGGCTCTGGTCCGGACATCGTGAGCGTGCAGGACGGCGCGACAGAAACCCATGTGACAAAAAATCCAAGCGAAAGCGTTAGGGAGGCATTGCTATGAGCGAACGAGTGGAAATCAGCGAAGCGGAAGCGAAAGAGCTAGGCGTCATTCCGGGCGAACAGACGGACATTACGGAAATTCAACAGGCCGATAATTCGTATCTCGAAAGCGACTGCCATTATTGGGCAGGCCAGAAGCTCGAACCGTTTTCCAGCAAGCGCCAGAATGCGGCCACCTGCCTTGGACTTCGATTCGGCAATCTCAGCCGGGAAGAGATGGAAGCGGGGTTGGAAGGACGCGGTTATCCCGATATGATCCAAGACGTTGTAATCGTGCTGTACCTCTGTTTTCCGCGCGGCAAGGTCAATGCCCATACCGGAATGAGCGAATCAATCGAGGAGAGCTATGCGGCGTGCAATCCAGGGCAGCGCGAGAAGGTCCGCCGTAGGATGCTTGATTGGGCCGAAGATCAGGGCATTGAGATGATGTCTCCCACCTTGGCCGAGGCATCGAAGATCATGAGCCAAATTTTGAAGGAAGAAATCATTAACCGTTTTCGGCTTCCCAAGCCGGAAGGAAAGGCTCCAAAGGGAAACTCTTAAGGCCGTCTCGCTGGGCAGAGTATGCAGTTGCCGTAGCTGAGATGGCCAATTGTTCAATCCGCGAAGCTGAGAACGATATACCCATGGCAAAAGGACATCAATTTCATGCGCTTTGGTGGGCCAAGCCTCGCGGAATGGGGAACGGGATAGCGGCGCTCAAGATCGGGCGCGGCGCTGCCAGAAAGAAGCTCAGGAGGGCTTTAGGCCATGCCTGACGCAATCTCCGTAACCGTCAATTTTCCAGAATTTCAGCGTGCGTTGCTGGAATACGAAAAAGCCGTCACGAATCACGACCTGCCCTACATCCTCAATCGAGCGGGGCGCAATGTGGCGACTAAGGCATCGCACAACACGCCTCGCGCCACGGTAGCCGAGATCAATTCCGAAATGCGGTCAATCGCTCCGGGAACAAAGCGAAGTCCTTTCCTTTTCGTACTGACGAACGCCAAGCGCAAGGCCAAGGGTTTGCCTCCTGTCGGCGGGGCTTTAATGAGCGCTCCTGCGACGGATTTTCTCAAGCAGCGCCGGTCATCCCGCGCCTATATCGCCGCCGGGTGGACGCCCGCCATCGTCAAGTTTGGCGGTCACACGCGGGCGCATATCAGCAACAAGAGCAAGATAAACCAGGCCAACAATCAACTAGCCAGTTCGGAGGAATTGGTTGCCATCCTCGAAAATGCCGCCGCGGGAGCAGGCAAGGTAGGCTCCGAAGCTCTCGAAAAGGCTCTTGTTGATACGAGTCGCGACATGATAGAATTCGCTCATAAAAAGCTGGAAGAAACCGCAAAAGAATACTCTTCAAAGTAAATGCCAGAAGCGACACTCAGGGCCAAATTAACCGGCGATAGCGCGGAGTTTCAACGCTCCATGCGCGAAGGAATAGACTCGGCTAAGGAGTTCGCCGACGAATTCAAAGACCGGATGCGGGAAACGCTCGCGGAAATCGCGGGTCTCGTTATCGGCGTGGAATCGATCAAGGAGGCTCTTGACCGGACTTTCGAGGGAGTGAAGGGCATATTCGAGTTATCGAAAGATTTGGAGCATCTGAGTGATCGCACCGGCATCGCGACAAAAGATTTGGTTCAATTACAAACTGAATTCAAGCTTTCTGGGTTACAGGCGGAAGAGGTTGGACAGACCATCAATCGTATGCAGCGGTCGATTGAGAATGCAGCGGACAAGGGAGGCGAAGCGGCTACCATATTCGCCCGACTCGGTATCAACATTTACGAGCTTCGCGGCTTGAATCCCGCAGCGCAATTCGACTTGATACGGCAGAGCATTGCGGGGATCGAAGACCCGGCGCGGCGAGCGCAAGTGGCCATGCAGCTTTTTGGCAAGCAAGGTGCGGAGATGCTTTCACTTTTTCGCGACAAGGGCATTGGCGAGGAAGCGGCCAACGCGCTGGGAGCGCAAGCGGACATCCTTGCCCAGAATGCGGACACGTTCCAACAAATCGCGGGCCTCATGGAGGTTTCGGGGATCAAAATTCAAGGCTTTTTTGTGGGATTGGCTGAACCTCTGGGCCGCGTTATTTTGCCGGTGCTGAAAGCATTTGAAAGTTTCGACTTCGTCGCATGGGGGCAACGAATAGGAAACTCCCTGGCGGATGCGGTGAGAGTTTTTTACAATGCATTTGAGGACGGAAAACTTTCTGAATTGACGCGACTTTCTCTAACGGTGGGATTTGAAAAAGCCGTCAATACCTTGGCGGGCGGACTCTATGCGGCTTTTCATGGAATCGGCGATATTATTTTGGGTGTTTTCAGCCCCGGACTCATTCTAGGATGGGGCGAATTGCTTTTGGGACAAGCCGAGGAATTTGGCGGTAAAATTGCTGAAAGCATCGCCATTTTGGCGAACACCGATTTTTGGAAAGGCATCGCAGAGGTAGCTCTTGGCGGCTTCACTGTTTTTCAGGAGGGCTTGATCGAAATCGCTTTCAATTTTGGCGAGGTACTTGGCAGTGTTCTTATGAATTCAGCGTTTTCACTCGGCAGGGAGATTGCTGGCATTTTTTCCAAAATCCCCGGTCTTTTAGAGCAAGCGGGAGAGCTTTACGAATATGCGAAAGACGGAGAAAAAAATCCCGTAAATGCCGCAGTGGCCGCTGCTCAAGCATCGGGAAATATATCGGCGCTATCCGGGATTCTGGGATTTGATTTTACGGGCAAAAGCACTTTGGATCAGGGACAAGCCGATCTCAAAAAATCTCTGGGCGAAAAAAACTTGTTTTCAGAAATGGCGGGCGGCGAAGCTGAAATGGGAAAAGGGGAGACTGCTTTGGGGAAGAGCGATATAGCGGGCGCGGTCAACTCGACCTTCCAACAATTCCTTTCTGATATTAAGGCGTCCGCTCCGATTAATGTGCTTGGCGACGATTCCAAAAAACTTTCTGATCTAATCTCAAGTCTGAACAAAGCGATTAAGGGCGAAGGAACCGCCAATTCGGTCGAAGCGCCGCCATCTGGGGGCGGACAGAATCCTGGACTCGCATTTGGCGCTGGCAAGGAAATCACCGGGATTCACATGGGCGGTGGAGGGTGGCAAGGAGTTCATGCGTTTGAGCAAGGCCCGGTTTCCATCGAAGGCGGAATGTCGCGCCGCGCCGGTAGGCTCATGGAGCCGCAGCACACCGTTGAGCAAAACACCGCGCAAACAAACATGATTCTCGGCTCGATTCATAACACGCTTACCGATATTACCGCCCCATCATGAGCACGCCTATTTATGTTGGAGACACGCAAATTGAGGAAGTTCCCGGCGCGGTTGTCGTCTTCAAGCGCGGCGAAGCTTCGCAACTTACGCGGCCATTCGAGGGCAACGTTACATATCTCTCGGCTTTTCTGGCGCAATACGTGACCGGGCAGTCAACTGATTATGAGTATCGAAATATGGTGCTAGATCAGAAGATTGCGACGGAAGACGGGCCTACAGCCAAGGTGAAGCTTATTTATTATGGCGATCCCGATGGCTATCTTGATCCCTACAACCCGGTTGATTTGTTGTCCGATATTGTTTGGGAGCCGCGCAGCGCGAGCCTTGGAACATCGGCCTCAATAGACGGCACCTTCACGGTCAATTATTTTTGTCCCACCATCACCTATCGATACTGCACGTCGCAAGTTTTCGTCACGCCGCAATATCAGACGAACAGCACAGCCAATCCGGTAACAATAACGATCATGGATTTTTATCCGAATCCAGGGCCGGGAAATCAGCAACCCGGTTACGTGATAACCGGCACATGGGTCTATCAAATGTACGCGGTCTGCACCTCGTTTACCTCGACGCAAAAGGGCAACGTCTTTAATTACAAGGAGACATGGGCGGTGCTGATCCAAACGCCGAATTTGATTACTCAGCTTGCCAAGCAGAATCCAGCTACGCCAGCCGTTCAATCCTAACCTTTTATGGCCGTCCAACGATTTACGCGCGGGCCAAAAATTTTGGTTGAGATGGCCAACCGCATTCTTGATGAGGTGGAAAGCGGCACGATCAAGCCGGGAAGCAACGTGCGAACGAAGCGCTCGCGGGCAGGCACTTTAGTCGAATTTAATGCATCGGCATCGTCATCCGCCGCACCTACGCCATTCCAGATTTATTGTAACAAGCATTTTACGGGATCGCCTCCAACGTGGGACGGAACGCATGACGTTACTTTTTACCCAGGGAACATCAATCAGGTCATACCATCGAATATGTTCTCGACGATCAACCAGGCAATTAGTTCCACTTATTACGTCGTTCTGACTTGCACAAGCGACGGATATAATGTGTCTGGCTGCTCGCTTTCGCTGGAATCGTCAGCACCTACGCCAATGTCCGCTACGGGCGATTTGCCGCCCGGAACCTTTTATGTAATCATCGGAATTCTTTTTTATGTGAGCGGAAACGTCATCGTTTATCAAATGGTTGATACCGATTTGCTGGCATCTCCCGCCGTTTGGACGACAACGACAAGGCCAGCGGCTGGGCCATTTGATCTAAACTACATAAACTATTATTTCTGGAATATACAGGGGGCGGCGTCATGATCTATTGGATGTACTACACGACTAACAATGCGGACTCCTCCTCCTACGCATCCAGTGAATCAAATGCTTCTTCTACCTCATCCAGCGGATTAACTCAAAGCGAGCAGGCTAGCGCGTCTCTTTATCAAGATAAGTATGTCACCATTCAGTATGCCAGTGGAAGTGGTTACGGAGCGGCTGATTCTACTACGGGGCCGTCCTCTGCGCCATCGAGCACAGTGGTAGTGTCGACAGATTCTTCTTCTTTTTCGGAATCCATTGCTGTAAACGATGCAGGCTCAAGCTATTTCTCGGCCAATAATGTGGGAAGCTCTTCAAGCTCCACTTCCTTTTCCCCTTTGACGCAATCGACGACGGCTACAACATATTTGAGCGGCTATACTACTACTTCCAATAGCTACGAGTATGACTATACGACATCGACGACAACAAACTCCATTAGCACCTCATACTATCCGACCTCGACCGCAACGACCACTGCATCCACAACTACGTCTACCACCACGAGCTTTGCCACCATTACGTCCTCCACCACATATAGTAATATTGCCGAGACGTATATTAGTAATTTCACGACCTGCTTAACTTTGGTATCGACGACTGCCCCGCCCCTCTACGATCCAGTCCAATCCGTCTATGTCTTCGTGCCAGAGAACGGGGAAATACTCTATTACACAACTCCAAATATGTCCTTGGGAAGTGGGGAAGTTTCCGCGCTTCTTTCCGCCTCGGCTCCGATAACAATCAGCAATAGTTTTGTGACGCTTGGGGCGGGTAACTCCGCTAGCGCGGCTTATGTAGGTCAGGGTTTTACGACCTATACCGCATTATCTGTGGTTACATCGCAAACGACTACCTTTTCCAATTCCGATGGGACATTTGATGGAACTACGATTATTGGCTCAACCGGAACGATGTCCAGTATCGCGCAAAATGCCAACACGAATATCTACCAAGAGGAAAGCTATTCGGGAGTTGGCACGACCTATCCTTTCTCGGATATGCAAGACGGCTTATCGACGGTGACGGTGACAACGATTGCCCAAAGCAGTAGCAATACCACGGTGACACTTGCGTCCTCTCCAACGTCGGCGGCGGTGATAGGGGCTGGGTGGGCTACCTTGGCGTCTTACTATTCGACAACCGTATCCACTACGCGGCTAGGTTCTCTTACCGCAGCCACGATATTTAATTCAACGGATGGAGGGCACGAAAGTACCTCGGGTGTTACGGGCTACTATACCGAATCGACTTACCTTTCCACCACGGCCTCTTCGGTGGCCTACGTGGGAGGGTCTCCGACGCTCAATGATTCCTCCTCAACCGCAACCGGATTCTCCAATTCGGCTGGGGCGTCGTCCGTAGAGAACGCAACCGCAGAGGCCGGAAGCACAAACTCGGTTATTCAATTTGGTATGCCCCTGATTAACACAGGATTTGGAAACGCCTTCTATCAGGAGCAATCCCCGATGCTTGGATGGAGGCTGACGCCTACCGATGGTCCTGCCGCAGAAATTGGTCTGGGAACATTCATTCCTCCGGCATCCTTTATTAGCTGGGTGCGGGGAGAGGTTGTTACCAATTCCGATTATTCGCCTTTCGATCAGTACGGGGAATTTTATGCGAACGTGAGTTTGGCCCAAAGCACGCCAGTCAGTTATACTGGAATACAGCAATGGCAAGACAGCAATTCACTCTCCTACTCTGCCTCGATGAACGGTGTTACGCTGTCCTTGACGACCGCGAGTAAGGTGGGAAGTTCCTCAACTGTCACTGGATCCCTTTCTCTTGCATGGACGACGGCTGGCCCGATCACCCAAACGATGGCTAATCCGGTCAGCCAAAACTGGATCGAGGCGGCGAGCAATGTTTACGCATCTGATTCCGCTTATCCCAACACACTCTTTCTATCGCCCGGTATCTATATTCGAAATAATAGCAGTACGCAATCTGTCACGGCATGGACGACTTCCACTCTGGCATCCGCCGATCATTTGCGGAGCGTCGCAACTTACGTGTATGCGTCGGCACCCGTTAGTGAGAACCCGATAGTCTATAAAGGAAACTGAACATGAAAATAGTTGTTGGACTGGCTAGTACTAAGCTTTATCTTCACGCTTTCAAATCCTGCATCCGCAGAATTGTTGCGGCGATCAGGCACGAAAAGGGAACGATGCTTTATGTATCGGACGACTCGCCCGAGTGCGCAGAAGCGGCAAAGCGGTTGCGTTCCGAGCTTACGCCGGAATGGACACTTGAGCACATCCCGCTTGCTGGACTGGTTTCGTCCGAGCGATATAAGGTTCCGAATCAGATCGTGATTGCCCGATTACAGGGGGAGTTGTTCGCCCGCGCTCGCGCCCTCGATGCCGACTTGTTCATGAATGTGGAGGCCGACGTGCTCATCCCCTCGGATGCTTTCCGCGTCATGCGGTGGGCCTTGACCATGCCCGACCATGATGGCGCCCCCTACTATGACATTGCCATGTGTACCTATCCTAACGGCCTGTTTTTGGGTGGGCATGGTGATTATCAAAGGCCGATAGCCGAGGATTTCATGATGCATGAAAGGCAGGTGCCTATCCAAATCGAGAACAAGCACAAGCGTCTGGTTGAGCAGCAAAAAAGTTGGCACGAAGCGAAAAAGGTGGTGACCCCCAAAGAGTCCGAAAAGATGAATGAGGAAATGGGCAAGGTGCTTGAGGCTGTCAGAAAGTGCCCGCCCAAAGGCAACATCTGGAAATTAAACGCCGAGTTTGGCTGGCGACGACGCGGATGGCTCGATTTCGCTTATCCGGGTATCGGAAAGGGCGCGATAGTGCCGGTGGATTGGATCGGTACAGGATGCTGTATGCTGACGAAGCGTGCCCTTTCGATGTCCGATTTTGATGGCTATGACGGTCGTGGTACTCAAGACCTATTCCTGTGCTGGAAGCGGTGGAATCCGGCACATCTTCGCATGACGGCGATTACTCATACGGTTTGTGACCATGTGAAGCACGAGGTCATTGACGGTAAGGAAACGGGCAAATACATCCATTTTCAGGCGTTCCATGAAACCTCTGGCGAGGGAATTGGACACCTCCGTTGCGTTCAAAAACCATGGGTGGACATTTGAAGGCGGTGGCCTTATGGGGAGCGTCCGGCTTTGTCGGATCAACTCTCATGAAGTCTTGCGACCTCTTGCCAGTAGTTCATGGTCAGGATCATGCCGGAAAAGAGTTGCCAAGCGTTAGTGGCATAATTTGGTGCGCTGGTTGGCCGGGTAAAAAGAATATCTCGGATGTGGAAGCCAATCCAATACGCTCCAAATTAGCGAACGTCTGGGAGCCGTTGGAATTGGCGGAACGATGCAAGCGGTCTGGACGGCAACTGCTTATTATGTCGAGCGGGTGCCTTTATGATCGACTCAATCCAGAGGGCAGTCCGTGGCGCGAAGATGAGCCGCCCAATTTTACCGGCCCGGTCTATCATCGCGACAAATGGGAGGCAGAAAGAGGTCTATCCCAATTCGGGGATTTGGTAACGATTTTTCGTTTTCGACTTCCATTCAATTCGTCCAGGCATCCCCGCAACATGCTCCATAAATTCGCGCAATGGGATCGAGTCATGAACATCGACCAGTCTTTTACCTGGCTCCCAGATTTGGCTAAGGCGGTTCGGGCGTGGCAACTCGGAATTATTTCAAATGGGACTTGGCATGTCACGCAGCCGGGCACTCTGAACAATTTCGATGCCGTCAAAAAATATCTCAATCCGAATGTGGAAAAAATCGAGGGGACGCTGGAAGAATACACTCAGGCGTCTTGCGCTCGGTCACATGCGATTTTGGACAGCTCTAAACTCGGAAGGGTGATTGAGCTTACCGAAGCGGAAAAGGCATGGCGGATGGAATGCAGAAGATATAGGGCAATGATCTAACGTTTGCGCACTTATTTTCTTGCTTCATAAAAGGCATTCTCAAAAATTGGCACCGTGCCGCTTCCCTTCACGCCGCTCTTAATCGATGTCCTTGATTTGGAGAAAAACGGGCTTTATCAAAGCTTTGGAAGCACTACGAAAATAACCGCGCCGATGGTTGTCCGCAGCAACGGGCTTTATCTTTCGATCAGGCCCATGCAGGCGACAAATACCGGAAGCCCTCCATGGCAGGACATTCCCGACATCGCGTCAGCTACGATTTCCGCCAGCATTGATGTCCCGGATTTATTGCCGACACAAGGGACGTGGTTCGCCACATTTGGAGCGAATTCGACGGCGGCACTACCCTACAACATCGGGCCGTCGAATCTGCAAAACGCGCTTAACGGTCTCGCGTCAATCATTTCTGCGGGTGGAGTCACCGTGATCCAGTCAAGCGCAGAAGACGATTTCATTATTACGTTCAACAACAACGGGGCACAAGGCGCGATAACCGGCGCGACAATCAATCTTTATCCGGCGTCCGGGATAACCACGGTTCAAGATCAGATTGGCACATCAAGCCTGCCATCGATTCAAACTCTCAGCATTCAACAATTGCCTGCCACATTCACAAGCAATTTTACGGCGTTTCCAGGTGCGGCTTATACCTGCGTCATTCTGACGACGGGCGGATCGGGCGTGAATAATCTACAGGTTTTGACGCTCAATCCGTTGCCCTACGCTGGCACATTCACGATAACTACGACCTACGGCACTTCCGGGCCGATTCAATGGTCAGCGGTGGGAAATGACATTGCGACGGCCCTTAACGCCATTGGCGGAACCCCGGCGAATACATGGCTCGCATCTGGCTTGGCTGGCGGCCCATGGGATATTACGAACACGACCGGCACGAGCATTTCCGCGCTGACTGCAACTCTCACGGGATTAGTCGTGCCCATTGGAGTTACGGGAGAATTGTTACTCGCCACGCCAGGAATGATTGCCCGGTTCAATTCACTTCCTGCGGGAACGTTATGCCTTGCGGCCAACTTGGAAATCACGGTGCAATATCCCGGTTACGACCCGGAAACGATTCTTTTGGTTCCGATCACGGTCATGCGCAGCGTCATCATTTCCAGTGTTTTGACCCCGCCGTATTATGGTGCGCCTCAAATTTACGATCCTATCAACAGCGTTTTTTATGCGCTGACTGCGCCTAACCAAATTGCAACACTTACGCTTAGCTCCGGGGCGGGCGTTGTTATTTCCACAGTTTACGATCCAACAAACAAAGTCTATTATTCTGTCACTGCGCCCAATGGCCAGTTGACGCTAACTGCATTATGAAAAATCTATTCACTATTTTTTTGCTGATCTTGCTTTCGGGATCGCGGACTCAGGCGCAGACACAGGCAGTGACGGTCAACACCTCCGGTCAGGTTACCAACAGTGCGCCGTACAACCCATTTGGTACGGGATCAACAAACATTCCGCGCGGAAATGATTTTCGTTTTCCGGCTTC
>Ga0302319_10011097_pt1 | contig 17128 bp, 13 predicted proteins | sample Bog_T0_2_FD_203319 | JGI IMG/M metagenome (GOLD analysis project Ga0302319, IMG submission 203319) | Peat permafrost microbial communities from Stordalen Mire near Abisko, Sweden - Bog_T0_2 | ecosystem: Environmental > Terrestrial > Soil > Wetlands > Peat | place: Sweden: Abisko, Stordalen Mire...
GATGCTGTCGGGGGAAGCCGACGGCAATGATGCTTACCTCGAAATCCATGCCGGGGCGGGCGGCACCGAAAGCCAGGACTGGGCGGCGATTCTGTTTCGCATGTACACGCGCTGGGCCGAACAGCATGGCTACAAGCTGCAACTGATCGAGGAAAGCGAAGGCGAGGCGGCGGGGCTGAAATCCGCCACCCTCCGGGTCAATGGCGACAATGCCTATGGCTGGCTGAAATCCGAAGCCGGCGTCCACCGCCTGGTGCGGATTTCGCCCTTCGATTCCAATGCGCGGCGCCACACGTCCTTTTCAAGCGTCACGGTCTATCCGGTGATCGACCAGTCCATCAACATCGAGATTCCGGAAAAAGACGTCCGCATAGACGTTTACCGGGCGTCGGGCGCCGGCGGCCAGCATGTCAACAAGACCGAAAGCGCCGTTCGCATCACGCACCTGCCCACCAATATCGCGGTTGCCTGCCAGACCGAGCGCTCCCAGCATCAGAACCGCGCCTATTGCTGGGACATGCTGAAAGCCAAACTCTACGAAATCGAATTGCAGAAGAAGAAAGATGAAACCGGCGCCTTTGTCGGCGAGAAAGCCGAGATCGGCTGGGGCCACCAAATTCGCTCATACGTTTTGCAGCCCTACCAGCTGGTGAAGGACCTGCGCACCGGCGTGGAAAGCCGCACCCCTTCGGATGTGCTGGACGGTGATCTCGATCCCTTTATGGCCGCGGCCCTGGCCCAGGCGGTGGGCGGCAAGCCGAAAGAGAAGATCGAAGACCTCGAATAGAAGTCCTCATCCTGGTCGCACGACGCTGTCGCAAACGACTGTCGAAGGGTGAGGGCGCTTACTGGCTTTAAGTCTGTGCTACCCTTCGCTTGCGCTCCGGGCGTTAGCGGCTCAAATCGGTCCACTGGACCGATTTGACCGGCTAAAGCCGGTCGCCGCTCACTCCGCCGGCTGGGCGATCGGGGCAAGTCCGGTCATGCCGGCACGCTGCGGTTCCGGCTGCGACGTGTTTTGCGCGGCATGCATGGGCAGGGTACGGGATTCCTCGCCCAGCGGATTGTCGGAATGGCGGCAATTGCCTTCAAAAAAGGCGCCTGCCTCCACCGCAAAGGCTTCGTGCAGGATATCGCCCTCGACATGGCTGGTGGCGGACAGTTGCACCTTGCGGGCGCGGATGCGGCCGATCACACGACCACGCACGGTCACGTCCTCGGCCAGGATTTCGCCATGAATTTCGGCTTTCTCGCCGATCACCAGCCCGACGCTGCGGACATCGCCTTCGACAATGCCGTCAATCTGGATGTCGCCATTCGACACCAGCGTGCCGGTGACGATCAGATCGGCGCTGATGATGGATGGTGCGGTGGCACGCGATGGGCGCTTGGGCGCCGCCACTTTGGCCGCGGTCTCGCTGGGCATAGGGGCAACGGGATCCTTGGCTTTATAGAACATGGCGACCTGCCTCTATGAAACTGTTCGGATTGCGAACTTTGTCATCATACCACACTTCGTAATGGACATGAGGGCCGGTGCTGCGGCCGGTGGACCCGAGAAGTCCGACCACGGAGCCCTTGCCGACTTGCGCGCCCAGCGCGACGGTTATCTTCGAAAGATGACCATAGCGTGTATGAATTCCAAATCCATGGTCAATTTCGACCATATTGCCGTAACCGCCGCGATTGCCTGCGAATACCACCTTGCCCGGCGCGGTCGCGGAGACGGCGGCGCCCCAGGGTCCGGCGAAATCCACGCCGGGATGGAAAGCGTAATGACCGTTGAAAGGATCGATCCGCGCCCCGAAGCCGCTGGAACGGTCGAACGCCGCTCCCGCCACCGGCGTGGTCAGCGGAATATGTGCCATTTCGGACGATAGATTGTTCAGTTCGTCCAGCACGGCGCCGGCGCGCAGATAGGCATCGGCGAATTTCGGATCGTCATCGCCCTCGATATGGACCTGGTCGAGCGGAATTTCCGGGCCGCCGACGCCGTCATTGGCCGCGGCCTTGCGCTGGAACTGGTCGGGATCGATGCCGGCGCTCTTCACCGTGGCGCGCAGCATGCCGACATCGCCGTTCAGCACCGTTTCAGTCTGCGTCATAAGCTGGGCTTCATCGCTGCCCAGCGCCGCCACCCGCGCCGTCTCGGCACCCAACGCCTTCAGCGCGGGGTGCTGGGAATAGGCCGCTGAGATTTGTCGCGGTGAAGGGCCTCGCCGGTCGAACAGGGCGGAGGCAAATTTTTCCGCCTTGGTCCAGGCGCCGTCGAGCAGGCTGGACTTGCGGGGCTTTTCGACGCGCGGCTGGGGCAGCGCCGGCCCGGGCATCACCGTCAGGGAGGAATCGGCGGCATCGTCGCTGTCGGCGGGAGCGCCGCTGAAACCGACACTGTCGGAAGCCACGCCATTGTCCACCCCGCCGCTCTGATAAACCGTGGCGGCGGCGGGGATTTCCGGCGCATGCGCGCCAACCGAGGCTTCGACCTGGGCCTTGCGGCTGAGGAAACCGGATATGGCATTCTGCTTGGCGGTCAGGGCATCGGCGGTGGCCTTGAACTTGTCCTCTGCTCCCACCAGCGCGCCGTTGAGATCGTCATAGGAAATCTGCAGGTCCGCCAGCCGGTTCTCATAGGCCGATTGCATCTGCTGGAAGCGGTGATCCTTGGCGGCGATAATGCGGTCCTTGAACACGACATTGACGGTGGCAAACGCCACCCAGCCCAGGAAAATCAGCGCCAGCCCGGCCAGTGTCGCCTGCAGCGAGGGCCCGAAGGTGAAGAACTGCACCCGCCCGTCGCTGCGGATATAAATCTGGCGCTCCGGAAAGGTGCGATGCAGCCAGCTCCAGACGCGTTCCAGAAAAGTCTCTGTCGTCTCCTTCGGCGCGCGCAAGGATGGCCCTCCATCGGGCATATCATCCGGGCGGCGGGCGCCGTTCAAGCCGCGCTGCCAGAAAAACGACCTTGAGGTTAACCGCGGTCCGAAGGGTTTTAAGATGTTATTCTTCTTCTTCACAATGATTTTGCCGCTTCCAGCACCTGTTCGACGTGACCGGGGACTTTGACCTTGTGCCAGGCCTGCGCGATCACGCCCTTGTCATTCACCAAAAAAGTGGCCCGCTCCAGGCCCATATATTTGCGCCCATACAGGCTCTTTTCGCCCCAGACGTCCCAGTCTTTCGCCATCTCCGTGTCGGGGTCCGAACCCAGGGCAATTTTCAGCTTGTGCTTGGCCTTGAATTTCTGGTGGCTGGCCAGGCTGTCCCGTGACACACCCAGGACAAAAACCCCCAGTTTCTCGAACTTTTTGAGCGCGGCGGAGAAGGCGATGGCCTCCCTGGTGCAGCCGGAGGTGTCATCTTTGGGATAGAAATAGACCACGAACGGCTTGCCTTTCAGGCCGGCCTTTGAGACCGCCCCGCCATCGGTTTCCAGCCTGAAGTTCGGGGCCTTGTCGCCCGCCTGCAATGCCATGCTGCCCAACCTACATGCCCCAAGAGGTAACTTATGCGGCCAAATGAGGGCAAGGCAATGCAAAATTCGTATACAAGGTGCTGGGTTATCTGCCCTTTTTAGGCCCAACACATGCGATAAGGGTACCAGCCGCCGCTGGATCAGGTCCGTTGAAGCTGCCTTTTTCCAATTATATTAAGGCCCACCACATCAGCCATGCCGCGCTCTGCGTCGGCGCGGTCGTTGCCGCTATTGTGTTTTTTGTCGTCGGCGCAGGCGTCCGGCTGCTGATGGGTCCGGTGTCGCTGGGGCCCCTGCAGGAGACCCTGGCGGGGGCAATCCAGAGCGCCTTGCCCGGCATTACCCTGCAATATGACAAAGCCGCAATAGAGTGGGACCGGGAGCAGGACCGGGTCAATCTGGTGGTTCTGGGCGCCCGCATCCTGGATCAGGACGGCAAGGCGGTGGCCATCGCGCCAAAGGCCGACATCTATCTTGCCGCCGCGCCCTTCCTCCGGGGCAAGGTCGCGGTCCAGCGTATCACCCTGGTCGGTGTCTCGCTGCGCCTGGTCCATATGAGAAATGGTGGAGTTCGGCTGGGCGCCGAGGGCGACAAGGCCAACGATATCTATGAACGCCTGAACGATGTCATCCAGGCCAAAGGCTCGACCTCATCCTCACTGAAAAGCTTCGCGGTGCGCGACGCCAATCTGACATTGTTTGATGAGGTGACCGGCCTGAACCTGACGGCCCCGCGCGCCGACCTTTCCATCACCGCCCTCGCCAGGAATATCGCCTTCAGCTTCAATGCCGATGTCAATCTCGCCAAAGGACGTGAAGGCAAGCCGGCGCATGTGAAGGCCGACATGCTGCTGCCCGCCGATACCGGGCCGATCAGTGGCAGCGCCACGGTCAGTCATCTCGATCTCGCCGCACTGGGCGCCAACGCGCCCTTGTTCCAGCCGCTGCGCAGCTTTCCGCTCTCCACCGACCTCTCGGTCAAGTTCAACATCGCCCAGGGCGGCCATGTCTCCCAGACGGATTTCGATCTTTCCGCGGCGGGCGACATTCCCTGGTCAGACCTCAAGGCCAGGGCGCTGCATGTGCGCCAGTTGCGCCTCAGCGGCCATTATGACGGACTGAAAAATCACCTCGCGCTGGGCCAGGCGGCGCTGGATGCTCGCGAAGCCCAGTTGAGGCTGCGGGGTGGCGCCGATTTCATCTATGACGCCAAAGGGGCGCTCGACAGCATCGCGGCGGATATTTCCGCCACCCGGGCCGCCCTCGACATGCCCGGCCTGCTGGCGGCGCCGGTCAGTCTGCAGACGGCGCAGTTTCGCGGCGTGTGGCATGCCATGGCGCGCAATTTCGATGTTACCCGCCTGACGCTCACCGCGCCCGGTTTTGCCCTGGATGCCAAAGGCGGCGTGCAGTTGGGCCAGCGCGGCCAGTCGCCTGGCCTGACCATGACCGGCACGCTGGCGCCGATGCCCGAGGCGACCCTGATGCGCTATTGGCCGCTGGTGGTGGCGCCCAGTACCCGTGACTGGATCACCAGCAACATTTTCGCCGGCAATGTCGGCCAGATTGATTTTCAAACCCAATTCACCCCCGGCATGATGGATCAGGCGATCTGGCCGGACAGTTCGATGAGCCTGACCTTTCCGGTCAGCGGCGTGGAGGGCAATTATATTCGCGGCCTGACGCACCTGACCGGCGTGGCGGGCAGCGCTGTCCTCACCGGCGATACCTTCACCGCCGATTTCACCACCGGGCGGGTGGGCAATCTGGTGGTGACCAAGGGCCATGCCCTGATCCCCACCCTGCATGTTGACGGCACGGTTGGCCAGTTCAACGCCCATGTCGACGGGCCGCTGCCGGATGTAATGACCCTGATCGACATGAAGCCGCTGGGCTATCCCACGCGCTTCGGGGTCGATCCCAGGCAAACCTCTGGCACCGCCGGGGTGGATATCGCCGTCAAGGTGCCAATGCTGGCCCATCTGAAAGTCGATGATGTCGGCATTCTGGTGAATGCGGCGGTGCAGGAATTCGGCGTCACCCTGGGCAAGCTGCACCTGACCAATGGCGATGTGACTTTCACTATCGACAATAACAGCCTGCACCAGATGGGGGCGGTTAATCTGGCGGACTCTCGGCTGAATGTGGACTGGGTGGAAGAATTCAAAACCAATGACGCCATCACCACCCGGCTGAATGTCAAAGGCCAGATGACCGATGTCGGCCGCGCCGCGCTGGGTATCGGGCTGGCGACCATTCTCACCGGCCCGGTCGGGGTGAACGGGACGCTGGAGGGCCATCGCGGCACACTGCGCACGGCCGACATGCAGCTTGATCTCACCGCGGCCGCCGTAATGGTGCCGATCGTGCATTTGGGCAAACCGGCGGGGCAGGCGGCGGTCGGCCATGTCAGCGTCAATTTCGGCGCGGGTGACAATATCGCCGATGAGACCATCCGCCTCACCGGTCCCAATCTTTCGGCCACCGGCAGCGCCAATTTCGACAGGAATGGCGTGCTGACCGTCCTCAGTTTTCCCGGCGTGAAGATGGGCCCGCTCAATGACCTGTCCTTTGTCCTGACAAAGGGATCACGGGGCGGCGATGCCTATGTCATTCGCGGTCATTCGATGGACGGCTCGCTGGTGGGCCGTAACGCCAACGCCAGCCCAGGCAATAGCCCCGGCGTCAATGCCAGCGTCCCGGATGAAACGCCGGTCGGCAATTTCCTGATCGACGCTCGGCTGGACAGGGTGGTGCTGCGCGGCGGCGTTTCCATAGCCCCCTTCAACATGCAACTCAGCGGCAGCGGCAATCGCCCCGGCACCCTGGCGCTGTCGGGCATGCTGACGCAAAGCGGCACCAGAAATCTCCAGCCCATCACCGCCGCCATCGAAGCGGTGCCCGCTGGCCGCAAACTGACCCTGTCGGCCGGCGATGCCGGCCTCTTGATCCGCGGCATGTTCGACTCTGCATCCCTGCGCGGCGGCAAGATGACATTGCTCGCCAACCTGCCTGGAAAGGCCGGCGATGCCGACGTCGCCGGGCCCGCGCCCGATTATACCGGCAAGCTCGACATTGATAATTTCACCATGGTCAACCAGCCTTTTCTGAGCCGGCTATTCTCCGCCGCGTCGCTCACCGGCATGGGCGATCTTTTGGGCGGCAGCGGCATCAGCGTCGACAATCTCGATGTCCCCTTCAGTTCCAAGAACAATGTCATCGCCGTCAAGGATGCCCGCGCCGCCGGCACCGTCGGCGTCAGCGCCGACGGATATATCGACCGGCCGCACAATCAGGTGGCGCTGAAAGGCTCGCTGATCCCGGCCTATGGCCTGAACTCCATCCTCAGCAATATTCCGCTGCTGGGCGATGTGCTGGCCTCCAAGAAAGGCGAGGGCATTATCGGCGTCACTTATTCCGCCACCGGCAATGCCGACCAGCCCAATATCAGCGTCAATCCGGCTTCCATGCTGACTCCGGGAATCCTGCGCCGCATCTGGGAAGGACACATCCCCACCACCGCCAACGCGCCCTCGAATGCACCGGGCGCCCAGGTCGTCCCGCCAACGGCAGCGACGAGTGCTTCAGCATCTCAGCAGGCAGCGACTCCGGGTCCGGCGCTTCCTGCCAATTAGGCTGGCCTTACGAGCACATGTTTCTTCTTGCCGCTCGACAGTTTCAGCACACCATCGCCATTCAGCTCTGACGCATTGACCATCAATTTCGGATCGCTCACCGCGGCATCATTCAGCTTGAGCCCGTTATTGGCGATGAGCTTGCGGGCCTCGGAATTTGACGTTGCCAATCCAGCCGCCACCGCCAAAGTCAAAATCCCCTCCGGCAATTTTGCAACAATGGTGGGCAGCCCTTCCGCCATGGCGCCATCTTCGAACGCGCTGCGCGCCGTCTCGGCGGCTTTGTCCGCTTCGGCGCGGCCATGCAGGATTGCGGTCGCTTCGGTGGCGAGGATCTTCTTGGCCTCGTTTAGTTCCGAACCCTGCAATCCTTCCAGCCGAGCGATCTCGTCCAGGGGCATGCCGGTAAACAGCCGCAAAAAGCGTCCGACATCGCCATCCTCGGTGTTGCGCCAGAATTGCCAGTAATCATAAGGCGACATGCGGTCGGCGTTCAGCCACACCGCGCCCGCCGCTGTCTTGCCCATCTTGGCGCCCGAACTGGTGGTGATCAGCGGCGTCGTCAGCCCGAACAGCGACAGGTTTTCCATCCGCCGCCCAAGTTCGATGCCCGAAACGATATTGCCCCACTGGTCCGAGCCGGAAGACTGCACCCGGCAGCCATAGCGCTTGTGCAGTTCGACAAAGTCATAGGCCTGCATGATGGAATAGTTGAATTCCAGGAATGACAAAGGTTGTTCGCGCTCCAGCCGCAGCTTGACGCTGTCCATGGTCAGCATGCGGTTGACAGAGAAGTGCCGTCCCACATCGCGCAGGAAGGGAATGTAATCCAGCCGGTCCAGCCAATCGGCGTTGTCCACCAGGATGGCGTCGGAGGGGCCATCGCCGAATTTCAGCAGATGGCGGATGCCGCCCAAGATGGAGTGTTTGTTGGCCTCGATCTGTTCATTGGAAAGAAGCTGGCGCGTATCGTCCTTACCGCTGGGATCGCCGGCCTTGGTTGTGCCGCCGCCCATCAGCAGGATCGGCTTGTGCCCGGCCTGTTGCAGCCGGCGCAGGGTCATCAGCTGCACAAGATTGCCGATATGCATGCTGCTGGCGGTACAATCAAAGCCGATATAGGCGGTGACGCGTTCCTTGGCGAACAGCGTGTCCAGCTCCGGCGGACCGGAGCAATCGTAATAGGCCCCGCGCGCCACGAAGGTGCGGAGGAATTCGGACTGGAATTGCGGCGCGGGTGGCATAATACAAACTCTAGCTTTCTTCCCCTGCAGGGCGTAGCCCTTGGCGGGGGAAGATGTCGCAGCGAAGTGTCGGCGGAGCCGACCTGAGCTGTGACAGATGGGGGCCTATAACGGCGGCATAGCATAAATGTCCACTTATTCTAAATCTGAAGTTGGCTTGAAAGTGATCGGGCTGATGAGCGGCACCTCGCTGGATGGGGTGGATGCCGCCTTATTGGACACGGACGGGATGGACATCGCCCGTCCCGGCCCCAGCCTGACCATTTCCTATGATAAAGATACCCGCGCCCTGCTGAAGGCCGCGCTGGAATCGGCGCGCCATGTGGCGGAAGGCGCCCCCGTGCCGCATCTGATCCGCGACGCCGAACGCCATCTGACCCAGGTCCACGCCGAAGCCGTGAAATTGCTGCTGGCCAAGGCAGGACTGGCGGCGGACCAGGTTGCGCTGATCGGCTTTCACGGTCAGACCATCCTGCACCGCCCGGCGCTGCACTGGACCTGGCAGATCGGTGACGGGGCACTGCTGGCACGGCTTACCGGCATTGATGTGGTCAATGATTTCCGCAGCGCCGATGTCAAGGCGGGCGGCCAGGGCGCGCCGCTGGTCCCGCTCTTTCATGCTGCTTTGGCGCGCTCCGCGCGCGGGCACGCCGCGCTGGCGCCCCCTATAGTTTTTGTGAACATCGGGGGTGTGGCGAACGTCACCTATATCGGCGGCGATCTGGTGCTGGCCTTCGACACCGGCCCCGGCAATGCCCCGATCGACGACTGGATGCACACGCACAGCGGCAAGCCGGTGGATGAGGATGGCGCCCTTGCCGCAACCGGCAAAGTGAACGATGACGCGCTGGAAAAAATGCTGGCCAACCCGTTCTTCGACCGCGCGCCGCCCAAATCCCTTGACCGCATGGATTTCGGCACGGATGCGGTCAAGGACCTTTCACCTGCCGACGGCGCCGCCACGCTCACTGCTTTCACCGCTGCCTCCATCGCCAAGGCCCGGCAACACTTTCCCGAACCGGCGACCACATGGATCGTCTGTGGCGGCGGCCGTCACAACACAACACTGATGGCGATGCTCAAAGCGCGCGTCAATGCGCCCGTCATTGCGGCGGAAGACGCCGGCTGGAACGGTGACGCCATGGAAGCCGAAGCCTTTGCCTATCTGGCGATGCGCTCGAAAAAGGGATTGCCACTGTCACTTCCCTCAACCACAGGCGTCAAACAGCCTATGACGGGCGGGAAATTCAACCGCAAATCCTGAATCAGAGGTTGTGCAATTCCCTGCCGGTCAAGCGGCCCTGCTGGATCAACAGCGCCGCAGTATCGAAAAAGGCCTGATGCTCGATGACCTTGCCGTCCTTGAGCCGCCAGCGAATGGCGATTTCCAGATCCACGCAATTGGCCGTGACCTGTTTGCCCTTGGGATCGAACGAAAGCACGGCATCGCACAGGCCCCACACCATATCGTCGCTTGCCAGGATTTCCTTGGGCGTGAGGCGGCGAAAGGTATAGTCCATCGCCAGTTGCGACAGGACGGCCAGCACGCCGGCCCGCCCGCGATATTCGCCGCCGAAGCGAAAAACCCCTTCCTGCCTGGAAGCAGTTTTCCACACTATGTCGTCATGCATGGCTTCCAATAGCGGCTGCAAATCTGATTTTTCAAAACCAGCGGCCACTTTTCGCATCAATTCCGCGCCGTCCATGCACTCTCCGATCGGCCGGCTTCCCGTGACCAACGGGTTTATCGCCCTTCGCGCGGTTTAGACATCATGTTGGAAACATATTCCCGCACCGTCTCCACCACTTCGGCCTCGCGCTTGTCGAAGAAATGATTGGCGCCTTCCACCTTTTCATAGGTGATCTTGATGCCCTTCTGGGCGGTGAGCCGGTCCACCAGCTTCTGCACATCGGCTTCCGGCACCACATTGTCCTTGGTGCCGTGCACGATCAGGCCCGAAGCGGGGCAGGGCGCCAGAAAGGCAAAGTCATACATGCTGGCGGGCGGGGCGATGGAAACAAAGCCGGTGATTTCCGGCCGGCGCATCAAGAGCTGCATGCCGATCCAGGCGCCGAAGGATATGCCGCAGACCCACACATTCGAGGGATTGGGGTAGAGCGTATTCATCCAGTCCAGCACCGCAGCGGCGTCGGAGAGTTCGCCCGAGCCGTTGTCGAAACTGCCCTGGCTGCGCCCTACACCGCGGAAATTAAATCGGACCGTGGTGCAGCCCAGGCCGTGGAACATGTGGAAGAGGTCATAGACCAGCGGATTGTTCATCGTCCCGCCGAACTGGGGATGGGGATGCAGCACCAGGGCCATGGGCGCGCCGGGGGCTTTCTGGCGCTGATAGCGGGCCTCGATACGGCCAGCCGAGCCGGGGAGAATAATGTCGGGCATATCTGTCCTATTGGCTCAAAGGCGGGCAGTACAAATTCAGCATAGCGGAAAACTCAGACTTTCGTCCCAATAAAAACGTTTATATTCAGTGACTTGTGAATTATATAGGGGGACAACGGCGAATACTTGACCGCATTAGTCAGGAAATCTATATCCTGTCCGCTGGAAATACAGGCGTTTTTCCGGGCGGGCCGCGCTTCTTACACCAACGGCTTCGAACACCCCAAGAAAAATCGCCGCAAGAAGAGGAGATCGGCCATGCGGCTCAGTACCAAAGGGCGTTATGCGGTGATGGCGATGGCCGACTTGGCCGGACATGCTCCCGACGCGCACGACCATGCCCTGGCCGAGGTCAAGCCCGTCGCCTTGGCTGATATCGCCGAGCGCCAGGATATTTCCCTGTCTTATCTGGAACAGCTCTTCGCCAAGCTCCGGCGTGGCGGCTTGGTGACCAGCGTGCGTGGTCCCGGCGGCGGCTATCGCCTGTCGCGTCCCAGCAATGAACTGCGCATCGCCGATATCATCGTGGCGGTGGATGAGCCTATCGCCGCCACCCGCTGCAAGACCGGCAGTGCCAAGGGCTGTACCAAGACGGGGGCGCGCTGCGTCACCCATGATCTGTGGGAAGAGCTGGGCCAGCAGATCCACGTTTTTCTCTCCTCGGTATCGCTGGCCGATGTGGTGGAGAAGCGGGTGCTGGGCCGCGCCAAACCCTGCAATGACATGATCGGCCAGAAGTTCGAAGCGGCGGAATGATGCATAACTGCGACCACAATGCGACGTCGCCTTTGCGTCCGGAATGCCGGGACGCCATGACCCACGCCCTCACCATCGGCGGCAATCCGTCCGCGGTGCATGCGGCGGGCCGTGCGGCGCGCGCCGTGATCGAGGATGCGCGGGACGCGGTGGCAAAGCTTGTGAGCGCGAAATCCGATCAAGTCATCTTCACCAGCGGCGCCACGGAATCCAACACATTGGCGCTTGCGGGCGCGATTGACGGCGCGCTGACGGAAGGCGACTTATCAAGCGGAAGAGTGCCCGTGCGCATCACCCGCCTGTTTGTCTCGGCCATCGAGCACAGTTCCGTTCTGAAGGCGGCCCAGCGCCTGGCCGAACGCACCGCCGGCCTCAGGCTCGAAATTCTTCCCGTCACCGCCGACGGCGTGCTGGATACCGAAGCGCTGCGTGTGGCGCTGCGCGAAGGCAAGGGCCGCGCCCTGGTCGCGGTGATGGCCGCCAACAATGAAGCCGGCGTGATCCAGCCGCTGGCCGAGGTTTCGCGTCTATGCCGTGAAGCGGGCGCGCTGCTTCTGGTGGATGCGGTCACCGCCGCCGGCAAGATCGACCTGGAATTCGCGCTCTGCGATTACATGACGCTGTCGGCGCACAAGATGGGCGGGCCACAGGGCTCGGGCGCTCTGATATTGGGCGCGGGTGCGCCCTTCGCACCCCAACTGGTGGGCGGAGGCCAGCAAAAGGGCCTGCGCGCGGGCTGCGAGAATCTCTCCGGTATCGCCGGTTTTGGCGCCGCCGCCAAAGTTGTACTGGCCGATGGTGAAGAACGCGCCCGGATCGCGGCGCTACGCGACAGATATGAAATAAAATTGAAAGGCGCGATTCCAGGCACGGTGGTGTTCGGCGAAAATGCACCGCGGCTTTCCAATACGTCCAATGCCGGTCTGCCAGGCATCAGCGGCGAGAATATCGTCATCGCGCTTGATCTCGACGGCGTGCTGGTCAGCTCCGGCTCCTCCTGCTCCTCGGGCAAGATCACGCCCTCGCATGTGCTGGCAGCCATGGGTGTGGATACCGCTTTGGCGGGCGCTTCGCTGCGCGTCAGTTTCGGCTGGAATTCCACCAATGCGGACGCGGACGCCGTTGTCGCCGCGCTGGTCCGCCTCAACAACCGCGCCCACCAGCGCGCGGCGGAGTAAGCCATGTCATCCGCTGCGATTGAAACCAAGGAAACCGTCGCCGCTCTGGGCGAAAAATACAAATACGGTTTCGTCACCGACATTGAGATGACCCGCGCCCCCAGGGGCCTGTCGGAAGACACGGTGCGCTACATCTCCGCAGCCAAGAATGAGCCGGACTGGATGCTGGAATGGCGGCTGGCCGCCTATCGCCGCTGGGTGCAAATGAAGGAGCCCAATTGGGCGCGGGTGCATTATCCCAAGATCGACTACCAGAACGCCTATTACTATGCTGCGCCCAAGAACACGCCGCTGAAACAGTCGCTGGACGAGGTCGATCCCAAGCTGCTGGAAACCTACAACAAGCTGGGCATTCCGCTGAACGAACAGATGGCGCTGGCCGGCGTGGCGGTCGATGCGGTGTTCGATTCGGTCTCGGTCGCCACCACCTTCAAGGCCAAATTGAACGAGGCGGGGGTGATCTTCTGCCCCTTCTCCGAAGCTGTGCGCGACCATCCCGAGCTGGTGAAGAAATATCTCGGCACCGTGGTGCCGGTGACCGACAATTATTTCGCCACCCTGAACTCGGCAGTCTTCTCCGATGGCACTTTTGTCTATGTCCCCAAGGGCGTGCGCTGCCCGATGGAGCTTTCGACCTACTTCCGCATCAACGCCAGCGAGACCGGCCAGTTTGAACGCACCCTGATCGTGGCCGATGAAGGCTCCTACGTCTCTTATCTGGAAGGCTGCACCGCGCCCAAGCGTGACGAGAACCAGCTCCATGCCGCCGTGGTCGAGCTGGTGACGCTGGAAGCCGCCGAAATCAAATATTCCACGGTGCAGAACTGGTATCCCGGCGATGAGAACGGCTTGGGCGGCATCTACAATTTCGTCACCAAGCGCGGCGATTGCCGCGGCGACCGTTCAAAGATTAGCTGGACCCAGGTGGAAACCGGCTCGGCGATCACCTGGAAATATCCCAGTTGCATCCTGCGCGGCGATGACAGCGTCGGCGAATTCTATTCCATCGCCATCGCCAATCATTACCAGCAGGCCGACACCGGCACCAAGATGATCCATCTGGGCAAGAACACGCGGTCGCGCATCATCTCCAAGGGCATCAGCGCCGGCAAGGCGCAGAACACCTATCGCGGGTTGGTCAGCGTCCATGCCAAGGCGGAAAATGCCCGCAACTTCACCCAATGCGATTCCCTGCTGATGGGCGGCAATTGCGGCGCCCATACCGTGCCCTATATCGAAAGCCGCAATTCCAGCGCGCGCATCGAGCATGAAGCCACCACATCCAAAATCGCCGAAGACCAGCTTTTCTATTGCCAGGCGCGCGGCCTTGGCGCGGAGGAAGCGGTGGCGCTGATCGTCAACGGCTTCTGCAAGGAAGTGCTGCAGCAACTGCCGATGGAATTCGCGGTGGAAGCGCAGAAGCTTGTTGGCATCTCTCTGGAAGGTTCTGTCGGTTAGTCATGCTTGAGATCAAGAATCTGCACGTATCCGTCGGTGGCAAGGAAATCCTCAAGGGATTGAACCTTTCGATTGCCGCCGGCCAGGTCCATGCCATCATGGGCCCCAACGGCTCGGGCAAGTCCACATTGTCGTATGTGCTGGCGGGCCGCGCCGGTTATGACGTCAATCAAGGCTCTATCACCTACAATGGCGAAGATTTGGCTGCCCTGCCGCCGGAAGCCCGCGCCGCCAAGGGCGTGTTCCTGGCGATGCAGTATCCGGTGGAGATTCCCGGCGTCACCACCATGATGTTCCTGAAAAGCGCTCTCAATGCCCAGCGCCGCAGCCGCGGCGAATCCGAACTGGACGCCATCGGCGTGCTCAAGACGGTGCGCCGCAAGGCCGCCGCCCTGAATGTTTCGGAAGACATGCTCAAGCGCGCCCTCAATGTCGGTTTTTCCGGCGGCGAGAAGAAGCGGCTGGAGATTCTCCAGATGTCGCTGTTCGAGCCCAAGCTCGCCATCCTGGATGAAACTGATTCCGGGCTCGACATCGACGCACTCAAGCTGGTGGCCGAAGGCGTCAACGCCCTACGCGATCCCAGCCGCGCCATGCTGGTAATCACCCATTATCAGCGCCTGCTCGATTATATTGTGCCCGACCGCATTCATGTCCTGGCGGGCGGCCGCATTGTCGCCGAAGGCGGCAAGGAACTTGCGCTGGAACTGGAAGCCAAGGGCTATGACCAGATTGTAAAGGACGCGGCTTGAAAACGGCTTCCGCCCTCGCATTGACCCCGGCACGCTGGGAACAGGCCGCCTCGCACTTCCGCAGCGCGGGGGTGCCGACACGCCGCGTCGAGGACTGGAAATACTCCGACCTCGCCAAGGCGCTGGGCGACACCGCGCTCAGCGAAGCGACGGCATCCTGGAAACTCGGCAAGTTGCCCGCCGGTGTGGAAATGTTCGACCTGGCCGAAGCCAACGCCCCCGATTGGGTGAAAACCCATCTCGGCAGCCTGAAGGAAACCACCCTCAGCGCCGCCTCGCTCGCCTTTGCCGATGGCGGCGTGGCATTGCGCGTGACAGGCGCGGTCGAAACCCCGCTCACATTGGAGTTTTCCGGCAAGGGCAATTTGCGCGCTTTGATCGTGCTGGAAAAGAATGCCGCGCTGACGCTGGTGGAAAACCTCAGCGGCAGCGAACAGCGCAATGTCGGGGTCGAAATCATTTTGGGTGCGAACGCGCAACTCCATCATGTCCGCCTTGCCCCCGCAGCCGCCGGTGCGATCCAGATTGAAGAAGTGGCAATGACGGTGGCACGGGATGCTGTCTATACCGCCCACTATGCCAGCTTCGGCGGCAAGCTATCCCGGCTGGAATTGGACATCGCGCTGGAAGGCGCAAATGCCCAGGCGCATCTGTCCGGCGTATCCGTTTTGCACGGCGACAGCCATGCCGACATCACCACCCGCCTCAGCCACGCCGTCGGCAATACCCAGTCCACCCAATTGTTCAAGAAAGTGGCGGGCGGCAAGAGTCGCGCCGTCTATCAGGGCAAGGTGACGGTAACGCAGGGAGCCAACGGCTCCGACAGCCGCCAGACCGCCAAGGCGCTGCTCTTGGGCAACCAGGCGGAAGCCGATCTCAAGCCGGAACTGGAAATCTTCGCCGATGACGTCAAATGCGCCCATGGCGCTGCGGTGGGCGACTTGGACGCGGATTCACTGTTCTATCTGCGCGCCCGCGGTATTCCCGAAAGCGATGCCCGCGACCTCTTGATCCACGCCTTCCTGGAAGACGCCATGGCCGGCATCGCGCGCGACGATCTGCGCGATCAGGTGCGCACAGCTGTCAACGAGGCGCTGGCGTCATGACGGCACAGACCAAAATCGCTTCGGCTTTCGACGCCGCCAAGGCACGCGCCGATTTCCCGATCCTGTCGCGCCAGGTGCATGGCAAGCCTCTGGTCTATCTCGACAGCGGCGCCTCGGCGCAGAAACCAAATGTGGTACTGGACTGCATGCGCGATTTCGCCGCCACCGACTACGCCAATGTCCATCGCGGCGTGCATTATCTGTCGGGCGCCGCCACCGACGCCTATGAAGCCGCCCGCCGTACCGTGCAGAAATTCGTGAATGCGGCGCACGAAGACGAGGTCATCTTTACCAAGGGCGGCACCGAAGCCATCAATTTGGTGTCCTATTCCTTCCTGGCTCCGAAAATTCAACCGGGGGACGAGATTGTACTGTCGGTGATGGAGCATCATTCCAATATTGTGCCTTGGCATTTTCTGCGTGAACGCCAGGACGCGGTGCTTCGCTGGGTGGATGTCCGCGATGACGGCAGCCTCGATATCGAGGCGCTGGATGCCGCCATCACTTCAAGAACCAAGCTCGTCGCCATCACCCATATGTCCAATGTCCTGGGCACGGTGACGCCATTGAAGGACATCGTCGCCCGCGCCCATGCCAAAGGCGTGCCGGTGCTGGCGGATGGCTGCCAGGGCGCCGTGCATGAAATCGTCGATGTGCAGGCGCTGGGCATCGATTTCTATGCCCTGACCGGCCACAAGCTGTATGGCCCGACCGGCATCGGCGTGCTCTACGCAAAGAAGAAGCATCTCAAGGCGATGCGCCCGTTTAACGGGGGTGGCGAGATGATCCGGGAAGTGACCAAAGATATTGTCACCTATGCCGATCCGCCGGCGCGGTTTGAGGCGGGGACGCCGCCGATCATCGAGGCGGTAGGGCTGGCGGCGGCGATGGATTATCTGAACGGCTTCGACCGTGCCGCGGTCAGGGCCCACGAGCAGGACCTTTATGCCTATGCCCGCCAGGCAGTGGGAGAACTGAACTGGATAAGGGTGATCGGCGACGCCCCGGGCAAGGGCGCGATTCTTTCTTTTGAGGCCGAGGGGATGCATGCCCACGACATCGCCACCATATTGGACCGGGAAGGCGTGGCGGTGCGGGCCGGGCATCACTGCGCCCAGGTTCT
>Ga0302319_10011098_pt1 | contig 17127 bp, 10 predicted proteins | sample Bog_T0_2_FD_203319 | JGI IMG/M metagenome (GOLD analysis project Ga0302319, IMG submission 203319) | Peat permafrost microbial communities from Stordalen Mire near Abisko, Sweden - Bog_T0_2 | ecosystem: Environmental > Terrestrial > Soil > Wetlands > Peat | place: Sweden: Abisko, Stordalen Mire...
GGAGCCGTATTGCCCGTGGATAACGGCGAAATATACGGAGTCATTCCCGCCCATGGATTCGTGGTATTTGAGAAGGTCAACTAACAACCTAACAGCGGAGGTGCGAACCCGCCTGCTCATGAGCCAGTAACAAATTACTTACATCGATGTCGTCATCACCGCACCGCAAGGACAGTCCACGTGGCACAAGGATTAGGAAAGGAACCTATGAAGATTTGGGGCGTTGCATTTGCTTGGATGGTTGGCACGATCCTGGGCACAGCCCAGACGTTGCACTGCAATCTACAGGACTATAAGAGCGTCGATGGCATTCAGGTTCAAACGAACAAGGATTCCGTCGAGGTTACCTGGAGCGGCGAGGCGAACTCACAACTCCGCGCCTCATTTGCCCTGCGGGACAGTCAGCCCATTGTGCAGGAACTTTCCGCGCGCAAACGCGGCGGTCAGTGGATAGTGCTCGGCAAGGATCTGACCCCTCAATTTGAGGTAACCACTGGCCGTCGAAGAATCTCCGAAACGGAGCTGAGCATACTGAAGCGGTATGGCAAGGACACACCAGAGAACGAGGAGATGTACAAGTGGTTTGTCTTCTGGGATGCTCCCCTGATGGTTCCGGGCACGGAGAGCCACTACCTGGTCGGCGGAGCGCGTACCCCCAGCGAGATTGGGCGCGCGGCCGTAAGCTACAAGTCCACTGATTGCCGGGTAGCGACGGACGGCGACCGGGTCAGCATCACCTTCAACGGCCTAACGCTCGGGCTGTTCTTCGGGGACCTGCGGTTCACCGTGTACAAGGGATCGAATCTCTTGAGGCAGGAGGCGCTCGCCAAGACCGATGCTCCGTCCGTGGCCTACATCTATAAGGCTGGATTGAAGGGCTTCCACATCGCGGACGGCACCAGGTTAACCTGGCACGATACGTCGCAGGTATGGCAGCAGGAGCAGTTCGGCGGTGCTGTGAACCAATCGCCGGTCAACCTCCGCGCCCGCAATCGGCTGGAGGTCCTGGAAGTTGGCGCCGGCTCGCCGTCTGCAGGCTCGCTCGCCATATTTCCTCCGCCTCACAAATTCTTCTTCGCTCGCGAGAACGAGGTCAATCTAGGTTACGTGTATTACCGCAAGGACGATGAAACATCGTTCTCCCTTGGAGTGATGCAGCCGGAGAGGGGCGAAGGATATGCTCCGTGGGGAATCTCGGACGAGGTATGGAGCCATCGCGTGGGAGTGGCGCGCTCGCAGGTCTATAACTACGCGCTCTACAATGCACCTCCCGGAACAGTACAGCGGATGCCGGTCTACTACTACCTCAGCCCGGAGGGCGGGCCACCGACGCAGACAGCGGTGATGGCGTATACGCATGGCGACGTATTCAAACCCGTCTCCGGCTTCAAGACCGTCACCGGACACTTCCACCTGGAACTCAACGAGATGGCGCGCGACCGCGGTACTGTCGACTTCAGCCCTTCGTGGGTCCCCGTTTTCAGGGGCGCGGGGATCAATATCGTCTATATGGGCGACTTCCACGATGACTCGGATGGGAACGATCCCGGGCCCAAGAGGCTACCGGAGCAGAAGATCTACTTCCAGGCCACAGCCAATCTCTCCGATAAGGACTTTCTGGTGATTCCCGCCGAAGAGGCTAACGCGTTCATCGGTGGCCACAGTTACATTATGTTGCCGAAGCCGGTCTATTTCACCCACGCGCAGAAGCGGCCCGCCGGCCAGTCCTTCGAGGAGAACGACCCGACCTACGGTCATGTGTATCACCTTGGATCGGCGGAAGATGTCTTGAAGATGTTGAACCAGGAGGGTGGAATCGTGTGGGCGGCGCATCCACGCACAAAGAGTTCGGCTCTCTTTCCCGACCTCTACAAGGACCAGCCCTTCTTCCTCAGTGACCGCTTCATCGGCGGGTCGTGGGAATCGCTCCCCGTGGACCTGTCGCAAAAGCGGCTCTGCGAGGTTCGTTGCTTCGGCGTAAACGACGAGATGAGCAACTGGGCCCCCAAGCCAAAGTTCATGCTCGCGGAAGGCGATACCTATATGAAGGTCCCTGCCGATGATACCTATTCCAGTATCGCCATCAATTATCTGAAACTCGACAAGGTGCCTGCTTACAACGAGAGTTGGGCGCCGATTGTCGATGGAATTCATGCAGGCAACTTCTTCGGAACCACCGGGGAAATTCTCTTCCATCACTGGGGCATTGAAGGCTCTGGCGCAAAGAGCGTCTATACCGCCAGTATTGAGTACACGTTCCCCCTCGACTTTGCCGAGCTGGTATGGAGTGATGGGACGAAGGTCGATCGCCAGATCATCAACCTGACCGACACAACGCCCTTCGGCACCAGGAACTTCAGAGTCCCCTTCGACGCGGCCGGCAAGAAGTGGATACGGTTTGCAGTTTGGGACTCCGCCGGCAACGGTGCATGGTTGCAGCCGGTGATACCAAAGTAGCAGGCGGTCTCATGATTCCAGGTTGTGGGGGGCCAGTGTGCTCCCAGCTTCCCTCTCCGCACTACCATGTCGGCACACGACCATCCCCTTCCTCCTGTGCATTTCCGGCGCGACAAACTCTTGCCAATTTTCCCCTTAGAGGAATAGAGTTTCCGCGCCTTAGAGAAGGACTTTCATCAGTCGCGAAGGAAACAGGCTCGCCCGGGACCTTCGCGCCGGTTCTCTGGGGGCAGTACACGCTACGGTTCACGTCATGTAGCGCAGATATTTTGGAGGATCCATGTCCGCTCGTCGCACTCTGTTCTCTCGATCGCACACCCTGTTCAGCGCTTGCGCTGCCCTGCTTCTGCTCGCGTTTGCAGCGACCCCAAACCTGCATGCCCAGGCCGTCAGCGGCACCATCGTAGGCACCGTGACCGACGCAACCGGCGCGGTCGTCGCCGGCGCTCCGATCACAATCCTTCGTATCAGCGAGAACACCACGTACAACTCGGTGACCAATGAGAGCGGCAACTTCACCGTGCCCGAGCTTCCCTCGGGTACGTATAACGTCACGGTGGAGGCCAAAGGGTTCAAGAAGGACACCCGCGAGAACATTGTGGTGGACACCAACACCACTACCCGCGTCGATGTGAGCCTGGTCCCGGGCAGTACGTCGGATACGATCACCGTAACGACCGCCCCTCCGCAACTTCAGACGGACCGTGCCGACATCTCCACCACCATCGAGGCCCGCCAGATCGCCGCACTGCCCTTGAGCAGCGGAAACAGCTTTCAATCCCTGCTGAACACCGTTCCCGGGATGGCGCCGGTGGTCTTTAACAACTCGCAGTTCTTCAACTCCAACAACGACCTCTCCACGAACGCCAACGGCCAGTCATCCTACGTCAACCTCTACCAGGTCGAAGGCATCGACGACGACGAACGCACCGGCATCCACATCATTCTGGTCCCGCCCGCCGCCGCCATCTCCAACGTCGATATCACCACCAATAACTTCGAGGCCGAGTTCGGCCGCGCCGTCGGCACCGTCGTCAACGTCACCCTCAAGTCCGGAACCAACAAGTTTCATGGTTCGGTCTTCCAGAACATGGAGAACAACGGCGTCAACGCACGCAACTTCTTCCAGAAGACAGGCAACGGACGCCTCGTTTACAACTACACTGGCGGCTCCCTCGGCGGACCCATCCTTAAGAACAGGCTCTTCATCTTCGGCGACTTCCTGCGCGTCTCCGATCACGAGGAAGCGAACAACCTTGCCACCATACCCTTCTATAACGTGGCCAACAACACTCTTAGCCTGTCCGAATACAAGGGGCAGGCCTACAATCCCACCACCGGCGACACGGCAGACTGCCTTGGCACCACTGCCAATGCCGCCTGCGGCACAGGCCGAATTGCCTTTACCAACAATCAGATTCCGCTCTCGACCGCCGGCATCAACCAGTCCGCCCTCACCGTGCTGAAGGATATCGACGCCATCGCCCGCAACCCGGCGATCAACCTCGCCACCACCGCATACCTCGCCGGCGCCACCTCCAACAACCTCTCGGAGAACCTCGGCTTCCACAAGGACTTCACCAGCTACGACATCAAGTCGGACTACACCATCTCCCAAAAGAGCCATCTCAGCTATCGCTTCAGCCACCAGAACGTAAATACCTTCCAGGCCCCGACCTTCGGCGCCTTCCTCGGCGGTCCCGCCGGCGGCGGGTTTGAAGCTACCGGCATCGCCGCCGCATACTCTACGGGCGTCAACTATGACCACGTCTTCTCGCCCACCCTCTTCACCGAGGGCCGCGTCGGAGTAGCCCACTACCGCAACTCCGCCACCCAGACCGACTACGGCGCCAACGACGCCACAACCCTCGGCATCCCCGGCAACGGCCCCAATGGCACGGACCAAACCCCCACCAGCAGCGGCCAGATAGCCGTCAATCTCGGCAACTTCACCACGCCGCTAATCGGATATTCGGTTTCGCTGCCCTGGTTGCGAGCGGAATCGAACATTGACTTCGCCAATAACTGGACAAAGATCCTCGGCAATCACGCAGTCAAAGCTGGCGTCGATATCCGCCGCGTTCGCGACGACCTTCTGCAGGGCAACAACAATGCCGCCGCCGGCTCGTTCACTTACGCTGAGAATCAGACCTATGTTCCCAGCGGCGGGACAACGTTCAACGGATCCGCCACAGGCGCGGCCAATGACATCACCAGTTTCCTCTTCAACGTCCCCAGCAACGTAGGTCAGGATACCAACAGCACCTTCCCGGCATATCGTCAGACTTGGTTGTTCTTCTTCGTCTCGGACAAGTGGCAAGTCACACCCAGACTCACGCTCGACATCGGCGGACGCTACGAGCTGTATCCGCCAGCCACTCCGCGCAAGCCCGGCGGCTTCGTCAACTACAACCCCAGCAATAACACCCTCGTGCTCGCCGGACTGGACGGCAACCCTTCCAACCTTGGGATGCAGACCGACTACCGGAACTTCGCGCCACGCCTTGGAGCCTCCTACCGCGTCAATGACAAGTTGGTCGTGCGTGGCGGCATCGGCGTCAGCTACGTCCCCTTTGTCGATAACAGCTACGCCTATAACTACCCCATCAAGACCAGCACCAACTACACCCCCGGCACCACCTACGGACCGGTGCTCAACCCGGCCGGCGGCGTCATCAACCTGACGACCGGAATTCCCGCCACTCCGACCATCGCCTTCGGATCAACAGGGACTCTTGTTGAGTCGGCCGCCAATGGCCTCATAGGGCTCGGCAACCTCTACATCCCGCTTAACTTCAAGAACGCCTACGTGACCAGTTGGAACATGGCCGTGCAACAGGCGCTTCGGCAGGACATGTCTCTCCAGGTCGCCTATGTTGCCAACCACGGGACTCGTATCGATGTAGCTCAGAACATCAACCTGCCTCAGATATACGGTCAGTCCGCAACCTACGATCCGTTGAACACACCCGCTACCGGCAACAAGACCGCGTCTGTCACCGAGTACTTCCTCGGCTACTCCACCAACTATCAATCCCTCCAGGTGGAACTCAAGAAGCGCTTCAGCCACGGCGTGGCCTTCTCGTCGGCCTTCACCTGGGGAAAGGCCGAGAACTGGCAGACGGGCGCGCAGGACGGAGGACTTCTCTTCTGGGCTGGCCCGGTTCGCCGCAACTGGTCAGTGGCCGACTTCGACCGTGCCCGCAACTTCGAGCAGACCATAACCTATGAGCTGCCCGCAGGGCACGGCCACAAGTACTTCGGCTCCGGCATTGGACAGTATGTTCTCGGAGGCTGGCGCGTCGCGGCCATCGTCTCCGCAGTCTCCGGTCTGCCCTTCTCCATTACCGCCAACAGCTCAACCTCTGGAACGACGCAGACGGCCAATCTGAGCGGCGCATACAAGGTGTTGCATAACGTGGCCGGAGGCAACATCTCAACCTATCCGCAATGGTTCGATCCAGGGCCTGCTGGTTCTGCCAACTTTACGGCGCCGGCGACCTGCGTTCTCTATTCGGCTGCCAACCCCAACCCCTGCGCCCTCGGCAATACCGGCCGCAACCAGTTCCGCGGTCCCGGCTACCTCTCCGACAACCTCTCCCTCTTTAAGAGCTTCCCCATCTTCCGCGAGGCAAGCCTCGAGGCCCGTTTCGATGCCTTCAACGCCACCAACACGCCGGCCTTCGGCCTGCCTTCCAGCAGCATCACCTCCAGCACCTTTGGACAGATCACCGGTACCCTGGGTTCGGGCGTCGGCAACGTGAATGGTGTTGGCGGTCCGCGCGTGCTGGAGGCGGCCGTGAAGATTACCTTCTAGACCCAGCTTCGTAGCTGTGATTCAAGCAACGGGCGCGCGCTGCAACTTTCGAGCGCGCGCCCGCTGTGCTTCAATCGTCTGCATGGCTCCCGGCGCAGCTTTTCCGGATCGACGCAGATGGTCACTGCGGGACTGGCTCACCGCAACGTCGCTCTTTCTGGCAACGGCTGGTTTCGTCCTCTGGCAGAACTCCCGCCTGGCCATCGTCTGGGACCTCAGCTACCTGCTCGACAGCTGCCAGCGCATCGCGCTCGGCCAGCATCCCTACCGCGACTTCCCCTTCGTCCATCCGCCGCTGACCTTTCTGCTCCAGGCCGCCATCCTGCGCCTCACCGGACGCGTGTACTTCCACCACGTCCTCTACGCCGCGGCCGCCGGGGCACTCGCCACCGTGCTCACCTGGCGCATCGCCCTCCGCCTCCTGCGCGATCACGTGCCCCAAGTCTGGCCACGAATCGGGGTGCCCCAGGTCTTGATCTTGAGACCTGGGTTCGCAGGATCTATATGGATTCTCTCTCTTCTCCTCACCACCCCGCTCACCGTGCTCGGCATCTACAGCATCTTCCCGCACCCGTTCTACGACTGCGACTGCATCCTCGCCGTCCTCGTCGCCGTCTTCCTGCTCCAGCGATTACCCTCCGTCCGTCCGTCACCCATGCGCGGCGCGGCGGCCGGCGTCGCGCTGGTCGTTCCGCTCTTCTTCAAGCAGAACATCGGCCTGCCCTTCCTGCTCAGCGCGCTGGCGGCTGTCGCCCTTTTGCTCGCCGGTCGCCGCCGCAGCGGCAGCGCGACACCCACACCCGCCACGCTGCTCGGCGTGCTCGCAGGAGCCCTGGCTGCGCAGCTTGCCGCCGCGCTGCTGCTGCACTTCACCGCCGGGCTGCACAACTATCTCTACTGGACCATCCACTTCGCCGCGCAGCGCCGCCTGCCCGGCCTGCACGACATGCTCAGCGTCTTCGTCGAACCGGCGCTGCTCTGGCAACTCCCCTGCGTCGCCATCGCGCTCACCCTGCTCGCCCGCTTCCGCGCGTTCTGGTCGCGCTGGATCGCCTTCGCCCTGCTCGCCGCGCCGTTCCTCTGGACGCTTGCCCTGCTGCCGCTCCACCCTGACTCCAGCGACCGCGCCGATGACCTGCTCGCCCTTTGGCCGCTGCTGCTCCTGCTCGCAGCCATCGCAGCGCTGCTCTCCCTGGGCCTCACCATAAGACGCCGGACTCTCAGCCTCAGCACTCTGCTGCCGCTCCTGCTGCTCGCGACCGTCTTCGGCACCATGCTCTCGCAGCAGTTGTGGGGCTCCACCTACGCCCTGTGGCCACTGCTGGTGCTGCTCGTCGCCGGGCTGCTTGCCAAACTCGCGGACCTCGACCAACACGGCCACCCGCCGCTGCTCCCCGCGCTCGTCACCCTCATCGCTGCCACGCTGCTCGTCTGCGGGGGCCTCTATGCGGCCAGCGCGGAGCGCCTCTCCTACGCACAGCTTCAGGACGGCCCCCTGCAGCGCTCCAGCACCCCCGCGCTGTACGCCATGGCAACACGCGGCCCCTGGCTGCCCGCCTTCGACCAGCTTCTTCGCTTCGCCGCCGCCGAGATACCCCCCGGCGATGGCCTGCTGCTGCTCCCCGGCGAAGACCCCTTTTACTTCGCCACCGGCCGCACCCCGCGCTTCCCCGTGCTGCTCTTCGACAACACCACCGACCCTTACTCCCCGGAGCAGACCGCCGCGCTCGTACGCGCACAGAACATCCGCTGGCTCATCGTCAAGCGCAACCTGCAGCTTAACGCCGACCCCATGCCGCAGCGCGCCGCCACGCTCCAGCTCCTCGCGCCGCAGTTCACCTTCTATCGCAAGCTCGACAACTACGACATCTACCGCCGCCGTGAGCCGTGACAAGAAATGAATTGTCATCCTGAGCGGAGCCTCTCGCGGCCTCATCGCGAGAGGCGGCAGTCGACGGACCTGCTGTTCGCACCAGCACAGCCGGGCGGATCGTTTCCACTCCGACTCAACTCACCACATGCTTCACCAGATCCAACGTGAAGCTGTCCACCTCCGCGACCGCTCCCGCCTGCCCGCCGGCGCCCGGCGTCACGCCGTAAAACGTACACTCGATGCTCGCCACCGATACCGTCAGCTTGAGGTAGCCGAACGTTGTGCTGTTGAAGGTCTCCAGCACCAGCGGATTGCCGGCGGCATCCGTTCCGTTAAAGGGTGTCTTGGGCGGCTGGTTATTGCTGTCTGTCTTCATGCCGGAGAGGTTCCAGTAACCGCCCATCCCCGCCACAAGGAACGGAATCTGCATTCCTCCGATGGTGCGCGTGTAGCGCTCATACAGGTGCGCGTGGCCGGACATCACCATGTCCGGCTGGATCCCCGCGGCCTTGCACGCAGCATCAATGTCGGTCAACATCGCCGGGCTGGGCACGTGGTCTGAGCTGCCCGTAAACGGCGGATGATGCACAGCGATGATCAGCGCATTGCGCGTGCCTGCCTTGCGCGATGCCGCAATCGCCGTCAACTGCTGCTGCAGGAATGTCAATTGTGCCGTGCCTACCACGCCGCCGCTGATCACCCCCTGCGTCGCCCCCTCGCTGATGTTCGAGTACAGCCCGATGAAGTCTACAAACGGCGCGCTGAACTGGAAGTACACCCCCGGCTGGATCATCGTGGTACGCGCAAAGCCCTGGGCTTCAGGATTTTTTGACGGCGTCTGCGTGCAGAAGTTCTCCGTAAACCCCTGCAGCGTGCTCTGTTTCACCGTCGGCGAGACCATGCCGTCGTGGTTGCCCGGTATGGCGATGATCGGTGCATCGTAGTTGCGGTACGGATCGTAGAACTGCTCGTAGTAGTAGAGCTCCTGCCCGAGGTAATAGACCACATCGCCCAGATGAAAGAAGAACGCCGGCCGGCCGAGGCCATAGGTCTTGCCGGTGAGGTCGTTCGCCATCGCATCGGCCACCGCAAACTGCTTGGCCGGGTCGTGGATGCCGCCGGTATCTCCCACCGAGTGAAACGTGATGCTCTTCGCCGCGGTGATCTGCGCCACCGCGGTTGTACCCAGCACGTCGCTCAGCGCCAGCACGGAAGGCGTCTTCCATGGGCCCGGCACCGGCTGCAACTGTGTCGAGGGCACCGCGCTGGTGTCGGCGAAGACCTCCGCCTTGGTGAAGTCCGCATAGTTGTCAGCGGTCGGTGTCGGGTTGGCGAAGACGAACGTCCCCGTCGGCGTGTTCCCGGTGCTGACGATGGTGCTGTTGGGCGACCCGGAAGAGATGGTGTTGCCGCCGCCGTTGGCCACCGGCGGTTTCTTCGCAACCGGTTTGCCCTTCACCGGCGGCTTCTTCGCTGGAGCCTTCTTCGTGGGCGCCTTCTTAACCGGAGCCTTCTTCGCGGATGCTTTCTTTTTCGTCGCCATGGAACTCCTCGCCTCTTATTGCAGGTTGCTCATCAGGGATGGGTTTGGAGAAGACATTGCAAAGTCCAACGTGCCGCATGCTGTCGCGAAATCAATGCGATGAGAATGCCACCAGCGCGCGCCAATCGCAAGCAAATTGTTGCTAAAAACCGCTCGGCAGCAAAAGATGTGTCATCTCGACCGTAGGCGCGGAGCGCCAGAGTGCAGAGAACCGCAGCCGCGTGCCCCACGTCTTGCCTCTGAGACGTGGGCCGGGAGTGGTGAGGTCATAACGTCCACATTGCAGAGAACAACTCCCGCCAGCCGACACTCCCCCACAACCGCTCCCGTCCCCCATACCTCGCGCAGAACCCCGCTACCTGCGCCACCTGCGCATCCTCCAGTTGCGAGACGTAGCACAGCGCCATCCGCCGCTTGCGCGCCACCGCCGCGTCTACGTCGGTGGGCTCACTTACAAAGACCGGCTCCAGCGGCGACCCCAGCTTCAGCGCCGCCGTCTGCGCCGCCTCCTCGATTAGCGCACCCGGCTCCGCGGCATACGGCTGGTCCTCATAGAACGCCACCGGCCCCACCGCCGTGGCCGCCGCCAGCATCGCCGTGCGATGGTCCACGTGCCCGCCCAGCCCCAGTGGAAACACCGCCGCCGCCGCGTGGTTGCGCTCCAGCGCCTTCGCCATCTTCGCGAAAAACTTGTCGGCGTCATTCACCGCCACGCTGGTGACCTCCTCCGGCGCGCAGTGCAACCGCAGCGGCGCGTCCTTCAGGTTCAGGTCGGTAAGCGTGAGCTTGGCGCTGCGATACAGCTTGCGCCACTCCTCATCCTCGCGCTTGCGCAGCGCGCTCACGAAAGACATGCGGTCGTTGGCATGGACCGAGTCCGCATCCGAGTACGGCGCATGCTCGCTGCGCGTGAAGCAGTTCACTACCTCCACCGCGTGGCCCTGCTCCAGCCACGCGCCCACCGCCAGCCCGAGCCCCAGGGCCGCGTCCTCGCGGTGCGGCGAAACGACCACGATCTTCACCGGCGGCGCTCCCCGCTCACTTCAAATTGCTCAACGTCGGCTGCAGATGCACGGTCACCCCGTCCTGTCCTGCCCGGAACGCGATGATGCGCTTCAGCGTGTCGTAAGGAATCCCAGTCATCGGCAGCAGTTGGCCGTTCACCGCCAGCATCGGCGTCTGGTTCACGCTCAGGTCGCCTGCCAGCGCCAGGGAAGCATGAATATCGTCGCTGGCCAGGTCAGTCTGCGCGCACGCCGCCGCGTCTTTGGGATCGTCGCCCGCCGCGGTCACCGCCGCCGCCAGGGCCGCATCCACACCGGTGGGCGTCAGCTCACTCTGCTTGGCAAAGACCGCCGCTGCGTAGGTGTAGAACGCCGCGTCGCCCTTGGCCTTGCGCACGCACACGCCCTCCGCTGCCGCGCGCATCGCATACGGATGCAGCTCCGGAATCGGCAGGTTCTCAAACACAATGTGCGCCTGCGGAAACTCCTTCATCAGGTTTTCCATCGTCTCCTGCGCCTCCTTGCAGTGCGGGCACTGCAGGTCGGCGAACTCCACCAGCTCCAGTTGCTTCCCTGCGGCACCCTCGGCAGGCCCATTTGCCCGCGCCTCCAACACCTTGCGGTTGGCCTCAAACGGCTTCGGGCCAAAGTCGATCACCTCGCCGGCGATGGCGTGCTTGCCGTCCGGCAGAGTATAGAAGATGGTCTGCGCGCTCTTGCCGGGGTTGGCCTTGTCGGCCACATACACCACCACCTTGGCCACTCCCGGCGCCGGCGTCTTCAGAACTCCCGCGACGCTCCACGTGCGGCCCTCGTCATACCCCCACATGGCATTGAGGAAGCCGTTGACCTCCTCCACCGTGGGCGACGCCGCCGTAAAGTTCTTCGGGTTCACCGGGGGAAATACGGGCACAGCCGCTGCCGCCGGTGCGACAGGCTGTTGCGGCGCCGGCGCCTGTGTCGGCACCGTCATCGGAGCCTTTCCTGCGGGCGTCTGCGCGCCGACCACCGAACCCAACATCGCCATCATCCCTGCCATTGCCGCCAGCTTCAACATTCCAGCCTCTTTCATCTTCTTCATAAACCTCACAGCCATCCTCTTAGTCTATTGCTTCTGTCTACGCTCTACACTCTATCCTCTACCCTTTGCTCTACTGCCTTACCGCGGCAATCGGAAACCTTCTTCCCATGCCGAACGACTTGCGCGATACCTTCAGCACCGGCGCGGCCTGCTGGCGCTTGTACTCGCTGATCTCCACCAGCCGGATGACGCGACGCACCAGCTCCAGGTCCACGCCCTGCGCGCGCGCGATCTCCTCCGCCGAACCGTACTCCTCGATATACGCCCGTAGAATCGGGTCCAGCACCTCATACTCCGGCAGCGAGTCGGTGTCCCTCTGCCCCGGCCGCAGCTCCGCCGAGGGCGGCTTGGTCAGCGTCGCCTGCGGTATCACCTCGCGCTCGCGGTTGGCATACCGCGCCAGCGCATAGACCTCGGTCTTGTACACGTCGCCGATCACCGCCAGCGCGCCCACCATGTCGCCATACAGCGTGCAGTAGCCGCAGGCCATCTCGCTCTTGTTGCCGGTGGTCAGCACCAGCGCGCCGGTTTTGTTCGACAGCGCCATCAACAGGCTGCCGCGGATGCGCGGCTGCAGGTTCTCCTCTGCCAATCCAAAAGGCGTGCCTTCGAACGCCGGCTGTAGCGCGTGGTTGAACTGCGCAAAGATATCGCGGATGGGCAGGGTCATCGTGCGGATGCCCAGGTCCGTGGCCAGCGCCTCGGCATCGCTCACCGAGCCCTCCGACGAAAACTCGCTCGGCATCAGCACACCCTCCACGTTCTCCGCGCCCAGCGCCTCCACCGCAATCGCGGCGACCAGTGCTGAGTCGATGCCGCCGCTCAACCCCAGCAGCGCCTTGCCGAAGCCGCACTTGTGCAGATAGTCGCGCGTGCCCAGCACCAGCGCCTGCCAGATGCTCTCCGTCTCGCTCTGGGTGGCCCATCCATCGCGCACTTCGCGATGGGTGGGGTCCGCCAGCGTATCCACGACAATCAAATCTTCCTCAAACGATTTCGCCTGCGCAATCAACTCGCCGCGCGCGTCCATCGCAAACGACGCGCCGTCGAAGATCAGGCTGTCGTTGGCGCCCACCTGGTTCACCATCAGAACCGTCGCCGCGTGCCGCTTCGCCAAAGCACGGATCATCTGCCGCCGCACCTCCGCCTTGCCCTGCCAGAACGGCGACGCCGAGATGTTCAGAATCAGCCGGTGCTCGCTCAGCGGCTGCGGCAGCATGCTCCACTGCCGCATCAACTGGTCAATGGGATCCACCGGATAGTTCTGCCGCGGCCAGAACATCTTGTCGTTCCACGCGTCCTCGCAGATGGTAATCGCCAGCGGCTGGCGGTTCACCACGAACAGCGCTTGTGTGAGCGCCGGCTCAAAGTATCTCTGCTCATCGAACACGTCATAGAACGGCAGCAGCATCTTCTGCTGCACGAACCGCCGCTCACCGTTCTCCAGCAGCGCCGCCACGTTGCGCACCCGCTTGCCCCGCACCGCCTCGCAGCGCAGCGGAGAGCCGCACAGCACCGCCGGCCGCCCCTTGCCCCTGGTCAGCGCCGCCACGGCATCCAGTGTCTCTTCCGCGCGCGCGACGAACGACTCTTTTTCCAGCAGGTCGGCGGGCGGATAGCCGCTGGTAGCCAGTTCCGGCAGCATCACCAGCTCCGCGCCCCCGGCCGCCGCGCTCTCCACAAACGCCGTTATCTTCGCGAGGTTCCCCGCAAAGTCCCCTACGGTTGGATTGATCTGCGCCAGCGCGATCCGCACACCCTTAGTCTATCGCGCACTTGTGCCATATAAAAATTGTCATCCTGAGCGGAGACGCTCGCGGCTTCATCGCGAGCGTCGGAGTCGAAGGACCTGCTGTTCCGTCCGTACCACCGGCAACTCATGCACCTTCAACCCATATCCACATGCAACTTAGAACTTACAACCGACACCCCTTACGTCCCCGTGCCTTCCAGCACCACCGCCACCGTTCTCGCCAGGATGCGCATATCCAGCGTCAGGCTCCAGTTCTCCACATACGCTGTGTCCAGCGAGATGTAGCTGTCGAACGACGGGTCCTGCCGCGCCTCCACCTGCCACAGCCCGGTGATGCCCGGCAGCACGTCCAGGCGGCGCAGTTGCGCCAGGCCGTACTCCTGCACCTCACTGGCCAGCGGCGGCCGCGGCCCCACCAGGCTCATATCGCCCTTCAGCACGTTCAGTATCTGCGGCATCTCGTCGATGGAGTACTTGCGCAGCCACGCTCCCACCCGGGTAATCCGCGGATCCTTGCTGATCTTGAACAGCACCCCGTCGCGCTCATTCATGTGCGCCAGGTCGGGCCGCATCCGCTCAGCGGCGTCCACCATGGTGCGGAACTTGATGCACGTAAAGACCCGGCCTTTCATCCCTGTCCGCTGGGCCCGGTAGAACACCGGCCCCGGCGAATCCAGCCGGATTAACAGCGCCACCAGCAGCAGCAGCGGAGCGCACACCACCAGCGCCGCCACGCACAGCATTACATCCAGCACCCGCTTCAGCAGCACGGCGCCGCGCGGAAAGTCGCGGCGGTGCAGCGGGATGGTGGGAAACTGCCCGATGAACTCCACCGGCGTGTTCCAGGCCAGGCCGTCGTACAGGTCAGGGATCACGCGCACCTCAATGCCCGCCGCCCGCGCCTCGTCCACCACGGAGATCACCGTCTCCCGGTCCGACGGCGAGGAAAAGTAGATCTCGTCCACAAACAGCGACCGCGCCACGGCCACGCAGTTGGCCACATTGCCCACCACCTGCGGATTGGCTGCCTCGCCGCTCTGGTCCAGCGCGACGAAGCCCATAAACCGGAAGCCCATATGCTGCAGCGCGCCCAGGTGGTTGCGCAGCGCCTGGCCCACGCGGCCGTCCCCCACGATCAGCACATTGCGCGTCTCATACCCCAGCTGGAAGCGCCGCTCGCGCAGCTTGCGCCACACCGCGCGCCGCACCATCATCATGGCCATGGTAAACAGCAGGGTCAGCGACACCGCAATGCGCGATACCGCCGTCGCCCGCATCACATAGAGCGTCCCGCACAGCAACATGCCCGCGGTAAGCGCCGCCTGTATGGTCAGGCGCTGCTCATTCAGGCCGCTGCGGCCCTCCGGCGAACGGTACAGCCCGTACACCCGCGCGAAGACCACCACGTACAAGCTGAACAGCAGCAGATAGCCCACCGAGATCGGCGGAAATTCGTTCAACAGCCGCGGCAGCACACCCGCGGCAGACGGCGGCGGCGTCAGGCGTATGTGGAAGGCGATCAGCCCGGCCGCAATCGCGCTCAGAAAATCCAGCGCCGCCCAGATCGACACCGTCGTCCCCGAGCGCACAAACAGACCCGCATGCCGCGGCGCTGTCCTGCCGTGCCCGTGCCGGTCACTATGCAGTACCACTTGCTCGAGGTAATCGGGGATTGCCATGCCACCTAAGATCTGTACCATCGTGCGGGAAACCGGCAAACTATCCGAATGTATATCGGTGGCCGCTACCCAGCCGGGCGAAGTTGCTTCAGAATCGGACAAAACCATCTACCCCGCAGCCGGCCGGTATTGCTCTTCAAGTGGACCATGGGGTAAAGGCAATCCCATTCTCAAACAGGCAGGGTCAGTTCGTCCAATGCAAAGAACTCGCGCAGCACCGGATCGGCGCTGCGTCGCATCTCTTCCATTGTTCCAAAAAATAACGCTGTGCCCTCGTGCAGAAACACCACGCGGTCAGCCAGCTTCTGGGCAAACCGCATATCGTGAGTCACGACAATGCTTGTTAGATGCAACTGCATCTTCAGACGTTGTATCAGGTCGCCCAGAAGGTGTGCCATCAGCGGATCGACCATCGTTGTCGGCTCGTCGTAGAGCACCGCCGACGGCTGCGAGGCCAGGGCCCGCGCGATGGCCACCGAGCGCTTCATCCCCGTCGACAGGTCGCTCGGCATCACGTTACTCATCCCGGCCACCCCCACCATCTCCAGCAGCCCCTTCACCACCTGCAGAATCTGGTCCTCCTCCATGTCACCGCGCTCGCGCAGCGGAAAAGCCACGTTCTCGCCCACCGTAATCGAGTCAAACAGCGCGCCGTTCTGGAAGACCATGGTCACCTTGCGCCGCACCTCCTGCATCTCCCGCTCGGTCAGGCCGCCGATGTCCTGCCCGGCCACGCGCACCGTCCCGCTGTCCGGCTTCAGAAACCCCATCAATATCTGCAACGACACCGATTTGCCCACGCCGCTTCGGCCCAGAATGCACAGCGTCTCCCCGGGGTTCACAAAGAAACTCACATCCTTCAGCACCACAAAGTCGCCGAACGACTTGCAGACCTTGTCAAAGGAGATGAACGGCGCGGTGACCGGCGTCGCCGCAAAGGACGCGGCCTCCAGCCCAGCCCCGGCGGCGAAGTGCTGCTCCTCGGCCACTGCGGCGTCTGAAGCCTCATTGGCCTGCGCCGTCTCCGCCATGAACTCGTGCACCTCCGGCGCAACGTCCGGCGTCACCTCGGCGGTCAACGCCTCGTCGGCAGCGCCGGAGAGTGAAACTTTAGGATCGTCGGGCTCGGTCATCCATCTAGTATGCCCGAAGGCGCTCCAGATCTTCCGGCGTATTCACATTCGTAAACCAACGCTCCAGCGTGGCTTCGTCCGCCTCTCGGTAATCGGGATAACCGTAGAGATCACGCTCGTCATACATCCACGAAACGACTCCGTCCGCCGACGCAGAAAGATTCAACAGCACCTCAAGCCGCCGTTCTCCGCCATCCATCAGATGGGAGAACGATGCGAGCCGCTCACGCTGAAGAAGACAAAAGGCAGGCTGTTTTCCGAGGACGCCCAAAAAGCTCACGTTCATGCCAACCCGCAGCGCCTCCTCGCACCACAACCGCAGGAACTCCCCCGGCACCAGCGGAACGTCCACCGGCACAAACATCGCCCAGGGCTGCGTGCAAGCCTTCAACCCCGCCTCAATCCCGGCTCCCGGCCCTGCATCCACGCGCTCCTCGCGCACCACCGGCGCATAGCCTGCAAGGTCATCTCGGTTTCCGGCGATGCTCACCTCCGCACAGAACTCCCGCAGCTTTTCCACCGCGATCTCCACCAGCGTCCGCCCGCCCAACTGCAGCAGCGCCTTATCTTGCCCCATGCGCGTACTTTTCCCCCCGGCCAGCACAAACCCATGCACCGGCAGAACCCCGACATCGGACGCTCTAACGCCGCACAACGTCTACCACCTGGCGCAACTCCTCCTCCGACACTTTACCAATCAGGACCTTCACTACAGTCCCGTCGCGGCCAAGGACGAATGTCTTTGGCAAGGCGTGGGCTCCATAAAGCGAGGCGACCTGACCGTCTT
>Ga0302319_10011100_pt1 | contig 17125 bp, 12 predicted proteins | sample Bog_T0_2_FD_203319 | JGI IMG/M metagenome (GOLD analysis project Ga0302319, IMG submission 203319) | Peat permafrost microbial communities from Stordalen Mire near Abisko, Sweden - Bog_T0_2 | ecosystem: Environmental > Terrestrial > Soil > Wetlands > Peat | place: Sweden: Abisko, Stordalen Mire...
GGGGCTGTGGGCCCCCCGGGGGGGGGGGGTTGGGGTAGGGGGGGGGGGGGGGTGGGGGTGCCGGGGACTGCTATGATGCGGCGCATGGGGCATTGCATGGCATTGCATGCAGCGGGGGACGCTTAAATGGCGGCAGGGGAAAGATTCAGGGCGGCGGTGGCGGAGGAGAGGCCGTTGCAGGTGGCTGGGGCGATTAACGCTTATACGGCGCGGCTGGCGGAGGCTACTGGGTTTCGGGCGCTGTATCTTTCGGGGGGCGGGGTTGCGGCGAATTCGCTGGGGATGCCGGACCTGGGGATCAGCACGATGGAGGATGTGCTGACGGATGTTAGGCGGATTACGGACGCCAGCAGTCTTCCTCTTTTGGTGGACATCGATACGGGGTGGGGCGGGGCGTTTAATATTGCGCGGACGATCCGGCAGATGATCAAGGCTGGGGCGGCCGCGGTGCACATGGAAGACCAGGTGGGGCAAAAGCGTTGCGGGCATAGGCCGGGGAAAGAACTTGTTGCCACGGCGGAGATGGTGGACCGGATCAAGGCGGCGGCGGATGCGCGGACGGATGAGGGTTTTGTGCTGATGGCGCGGACGGATGCGCTGGCGGGCGAGGGACTGGTAGCGGCGATTGCGCGGGCGCAGGCGTATGTGGCTGCGGGCGCGGACATGATTTTTGCGGAGACGGTGACGGAACTGGGGCAGTACACGGAGTTTCGCGCTGCGGTGGGCGTGCCGATTCTGGCTAATATTACAGAGTTTGGGCAGACGCCGTTGTGGACGCGGGATGAGTTGGCTGCGGCGGGCGTGGACATTGTTCTCTATTGCTGCGGGGCGTACCGGGCGATGAATGCGGCGGCGTTGAAGGTGTACGAGGCGATTCGCGGTGAGGGGACGCAGAAGAATGTGGTGGGGCTGATGCAGTCGCGGGCGGATTTGTATAAGTATTTGGATTATCACGCTTACGAAGAGAAGCTGGATGAGTTGTTTGCGAAGGGCAAGAGCTAAAACGAAGTGAGCCAAGCTGGAAAGGAGCGTTTATATGGACAAGAACGGTTTTCTCATCGACCTGTCGGAGTCGGATCGAACCCAATTTGGAAAAGCGCCTTTTGAGACGCAGCCGTATCCTCAGAAGGTCTTTTCTGCAATTTGGAAGGTGGAATCGGAAGTCAACAATGGCGGATTTGCGCAGTATTTCGAGAACGATTGCGAGACGGCACCCTTCGTCGGCGAGGCTCTTGATACTATCGGCGCGCCATTGACCGCATCGATCTGCCGGCGCGCGATTGCTGCCGCATTTCCGAACGGTCTGCCCAAGGATCCAAAAGAGATCAGTGCGCAGGCAGAGGAATTCTCGGATGAAGTCCGTGAGGAGTTGGAAGAAATCGACAGCGAGTTCTTCGAGTATCCTCACCCCTTAACTGACCCCTTGTTCGATTACGTAGCTAAGTACCCAAGTGAGTTTGGTCCGGTGCCGGAGTGAGCATGAGTCGCTCGGCAGCAACTTTTCGCGAGCCGAAGGGAGTCATGTGAGCATAGTGGAGACCTCCATATGAGTGAAACAATAATCCCCCAGGCATTTAAGCCAAAGAAATCTGTTGCCCTTTCCGGCACGCCGGCGGGGAATACTGCGCTATGTACCGTTGGCCATTCCGGCAACGACCTCCACTATCGCGGGTATGACATCAAGGACCTGGCCGGCCACTGCGAGTACGAGGAGGTTGCGTATCTGCTGGTGCATGGGAAGCTTCCCAACGCGGCTGAGCTGGCGGAGTACAAGGCGAAGCTGAAGACGCTGCGCGGGCTGCCCGAGGCGGTGCGGCAGGCACTGGAGTTGTTGCCGGCGACGACGCATCCGATGGACGTGCTGCGGACTGGGGTGTCGGTGCTTGGCTGCGTGGAGCCCGAAGCCGCGGCGCATTACGACGCCGGGGCGCGGGCCATCGCGGATAGGCTGCTGGCTTCGCTGGGGTCGATGCTACTTTACTGGCATCACTACGCGCGGAACGGGAAGCGGATTGAGGTTGAGACCGACGATGACTCGATTGCTGCGCACTTTCTGCATCTGCTGCACGGCGCAAAGCCGAGCGATGCGTGGACGAGCGCGATGCAGACTTCGCTGATTCTTTACGCGGAGCATGAGTTTAACGCCTCCACCTTTACGGCGCGGGTGATTGCGGGGACTGGGTCCGATCTGCACTCGTGCATTACCGGGGCGATTGGGGCGCTGAAGGGGCCGAAGCATGGGGGGGCGAACGAGGTTGCGCTGGAGATTCAGCAGCGGTATGCGAGCGCAGATGAAGCGGAGGCAGATATTCGTAACCGTGTGGCCGCGCGCGAGGTGATTATCGGGTTCGGGCATCCGGTTTACACCATCAGCGACCCACGCAGCGATATTGTGAAGGAGGTCGCGCGCGGGCTGGCAGCGGCGGCCGGAGACATGCTGCTGTTTGATGTGGCCGAGCGGATCGAAACGGTGATGATGGACGCCAAGCGGATGTTCCCGAATCTCGACTGGTACTCGGCGGTGGCCTATCATCAGATGGGCGTGCCGATCGACTTGTTCACGCCGCTGTTTGTGATTGCGCGGACAGCGGGGTGGTCGGCGCATGTGATTGAGCAGCGGCAGGATGGGAAGATTATTCGGCCGTCGGCCAATTACACGGGGCCGGAGGATTTGGGGTTTGTTCCGATTGAAATGCGAGGCTAGGAAGAAACCGCCCGCGAGGTTTGTGCTTCCCCGCCCTCGCGACAGAAAAGTCGCGAGAACGGGGCACGGGGCATTTGAGGCGGAGATGGGAATACAACCGCAGTCATGTATTTCGCGTTGCGCCACCCAAGAAGATGAAAATGTGCATTCCTTCCGTTGACAGTAGGAGCAGTATCTGCTTTTTCTTAAGAACAGCCGCAGATCCCTCACTTCGTTCGGGATGACAGTGCTCTTTCTAGGGTGATCGTCTGGGGGCGGGTTCGGTGGATCGGGCGAATCGAGGGATTGCCCGAATTTTCAGGGCAGATCTCTCGACTCACCACCCCCAAACTGAAAAGCGTTTGGGGCCCGTTCACTCAGGATGACAAGCACTTTTGGTAAGGAGAGTTAGTGTCGACGCACATAAGCAATGAACGGCCGGAGCCGGACCAGGTACTGGCCGACATCGCGGATTATGCACTGAGTTATGAGATCAAGAGCGACCTGGCTTATACGACCGCTCAGCATTGTTTGATGGACACGCTGGGCTGCGGGCTTGAGGCGCTGGAATATCCGGCATGCACCAAGCTGCTGGGGCCGATTGTTCCTGGGACGGCTGTTCCGAACGGAGCGCGCGTACCTGGCACTAGCTATCAGCTTGACCCGGTGCAGGCGGCGTTCAATATTGGTGCGATGATCCGCTGGCTGGATTTCAACGACACATGGCTGGCAGCGGAGTGGGGACATCCCTCGGACAATCTCGGCGGGATTCTGGCGACGGCGGACTGGCTTTCTCGCACAGGCCTTGCAGACGGCAGCCCTCCTTTGGCTATGCGCGATGTTTTGACGGCGATGATCAAGGCGCACGAGATTCAGGGGTGCATTGCGCTGGAGAACTCGTTCAACAAGGTTGGGCTGGATCATGTGGTGCTGGTGAAGGTGGCGTCGACGGCTGCAGTGAGCGAGCTTCTGGGGTTGACTCGCAAAGAGACGATCAATGCTATTTCGCTGGCCTGGGTGGATGGGCAGAGCATGCGCACCTATCGCCACGCGCCGAATACGGGATCGCGCAAGAGCTGGGCGGCAGGGGACGCGACGAGCCGCGCGGTGCGCTTGGCGCTGATCGCGAAGGCGGGCGAAATGGGTTATCCATCTGTGTTGACCGCGAAGACATGGGGCTTCTATGACGTTTCTTTCCATGGTCGCGAATTCAAGTTTCAGCGGCCTTATGGGACATACGTGATGGAGAACGTGCTGTTCAAGGTGAGCTACCCGGCGGAGTTCCATGCGCAGACCGCGGTGGAAGCAGCCATGGGTATCCGTAAACAGCTTGAAAAACTGGGAAAGACCGCGGAAGACATCAAGAGCATCAGCATTCGCACGCACGAGGCCTGCATGCGGATTATTGACAAGAAGGGACCGCTGGCCAACCCTGCCGACCGCGACCACTGCGTGCAATACATGATCGCCATTCCGCTGCTATTCGGGCGACTGACGGCGGCCGACTACGAGGACTGGATTGCGACGGACCCACGCATCGATCCGCTGCGGGCGAAGATGGAATGCGTGGAGGTGCCGGCTTTTACACGCGACTATCACGATCCGGAGAAGCGCTCGATTGCCAATTCCCTGCGGGTGGAGCTGAGCGACGGGACGGTGCTGGAAGAGACGGTGGAATACCCGATCGGACACCGGCGCAGGCGCGAAGAGGGGCTGCCATTGCTGATTGAGAAGTTCAAAACCAACTTGCGGCGCAGGTTCCCGGAAGATCGCCAGGAGCGGATCCTCGACGCCTCACTTGACCTTGAGCGGCTTGAGGGAATGCCGGTGAATGAGTACGTGGACCTTTACGTCTCGTAAATACGGTTGAGGCGGCAATCACGAGCCGTGCGCTATACTTCGTTTCGCAACTGAAAGAGGGAGAGTTCACAATGCGTGTTTCAGCAATTCTCAAGCTTGTAGCGATCGCAGCATTGGCCGCAACCGTGGTGGCAACACCGCTCGCCACCATTGCCCAAACCGCAGATAAGGTTCTGGCACCCGCCGATTTGCAAAGGCTTTTGCCCGCGGCTGTCTACTACAAAGGCCAGAGCGCGCCGACGCAGTTGCGCAACTCCGGCGGCGTGAAATTCGCTGATGGGAGCTTTGTGCTGGCGACGCTGGTTGACAACAGTGGCTACTCGACCGGGATTGCGGCCAAATACCAGGGCTACTTTGTAGCCGAGGTGCCGATCAAGATTGGCGGACAAAGCCTGCCGGCTGGAGTTTACGGCATTGGGTTCATTGCGGGGGACAAGTTTGCGGTGACAGACGTAGGCGCCCACGATGTTCTCACCGTATCTTCGGCGAGCGATGCCGATTTGAAGCGTCCAACCCCCTTGAAGGTGGTTGCGGACCCGGCTGGCGGCTTCCGCATCTATGCCGGTCGCAGCTACGTGGTTTTCACACGGTAGAACCCGAAGCAAGTTCCCTGTCCCGGCCGTGAATTTTCAGGGCCGGGCGAGACCTCAGAGCTGCCCGCTTCGTCTATGCTGGAGTGGTGCGCGGGTTCTTGCACTTCCGGCACGCTCATTTCGTGGAGCATTCGGATCGCGGCCTTGCTTCCCTTGCCAACCGTCCTGGCTCGTTCATTTAGTTTGGCCTTCTGACAAACAAAGTGGGGTGTACTTATGCCGCTGAAACTGACCATCAACAACGTCGCCAGCACGGTGGACGTATCGCCGGATACCCCGCTGCTGTGGGTTCTGCGCGATGTGCTGCAATACACGGGAACGAAATTTGGCTGCGGCATGGGCCTTTGCGGCGCATGCACCGTGCTGATCAACGGCCGCGCCGTCCGGTCCTGCATAACCCGCGTCGGCTCTGTCACGGAAGACAAGATCACCACGATTGAGGGGCTTTCGCCAGATGGGCTACACCCGGTGCAGGTAGCCTGGGAGGCTCTGGACGTGCCCCAATGCGGCTACTGCCAGGCGGGACAGATCATGTCTGCGGCAGCGCTGCTGGCAACCACGCCGCACCCGACAGACGCGCAGATTGACACGGCCATGAGTGGCAACATCTGCCGCTGCGGGACTTATCCGCGCATCCGTCAGGCGATCCACGAAGCGGCAGAGGCCGGCGCGACTGCCGGCAAACAGTGAGAGGAGGCCACGCGATGCCCATGAACCGGCGAACATTTCTGAAAACCAGCGCTCTGGTAGGCGGCGGCTTTACTCTGGGGCTTTACAAGGGACAGGTCGCCCTTGCGCAGGGCCCACCTCAGCCCGAACTGAAGCCGCAGGCTTTTATCCACATTGCTAAGGATGGGAAAGTCACGATCATGGCGCGGGCTTCAGAATCTGGCCAGGGCATGCGCAACATGCTGCCCATGCTGATTGCCGAAGAGCTGGATGTGGACTGGAAGGACGTTGTTGTCCAGCAGGCGGAGCTGAACGAGAAAAAGTACGGAATTCAGTTCTCTGGCGGCTCAGCGAATACGCCGATGGGGTGGGATCCGATGCGCCGTGTGGGTGCGGCCGGGCGGATGATGCTGGTTACGGCGGCGGCGCAAACCTGGGGTGTGGCGGAAGCTGAGTGCACGACGCAATCTGGGCGAGTGCTGCACACGGGCTCTGGGCGTTCGGCGGGGTATGGCGAACTTGCGGAGAAGGCATCGGCGCTGCCGGCGCCTCCGCTGAATACCGTGAAGCTGAAAGACCCAAAGGACTACCACATCATCGGGTACTCGCAAAAGGGTGTGGATACGGCCGCGATTGTCACTGGGAAGCCGCTGTTTGGGATCGATGTGACACTGCCGGGGATGCTTTACGCCTGTATTGAGAAGGCTCCGGCATACGGCGGCAAGGTGAAGACGGCGAACCTGGACGACGTGAAGAAGTTGCCGGGGGTGCGGCACGCTCTGGTGATTGAAGGGACCGTGAAACAGGGGCCGGTGATTGCCTGGGAGCCCGGAATGGAGCCGGGGGTGGCGATTGTGGCCGACACCTGGTGGCAGGCGCAGCAGGCCCGGAAGCAGCTGAAGGTGGATTGGGATCTGGGCATCGCAGCCGCGCAGAGCAGCGAGGGCTTTGCGGCCAAGGCGGCGGAGCTGCTGAAGGCGCCGCCGGCCAAGACGCTCCGTACCTATGGGGATTTGGACGGAGCCTTCAAGGGTGCGGCGAAGGTGGTGGATGCGACCTACGCGTTCCCGTTCATAGCCCACGTTACGATGGAGCCGCAGGGTGCGACCGCCCACTGGAAAGACGGGAAGCTGGAGATGTGGTCGGGCAGCACGCTGCCGATTGACGGCAGAGGGTTGGTGGCGCGGCAGCTGGGGATCAAGGAGAGCGACATAACCACGCACATGGTGCGGTCGGGCGGCAGCTTTGGACGGCGGCTGCAGAACGACTGGCTGGTGGAAGCGGCGTGGATTGCCAAACAGATTGATGCGCCGGTGAAGCTGCTGTGGACGCGGGAGGATGATATTGCGCACGATCCGTTCCGGCCTGGCGGCACAATGGGGCTGAAGGGCGCGGTGGATGCGCAGGGGAAGCTTACGGGCTGGCGGCACCATTTCGTCACCTTTGGCGATGGGAAAGAGAATACGTCTGGTGGGGGAATTGGGCGGGACAGTTATCCGGCGGGATTCCCACCGGCTTACGGGCTCTATTTGTCAGACCAGCCGCTGACGTTGCGCACTGGAGCGATGCGGGCTCCGGGCGATAACGCCTATTGCTGGGTTTCGCAGTCGTTCCTGGACGAGATGGCGCACGCGGCGGGGCGCGATCCGCTGGAGTTCCAGCTGGATCTGCTGAGCAACAAGCAGGCGCCGTGGAAGGCGAGCGGAGAAGACGAGGTTGGGGATCACGAGCCGAGCGGGCAGGATGTGCTAATTCCGGAGCGATTCAAGGGCGTGCTGGAGCTGGTGGCGGAGAAGTCGGGCTGGGCGAATCGGGCGAAGACGCCGGGACGCGGAATGGGAATTGCCTGCTGGTTCTGCCATTTGGGATACTTTGCCGAGGTTGCCGACGTTTCGGTGGACGCGGATGGCAGAGTTACTCTGAACCACGTTTGGGCGGCGGGCGATGTTGGCAGTCAGATCATCAATCCGCAGGCCGCGGAGAGCATGGGATTTGGCGGCGTGGTTGAGGGGATGAGCCACCTTGGGCAGGAGATCACGCTGGTCGGCGGGAAGGTGCAGCAGTCGAACTTCCACAACCATCCGGTGATGCGGATGAAGCAGGTGCCGAAGATGGATGTCTACTGGCGGAAGACGGACTACGCGCCGACGGGACTTGGCGAGCCGACGCTGCCTCCGGTGCTGCCGGCGATTACGAATGCGATCTTTGCGGCGACCGGGAAACGGATTCGGACGCTGCCGCTGCAGAAGAGCGGGTTTCGCTGGGCTTGATGGGCTTTTGCGGTGATCCTTGCCCTGTTTTTGGTTGGCTTGTAAGTCCTTTCTTTCGATAGGTAGATTTGCGTTTTTTCGACGTAACTCCTTGTCTTTTGCTGAGGTTGCGGCAAAAGTCCGGGGGCGGGTGGCTGGGCTATGTAGCGGTTTGGGCCTGGGACACTGCCGACAGATTGGATTGTTTGGTGCTGGCGCAGGTCTGCGGATTGGAACGGCATAAACCCAGTATGCGCGTTTCTACGAATTCCTCTGCAAATTCCGGTGGAAAGTTTTTGGCTTGGGGATGGAATCGGCATCCGCAGCAAAGCACTGATTTGATTGGGTATATACTATGTGACGCCGTGGCTTGGCGCGAGGGCGGACTGGGAATGGTGGCTTCCCACTCTTGACAGGGGCTGGGTTATGGAGGGCAGTCGGCGTTCATGGATCGATTCCTGTTGATCCTTCCAATTGTCAAGCTACGAGAACACGGGCTTGGGCGCGATCGGGTGGGGCTTCTTCCACTGTGATTTTGATGTCCTGGCCGAGAAGTAACAGGAAGCGCATGAGCCTCTCGATGGAGAAGCCGGTCAGGCGGCCGCGCAGGAGCATGGAGATCTTGGGCTGGTCGATTCCGAGAAGTTTGGCGGCTTTGGCCTGGGTAAGGTTGCGGTCCCGAATGAGCACAGAGATCTTGTTGGCCAGTTCGGCCTTGGCGAGGGCTTCTTCGGGGTTGGGCAAGCCGAGGTCGGCGAAGACATTTCCGCTGCTGACGACGAAATCCTGCTCTTGCTTGGACATGGTTCAGGCCTTCCTTTTTCGGTCGATTTCGATGGCTTGCCAAAGCCGCTGCTTCACAAGATCCATCTCACTCTTGGGGGTCGCGATCCCTTGTCTGGACTTTTTCTGAAAGGCGTGGAGAACATAGACTGCGTTCTCCAGCCGCACGGTGTAGACAGTGCGAAAGGTGTCGCCGCGATGGTCTGAAACGACCTCAAGAACTCCGCCCTGGAAGCTCTTCAGGGGCTTGGCATCGGGGTGCTTGTTGCCCATTTGAGCTTGATAAAGGGCAAAGCCGAGGTGGCGCTGCACCGGATCGGGGAACTCGGATAGAATGCGGTGCGAGTCCCCGACGAAGAGCAGATCTTTCATTTTTTCAGTTTCGTGCAATATGAATATGCCAGATTTGGCATAGGTCGTCAAGAGGCTCTTGAGTTGAGCAGGTGCTCTTCGAGGAGAACGTTCACGACTGCAGGATTGGTTTGTGGTAGTGGCCGTATGCGCGGATGAGCCGGATGGTATCGAGAGAGTGGCTTGGGAAGCTGTCGTGGGTCTCCTCGTCGGTAAGGATTGTGTCGGCTGGGATGCGCGTGCCCTTAACGACAGGCTTTCCGCCAACCTTCCCGGTAACGCTTTCAAACAGATCGCATTCCGACCAGTCTACGGTCATGTTGGCCTCCTCGGATGACTTGATGGTAGCTAGGGTAGGGCGGGAGGTGAACAGACGGCTCATCGAGCATAAGCGCAGGTGGCTCACAAGCAGAAGGTTTGGGGTTGGTGGTCTCCCCGGTCTGAAAATCCGGACTGGGGCACCCGACGTTTGGCTTCGATGCGGCCAAGGCGAACGTACGACATTTCAGGTTGATTCCGGAGCTAAGGGTTATGGCGACTTGGGGAGGGGTGTCCCAGGTCTGAAGATCCAGACCTGGGGTACACGCGAATTGGGATGGTTTGGGGGCGGACCCGGGTAAGCGGCCGGTATTATTCGGCGACTCCATCGTTGATTTGCCCGCAGTCCATGCGCAACGAGCCACCGTCATTGAACACAAGGCCGTTGAAACGCATGACGCTATTGACACCGAGCGGAAGGCTATTCAACATCTGCGTGTTGTCATCGGTATAGACAGTCACAACACGCGGATTTGTGAGCAGGTTGTTCTGGCCAGGTTGGAAGGCGAGGCTCGCAAAGAGATCGTTGGTGGCAAGCCAGACTGTATAGGTTGTGAAGGTACCGCTTTTGCCAATCGCGGTGACTTCGCCGTTGATGGTCTGGGAGACGAGGGTCATGGTTGAGACCGCCGGGAGGTTATTGCCGGTGGGGTAACTGGCCTGGTGAAACGTCATATCGACATCTTGCCCGGGGACCATGTTGGAAGCGGAAAATGTCGCGGCGAAAGGAAGGACGGCCAGGTTACCGAATTGGCCCGAGACCTGAAATCTTGCGTTGCTTGCATCGAGCTGTGCAAATTGCTGGCCGTAGATAGGGCCCGCAGCTTGACGGCCGAGGGCCAGAATGGGTCCCTGGGAGCTGGGCACCGAAAGTAGCGGCCCGCTCCAAAGAGACAGGTTGGTGGCGCTTGGGTCGTAAACCGCAATTCGCGATGCCATCAACGAGCCGTCCGGCTGAATGACCGCATCGAGTTCGACAGGCAAGCCGGTATTGAGTGCGGAGGCACCCGCGACGCCCTGAAAGACGGTGTTCGCGTTCGTTTCCACGGTCCATGCGGGAACAGGCGCCACGCTGCTGGGGAGCCCTTCAATTGAATCAACTGTCAGCCCGGTTCCATCTGCATTCAATGAAGCAATTACCCCCTGAAGTGCGGTAAGGGTTTGAGGACTGGCATCCACCGGCTGGGTAATGCCGCTGTCAGCGTAGATTTCAAACTGCTGGTTGGTCGGCATGGAACCTACGGAGCAGGCGGAGGTCGACACAAACTGGGAGAGAACCAGGTTGAGCGTGATGGTCATGTTGCTTCCGGTGACAGTGATGGGCTTTGGCATGGTGATGGTCAAGTTGCCGGGTTGACCGTTGCCGGATGTTCCCTGGCCCTGCACGCCTCCCTGGATCCCGAGCCCGGCGCAAAGGATCGAGAAGTCGCCCAGCGTGATTTTTGCCGAAGTGTAGACGCCTTGCGGCACCGGGGAAACAGCGATCGGTTCGACGGGCCCGTTAAGGTGGGTAAATTCGGCTTGCACGGGGGTACTGATGATGGGAACGCTTGCTCCGGTTTGAGAGACGAGTGAAAGGCTCGTGATGGCGATGTCATAGATGCTAACCGCATCGTTGGCTGTGCTGGCCGCGGCTACGGAGACGCTGGTGTCCTGGGTTGGAGTGATCTTTGCCGCCTGAGTGCCGCCGCACCCGGCCAAGAGAGCGATCGGCATGGAGACGGAGGCTGCGAGGACGGCTTGATTGAAGACGCGATAAGAGCTCTCGTTTTTGGGCATAGTTATTCCTTTCGGCACACAGCGGTGCTTCGGACTTTCTGCAAATGACCTGAGGTCTTTGCTTTTCTGTGCGGAATGCGGTTTGGACGAAAGCTGCTCTCAAAGGTGAGCTTGCGGGGAGGAGGCGGGGCGAGGTGCTCCTGTGGCCTTTGAGGATAAGGCTACAGGCGCGACCGCTCTGGCGCTTGGATTCGATGTGGTGACGGCGAGCTGCCGCGATCCTAAGTTGATCCCGGGGCTGGGGTCGTGGGGATTTGAGGGGGGTGGGGTGGTTTCCGGGTCTTGACAGGGGTTGGGTTATGGAGGATGCAGCTGGCCACCGGTCGAGATTTGTGGCCGCCCACTCATCGCAATGAATGGGGACAGATTTCCCCTTTCCGGGACGGATGAAGGGAGAGCAGTGCGCTCCCATCCCCGGTCCCCAAAGGCGAGGGACCGGGGGCACCCTCATCCTGGGTTGAAAGGGTCACCGGGACCGGAGCCACCCGCCGTTAGGCGAGCCCGCTCATAACCGGGAAAAGCAGATGCAGGTCCTTCGACTCACCACCCCCAGGCTGAGGTGCGCCCGGGGCCCCTTTCGCTCAGGATGACATGACAGAGCGAAAGAAGCGCTCGAGCTGCGCCTTATGCTTTGGCGGGGGTCAGGGTGCCTAGCTTCTCGCGGAGCATTTCGTCGGCGTGGGGGAGGAAGTCTTCTAACTTGATCTTTCCTGCGTCTACGTCGGCCAGCAATGCGCGCTGGGCTTGGTATTCCTTGTTGATGATTCCGGCTTTGGACTGGAGCATGCGCCAGGCCTTGCGGCGCTCGACGCAGAACATGACCAGCTGGCGGCTGAGAGCGCGGTATTCCTTCTTGCCGTTCTCTTCCCAAGTGATGTAGACACCGAAGTCGGGGATGAAGGCGCGGTGGCCGGGGGTTACATAGCGGCGGTAGACGACGTCCTGCTGCGTGATGCGGACCAGCATGTTGTCGAGGTGGATGAGCTTGGCGGCGGCTTCCGGCTTGACCTTCTTCAAGTGGTTGCGGAAGCGGGCTTCAGTGGTGCACCAGTGAGCCACGGTGTAGCGCTGGATTTCGCCGGTGGTCTTGGACTTGGTTTCGTACCAATCCAAATCAATGGAGGGGTTGCCCTTGAGGTCGAGGGCTTCCTGGTAGGTTTCGCCGAGGCGGGGGTTGAAGACGAACTCCGGCGCGCCACGGGAGTCGCGGACACGCTGGGCCTGGTGAAGCGCCATGTCGTCAGGGACGCCGTGCTCGGGCTGGCAAGTGGTGAAGGCCTGGAGGAACATGGTTCCGCGGTACTCGAGGCCGTCAAGAATGGCACGGTAAAGCTTGGGGGCGTTGGCCATGGAGACCTGGGCGACGAAGGGCGATCCGTGACCGGCGAGGAAGGTTTCGGCTACGGTCTTCTTCTCAGTGTTTTTCCCTTGGGTGGCGGAACCGAAGACGTTCATATCGTTGCCGCCGAGCATTGGGGTGGAGTCAGAGTTCTGGCCGCCGGTGTTGGAGTAGACCTGGGTGTCAAGCATGAGGACCTTGACGTTGGGGCGGTTCTGGAGGATGACCTTCGAGGTGTTCTGGTAGCCAATGTCGCCGATGCCACCGTCGCCGCCGACTACCCAGACCTTGGGGAGCTCGACGATTTCCTGGTCGGTCATGAGGGCGTCAGTGAAGTGGGTGTAGTGGTAGTACTTCTCTTCGGTGATGCCGCTTTCGTTTCCGAGGAGGACGTCGGCGAGGCGCTCGGGAAGGACGGAGCGGCGGGCGTGGTCGACGATGAAGCTTTCGCCCATGAGCCAGCCGATGGTGACGCCGTCCTGGAAGAGGGAGTTCATCCAGGGATAGGGGTGGGGGTTGTTTGGGGCTGTGGAACCGTAGACGGTGTTGCAGCCGGTGTGGGCGGCCATGGCCATGACGGACATTCCGTTGGCGAGGCGGCCGTCGACCGGCTGAAGGTTCTTGTGGTTGAAGGCCTCAGTGAGCAGGACGGCGGCGATGGCCTCGACGAGTTGGGCGTCAGTGATGGGGCCGTTTGTGGTTTCGTGCTCGGCGATGCGGGCCCTGGTGTCGGCAACGTCTTCACCGCCGAGGCCGAGAATGAGGTGGGCGATGGCCTCGCGGAGGAGGGTGTATTCGGCGAGGCTGGACTCGGCGAGGGCTGCCAGCCTGGCTGCGCCGGTCTTTTCGATTTCGCCGGCCTTGACGACGAAGCGGTCGGACTTGGCGTGGAAGACGGGGCGCATGTAGGCCTCAGTGACCGCGGCGATGGAGCGGAGGACGGACTTTTCACCGCAGCCGGCGCAGGCGCCGTCGCCGGAGACGAGGGCGTCGTAGTTGGTGCGGACCATGAGCATGTTGCGCAGGGTTGCGGTTTTGGAGTCGGCCGGGTTGGCGGCGTTGAAGAGGCCGAGGTACTTCTGCGAGGTGTCTGGGAGGAGATCGAGGAAGGCGGTGCCGGTTTCGTGCTCGGCGTTGACTTCTTCGGTTTCCGCAACCATTTTTAGGGCTTCGTGGTCACCGCAGGCGGTTACGCAGGCTGCGCAGCCTTTGCAGAGGTCGCTGACGAAGATGGAGAAGACGCCGCCGGCGCCGGGGGTCTTGCGCTCCGGCGAGGAGAAGATGGCGTTGACCTTCTGATAGGCCATGGGGACTTTGGCGATGATGTCAAAAAATTGCTGCTTGGACTGCTGCGAGAAGCTGGCCGGATCGGACTCGGCGAGCTGATCGGTGACATCGCGCAGGATGGTGGGGAGCGGGGTTCCGGTCTTGAACTCGAGGACCATGCGGGCGCGGGCCGCCTTTTCAATCTGCGGCAGGGCGCGAAGGAGGCTGGAGCGATCGGCGGGGTCGGCGATGTAGTAGGAGACCGCGGTAGTGAGCAAGGTGCTGAGGTCCTGCGAGGTGTTGGGCAGGGCGGTGTCAGGGCAGACGGAGATGCACTCCATGCACTGGGTGCAGTTTTCGGGGATGTAGAGCGGGGTTTCGCGGCGGGCGACGTACTTGCTGGCGGTGTCTCCGGTGGCAGCGGCGATGACGCCCATGGCCGAGAGCGGCGTGGAGGGCTGGTCGTAGCCGTATGTGGAGCGGAACTGGGCGTCGAAGTAGGTGACGTTGTCGATGGGGGCGCGCTTGGCCTGGCCGGTTGGCAGAGCAGTGGAACGGCAGCCGGTGCCGCAGGAGCCGCCGGCGGTGGCGAGCTCGAGGATGGGCAGGAGGGCCTGGCCGCGGAGGGTGGAGCGGTCGGCGGCGGAGAGTGCGCCGATCTTGATTTCCTTGACCTGGTCGTAGCCCTGCATCATGACTTCCATGTTGGAGGCGACGACGGCCTCGCCGAGCTTGCCGAACTTCTTGACGTACTGCTTGTGGACGACGTCGCGATACTGCTCCTGGGTGATGCCGAACTCGTTGAGGAGGGTGCTGACGGCGAAGAATGCGCCGAGGAAGGCGTTGCCCTGCATGCGGAGTTGGAGGTCGCCGCGGTCTGTGGCCTTCTTGGCGATGTTGAAGCCGGGAAGGGTGAAGACGCGGATGTTGTTGTCAATGATCTGCTTGCGGGCCCAGAGGGGGAGGCGTTCCCAGGCCTGCTCGCCTTCCTCGTCCGATTCCCACACGAGGGAGCCGCCGGGCTGGATGCCGTCGAGGGGGTTGGTGTGGGTGAAGGCCTTGGGGTCGCAGCAGAGAACGGTGGTGACGTGGCGGAGGTCGCAGTTGACGCGGATGCGGTCTTTGGCAGCGACCATGAAGTAGCTGGTGGGCGCGCCCTTTTTCTCAGAGCCGTACTTGGGGTTGGCGCTGACGTGGATGACTTCCTTGGGATTTCCGAGGTCGTCGACCAGGCCGTCACGCTCGTAGAGCAGGTCGTTGAGATCGCCGATGATGGCGCCGAGGTTTTTGCCGGTGGTGATGGCTCCCCAGCCGCCGATGGAGTGGAAGCGGACGGCGATTGCGCCTTCGGGGAGGAGCGATGGCCGCTCATCGCCGACTACGGCGTAGGGGTGGTCGATGCCTAGGACGATGAAGGTTGCACCGTCGGCCGCGGTTTTGCCGTCCTGGCGGGCGCGGGTTCCGGTGGCGAACTCGTATGCGCCGATGACGTGCTCGGGGCGGAAGTCGCGGGAGCCGAGGCCGTAGGTGCCGGAGAAGATCTTAGGGACTTCGTGGATGGAGAGAGCGGGCAGGCCTTCGGCGGCGGGGCGGCCGTCGGTCTGAATGGCCTTGGAGATGGCGGTGCGGATGTCGCGGCCGAGCGGGTTGTCGCCGGAGAGGGCTTCGTCGGTGCGTTCGAGGATGATGACGTTCTTCTTGCCCTTGAGGGCGGCGACGATTGCGGCTTCAGGAAAGGGGCGGATGACATTGACGTGGATGGAGCCGACGGTAATGCCGCGGGTTTCGCGGAGGTAGTCGACGGCGGCCTCTATGTTTTCGGCAGCGGAGCCGAGGGAGACGAAGACGGTGTCGGTGTCATCGGTCTTGTACTGGGTGAGCAGGCCGTAGTGACGGCCGGTGAGCTCGCCGAAGTCCTTGTAGGCGGCTTCCAAGAAATCGAGAATGGGCTCGGCGAAGTTGTTGCGGCGGGCGACGATGCCCTGCATGTAGTGTTCCTGATTCTGGACCGGGCCGAGGAGGATGGGGTTGGCGAGGTCGAGCATCTTGGGGACGCGGCGGCGGGTGGGTCCAAAAAGGGCGCGCTGCGCTTCGGTGGGGCAGTCGATGATGTCTTCGGGAGAGCCGAGGTACTCGCGGATCAATTCCGATTCGTGCTTGTAGAAGGTGCGCTCGAGGTGGGTGGTGAGGAAGCCGTCCATGATGTTCATGCCGGGCGTGAGGGAGAGCTCGGTGACGCGGCGGAGGATGAGGGCCTGGTCGGCGGCCTGCTGGGCGTCTTTGCCGAAGATCATGATCCAGCCTGTGTCGAGCGCGCCATAGATATCGTCGTGGCCGCAGTGGACGTTGAGGGCGTGTTTCGTCAGGGCGCGGGCGCCGACTTCGAGGACCATGGTGCTGCCCTTGCCGGGGGCGTGGTAGTACTGCTCTACGCCGTAGACGACTCCCTGTCCGGAGGTGAAGTTGACTACGCGCTTGCCGCAGACGGAGTGGGCAATGGCGCCGCCCTGGGCCGCATGCTCGCCCTCGGTCTCGATGGCGATGGTGTTGTGGCCAAAGACGTTGAGGTGGCCTTCGGCATAGGCTTGCTGGAAGAGCTCGCCGCCTTCAGTTGAGGGGGTAATGGGATAGAAGACGCCGGCGTCGGCGATGCGCGTTTCCGTGTAGTAGGAGACGAGCTGGTTTCCGTTTGCCGTAAGACGAATGCCTGGATAACGCGCAGCAGTGGTCATAAATCCCTCTCTCAGTAAGGCGAAAAGCCGATGTCGCTTGTCTTGCGTCCCGCACGAGCGTTTGGATCCTGGGGCCTCAGCCCTCAGGGAATCCACGCCGCAGGGTGTTGCTTTGTTGCGCCGGTCAGGATACGAAAGCAGACCGTATTGAGTGCACCTGCAAGTGTAAAGGCCGGAGCGGTAACGAGGGAACCCAAGGGGAGGGTGAAACCCACGAATTCGGCGAAAAGCGACACATACACCAGTATGCTCCTTCTGGGGAGAGACGGTGTTCCACTTGGTGGGATTTGGGGCGGGAGGTCTTGGATGGTGGGGTTTTTTCTGGGGGGAGATGGACGACAACCGTTCCCGTTTTGGAGAGTGCAAGCCGTAGTCTCTGATTTGGCGACGATACGGGGGCGACCCGGCTTCCGGACATTGCGACACCTATCTTGTGGCTGGCACGGCAATCAATCCCGATGAGCGACTAGGCCTGTTAACCGGCCAATCGGTGCCCATTTTCA
>Ga0302319_10011103_pt1 | contig 17124 bp, 14 predicted proteins | sample Bog_T0_2_FD_203319 | JGI IMG/M metagenome (GOLD analysis project Ga0302319, IMG submission 203319) | Peat permafrost microbial communities from Stordalen Mire near Abisko, Sweden - Bog_T0_2 | ecosystem: Environmental > Terrestrial > Soil > Wetlands > Peat | place: Sweden: Abisko, Stordalen Mire...
GTACTGATTCTGATACATGCCTGCATTGCCGAAGCTGAGGCTCGGGCCGAATTCGAGCGCGGCGCCGATGGTGGGATCGAAGCTCGAAATCTGGATCTGCGGGAAGTTGTTGTTGCCGCCGGGCAGCGTAATCCCAACGGAGCTCGCCGTCAATGCCTGGCTGGTTTGAGAATAGGCCTGAAGGCGCGTGAATCCGATGTGCTGAACCCATGTGACAGTCGGGGCGAGGATCGCGGCATTTGAGATCGAACCGACCTGGCTTCCCGCCGAGAGTTTCTGGGGAAATCCCAGGAGAGCGCCGACGGCGCCGAAAGGGTTGCTGGTGGGGTTTCGCTGATAGTAATATTTGGCGGTCAGGCGGTCCTTGTCGCTGACCACGTAATCCGCGCTGCCGATGGCCTGATCGACAGTGGAGGTTGAGTTCGGACCCTGCTCGACGGCGTCATAACCAAGCGCCTTCGCCTGCGCCGCATTTGTGATCTGGGGGTTCGGAATCAGGAACTGTCCATTGGGCAGCATAGCCGATAAAAGCCCGGCCGAGGCGGGGTTGACCTGGCTCTGCGTAATTGTGGTCCCGTTGGTCGCCTTCAACATGTTTACGATCCCGGCCAGGCTGCGATCGCTGGTCAGGCCCAAAGGGACGGCGATAGTTTTGGTCGAGTCTTCCGCGCTGGCAATTCTTACGCCCTGATAGGAGCCGAAGTAGAACAGCTTGTCCTTTTTGACAGGGCCGCCGATGGTGGCGCCGAACTGATTGCGGGCCACGAACGGATCCTTCACCAGGATGGCGGGCGAAGCGTTGTAGAAGAACGGCGCGGCGTTCATGGCGCTGTTCTGAAAATATTCATAAATCTGGCCATGAATCTGATTGGTACCGGATTTGGTGATGATGCTGATGTGAGCGCCGCTGTTGGCGCCCTGGCTGGCATCGTACATAGCGGCGTTGACGGCGATCTCCTGGATCGCTTCCACGGGGGGAGTGGGAAGAGCCTGACCGATGGCGCCATAAACCGAGGTGCTGGTCTGAATGCCGCCGCCGTTTCCGAAGCTCTCGCCGGTGTTGAGGACGAACCGGTTCTCTCCCACCTGGCTGGATGAATTTCCGTTGAACAGGTTATTAGTGCTCACTCCATTGAGCGAAAAACTATTGCTGGTATCGCGCTGGCCATTGGCGAAAATCGCCTGGTTGCCCAGACCGGCATTGGTGCCCGCGCCGCCGAGCAGATCGGAATGGACGCCGGGGCTGAGGATCGCCAGTTGCGTGAAGCTGCCGGTGCCGAGCGGAGTTTCCTGGAGGACCTGCTGATTCACGACGTAACCATTGGTAGTGTCGGTTTGATTCATCAGCGAAGAATCCGATACTTCGACCGTGATGTTCACCGCGCCCACCTGGAGGGTGCCGTCAACAGTCACGGTCCTGTTGCCGCTGACGTAGATCTGCGTGTGAGTCTCGGTTTTGAAACCCTCTTTCGACATGGCAACTTCGTAGTTCCCAATGGGAATTTCCTGGACCGAATAGAATCCCTTCGAATCGGTATGCTGGACCACCTCCTGATTGGTGCCGACATTGCGCGCCTTTACAGCGGCGCCGTCAATCGCGGCTCCGGACGAATCTTTTACAGTTCCGGTAATGGCGCCAAGGGTTTCCTGGGCGATGGCTGGCCTGGGGGCTGAAAGAAGAAGAAACGAACACACGGAAACTACGAGAAAAGCAGTGCTGCCGTTCGGGGTACGTCTCATGGTGTTATCTCCAGTTATGTAAAACAACCTGAAAATGCGGCTGCCGCGGCCGAAACACATCGAGGTGTTGTTCGCCCGAAGCGCGAACGCGAACAAAGAAGCGAGAACTTCCCATATTGTAGAGGATGGCGGGTGTTTTGCCCGGACTCTCGGTGAAAAACCGCACACGCCGGAGATTACTTAACCGGGTGTTCCGGCTTAAGATACGGCGCCAGAAACAGATACACGTCGTGCCGGGATTCTTTGGCGAGTTTGGTATCCAGCCGGCCGAACTCATGGCCTCCGGGCGCGTTTTCGTAAATCTTGTATTCGAAGTTCTTGCCGGCTGCTTTGAGTGCGGTGACGAAGCGTTGAACTTCGATCACATTCACGTCCTCGTCGTTGGTGTTGCCGTGGATGAGCAGGGGGGTTTCGAGTTTATCGGCATACGTGATGGGCGACCGCTTCAGATACTCCTGTATGTCCTGTGACACCGGCTTGCCGACATTGGCTGGGGCGGAGAATATGGCTTGGTATGAAGCATCGTGGTAGCCAAGCCGCAGCACAAGATCGGTGACCGGCACGCCCGCATAGGCAACGGCATAAGCGCCGGGGTGCAGCAGGATGTTCATGAGGGTGATAAAGCCGCCGTGGCTCCACCCCATCATGCCGACGCGTTTGGGATCGAGGAAATCGTAATTTTCCAGCATCCATTCGCGAGCATTGAAAACGTCGTCGACTTCGAGCCCGCCGTAATCGATCTGGTTATAGAAGCCATTGCCGTAGCCGGTGCTGCCGCGATAATCGGGACCGATCACGGAATAGCCCTGCTGGACAAGCTCACGGACGGCGCGGTATTCGTAATCGCGGCCGAAATCGCTGTGGATGCCCTGATGGGCGAATACGATGAGCGGCTGCTTCTTTGTGCGATCGATGTTCTTAGGGATGAACGTCATCGCGTGAATGATGAGCGGGTTTCTCGCGCCGGGCGCGGTAGGGTTGGTGGGACGATGCGGGGGCGCGCTGGTGTAGCGGATTTCGTCGACTTCGGCGATGTCGCCCAGTTGCGTGTACCATTTCTGGGTTTCGAGGGCTTTGATCAGAGCGTCGGACCCCTGGTCGCGAGTGGGGGTGGCGGCGCCTGCGGCGGGAGTGCCCGCGGAAGGCGCGGGCGTGGCGGCGGCAGGGGCCGCGCCGCCTCGCTGGGCCCATGCCAGACCCGAGCCGAGAAGAGCGATCACACCGAACCGTAAAAGCATCCCAAATTTATAGCATGCTGCCGCGAACGCCGGCCTGCCGAAGTACGGGGGAGACGCGGCGATAGCCGCGTGTCCAACCGACTGTTTGGCTGGCGGCAAGGCGCCATATCCGGGTATGGCCCTAAAGCAAATCGCATGATCCGCCGATAACCTTATGACGACCCAATGAGTTTCCGGGAAAAGGTAATAGAAAATTACGTGGACCGCGCGGTCCAGGAGTTCGACGCCAACCCCGTGGCGAAGGGATTTCTGCGCCGTCTGGCCGACGAAAAGCCGGAGACGTTCCTCACCATCGCCATGCGCCATCTCGGATCGGATGAGGTATCGAGCGCGCACAGCTTTCTGGCAACTCTCGCGGTGCGCCACGACGATATCACCGAGTATCTGGCCAATCCTTCGGCGACCAGCCGCGAGGTGGCCCAGAAACTCTTCCGCCGCTTCCTCGCCGTCGACCAATCTTTCGATGTCAAGCTGGCACGAAAATTGCCTGATCGCTATTTTTCCAACGAGCATGGCGCGCTCACCGGCACGCGTGCGACCCGTGCTTTGGACATCCTCGATCACAACTCGCAAGGGCGGCGTCTGCTTCCGATCCTGGGACATTTGCCCAACTCTCCCGATGCGAATCTCGCCGCCAAGGGAGTCCTGTTTGTGGGGCGGCGGGTGCAGAACCCCGCATGGTCCTCGCAGCTGCTCTCGCGTCCCGACGCGCGGATCCGGGCCAATGCGGTCGAAGCGCTCTGGGGTATGGAGACGCCCTCGGCGATTCAGATTCTGGAACAGTGTCTTGACGACAAGAACAATCGCGTTCAGGGCAACGCCCTGCTGGGCCTGCATCTGGCAGGGCGTGCCGGTGTCGATACCCACGTGCTATCGCTTTCCCGCACGACGTCGGCCCCGCACCGGTCCACAGCGGCATGGATCATGGCCAGAATGGAACAGGAACGCTGGATCGATGTGCTGACACTGATGGTCCGAGACGAGCATCCGCAAGTGCGCAGCCGCGCTCTGCGTTCTTTGAAAGAACTCAGGCGCCTGACCACCACTCCCGAGGCAACCGCGGCAACCGCGCCGGAAACGCCCGTTGAGGAAACGCGGACGCCGCAGCCCGATACTCCGGTTATCCTGCCCGTGCCCCTGATGCCCGAGTTACGGCTCGACGGCGCCAGCTTCAAGGTGCGCTTATGAGACGGGTGCGCTTATGAGACCACAGGTCCAGGGCGTGGTAGCCGAGCAAATCGAAGTCGCCATTGGCGAGATCGAAACCGTACCGGGAACCGTTCGGCACCTTCGCCAGCTTGCGGCCGAGCACCCGGAAGTTTTTTTTAAGGCCGCGGCGAGGTATCTCGAATCGGCGCCGCCGTCGGCCTCTGCCCGAACTTTGGCCGACATCGTGGCGCGGCAGGACTCGATTTTCGATCATCTGCTGGATCCCCGGCTCTGCTCCACCAAGGCGGCGGTTGCCATCTTCCGCCGCCTGCTGGTGGTCGATCCGACGCTCGATTTCAGGCTCGCCCGAATGCTGCCGGGGCGCAACGAATCTTCTCCCGCAAAGGCTCAGACGGCCAAAACACTAGCGGGAAGTCACGCGGCGCGTGCGCTCGAAATTCTCGACCTTACCTCGCCGGGTCAGCGTCTGCTGTCGGTGATAGGCCATCTGCCGAACAGCGCCGATGCCCGGATCTCAGCCAAAGCCGCATTATTCGTGGGCCGGCGTGTCAGCAATCCGGCCTGGCTTGAAAAGCAGCTGGTTCGCGAGGACGCGCGGGTTCGCGCCAGTGCGATCGAATCGGTGTGGGGCGCGAAGTCGGAGGCCGCGATCCGCATTCTCGAGGAATGCTGCACGGATCCGAATAACCGGGTCGCGGGAAACGCGTTGATCGGCCTCCATATGGCCGGCTGTCCGGACGTGAACATTAGGGCCATTGGCATGTCGCTGGCGGACGATCCGGGGCGCCGCTCTGCCGCCGCGTGGGTAATGGGGAAAATTGGCAGCCCCGATTTCGTCGATTGTTTGACATCCCTGATCCGCGATGCCGACCCCAGGGTTCGCAGCACGGCAGTGCGTTCTCTCGCCGAGATCCGGCGCACCGAAACCAAACGGATCGAGATCGAAGCGGAGCGCGTCAAGACGGAAACGAAGCCGGAGATCGTAACCGTGGTCGAGCCCGTAGCCGAACCCGCCGCCGAGCCAGAAACCTTCAACATTCGGGTGCCGACGTTCCAGCGGCTTTGAGTCCCGCTGAGGTTAGTCCAGTCTGGTTAGTCCAGTCTGGTTACTTCAACCAGGCAGCTGTAAAAAGTAGGCCCGCCGCCCAAATCGGTCAGGCGCTGCGACGTCAGCATATTCACGCTATTCCCATCCTGAGCCTTCTTCGGCCAACGCACAGACGGCGCACAAACAACTCCTCGCGCGATGGTTTCGGCAACGGCCGCCTTCATCACGCACTTGCCACGGTCGTTAAAAACCAGCACCGCATCGCCCGCTACGATGCCGCGGCGCGCTGCCTCGGCCGGGTGAATGGTGATGGTTCCCGTTTGCGCGTCGGTATCCGAGCGATTCCCGAACGTCGAATTCATGCTGTCGTCGTTCTTAGGCGAAATGAGTTCCAGCGGATATCGTGCGGCCAGTTTCCTGTCGCCGCCGCGCGATTCCACCGGAGGTTCGAACACGATGCTCTCAGCCCGGAAATCGCATTTGCCCGAAGGCGTTCCAAAACCGCCTTCTGCGAACGGCATAAACGGATCGGGAATATTGAGCCGGACCGAATGCCGCTTGTCTAACTCCTCAAGCGTGATGCCCCGCAGGAACGGATGCTCGCTGGCTAGCAGAGCGCGAATCATATCGTCGTCGGAATCCTGAAAACACGGCTCTTCGAATCCCATGCGCGCCGCCAGCCGCCGGAAGACCTCAACGTTCGGCAACGCTTCGCCGGGCGCTCGAAGCGCGGGCCGCGCCAGTTGCAGATGAAAATGCCCGTAGGCGTAGTAAAGGTCGGTATGCTCAAGGAAAGTCGTCGAAGGCAGCAGGATATCGGCAAAGTCCGCGGTATCGTTCTGAAACTGCTCCAGCACCACCGTGAACAGGTCGTCGCGCTTCAATCCGCTGCGCACCGCGTTCTGATCCGGAGCGATCGCCGCCGGGTTGGAGTTATAAACAACAAGCGCATGCACGCGCGGATTTTCGAGTGTGGTCAGGGCATCGCCAAGCAAGGTCATATTCACCAGCCGGGCTTCGCGGCCCAGCGGCGACGCCAGTTGCAGATCGGGCCGCTCCAACGCGGTCCTGTTCACCTGAAACGCGGCCGATGTCGTCAGCTGCAAACCGCCGCCCGCATCGCGCCATGCACCCGTCAGAGCCGGCAAAAGCGCGATGGTGCGCACGGCCATGGCTCCGCGCTCGGAACGCTGCACCCCGTAATTCAAGCGGATGGCCGCGGGCCGGGTAGAAGCGTACTCGCGAGCCAGTTCGACAATCGCGTCCGGTTCGATTCCGGTCATTTCCGCCGCCCGTCGCGGAGTCCACTCCCGCACGCGCTCTTTCAGTTCGGCGAACCCCAGCGTATACCGGTCCACATAATCCCGGTCTTCCAGCCCTTCTAAGGTGATGACGTGCATCATCCCGAGGGCCAGCGCGGTGTCCGTTCCGGGCCGAATCGAGTAATGGCGATCTGAAAGCTTGCCGGTTCGATTCTGGTACGGGTCGATCGTATAGAACTTCGCGCCATTGCGCCGGGCTTCCACAATGAACGGCCACAAATGAACGTTGGTGCCCAGAATATTCGCGCCCCACGCTATGATCAGGCGGGAATGGCGGAACTGCTCAGGCTCAATTGCGTGACGCAAGCCGAGCGCTTCATTCAGCCCGGCAATGCCCGCCGCCGAGCAGATGGTCCGGTCTAGCCGCGAAGCCCCCATGCGGTGGAAAAACCGCCGGTCCATGCCCGAACCGTTCAAATACCCCATCGTCCCGGCATAACTGTAAGGCAGCACCGATTCCGGCCCATATTCGCGCGCTACAGCGTCCAGGCGCTCGGCAATCTCGTCCAAAGCCTGGTCCCAGCCGATGCGTGCGAACTGGCCGGCGCCTTTGGGACCCGTGCGTTTCAGAGGATAAAGCAAACGATCGGGAGAATATTCGCGCTCCAGATAGCGCGCCACTTTGCCGCATAAAAAACCACGCGTAACCGGGTGATCGGGATTACCGCGCAGACGCGATCCTCGTCCCGATTCGTCCACATCGATCAGCAGCGAACACGCGTCGGGGCAATCGAGCGCGCACACGGAATGGTGCGGTGTCTTAGCCATATCCGATTCTACCTGGGGACACGCGGCGACAGCCGCGCCCCTCGGGAACCAGACGAAACCCGGCTGCCGCCGTGCGTCCTTCAACCCCCGTGGACCCTCTATAATGAAACAATCGAACCCAAAAGCTCGAAAAAGAAGACCGAATTCCTGTTTTGGATGGGCGCGCCCGTTCTGGTTCTTCTTGCTTGCCTTGCCGTTTGGTCTAACCATTTCGAGAGCGCCTTTCAGGACGACGATTTTCACGTCATTGTGAACAATCGGTCCATCCAGGATTTGGCGAATATTCCCCATTTTTTCACCACTCCGCTGCTCTACGCGGACCAGCCTCAGTACGTCGAATACCGCCCGCTGGCGCTGGTTTCTTTTGCCGTCGATTATGCGCTCGCCACCCCGATTAACGCGGGGTTCTTCGATATCGATTCTTTTGCCTGGTTTCTGCTCGCGGTAGTGATTTTTGGTGTTTTATGCGTATTTATTCCGGGAAGCAACTGGCGATCAGCCTTGCTGGCCGCGGGAATTTTCGGGCTTCATCCCGTTGCCGGCGAGACCGTAAATTACGCGTCGCGCCGCGGCGACGTCATTGGCGCAACGGGTCTGCTGGCGGGTTTCCTGATGTGGGTGGTCTGGCCGCGCCGCCTTCCTCGCGAAATCATGCACTGGAGCGGCGTGCCGAAGAAAGCCCTCGACCTGTTCCGAAAGATCTGGTCTCCCCGGGTGAATGCCTTCTGGCGGAAACTCATCGACGCGCCGCTCGGGCTTTACCTGATTCCCCTCGTCTTTGGTTTGCTGGCCAGCCCCGCCGTCGCCGTTTTCCCGCTGCTGCTTCTCGCTTACATTCTGCTCCTCGATAACGGGACGGGCATGAAACCCGTCTGGCGAAGAGTGCTTCCGTCCGGGGTGATTTGCTTCGTCTACTGGACCGCGCAGCTTCTCTGGACCTGGCGATACGCCGTCGGTTTCCGACAGCCCTCCGTTGCCTACTGGCTTACTCAGCCGTGGGTTGTCCTGCGCTATCTCGGTAATGCCGTGGTTCCTGTGCATCTGACGGCGGGGTCGGATCTGGCGGTCTTTCCCGGTTTACTGTCGCCCCTGGCGCTGGCGGGAATTGCCAGCCTCGCGCTGCTGATCGTTTTCGCCGTTATGCTCGGCAGACATGAGGCCTGGCGCCCCGTCGCTTTCGGTATCTGGTGGTTTCTGATCGCCCTGATCCCGACGATTGTGATTCCTCAGAGAACGGCCGAGTCCGACACCAGAATGTTCGTCGCGCTGATGGGTTTTGCCCTGGCGGCCTCGCGAGCCGGCTCAATCTTCTACCTGCGCATCGCCGCGCGAGGCGCCGAACGGATTTTTGTCAATGCCGCCGCAATCGCGGTTACCATGCTGGCGCTCGCAGCGCTCAGCACGCTTACTTATCTGCGAGCCGAGGTCTGGAACTCGGAGACTTCCTTCTGGCAGGACGTGACCGAGAAAAGTCCCCGCAACGCCCACGCGTTTATCGGTTACGGAGCTGCGCTCTCGGCCGAGGGGCTCACCGACCAGGGCTACGATCAGCTGGTGCATGCCGCGCAGCTCGCCGACAAATCGGGCAACAACGCACAGGACCAACTCGACCTTTCCCGCGCCTTCGACCTGCTCGATAAAGATAAAGAAGCGGAGGCACATTTCAGGCGCGCGGTCGATATCGATCCCAATTACGGCCCCGCCTGGTCGGGCTATAGCCAGTGGCTGATGATGCGCCAGCGGGCTCGGGAAGCTGAAAAGGCCGCGCAGCGCGCCGTACGGATCAATCCCTGGAATACCGAAGCTCAGCATACGCTGATGCAGTACTATTCGGCCCGTTCCGACTGGGCGAATCTCAAAAAGACCGGCGAAGCCGTTTTGCGCGTGGACCCTACCGACGCCGACGGAAAGCGTTCCGTGGCCGTCGCTCAGACCGCTTTCGATGCCGTGAGGGACGCCGAGGAAAAAGCCAGGAGCAATCCCAGCGCCGACGATTTTCTCGCCCTTTCCGTGAGGTATTATCAGATGCGGCGCTTCGAGGATTCCGTCAGAGCCTGCAGAGATGCCCTGAAAGCCCGGCCCGAACTCGGCGAGGCTTACTCCAACATGGCCGCGGCCTATTACGCGCTGGGGAAGACCGACGAGGCGATCAAGGCTCTCCGTGAGACCATTCGGATTCGGCCCGATCTCGTCATGGCGAAACAGAATCTTGATTTCCTCTTGTCGCTCCGGGCCGAAGGCGCAAAGCCCGCGCCCGCCGCCGCCACCCCCTGAGCCATCCCGATGCGCGGCTTCATCCTGGCTCTGGTGTTCGTCGTTTCAGCCCCTGGGCAGCAATGGGTCCTTCAGGATTCGCACTCCGCCGCCAGCCTCCGCGGCATTCACAGCCTCGGCAAAGGCGTTGCATGGGCCAGCGGAACCAGCGGCACGGTTCTGCGCACCACCGATGGCGGCGAGAGCTGGCAGACGTGCCCGGCGCCGCCCGATTCCGCGAAACTCGACTTCCGCGCCGTGCAGGCATTCGATGCCGATACGGCTCTGGTTATGTCCGCGGGTAACGGAGATCTCTCGCGCGTTTATAGAACGAACGACGGCTGCCGCACCTGGAAGCTGGTCTTCGGCAACCCCGATAAAGAAGGCTTTTGGGATGCGCTGCAGTTCGACGGTCCCGGTTTCGGAGCGCTGATTGGCGATCCGGTCGGCGGCCGGTTTCCGGTGTTTATAACGACCGACGCCGGAGAATCGTGGAAGCGTCGGGAGATCGAGGCGGCCCCAAAACAGTCGTTGTTTGCGGCCAGCAACTCGTCGCTGTCGATCGTGGAAGACCACAAGCTCTGCGTGGGCACCGGGGGTGGAACCACCGCTTTTATCGCCGATGGCGTTTCGTCGGCCATACCTATGGCCCAGGGCGAAGCCGCGGGCGTCTTTTCGATTGCGTCGCGAATAGACGGCGCGGCGCGGATCTTCGTCGCAGTGGGTGGCGACTACAAGCTACCCGATCAAACCACGGGCACTGCGGCATTCCGTGGTCCCGACGGCCAATGGCATGCGGCGGAAACGCGTCCCCACGGATACCGAAGCGCCGTCGCTTACGATTCCGCTTCGAAGTCGTGGATCGCGGTGGGCACGAACGGCGCCGACATCTCGACAGACGATGGCCGCAACTGGAGACCATTCGCGGTCAGCGAACGCAACTGGAATTCATTGTCGCTGCCCTTTGTGGTGGGCGCCAAAGGCCGGATCGGGAAACTCAAGCCGTGATCTACCTCGAACGCCGGCCTGCCGCGCCTCTCAATCAATCCATCCGCTCTCTCTGGTATTCGCAAGCGCCCGATTCATTCTCCGGACGCGAGCGCATCTTGCCCAATGGCTGCATCCAGGTGATCGTTAACCTGGCGCGGGACTTCCTCAGCGATTGCGACCAGGGACTGGCCCAGCCGTTGCCGCCGTCGCTGATCGTTGGCGCCAGCACGGTATTCGAGATCGTCGACCGCTCCGATATGGCGGAGCTCATCGGCATCGTGTTCCGGCCGGGCGGCTTCGCACCTTTCGTGCGCGATGTGGCGGATACCTTCAGCCATCGCCGCGTTTCTCTGGAAGATGTGTGGGGTTCGAAGGCCCGCCGGCTGCGCGATCGTCTGCGCGAAACCGTTACGCCGCAGGCCAGGCTCGACGTGCTCGAAGCGTTTCTTCGACAGTCCTTCACGGACAGCACTTCCCGGAATCAATCGGTGGATTTCGCCCTGCGGCGTTTCGCTGCCGAGCCCGCGATGGCGACAGTTCACGACGTTGCCGAACAGACGGGCCTGAGTTCGCGCCGCTTCTCCCAGATCTTCCGGGAACAGGTCGGGCTCACCCCGAAAGTCTGGTGCCGAGTGCAGCGGTTTCAAAGAGCGGTGCGGCAACTGCACGCGGGCGTCGATGTAGCGTGGGCCGAACTGGCGCTCGACTGCGGCTATTACGATCAATCCCATTTCGCCAACGAATTCCGCGCCTTCTCCGGCATCGACGCGACAACGTACTCCGCGCGGCGCACGGTCTGGGCAAACCACGTGGCGGTTTGAAAGTGTTTCCGATTTTTCCAATCCCTGGGCGCGATTATCGGGCAAACTGAGGACATGTCGAATATTGGAGTAATTCCGGCCATGCGTTATCGCGATGCGGCGGCCGCCATCGAATGGCTTTGCACGGCTTTTGGTTTCGAAAAAAAATCGGCCTATCCGAACCCGGATGGCACCATCGCCCACGCCGAGCTTACTTTTGGCAAAGGCATGATCATGCTCGGGACGGGCGTACCCGAAACTCAAACATCCTGCCTCGTGGTCTCGGATTGCGATGCGGTCTACAACACTTCGAAAGCCGCGGGCGCCGTGATGGTGATGGATATCGCCGACATGCCTTATGGCGGCCGCGCATTCACCTGCCGCGACCCGGAAGGCCACACCTGGAACGTCGGCAGCTATAACCCCTGGGGGTAACGCCAATAAAAGTCGACAGGCGGAACCGCCTGTCCTACCCTAATAAGTCAGCATCGCCTTATTGATTGAAACGCCCCAGCCCGGCCCCTGCGGCAATGCCATGTAGCCCTCTTTGTCCACCTGCGGAGCGTTCTCCATCATCGCAAAGCCATGCAGGTACGAAGCAATCGGCGGGTCGTGCAGAATCTCGATCCACGGCGCATTCGGCCACGACGCGATCGCATGCAGCTGAGCCACCGTCCCCAGATTGCCTCCGCCGTGATGCGGGATCACCCGCTTATGGTAAACATTGCCCAGCGACGCGATCTCGCGGAATCCCGTCACGCCGTCGGCCACCATAATGTCCGGCTGCAGAATATCGAAAACACCCTTCTCGCACATCGTCCGGTACTCGTGCACGCCGACGTTATTCTCGCCGCCCGCAATCGGGATCTCCACCAGCCGGTTCAGTTCCGCCAGGCCATCGAAATCGTAACGGCGCAACGGCTCTTCCAGCCAATACACATTCAGCTTTTCCAGTTCCCGAGCCGTCTCGAGAGCGCGCCGGAAATCCCACACCACACCCGGCTGCCAGCCTGTGGCCGATTGCGCCTGGTTCGCATCGGTCATAATCTCCATGTCGCTGCCGACAGCTTTGCGGACCGCGGCAACCAACTCGATATCCTCCCGCATCGTCTGATAGTGCAGGCGCAGCTTGATCGCTTTCCAGCCTTCCGATTTCAATTGCAGTGCCATGCGGGTGCGCTCTTCCGGCGTGGACAGCTGGATCATGCTCGCATAGGCCGGAACGCGATCCTTCTGCGCGCCCCACAGCTTATAAACGGGCTGCTGCGCCGCCTTGCCCGCCAGATCCCAGAGCGCGATCTCCATGCTCGAAACCGCCCGCCCGCCGACGTAATACCGCAGCGGCCCCGCCATCTGCTCGATATCGAAAGGGTCTTTGCCCACCAGTTGCGCCTTCGCGCCATCGAGAGCGCGAGCATCCATATCCGGCCCGAGCCCGACCAGCCCCTGATCGGTATGAATCTCCAGATAAGATCCTCCGCCGACCCGCCGCATCGTCGAAACGCCGGGATTCCACGCCGCCTCCATCATGCCGGTTTCCTTAAGAACCTTCAGCGGCACGAGCTTCACATCGGTGATTTTCAAACGAGCGGCGCCGGCCAGCGCGGGCGCCATCGCAAACGCGGGAATGGCCTTCAGGAAACTGCGTCTCTGCATGTCCTGCAATATATACCTGTTACGCCGACTGCGCGCTGGCCCGCTCCGCGACCAGCATCGACTGCAGAATCTGATCCGACACGTCCTTCACCGCCGCGGGCGAATGGCTGAGGAAAAGCGTGTTTGTCCTGTCGCTTTCGCCGATCGCCTTCAGCGTATCGAAATACTGCGTCACCATCACCAGCTGCATCACTTCCTTGGCCGAAGCGCCTTCCACCACCTTCTGGAACTGCTCGATAGATACCTGCAGACCTTCGATGATGGCCTTCCGCTGATTCGCAATTCCCTGCCCCTGCAGCGCCTTGCTCTCCGCTTCCGCCTCGGCCTTTTTCACTACCAGAATCTTCTCTGCCTCGCCGCGCGCATTCGCCGCCACCTGCTCGCGCTGAGCCGCATTGATATCGTTCATGGCCGATTTCACTTTCGCGTCGGGAACGATGTCGGTCACCAGCACGTTGACGATCTCATAGCCGAAAGCCGCCATATCGGCGTCCAGTTCCAGCTTCACGGCCGCCGCGATGCTCGCCTGTGAAGCGAACACCTCATCGAGCGTCATCCCCGGCACATGGCCCAAAATCACCTGCTCCACATACGACTTGATCTGCGCCACCGGATCGGAAAGCTTGTAAAAAGCGTCGTACACTTTCTCCGGCCGCACCCGGTTCTGCACCGAAATCGGGATCGTCACGAAGACGTTGTCTTTCGTCTTGGTCTCCATTGTGAGCGTGATCTGATTCACCCGAAGGCTCATCAGGCCGGCCACCGAGTCGATGAACGGAACCTTCCAGTTCAGTCCCGGCTCCGCGACGCTTTTGAATCTGCCGAACCGCGTGACCACAGCCACTTGCGCCGTTCGCACGGTGAAGAAACTGGCCAGAACCAGATACAAAAACAGAAGCAAGGCGAAGATCAGCGGTATCCAGTAAAGTTCCATGAAGCTCAGAGTATACAGGAAGGCGGAGATGGAGGGGCTCAAAAGACAAAAGGGGAGCCAGCCACGAAAGGCGCTCCCCTCGGAATGAAACCAGGCTGAAAGAAACTACTTTACGTCGTCGATCGTAATCGTCTCGCCGTCAAGTTTACCGGTCACAGTGACCTTCTCGCCCGCATGCGCGACGATCTTGTCCTGGTTGGCGATCTTGTAAACCTTTCCGTCTTCACCGACCAGCACGGCAGGCGAACCGCCCTTGATGCAGCGTTGTGCGCACTGGGCATTGTCCTTCATGCCCGGCTTGGTGGAGCACATCGTATCTTCGACGAATCCCTTAAATTCCGCTGCCATGCCCGTTGCGGCAAGGCCTGACGCGAGCGCGAGAGCTGCGGCAAATGTTTTCATAGTCATATCTCCTTGAATGCCCACACGGCAGTTCAAAATAACTATACCCTGGTTTGGGCGGCGGAAACCTGGGGTTGGTGCGAATGAGTACCGGGCGGGGCATCCGGTCCCGGTGACTGTTAGAATCATCCGTATGAAAAGGGTTAAGAAAACTGCCTAATCGACCCTGACCTGGTCATCAAAGCTCAGAAGATTTGCGGCGCCAGAACCGAGACCGAAACCGTAACTCTCAGGGAAATCCTCATGCGGGGAGAAATCGAAAACGCATTTCGACGGCACGGGCTGGCCCTGGCCGATCTCGAAGACGTCTTCGGCGACCACGCCTCGCCGCTTCAGTAATGAATCCCCGTATCAGACAGGAGTTCGACGCGACAGCGCATCGCCCGCTCATAAGACTCGGGCGATTTCAAAACGATCAAGAGGCACATACCAGTCCGCTGGATGCTTCCGCGTAGTCACTCTTCGTCCAACAAGCTTTCCAGCAAATCCCCCACCCTCAATTCAGCCGCCCACTTCCTCATATACTCCAAATCCAGCCGCCCCCGCGCAGCCCGAGAAACACCCCGTAAATCGCTGCACTGCCGTTCCGAAGTTCCGCCTCCGGCCCGGTACCACTCCAGTTTCCTCAGGATCGTGTCTTCCGCGCTCGCAATCGCGCACTCCACGGCTTCCTTCCCATCCGGCCGAACCTCGCGGAACGATCGTCGCGCAAACGAAATCCGGCTATACTCGTCCCGCCACAGAGGGAACAAATCGAATTTCCAGGCCGTTCCCAGATGAATCAGATTAGCCGCCCGCCCACGCGCAAACGCCTCTCGGATTATGTCGGCGTCCGCATAGAACTCCCCGCGCAAATCGTCCGCGAACTCGTCAATCCGTTCCGGCCTGAGATCCACCACCAGATCGACATCCAGCGTCGTCCGCGGCACGCCATGCGCGGAGCTTGCCACCGAACCACCCACCGGATAAGGAATCTCCATCCGGTCCAGCACTGCAAGCAAACGCGCGAAGGCCGAAGCCGGCACGCTCATTCCCCTGGATCCCATCCATAGGCCCGAATCATCAGATCCCGAGGAATCCGCAGTGCCGCGCATCGGAGGAAAATCTCTCGCTCAGAAGCTTCGGGATAGCGCTCGCGGACACCCGATTCCGCCATCTGCAGCGCAAACTCAGTCAACTGAAATGCGATCTCGATCCGCTCGCCCGGAGTCTTCGAACGCAGCACCTCCAGCCAGACTTCGCGCGCGCGAGGGTCGGTGTCGGAAAAGTCTTCCGGATGCCGCGTCATGCAGTCCGATTCTAACCCGCAACCTGTAAACGCGACGAACGCATTGACTCCTCCGCCGGGAACCTGTTAATTTATTCGCATGATGCGTAAAAATAAGCAGGCAGTGCTCCTGGCTGTATTCTCTTTCGCCCTCACTGCCGGACTGACCAACGCTCAATTGACCCCAGCCGCAAGGATCGAGTTCGAGGTCGCCTCCGTGAAGCCGAGCAAACCGGGCGACCTCCCGCCCAACTCCACCTTTCCTTTGGGGCCGGGTAGCGTCTATGTCTCGAACGGCGGTCATTTCACCGCGGTAAACTTTCCCCTGGCTGCCTACATTGCGTTCGCATACAGGCTTATGGGCAGCCAGCAGGAATCCCTGATCTCTCAATTGCCGGGCTGGGGTATGACGGATCGCTTCGATATCGAAGCCCGGTCGGACGGGAATCCCGCTAAAGACAGCAAGGACCAGATGCGCCTGATGATGCGATCCCTGCTTGCGGATCGCTTTAAGCTGGCCATTCACACCGAGACGCGGGAAGGCAACGTACTCGCGCTGATGGCGCTGAAACCCGAAAAGACCGGGCGGCTGCTGCAACCTCATCCCAACGATTCGTCGTGCTCGACAAATCCGCCTCCACCGCCCAATGAACTCGCGGGCCCGTTCCCGGCTCTGTGCGGCGGTCTTGTGCCAATGACGCCGAGCGCACCCGGTCTCAGGCGTATGGGGGGCAGAAACATAACGATGGCATTTATAGCCAATCTGCTGACATCGATGGGATCGTTCGATCGCCCTGTTGTGGATCGAACCGGGCTTGCCGGAAGCTTCGACTTCGCCCTCGAATGGGCGCCGGAACTCCAGACGCCGGGAGCGGGATCGCAGGCGGACCTGCCCGGGCCTCTATTCATCGATGCGGTAAGAGAACAACTGGGGCTCAAACTGGATCGGCAAAAAGGTCCGGTTGAGGTCCTTGTGCTGGATCATGTGCAACGGCCTTCGCAAAACTGACTCCGTTAAGGACTATCACTTGCCCGAGTCGCCCACCAAAGCCGTCTCCGCCTCACCCACACCGTTTGAGGGCGGCGCGGCTGCCAGAAGGATCGGATAAGGATCGATCGCGACGCCTCCCGACCACCGGCGCTCGGGACCCGTCAGGCTGACGGCGAAGTGCAGGTGCGGCGCCGAGCGTTTGGCGTTGCCGGTATACCCGACATACGCTATGACTTCCCCTTTGCGCACTCGCTGGCCCTCATGCAGATCTTTCGCATAGTGGTCCAGATGCGCGTAAAAGAAGCAGTATTCTTCGCTGCCATCGAACAGGTAGATCGAGATGCCGCCGGTGCGACTGCGATACAGCTTGCGGATCACGCCGTCGGTCACGGCCATCACCTGAGTGCCGCGCGGCCGCATCAAGTCGATGGCGTGGTGCTGATGGCCGCGCCGGTGGTCGTTGAACTGGCTGCGCAACTCTTTGGGTTTCACCTCGGCCAGCGGATAGCCGATATCGGGTAATTCCGGCCTCCTGGTGGCGCCGT
>Ga0302319_10011104_pt1 | contig 17123 bp, 19 predicted proteins | sample Bog_T0_2_FD_203319 | JGI IMG/M metagenome (GOLD analysis project Ga0302319, IMG submission 203319) | Peat permafrost microbial communities from Stordalen Mire near Abisko, Sweden - Bog_T0_2 | ecosystem: Environmental > Terrestrial > Soil > Wetlands > Peat | place: Sweden: Abisko, Stordalen Mire...
ACAAACGGGGCGTCGAATTGGCCATTGAAATCGCCCGCATGTTCCATTCAGAATTGACCTTGCTGCACATCCCGGATCGCGATGTCGAAGCCAGCATTCATCCAGGCTGCACCCTCACCTGGGCTGAGAATCTCTTCGCGACACTGGTTCCGAAGCCTACAGCGCTTGAGCACCCGATCGAGGTCAGCGTGGCATTTGGAAATCTGGTCGAGGAAATTCGCAAGAGCGCGACCAGAATCGGCGCGGACTGGATCGTGCTTGGCGTGGAAGAGGCACTTCCTTTCTGGCCTTTAAGGGACAGCACGGCTTACAAGGTTCTCGCGGTTGCGGAATGTCCCGTCCTCGCCTTCCGAAGCGACCCATATAAGTTCGAACAGGCCAGGGTTGAGGAAGTATCAACGATGTCGGCGATCGGCTAAAGGCGATTTGCTGAATGGAAATGGGAGTCGCGTCATGCCGATTGCAGGTCTGGGTGCGGTAGCACGGGAGAGTCGGAAACCACTTCGCATTGAAGAGGTGTCATTCCGTGATCCTGAGCCGGATGAACTCCTGGTCAGGCTGCATGCAAGCGGCGTTTGTCACACCGATCTTCATGCCATCGATTGTGATTGGCCGGTCAAACCGAATCTCCCTTTTATTCCCGGACACGAAGGCGTCGGCGTTGTCTTTAAAGCAGGACGAGACGTACACAACGTCAAGGAGGGCGATCGGGTCGGCCTGCCTTGGCTGCACGAGGCCTGCGGCCAATGCGAATGGTGCGTTACCGGTTGGGAAAGTCTTTGCCCTGTGGCCGAATACGGGGGCTACGCCGCCAACGGCAGTTTCGCTGAGTATGCTCTCGCCCCCGCGGCATATGTCGGGCATATCCCCGCCACTTTGTCGGATGTGGAAGCAGCGCCGATGCTCTGCGCAGGGCTCAGCGCCTGGAAAGCTCTGAAGGAGACCGAAGCAACCGCGGGCCAATGGGTTGCTATCTCGGGAATTGGGGGCCTTGGCCAGATGGCGATCCAGTTCGCGGTGACGATGGGCTTGCATGTGATTGCGATTGATATTGATGCAAAGAAGCTGCTGCGCGCCAAAGATCTCGGCGCGGAAATCACCCTGAGCGCGCGGGAGCCAGGAGCTGCACAGACTGTACAGAAAGCGATAGGGGGTGCCCACGGGGTCATCGTGACGGCCGTTTCGATAGCCGCGTTTCGCCAGGCGATTGATATGACTCGCAGAAGAGGAACCTGCGTCTTTGTCGGACTGCCACCCGGAGATGTTCCGATGCCGCTCTTCGACATAGTGCTTAAGAGGCTTACCATTCGAGGCTCCCTTGCCGGCACCCGAGAAGACCTGCAGGAAGCGCTGCAAATGGCTGCCGATACTGGTTTGCGCGCCCTCGTTCAGACGCAGCCCCTGGCGACGGCAAACGACGCGCTGGATCGACTCAGGGCCGGCAAAGTTCCCGGACGCATTGTTTTGACAATGTAGTCAGGACGAAGATCGCAATCGCCCGGAAATCCAGACTGTCAGGCGGTTGTCGAGAAAGGAAAACGATCGATGAAACTCACCACTCTGCAATTCAAAACGATTGCTGTCGCTACGGATCTCAGTGATGCGTCCTCGGCCGCACTGCGATACGCGCAATCAATCGCTCTCACCTATCAGTCGACGCTTATCCTGGTGCATGTCATCGATCCACTAGCTTATGCCTTTCCAGACGGCGCACCCGCATTCCTCGCGGCGAACAAGGCGGCCCGCGAAGAGTTGGACCGGATCGAAGGGGAAGCACGTAGCCAGGGCATCGCCATCCATTCAGTCGTGGAAAGCGGAGTGGTCTGCGAGCGAATTCTGCAATCGGTCCACGGCCACAATGCTGATCTGCTTGTACTCGGAACCCGCGGCAAGAGCCAGGCTGGGCGCGTTGCTCTCGGTACGGTGGCAAGACAGTTGCTCGCCAAAGCGCAGTGCCCCATCATGACCATCTCCCAGGTTGCCGCTGCCTCGATACCGTGGTCTGGAAGCTGCCAGCGCGTACTTGCGGGGACCGATTTCTCTTCGGCTTCCATCACCGGCCTGCGCTTTGCGCACCAGATCGCTCTTCGCCAGTTGATAACACTCCACGTTTCCCGCGGCAACGACAAGAGCGGCTGCTGGCATTGCCTGGAAAAACTGCGTTTCCTAGCCCCATTCAATGAATCGCATTCGGTTCCGGTAGAACACATCGTTGTCTCCGGGGACGCCGGGGAACGAATCGCAGAATACGCGGAGAGGTTTGGTGCCGACCTTGTAGTGTTAGGCTCGCCTGTCAACGAACTGGCTGAGGAGGACATGCACACCAGCACAGTCCTGCAGGTAATCTCCAAAGTTGCCTGCCCGGTCCTGTGCGTACCCTTCTCAAAAAATACGGCGCCTGCGGAGGCTCAGTCGACACGAGAAGCGGCCGCAGTCTGACCTTGCCGATGCATCGGCGCATCTCAATCCTCAGGGATAGTTCAGGCAGTGGCGGCGCGTGCGTTCGCTACGAAGTCGCGTACCTTTTTCGGGTCCTTGTACCCCGGCGAAAACTCGACGCCGCTGGCCACGTCAACTCCCCATGGGTTCAGCGTCGCGATCGCGCTTGCAACGTTGTCAGGGTTCAATCCGCCCGCTGCAATGAGCTTTAGCGGCTGGTCATTCGAGAAAATGCTGGTGCGCGCTAACTTCCAGTCGAATGACACACCGGTCCCGCCAACAGCCTGGGCCGTGCGCGAGTCGATGAGAACTGCGTCGATTTCCTTGTTGGCGCGTGTGATTTGCAACTGCGCCTCGGCGTCTATGCCGAAATGGATCACCTGCAGAATGCGAAAGCCATTGCCGAATCGTTCGCGGAGCATCGCAGAAACATCGCTCGATATCCCGGAATGAAGTTGCACACCGGTCAAACCCGCGATCTCGACCGCAGTGGCGATCGTCGCGAAATCTGCTCCGACAAAAACACCAATCTTTTCCACCGAGTCGGGTAAGTGCGGCGTGATCGCGGCAATTTGCTCAGGCGTAACGCGACGCGGACTCGGTGCTAGAACGAACCCAACCGCATCGGTTCCTGCATCGACCGCCAGCGTCGCATCCGCCAGCGACGTGTTCGCGCAGATTTTGACCCAAACGCTCATTGGACCAGTTTCGACCCAACCGAGTTGGGCGTTGGAGCCTCTATTCCGTTCAAAAGGTTGTTGAGGGCGGCGGCTGGGTCAGGCTGGCGCATAAGACTCTCGCCGATCAGGAACGCGTCGAAACCGGCCCGGCGCAAAAGCGCCAAATCCGCGTGATTGGTAATTCCGCTCTCGGCGACCCGAATCACATTGGCCGGAATACGCTCGACCAGTTCAAGTGAAGTCTCAATGCGTACGTCGAAGGTCCGAAGATCGCGGTTGTTCACGCCGATTGCATCTGGAGACTCGCCCAATGAAAGCACCCGATCCAATTCATCGCCGGTGTGCACCTCGGTGAGAACATCAAGTTCCAGAGCATGTGCGGCTTGAGTAAAGCGTCGAAGCTCCCCATCCGTCAGCGCCGCTGCAATCAATAAAATGGCATCGCCAGAGTGGGCGCGAGCCTCCAGAATCTGGTACTCATCCACCGTAAAATCCTTGCGCAGGCAGGGAATCGACACAGCCTCAGAGGCAAGTTCCAGGTTTCTCAAACTGCCCTGGAAAAATGGCTCATCCGTGAGCACCGAGAGCACCGCCGCACCACCCTCCTCGTACCGGCTGGCCAGCCAGACAACATCAAAATCCGCGCGGATGAGGCCCTTGGAAGGCGACGCCTTCTTAATTTCTGCAATGATTGCGGGGCTCACCGCAGAGCGGGTTCTGAGCGCGTTGACCCACCCTCTTGGCTGATGCTGTGCAGCCCGGTGCTCCAACTCCTCCACCGAGACGAAGGCACGGCTTGCGCTGACAGTTGCGCGCGTGGAGGCGAGAATCTTGTCCAGAACGGTTTCAGTGCGGGTTGGCATGAATCATCAGTATAGATTCAGCCTCATAGATCCAGGATCGAGCGTTTGAAGAATTGCCCCAGACGCAACAAAGCCCCGTTCGGTTTCACCGGGCCGGGGCATTAGACTTCTGCTGCTTTTTGGTGCCGAAGAGAGGACTTGAACCTCCACACCCTTGCGAGTACATGGACCTGAACCATGCGCGTCTGCCAATTCCGCCACTTCGGCACGGGTATTGAATCTGGCGGCTAAACCAGATTGGCAGCAAGTTCGAGTTTCGCAAATGCCGCTCGGAGTGTCAAGGAAGGTCGGCCTAAGTGACACTTTCAATCTGTCCGGGACCGCGCGCTGATTGCTCGCAAAAATCTCCTGAAATTATCTTGACAGTGCATATGGTAAGCATTATCTTACCGTAAGTGACTACTTACCATCGATCGCAGCTCGATGCACTCGGCGACCCAACCCGGCGGGCGATTGTGCAGAGGCTTTTGGAAGGACCGATCTCGGTCGGCAAACTCGCCGAGGAGTTCCCAGTCAGCCGCCCGGCGATTTCGCAGCATTTACGCGTGTTGAAGGAGGCGAGGCTGGTGAGCGACGAACCGAAAGGCGCGAAACGCGTGTATCGGCTGGATCCGCAAGGTTTCAATTCCCTGCGGGCCTATTTCGACCAGTTCTGGAGCATTGCACTGACTGCATTTCAGGAGAAAGTGGAGGAGCAATAGGACATGTCACCGACAAAGCAAGAGATACTTCCAGGCCAGGTTGAGCCTATGGGTGTGATTGAGCCGGTCCGCAAGAGCATCCAGGTACGCGCGAACGCCGCTCGCGCCTTCAAAGTCTTTACTGAAGGCTTCGACAGCTGGTGGCCAAAGACACATCACATTGGCAACTCGCCAATGACCCGCGCCATCATGGAAGGCTGGGTAGGTGGACGCTGCTATGCCGAGCAGGAGAACGGAACCGAGTGCCAGTGGGGACAGATCACGGTATGGGAGCCGCCATCGCGATTCATCATGGCCTGGCAAGCGACGCCGGATTGGAAGTTCGAACCCGACACAGATCGTTGCAGCGAGGTCGAGGTCACATTCACTCCGCAAAAAGACGGCTCGACGCTCGTGGAACTGGAGCACCGCAACTTCGAGCGCCATGGCGTGGGAGCCAACAAGATGCGCAACGATGTGAACGGAGGCTGGGGTCCGTTAATGGATCTCTTCCGTATCGAAGCCGAACGCGAGAATTGAAGCTTCTCATCTCGCTCGGACCGCTCAGGAATTTGCCGAGGAACGGACGCGGCCATCTTGTGAAACCATGTTGTCTCACCTGGAGGGGACCGAATGGGAATCACTTACGTCAGCCGCGCCGTTGCACCATTGGGCAGAATGTTCCGCCTCAACGAATATTTCTTCACGCAGTCACTCAATGGCCTTTGCGAAGATGATCTTTGGCGGCGGCCCGCGGAAAACGCCAATCCCATGCTCTGGGTCGCGGGCCACATGGCTGATACCCGCGCGTTTGTTCCGAAAATCTTAGGCGAGGAATTCGAACTTCCCTGGGGAGATCAATTCAAGAGGTATAGCAAAGTAAGCCAATCTTCTGACTATCCCGGGATGGCGGAGATTCAATCCACAATGACCGGCATCAGCGCAAAGATTAGTACCCTCCTCGCGAATGTTACCGATGAAACGCTCTACAAGCCTGCAACCGGCGTAGGCGTACCGAACGCGAAAACTGTAATGGACGAAATCTCACAACTTGCCTGGCATGACAGCTACCACCTCGGCCAGATGGGATACGTTCGCGTGGCGCTGGGATTCCCCGGGATTGTTGGATAAGGCGGCACCGCAGATCGGATCTCAATTCACGAAAGGCCGCAATTACGCGGAAATGGACGACACACACATGAAAATCACCGATCGCATCTTCAGTTGCCTGCTGTTTCTCGGAGGCATCGGCCACACACTCGGCACCCTGATCGGCTATGGCTCCAAACCCGAACTCCTGCTCTGGTCGTTGTGTGCCTCTTTGTTTCTGTTCCTGCTTGGCACTCTGAACTTCGTTCGCGCCGGCCGCACCGGAGACAGCACCCTCGGCTGGATCACACTCATCTTCAACCCCTGCCAGTTCGTATCCGCTATCGCCTTCGGCCGCTTGATTCAGAATCTCTACGACCCACGCGTCATTGGCTTCTGCATCATCACGCTAGTGCTCACTGCAATGAGCATCCGCACGATCACTTCAGCGAAGCAATTGATGGAACAGAGAGCGTATGCCTGACATCCTGCACCTGATCAGGATCATTGCACTGCAGGATGAGATTTAGCGTGTACTAACAACTGCCAAAAACACAAAGGCAGCCATCTCGAAACGATGGCTGCCTTTGGAATTGGTACCGACTTCCAGAATTTAGACGAGCTTAGCATCCAGAACGATTTCGGTGTTGTTGGCAAACAGCTTCGAAATCGGGCAGCCGGCCTTGGCATTGGCAGCGGCCGTATCAAAAGCTTCCTTGGTCGCTCCGGGGACATCGGCGGTCGTATCCAGGGTGATCTTCGTGATCGAGAAGCCGTCGCCAACCTTCGCCAGAGTTACAGCCGCATGGGTCTCAATCTTGGTCGGCGTAAAGCCAGCTCCGCCGAGCTGCGCGCCAAGAGCCATCGAGAAGCAGCTCGCATGCGCCGCCGCAATCAGTTCTTCGGGCGTAGTGCCGCTGTTGGAGCCTTCAAAACGGGTTGCGAAAGAGTAGTTTGCATTCGACAGAACTCCAGTTGCGGTGCTGATAGTGCCCTTGCCCTCTTTGAGAGAACCCGTCCATACTGCGCTTGCCTTGCTCGCCATACATGCTCCTTGCCCGTTGCGGGCGGTGATGAGGATGATCTGAACCTTGTCCGGCTGCCGGAGGGGAATTCCAATCCAGCCGTCCCATTATTCCCTGCTGAAAATCTCTGACTGCCACTTCGCACTGTTGCTGGAAGCACGAGCCCAACTCCATGCTAATCTCTCCACATGCTTCCGGAGCGACCTGCTGCCCTTGATCCCGAATTTGACTCTGAATTTTTACGAAGAGATCGGTCCGATCTTGAGACCCAGAGTGGAGTTTCCGGCAAGCCCATTCATCATCAGCAGATTTGCCCCAATTGCAGTCACATCCTCAGCGGCCACCACTGCAAACTCGTCTGCACACAATGCGGATACTATCTGAGCTGTTCGGATTACTACTGAACCATCCTTGAGATGCACGGCGCCGAGATAAAGTGATGCCAATTTCGGCGAGATTCCTCATATCTGCCTGGCAGATTCCAGCACTTGCAAATTTGGCCTGAGTTCCGGGAGCTTTGCCCGCAGGAGCACCTTCCTCGCCAGTCCTGTCAGAGGCATGCTCCCAAGCTGCCTTAGCCTGATCCAGCGGCGGCGTTCTGACGGCACAATCAATTCCTCGGCGTCATCCGCGAAAACCCTTCGGATGCGCACATAGTAGTTCACCTGCATGATTGAGTGGCGCATAGCGAGGCTCACATCGGCGTCCGCAACATCCGCGTCCCGCAGGGCAGGCAATTCCCACATGCCGGGCATGACGGTCTGGTAATCATCGCGTTGATCGAGCAGCACCTCGCGGCTTACCCCGATGCCCCGAATCACCAGTGCATAAGCAGCGTCCTCACTTCGCATTCTTGCCCGTTTCGGAGTCGGGTGTTCACCGCGGGTCTCGCAAAAGCGACTGATCGGGCAAGTCAGGCATTTCGGGTTCGTGGGCAGGCATACAGTTGCACCCAGCTCCATCATGCTCTGGTTAAAATCGCCGGGGCGATCAGGATCGAGGAGAGAATTGGCGAGCTTCTCAGTTTCACGAATCAACTTCGATTGCCCGGCGCGAGAGTCGCTTCCCCATCCTGCGAGACGTTGCACGACGCGCTCAACATTTCCGTCAACCACGGCCACGGCCTCGCCAAAGGCAATACTGGCAATGGCCGCCGAAGTATAAGTTCCAATTCCCGGCAGTTCTCGAAGTCCAGCCGCAGTGCGCGGCATCTCTCCAAAATACTCGCTTGTAACCACCTTTGCTGCCTTGTGCAGCATTCGAGCGCGCCGGTAGTAGCCAAGGCCGCTCCAAAGCGTGAGCACGTCTTCCTCCGCTGCATGCGCCAGGGATTCGACAGAGGGGAAATTGCACATGAAGGTCTCATAGCGCTCGATCACCGCCGCTACCCTCGTCTGTTGCAGCATGATCTCCGAAACCCAGATGGCGTACGGATCATCCGTATGACGCCACGGAAGATCCCTGCGATTGAGGTCGTACCAGGCCAGAAGTCTTGAACGCAGTTCAAAAACGGCATCCGGAAGCCCACCCCCGACGGCTTCCCTGTCCATAATCGCGTCCCCCTCGAATTCTTCCAAAATCAACACCTCATCTGCTAACTGAACCTTCCGGAACCGCCGATAACCATTGTGACAGCAATTCACCGAAGCATCCCGATCCAGATGAAACGGTGTTTCATCGCTGAAAAGCCCCACGGGGATAACACGTTCGGGTCAAAGGCAATTGAAAGTTTGCATGGTATGGTTACTTTAGAAATCTTAAGTAACCATTCAGTCACAAGATGACAACTAGCCGCAGCCTTTCGGTGCACCCCCCGGCACCCCTGGGCGCCATGGCGGCGTGTCCAATACCGGGGCAACATCCTTCGACTTGGAGACTCCCCTTGAAGAATGTTCCGCTGCATCTCTCTATATCGCTCTTGGCTGCTGCAGTCTCGTTCATCAGCTTCTCGCATTCATCCTCTGCACAATCGTTCGCCCGCTCCAACGAAAACCTCGCCTTTGCGGCGCCCATTCCCGATTCTCTGGAACCCATGGCGTTCGGAGGAGGCGGATACAGTTCGAGCGCCATTGCGCCAGCCACAAAGGGACCGTTCTCGCCATTGTCCCGGATCGCAGTTGGCGCGGGAATCTCTCCGCTGGGTTTTGGCCTCGTGGCGGCCGTAAATCTCACGAACCATTTTGATGTGCGGGCCACCGGAAACTTCTTCAACTACGCAACGACCTTCAACACCAATGGGTTTAACGTGAACGCCAAACTGAACATGGCTTCCGCTGGTGCTTCATTGGATTACTACCCCTTCCACTGGGGATTGCGGCTCAGCCCCGGCGTGCTCTTTTACAACCAGAACGGCGCGTCCGCGAGCGCTCCGGTCACTCCCGGCACGAGCTTTACACTGAACAACCAGAATTTCTACGCAGCAACGCCCAATGCCGCTCTGGGACGCACAGCACTTTCAGGAATCGGCACGCTCGGTTTGAACACCACGAAGCCGGCATTCACAGCGACCACAGGAATCGGCAGCCTCATTCCTCGTTCTGGAAGGCATTGGTCAGTCCCCTTTGAGGTCGGCGCCGCGTTCACGGGTTCCCCGACCATCAAAATGAGCCTTACCGGATGGGCCTGCTACGACCAGGCTCAAACGGAATGCACCAACGTTGCCGACCCCACCAACCCGATCTCAGTCTTGATTCAGAGCGATCTTCAGGCGCAGGTTTCAAAATGGAGAAACGATCTGAATCCTTTGAAGGTCTACCCCATCGTTTCGACGGGAGTTGTCTTCAACTTCAATATCCCCGGATCCAGATGATGCGCCTGTCACTACACGCACTAAGGGCCGCCTTTTCGGGCGGCCCTTAGTGTTCTGGGGTTAGGAAAGCTTAGTCTCCGGCAACAGGCTCTTCGGCGCGGGTAGCGACCGGCTTTGCAGGAGCAATCGCGTCGAGGCGAATCAGACCCTCGATCGGTTTCTCACCGAGAACGTGCTCGCGATAGAGCTTGGCCATGCGGGCGTTCTCTGCATCGGCCTTGATCTTTTCGTCGCGTGCGCGAAGCTTCTCTTCGCGGGCGTTCTTGGCAATGCCCAGATCGTCCAGCGTGTGATTGGCTTCCGCGTTCACGTGCTCCTGGTTGAGCTGCAGCTTGTGGCCCTGGTGCGCCATGCCCACCTTCTTGCCGCCTGCGAAGATCTCGTGACGTCCGTGCTCCTCGTACCACTTGGTGAGGGTCGCCGTCATGTGCATCTTCTCGATGATGTTGCGCCAGCCCACACCGGTGTTGTACGCGCAGAAGCTGATTTCGCCTTCCTGCGTGGCGTAGGGAATGATGCACTGCTCAGTCCGGCGGAAGTCGTAATTGAACAGATCCTGGAACCACATACCTGCGATGAACAGGAAGTTCCAGCGATCCGCACGGCGCTTCTGGATGTCCTTGGCTGTACGGTCGCCCTTGACACTGCCGTAATCCTTACCGGTAGCGCCGAAAGTCTTGTCCATCTTCTTCATCATGTCGCTGATCTTGAAGTGGGTCGGCGATTTCATCGGGTCGTAGTTGCGCAGCAGGGCAAGGCTGATTCCGAGAATCGAAAGGAACTTTCCGCGAGCCGCGTCGTTGACCTTGGCCACGTCGCGCGCCAGACGATCAGCATTGAGGAAGGCCGTAACAGGAACAGCTTCCTTGGTTTCCTTATCGATCATCAGCGCCATACCGATGCCGCAGTTCGGGTGGCAACCGCAGGAGAGCTGGCCCCACTCGTTGTTGGGTCCGTGGACATTGTCCGCCCAATCCGAGAAGGTGCTCATGAAGCTGATCGGGAACCAGTCGCGGGTCGGTTCGCCCAGGCCGGTCTGGTTCTTGACATCGTGCGCCAGATGGCTCAGCGTGTAGCGCTGCGCGTGACGGCGATCATCCGAGATGTCCTCGTCACGGCCAGTAAAGGAAACCGGCTGGAAGCTGAGGAAGCTGATGGTCTTCGGGTTATCGAGCGCAAACTCAACAATGCGGCCAACCTGCTCGTTGTTGATGCCGTTGATGATCGTCGTTACGGGAACGATGTCCACTCCAGCCTCGTGCAGATTGGCAATCGCCTGAAGCTTGACGTCAAACAGGTTGCCGACCTTGCGGTGCGAGTTGGCAGCGTTGCCGATGCCGTCGAACTGGAGATACACATAGCGAAGACCGGCTTCCGCAGCAGCCCGGCAAAGTTCCTTGCTCTTCGCAAACTCGATGCCGTTCGAAGCAGCCTGAACGCTGTTGTATCCAACCTTGCGCGAGTAAGCCACGGCGTCGAGGAAGTAGGGCGACAATGTCGGCTCGCCACCCGAGAACTGCACGCTCATCTGGCGACGCGGCTTGATGGTGATCGCGTTGTCCAGCATGGTCTTGATCTCGTCCCACGTAAGCTCGTGGACGAACCCAACCTGGTTGGCGTCCATGAAGCAGGGATCGCACATCATGTTGCAGCGGTTGGTCAGATCGATCGTCAGCACCGAGCCGCGTCCGTGAGTCACGGTCGACGTACCGTGGTTGTGCAGCTTCTCGTCATTGTGGGCGCGAATATCGCGACCCGGGAAGGTCTCTTCCAGATGCCGGAAGAAAGCCGTGTCCATCGACATCAGATCTTCAAAATGGCCGTGCTTCGGGCAATCCTTCACCATCAGGATTTGTCCATCGCGCTCGATGATCTGGGCCTTGATCTCGCCAACCTTCTCATTCAGCAGGACTTCGTGAGGCAGCTTGCCGTCCAGAATCTGCTGACGGATCTCAGGAACGCACTTCGGACACAGCGAATCCGTGCTGCGAGGCCAACCGAGTGGCGGTTTTTCTTTCTGCCAGCTCTTGAGGAGAGGCTTGTCGCTCCATTTTGGGGTGATCGAATCGTTGGGATTGATGCTGTTGAGGCGCTCGAAGACCGCCCACGTGCCCTTGGCTGCGTAGACGACTGCCTTTTCTGCGTATTTAACCACTTTTGACATGGGCGCTATCTCCTTGGTCTCAAAACTCTTGGATGACCCGATTAGTACATTAGTTCTACAGAAATCGGATTGGATTTCGTTAAATAGGTGGCTCTCCGAATGCCGCAAGTAACCGGATACCTGAATCTGTTTCGCCATGCCTATGCTACTTCCCGGGCATCCGCAACCCAATGAAACGACAGCGAATGGCGATTTCTCAGGGGTAAGCGGTCTTGATCTTCTCCGAACGGGGCATCTCGGGACGTGGCTGACTCCCCGTTTTCGCTCTGCAAACCCGAGATCGGACTAGGGAGTGCCCGCATCCTTGCTGGCCACCTGATTGATAATTCGCTGGATAACGACCACTTGGACATGAATATGACGGGCGACGTCGGGCAGAAATTCGCTGATAAAGTTGTCGATCGGCGCGGATGCCAGACCAATCCCATAGCGCTCAGCGCTCGCATTAAAGTTGGTCTGGCGCCCCGGCACATACAGGTTGCTGATTTCATCGTCGATCGCGTAGCCAACAATGTTGGCGTAATTCAGCATTCCCTTTCCGTCGTCTCCCTGCGTCCAGACCACCTGGTCAATCGCATGGAAAATACGGTGGGCGTAACTGGCGTGTGGCATTCGGTGGTAGTGCGGATCCTGGTGAACAATCGACGGGATCAGGAATGTGTTGAAGAATTCACCCGTCATATCCTGCGTGAAACTCACCCCGACGTATCGTCCCCATCCCGGAAATCCGGGTCCGTATGGCGAATGCGAATCCGCAGCGACCGAAATGCCCGCCTCACCCAGGATCGTAATCATATTGAACGGATCGATAAGATTCTTGGTCGCGAGCCAGGCCTTCTCTTTGGGAGTCAACGGCTTGACCTGCGGGCCGTTTTCAAAGCGCATATACCAGTTGATGATTGGCGTCGGACAAGGCAGTTTCGTGCAGACACTCGCCGCAAACTGGCTGGCCGGATCTTTCGTCACCGGCATTGGCGAGTCTGGTGGGCTGGGTTGGGCTGGAGGCGCAGCTTGTATCGGTGTTGCCGATGAAGCCGTCGGCGGCGCAGGTTCGGAAGCAGCCGGTTGCTGCGGCGAGACCGGCTTTGCATTGCTATCTTGCCCAGAGGATTGAAGGTCGACCGAACTGCGTTCAAGGAATGGAGACACAACCGCGGCAGGCTCATCCGATTGATTCGAGTTTTGTACCAGCAGAGTTCCGGGCGAGGCCTGGGCTCGAACCGCGCGCAGGCCAATGCCTGGTAAGGCAATCAAAGACGCCAGCAGCACTCCCATGACGCGAGGCCTGGCCATGCGATTTCGATTCCCATGCACTTTGGGCATAATTTTCCGTCGTCTCAGGTTCGACGCGTATACCGACGAAAAGGTCGCCCCTCAAAGATTTTGAAGAGGATAGGCATTTCCGTTCCGAATAACCGAAGTTCGAAAGGGATCGATCATAGTTGATGCTAATGGCACCCCGCGAATAGGATTCGAGCTATCTCCGTTGACTTGGAACAATTTGGATAGTCAAACTGAGGTTGAGGTTCCTTCATCATGAATGCCTATGCGTCGCCCAGCGATCATTTCAGCCGCCGCGTGGAAGAGTTCTTCGAGAACGCACGGTCAGAGATTCGAGATGCAGTGACCTATATCGACCGGGAAATCGTTCCCGAAGTACGCCGCGAAGCCGGCACAGCGGCGCGGATTCTCGCACGCCACCTTGACCAACTGGCCGACAGGCTCCATCCTCAAACGGAATACGAGAATGTTCGCCACGACGGGAAACAAGGACTGTGACTCTGACTGCGGCCGCGATCCGGGCTTCCATTTCGGATAATCATCCGTCTCGCGTTGGAGTGTTCGCAGTGGCCGCCCTGGCGATCATCGGAATTGCAGGCTGCAGTCACCATCACTCTTATCCCGTCGCGCAAGCTTCCACGGCGCCGCCGATTCAGCCCTCCTCGAGTCAACCGGTCCCGCGTAGTGTGCCAAGGGCAACTGCTCCAGCGCCTCTGCCGCCTCCCTCGAACGAAGGTTCGGACGACGACGCATCATTCATCGCCAGTCACAAGCCCATCTACAGCGAAGAAGGGGTTGCCAGCTGGTATGGGCCTCCGTACCACAATCGCCAGGGAGCCAACGGCAAAATCTTCGATCAGAACGCGATGACTGCGGCACACCGCACTTTGCCAATGGGCTCTCTGATCATGGTCACGAACGAAAAGACAGGCCAGTCCGCAATCATGCGCGTCACTGACCGCGGCCCGTTCGTGCAAGGGCGACTCCTAGATCTCTCCATGGCTTCCGCAAAAGCAACCGGCGTTTACCGCGCAGGACTTGCCCCGGTTCGAATCGACGTCTATCAGGCCCCGCATCCCATCGATGCCGGCGGTCGCTGGTGCGTCCAGATTGGAGCCTTCGAGCACGAACGAAAAGCCGAGCAGCTTCTCGAAGAGCTTGAACGTAAATACGAAACCGCTCAGGTAATCGATTTCGAGGGGCCCACCGGCTTCTGGGTGCGAATCCGTCCACAAGGGGACAACAAAGAGCAGGCTGAATCCATTGTCCGCCGTTTGCGGCCATCCGAAGGCGACGCATACCTGGTCCGACTGGATTGATTCGAGGTAACCCATTCACCCTGTTCCATTCCCGCAGCGAGGACCTGACCATGAGTGAAGATCCTGCTTCCGCCGGTAACTCAACTACCAAAATCTCCGCCATGCTTTCCGTGCGAAACGGAACTGCAGCAGTTGACTTCTATCAGACGGCATTCGGAGCGAGAGTATTGTTCCGTTTGGACGATGGCGGGGCCGTCGTCGCGCAACTCGCCGTCGGCGCTGCAGAGTTCTGGCTCGCCGACGAATCCCCGGAGCATTTCAACTTCAGCCCTGAAACTCTCAGCGGCTCGACAGCACGCATGGTCCTCGTCGTCGGCAATCCGGACTCAATCTTCGAACAGGCTCTCGCTGCCGGGGCCAAAGTCGTGTGGCCGATAGAAGATCAGCCCTACCATTGGCGCCTGGGCAGACTCGTCGATCCCTTCGGTCATCACTGGGAAATCGGCAAACCCATCTGACGCAATTTCAGCCTGTATATTCTTCCGGAGCCGTCTCGGCGATGGCCCACTTTGCGACCGACTGTTGCGCCAGCAAGTGACCCGCTGCGACCGCGGCGATGCAGAGTATGACCGAAACAACGACATTCGCCAGCGCTCGACCCCAAGCACCCGTCCGTATCAGGTCAAATGTCTGCAGGCTGAAAGACGAAAAGGTCGTAAACCCTCCGCAAACGCCCACCATAACAAACAGGCGCAGGTTATCGGACGCCGGATACTTGCCGCTCTGCAGCGTCAGCGTCCCGAAGTAACCGATGATGAACGATCCAAGTATGTTGATGAGAACCGTGCCGAAGGGAAAGCCTGCGCTGATCGTCAGCGTCCAGCGCGAAATGGCGTATCGCATAAGACCGCCGAGCGCACTACCGATAGTCACCCAAACATAGGACATGATCTGCCGCTCCATTCATTCAAAAGATCGAATTGGCAGAAGTCATCAGCCTCACGAACAAAAATCCATGCGGCGGTTTTGGGAGACCTCATTCCCTTTGAAATCATCGTACAACATGTGCGACCGGAAGAAACTCAGCGCGCAATCAGCAGAGAGCACTTTGTGTCTCGCAGCAAGGTTTCGGAAGTCGACCCCTCAAACAATCGGCGAACTCCGGAGATGTTGCGCCTCCCCACCACAATCAGATCCGCCTGGTCCCGCTCGGCCCGCTTTCGAATCTGCTGCGCGGGGTTTCCCTCGACAATCTCGACCATCATCTCGACACCCAGGGACTTCCCCAAACGGAGGAACTTCTCAAATCGCTCCTCCATCGTGCGACGGCAGACTGACGGATCCTCGACTGGCAAACCTTCGCCTTCAGCCTGTACATTGGGAGGCTCCACCACGCCAAGCAGAATGACCTCTGCCTTGAACTTTGCGCCCAGGTTGACCGCCACATTGGCAGCGCGCTCTCCATCAGGCGAGCAATCATCCGCAACCAGAATTCTTTGGAACACACCGGTAGACATGACAGCTCTTCTTTCCGGCGCACTGAATTGTCAACCCGGTCGTGCGCTATCGCCCACATCGTATACCTGTTCCAGCGCCATCGGCATCCGGCAGCACCAGATAAGCGAAAAGTCATCGTTGGGCGTAACTTAACCGCCATTCAAGTTCGTGGTTTTGTTCTCGTGTGCGTCCTACACTTGCAGAAATGGGCTAGAATTCCGCCAACCCCCAAATTCATCTCTCGATTCCTAGGAATGGAGGAATACATGACTGACTCATCCTCAGGCGTTCGGCAGAATTACTGGGCGATCCTCGTCGCTGCAATCGCATGCTTCCTTTTCGAAGCTGTGTGGTACACGATCTTTATGCACCAGTGGCTCGAAGGTATCGGCCGTACGCATCAATCGCTGATGAGCGACCCTGGCTTCAATCCAGCGCTCCAATACGCCACGGCTCTTGTCGCCTCGGCGGTGATCGCTGCGGCAATATCGCGGATCACCCAGTCCACAGGACCGCAAACAGCCCGGCGCGGCATCAAAGTCGCCGCGATGCTGTGGGTCGGCTTTGTGCTGACGACCATAGCCACCGAATACGTCTTCGAAGTCCGTACCCTCAAGCTGTTGGGCGTCAACGCGGGCTTCTGGCTGCTGGGTATGATGCTCATGGGCGCGATAGTCGGCGCATGGAAAATGAAAGTCAAAGACTAATCCGGCGCAGGATAGAACGGCAGTTTGTCGTTCTTCTCATTCGCGCGGCGCACCGTCACGTCGTCAAAGAGCAGAGCCGGAGCAAGGATCGTCTGAGGCACCGCGCCGTCGTAGTTGGCAATATAAGGCTCCTTGCCCGCCGCAACAACTCCCGAGCGCAAAGCCCGTTGATCGAGGTCGTCAAGCGTCGCACCACGCACCAGTTCGCGCTTGCCATCTTCACTTACGCGATAAATCAACCTTGGAGTCAACTCCGGCCCAAGCGTCTCCACATAATAAACACTCTTCAAGCCCCGGTCCTTGGCAAGGCCTAACAATTTCTGAGTCAACTCAGCCTCGGTAAACCCCTCGTGCGCGCTGACATTCAACACGCTGATCTCGGGCCGCGCCGGTCCCGTGACCGCAGCCCGCCCATGACCGTTGGATTTGGGAAAATCCCGCACCGGCTCGCGGCCGATCAGATAATTCTCCAGGCGCCCATCGGCAATCAGCTTGACCGTCTGCGCCGGAACACCTTCGTCATCAATCTTGTAAGCACCTACCAATTGCCTTCCCTTGAAAGTAGTCAAGCTCGGATCATCCACCACATCCAGAAACTCCGGCAGCACCCGGGCATGGAAGCTCGATGCA
>Ga0302319_10011105_pt1 | contig 17122 bp, 18 predicted proteins | sample Bog_T0_2_FD_203319 | JGI IMG/M metagenome (GOLD analysis project Ga0302319, IMG submission 203319) | Peat permafrost microbial communities from Stordalen Mire near Abisko, Sweden - Bog_T0_2 | ecosystem: Environmental > Terrestrial > Soil > Wetlands > Peat | place: Sweden: Abisko, Stordalen Mire...
GGTGCCCCCGGACGTCGCTTCAGTGGACGCGGGGCGGCAGCTATGGGATCGATCGGGCCGGAGTACGGTCGTCTGGGATTGCTAGCGGAGGTCCTTGAGCAGGCCCTGAGCCTTGCTGTCCTTCGGGTCCAGCCGAAGGGCGGCATTGGCCGAAGCGCGGGCCTCATCTTTCCGGCCCAGGGTCTTCAGCACCTGGCCCCGGCGCCAGTAGGCGCTGCCGTAGCCCCCAGTGCCGCCCTCCAGGGGCTCCCGCAGGACCTGGTCCAGGGCGGCCAAGCCCTCCTCCTGGTGCAGGCCGGAGCGGGCGGAAATCTTGCCCATCTGCAGCCTGAGCATGCTGGCGGAGTCTGAGGTGGCCACGGCCGTCTGGGCGATGCGCCAGGCCTGTTCGCCCTGGTCGGCGTCCAATAGGGCATCGCAGATGGCGGTCAACGCCCGGGCCCGGTTCTGGGCGCCGGGCAGCAGGCGCAACGCCTCCTGGGCCTGAAGCCGCTTTTGCGGCTCGTCGCCCAGCACCTTTCGGGTCTCCCGGCTGCCCAGGGCTTCCAGGTAGCCGTAGATCACTTCGGGATCCCCGGGCGCCGCGGCCAGGGCCCGGTTGAAGCAGGGCAGGGCCTCCGGCCACTTGCCTTGGAGGGAGAGGATGGTACCTTGGAGGACTTCGCCACGGGGGGCGTTCACCTTCTTCAGGCTCTCGGCGCAGGCCAGTGCCTGGCTGGAAGAGCCGCCCAGTATGCCCGGCAGCTGCTCATAGGCCAGCCCCAGGGACATCCAGGCGGTGACCAGGGTTGGGTCGGCCTTCACCGCGGCCCTCAGCTCATCCATGGCGCGGCTGACCTTGGCCAAGCTGCCGAAGCTCTTCTGCTTCACGGCAGCTCCGCCCAGGGCCAGACCCCGGGCCAGGCGGGCATCGGCCAGATTGGGTTGCAGTTCCACCGCCCGATCGGCGGCGGCCATGGCCTCGGGCAGCCGGACCAGGGCGGTCAGCGCCTGGGACTTGGCGGCCCAGGCCAGCGCGTTCCCGGGCTGCTCCTTGATCATGGCCTCCGCGTCCGCCAGGGCCTTGAGGTAGTGCCCGGCATCCAGGTCCGGGCGGGGAGCGTAGCCCGCCCCGAGAGCGGGGAGTGTTGAAATGAGGACGATCGCGGGAAAAAGATGCATGATAGTTAACCCATCCTGAATATAGGGTGCGCAGGGGATTCTCGCCCTGGAGGTGAAACTTTGAGAAGATGTCGCATGGTTGAAGGAGATAAGCAATGCTCATGAAGGGAAAACGGGGACTGGTGGTTGGGGTCGCCAACAAGTGGTCCATTGCCTGGGGCATCGCCGAGAAGTTGGCCGCCGAGGGTGCGGAACTGGCCCTCACCTACCAGAACGAACGGTTGGGCAAGAACGTTCGGGAATTGGCCGAGACCCTGGAAAAGCCGGTGCTGATCCCCATGGATGTCACCTCGGACAAGCAGATCATCTTGACCTTCGAGCTCCTCAAGCGGGTCTGGGGCCACCTGGACTTCGTGGTGCACGCCGTGGCCTACGCGCCCCGGGAGGCCCTGGACGGCCAGTACGTCGCCACCAGCCGGGAGGACTTCCGCATCGCCCACGACATCAGCGCATACTCCCTGGCGGCGCTGGCCAATTCGGCCCAGCCGCTCATGGCCGAAGGCGGCTCCATCATCGCCCTCACCTACCTGGGCAGCACCCGGGTCATCCCCAACTACAACGTGATGGGGGTGGCCAAAGCGGCCCTGGAGGCCAGCGTCCGCTACCTGGCCGCGGACCTCGGGCCCCAGGGGATCCGGGTCAACGCCATTTCCGCCGGGCCCATCAAGACCCTGGCCGCCTCGGGCATCGCCGGGTTCGGCAGCAAGATGCGCCACCACCGCGACCGAGCCCCGCTGCGCAAGGACACCGACACCGGGGAGGTGGCCGACGCCGCCCTGTTCATGCTCAGCCCCCTCTCCCGGGGCATCACCGGGCAGGTGCTCTACGTGGACGGCGGATACTCGATCATGGGCGATTGACCGGATCAAGGTTGGCTTGATCCTGGCTATAATCAAAACTCCAAAAGGGGTCAGGAAATGGGGCAGTTGCGCATTCACGACACGCTCGTGGGAGAAGGGCTCCCGTGCTTCTTCATCGCCGAGATCGGCATCAACCATAACGGCGATCTTGACGTCGCCAAGAAGTTGATCGATCTGGCCGATGCGGCGGGTTGCAACGCCGTGAAGTTCCAGAAACGGACCGTGGATGTGGTCTATACGCCCGCGGAGTTGGCCCAGCCCAGGGAGAACCCCTTCGGCGAAACCAACGGCGATCTGAAACGCGGGCTGGAGTTCGGGCTGGAGGACTACCGGGAGATCGACCGCTACTGCCGGGAGCTTGGGATTCTCTGGCTGGCCTCCTGCTGGGACGAGGCCTCGGTGGATTTCATCGACCAGTTCCAGGTGTGCGCCTACAAGATCGCCTCCGCCTCCCTGACCGATGACAACCTGCTTGCCCATACCCGGGCCAAGGCCGGCAAGCGCCCGGTGCTCCTCTCCACCGGCATGAGCACGCTCCAGCAGGTGGACCATGCCGTGGAAATCCTGGGCAAGGACAATCTCCTGCTGCTGCACACCTGCAGCACCTACCCTTGCACCTACGAAGAGGTCAACCTGCGCGCCATGCTCACCATCAAGGAGCGTTACGGTGTGCCGGTGGGCTATTCGGGTCACGAATCCGGCCTGGCCCCCTCCCTGGGCGCGGTGGCCATGGGCGCCTGCGTGGTGGAGCGGCACATCACCCTGGACCGGGCCATGTGGGGGTCCGACCAGGCTGCCTCTCTGGGACCCAGCGGGATCATCCGGCTGATCCGGGATATCCGCCTGGTGGAGAGCTCCATGGGCGACGGGGTCAAGCGAATCGCCGACCGGGAGCTGCCCATCATCAAGAAGCTCCGGCGGGTGGGAGCCTGACGGTGGAACCCATCCGGGCCATCGCCCTGGACGTGGACGGCGTGCTCACCGATGGCGGGTTCTGGTGGGGGCCGGAGGGCGAGGAGTTCAAGCGGTTTTCCTTCCTGGACGTGATGGGGGTCTCCTTGGGGACCAAGGCCGGTCTGGTCTTCGCCCTCATCAGCGGGGAGGACAGCCCTCTGGTGGACCGGTTCGCCCGCAAGATGGGCATTGGCCACGTCTACAAGGGGTGCAAGGACAAGGGCGAAGCCTTGCAGGCCTTTGCCGCGGCGACCGGGATCCCGCTGGAAGCCACCGCCTTCATGGGCGATGACGTGAACGATCTCCCGGCCATGGCCCTGGCCGGGTTCGCATTCGCCCCCGCCAATGCGCACCCGGCGGTGAAGGCGCGGGTCCACCGGATCACCGCCGCCCGCGGGGGGGATGGGGCGGTCCGGGAGATTGTCGATTCGCTGTTGAGCTGAGGAACGCCACCGCCATGAAACTGTCCGACTATATTTTCCAGCGCCTGGACCAGTGGGGGGTCCGGCACGTCTTCCTGCTCCCGGGCGGGGGCGCCATGCACCTCAATGACGCTCTGGGGCGGTGTGGTTCGCCGGGCTTCGTGGCCTGCCTGCATGAGCAGGCAGCGGCCATCGCCGCGGAGGCCTATGCCCGGGTCACCAACAATCTCGGCGTCGCCCTGGTCACCACCGGACCCGGCGGCACCAATGCCATCACCGGCCTGGCCGCGGCCTGGCTGGATTCCACACCGTGTCTGTTCCTCTCCGGCCAGGTCAAGCGGGCGGACCTCAAGGGCGACCTGGGGTTGCGTCAGATGGGGGTCCAGGAAATCGATATCGTCGCCGTGGCCGGGCCTCTCACCAAGTACGCCCAGACCGTCATGGATCCCGGTTCCATCCGTTACCACCTGGAAAAGGCGGTGTACCTGGCCAAGTCGGGCCGGCCGGGGCCGGTCTGGCTGGATATCCCCCTTGACGTCCAGGCGGCCGAGATCGATCCGGACCGGCTCCCTGGGTTCGAACCGCCCGTATTGGAGGCGCCGGCCGGGAACCTGGACGACGAAATCGACGAAGTGCTGACCTGCCTGGCCCGGGCCGAACGCCCTGTGCTCATGGGAGGTAACGGCATCCGGCTGGCGGGAGCCACTGGCGAGTTCCTTGAACTGGCGGAACGCCTGGGGATTCCGGTGCTCACTACCTGGCTGGGCATGGATCTCATCGCCGACGATCACCCGCTCTTCATGGGGCGGCCCGGCGCCATCGCCCCACGGGGGGCGAACTTCACGCTGCAGAATTCCGATTTCATGCTAGCCGTGGGCAGCAGGCTGGACATGGCCATGGTGGGCTATGCCTATGACCGTCTGGCCCGTTCCGCGGTGAAGGTCGTGGTGGATATCGATCCGGGAGAACTGCGGAAATTCAAAGATGGCGTGCAGTTGCCCATCTGTGCCGATGCCGGCGCCTTCCTCCGGGGCATGCTGGCGCGGGTCCGGGACGGGGCGTTCGGCAAGGAGCCATGGCTCCAGCGCTGCCGGGACTGGAAGGTCCGATATCCTGTGGTCTTGCCGGAACACCGGGAGCGCACCGATTTCGTGAGCACCTACGCCTTTTCCGAGGCCCTTTCCGGTGCCTTGCCGCCCGGGGCGCTGGTGGCCTCCATGAGCGCCGGGGCCTGCGTGGAGATGTTCCTGCTGGCTTTCAAGGTCAAACGGAACCAGCGGATCTTCCACAACCGGGGGACCGGTTCCATGGGCTTCGCCGTTCCGGCCGCATTGGCCGCATGCCTGGCCAGCGGAGGGAAACCGACCATCTGCGTGGAAGCGGACGGGGGCTTCCAGATGAACACCCAGGAACTGGAGACGATCCGCCGCCTGGGGCTGCCCATCAAGATTTTCGTGCTGAACAACCAGGGGTATGCCTCCATCCGCGCCTCCCAGTCCAGGCATTTCGGCAAGCTCACCGGCGCCGACGCCACCAGCGGATTGACCCTGCCCGACACTTTGGGCTTGGCCTCGGCCTATGGCATCCCGGCAACGAGAATCCGCTCCGGCGTCGAACTGGCCAGCGGTCTGGAGAAGGTGCTGGCCATGCCCGGACCGTTCCTGTGCGAGGTCATGATGCCGCCCGATGAGGACCGCGCACCGTGCCTTTCCTCCAGGCAACTGGCGAACGGGTCCATGGTTTCGCCCCCCCTGGAGGACCTCTGGCCGTTCCTGGACCGGGCGGAGTTCCGGTCCAACATGATCATCGAACCATTGGCGGATGCTTGAGCTTGGAGGATCAGGATGGCTGGGATCGGAATCATGCAGGGACGGTTGGTGCCCCCCTATCCGGGGCGGTTCCAGTGCTTTCCCAAGGACAACTGGCAGGATGAATTCGCCCTGGCCCGGGAAGCCGGCCTGACCTGCATCGAATGGATCGTCGACGGGTTCGGGCTGGAAACCAATCCCATGGTGGTCGAAGGGGGGCTGGACCTGATCCGGGCCGCGGCGGCCGGGTCCGGGGTGGCGGTCCGTTCCATCTGCGCCGACTACTTCATGGAGCAGCCCCTGGTGCGCGCCACGGTGCAGCAACGGCGGGAGCGCCTGGGTTTCCTGGGCAGGCTGCTGGCCCAGGGCAGCGCCCTGGGCGTGGGCCGGGTGGTCATACCCTTTGTGGACGCTTCCCGCATCGACACCCCGGCCGAAATGACCGAGGTGGTGGCGATTCTCGGGGAGGCCCTGGATCTGGCGGCGTCAAGCAGGGTTGAACTCCATCTGGAGACCTCCCTGTCCCCGGAGGCCTTCTCGGAACTGCTGGGGCGGCTCCCGCATCCGCTACTGAAGGTCAACTACGATTCCGGCAACAGCGCTTCCCTGGGCTATGCCCCCGGAGAGGAGTTCCAGGCCTATGGCGAGCGTATCGGCAGCATCCACATCAAGGACCGGATCCTGGGCGGTGGCACGGTGGCCCTTGGCACCGGCGGGGCGGATCTTCCCTCGCTTTGGCGGGCCATCCGTTCCATTCACTATCAGGGGGACTTCATTCTGCAGGCGGCCCGGGGGCTGGCCGGAGGGGAATGCCAGCTGGCCCGGCAGAACCGCCTCTTCGTGGAGAAGGCACTGCTCGGCGAGGGGATGGTGGGGTATGGATCTCGGGCTTGAAAACGGGGTCGCCCTGGTGGCGGGCTCGTCCCGGGGCATCGGCCTGGCGGTTGCCCGGGCGTTTCTCGGGGAAGGCAGCCGGGTCGTGCTTACCGGCCGGGATGGCCCGAACCTCGAACGGGCCCGGGTGGACCTGGCGGCCGCCCACGGAGAGGAGCGGGTACTGGCCTGGCAAGGGGACGTCTCTGCCCCGGGATCCGGGACCGAGGCGCTGCGGGTGACCCTGGACCGCTGGGGCCGGCTGGACTGCCTGGTGATGAACGCCGGAAGCGGGCGCGGAAAGACCGGCTGGGACCTGGAGCCCGGGGACTGGCAGCCGTTGTTCGAACAGAATCTTTGGAGCGCCACCCGGTTCGTACACGAGGTATTGCCGCATCTGGTTGCCCGGCACCACGGCAGCATCCTGTTCATGGCATCCATCGCCGGCCTGGAGGCTTTGGGTGCGCCCATACCCTACAGTGCGGCCAAGGCCGCCCTGGTCAGCTATGCGGGGAACCTGGCCCGGGCCCTGGCACCCCAGGGGCTCCGGGTGAACAGTCTTGCCCCCGGCAACATCCTGTTTCCGGGCGGTTCCTGGGAAGAACATCTGCGCCGGGATCCGGACCAGACCAACGCCATGATCCAGCGGGAAGTGCCCCTGGGGCGCTTCGGCAGTCCAGAGGAGATCGCCGCCCTGGCCGTGTTCCTCTGTTCGGACCGGGCTTCCTTTGTCACGGGCGCATGCCTCAAGGCCGATGGTGGCCAAACCAGGGGAGTCTGATCATGATCAACGCGGCATCGTCCTTGTTCGATCTCACGGGCAGGGTCGCCTTCATCACCGGCGGGGCCGGCCTGCTGGGCCGCCAGCACGGGGAGGTATTGGCCTCCGCCGGGGCGAAGGTCGTGCTTGTGGATCTCGCCGGAGCTGATCCGGCCGGAAAGGCCGCCATCCTGGCCGAAAAGACCGGTGCCCGGGTGGTGGGAATGACCGGGGACATCACCCGGCCCGAGGATGTGGACCTTCTGGTGACCCGGACCATGGCGGAGTTGGGGCCCATCGATATCCTCATCAACAATGCCGCCAACAACCCGAAGATGGAAGCGTCGGCCGGGAGTGATTGGACCCGGCTGGAGAACTTCCCCCTCCCAGTATGGGACGCGGACCTTGCGGTGGGGCTCACCGGGGCCTTCCTCTGCTGCCGGCGGATCGGTCCGGAGATGGCCCGCCGGGGCCGCGGCGTGATCCTCAATGTGGCCTCGGATCTGGCCGTCATCGCCCCCGACCAGCGCCTTTACCGGAAGGAGGGGGAAGCCGAGGAACGCCAACCGGTGAAACCGGTGACCTATTCGGTGGTCAAGACCGCTCTCGTCGGCCTGACCCGCTACCTTGCCACCTACTGGGCGGACCAGAATGTCCGGGTCAACGCCATCAGTCCCGGTGGGGTGTCCAACGGCCAGCCCGAGGATTTCGTGCACCGATTGCAGGGACTGATTCCCTTGGGGCGCATGGCAAGGGTGGATGAGTACCAGGGGGCGGTGCTGTTCCTGTGTTCGGACGCCTCGTCCTACATGACCGGATCCAACCTGGTGGTGGATGGTGGAAGGAGCTGCTGGTGAACCTGAAGGCTCAATCCCTGTTCGACCTTGAAGGTCACACGGTCCTGCTCACCGGGGCCAGCGGGTTCCTGGGCCGGACCTTCGGCCAGGCCCTCCTTGAGAATGGGGCGCGGCTCATTGCCCTCGGGCGTTCACCCAGGGTGGTTGAATGCGTGCGCGATTGGCGCCTGACCTATGGCCCTGACCGGGTCGAGGGGATTCAGGTGGACATGTATGATTTGGGTGCCCTGGAATCGGCCCTGCAGGAGGTGGTCCGCAGGCATGGATGCATCGACATCCTGGTGAACAACGCCCATGAACTGGGGCCCGCCACCGGCTTCAACAGCCCCGATGGCACCCTGGAGACGGCACCCGTGGACCAGTGGCTGCGCCATTTTTCCGGCGGGGTCGGTTGGCCCGCGCTCACCACCCGGATCCTGGGCGAAGCCATGAAGGCCGCGGGCCGCGGCAGCATCATCAACATATCCACCATGTATGCCGGAGTGGCGCCCAGTCCCCGGCTGTATGAAGGTACACCCTTCGGCAATCCGCCGGGCTACTCGGTCGCCAAGGCCGCCCTGGAAGCCCTGACCCGCTACACGGCCTCCTACTGGGGGCGGTTCGGGATCCGGGCCAATGCCATTGCGCCCGGGCCTTTTTCCAACACCGAGGACGATTCCCCCAACAGTGTCGGGGAGGGCGATCCTTTCCTGGCCAGGCTTAAGGACCGGACCTGCCTGGGCCGGGTGGGCAAGCCCAGGGAACTGGCGGGGGCGCTGCTCTACCTCGCATCCGATGCCTCTTCCTACACCACTGGCCAGGTCCTGGTGGTGGACGGCGGGTGGACCGTCACCTGATTCAATCATCCTCTTGGGGGTTCCGTTGCACCCTGGTTAGGCTGGTCAGGGGGCGCGCCTCAAGGTCAGGTGGATGGGATAATAACCATTGAGCCTGACGATCAGGCGCCCCGCCCAATTGCCGAAGTTCAGCTTCTGCAGGAGCCGCACCAGAGGGCCGATCCGGCTGGCCACCCGACCCATCTCGAACTGGATCGGGGAGGATAGGCGTTGAAGGAATTGATCTTCTCCCAGGGTGATCAGTTGGAGCGGATAGCTCTGGTGGATCCGGGCCAAGGTTTTGCGGCACCAGACGGGGTTGAGTTCCGTACGCAGGGTTCGGGCGAAGCTCGGATCGCGGCGGCAGACGAACCGGATCCACCATGGGAGGAGGCCGCGCCAGAGCAGGGGCGGTTGCAGCACCAGGTAATGGCCTTCAAAGTAGGAAAGATGGTTGGGCATTTCAAAATGCAGCAGCCCGCCCGGGCGGAGCACACGCAAGGCCTCCAGCAGCACCTGCTCTGGCACTTGGGTATGCTCCAGAACGTTGCAGGAATAGACAATATCAAATGAAGCATCCGGGAACGGGAGCCGCTCCCCGACGCCGGCGACCACTCTTTCGGGTTCGATCCCATTGGCGTTGAGCAGAATCCGGGAAGCGGCCAAGGAGGATCCGAAGCCTTCCCCATCTGGTTCCACGCCAAAGGCATCCGCCCCGAACTGGCGAATGAGGACGGCCAGGGTGGTGCCGTATCCGGACCCGATCTCCAATACCCGTTTCCCGGATAGAGGCTCGAACCGCTGCAGCAATTTGGCCTGATTCAAACATCTGGTCGTATCGAGATGGTCGAGGGCGCCCGCCAATGGTGCCGTCCCATTGAGCCGGAAGAAAAATTCGCCCAAGGCGTCCCTGGCGGCCTGCACCACGGTGGCGGGAATAGTGATGCCGGCCGAATGGACGTCCTGGAGTTCACCCTGCGGAGCTTGATCTGGCGTGGTCATATCGGCGTTTCGCTTCCGTTCAGAAATTGATTTTTTCCCGGATCAGACAGAAAGGTTTGCGGCGCACCTGGGAGTGAATCGCTCCGATGTATTCGCCCAGGATGCCCAGGAACAGCATCTGGATGCCGGAGAAGAAGAGGACCAGGACGATGGTCGTGGTGGCGCCGGGCGCCTGGAAGTTCCAGTGGAAGACCTTGATGAGGGCATACACCACAGACAGGATCAGGGAGAGCCCGGACAGGATAAGCCCCAGGTAGGTGGCGAAACGGATGGGCAGGATGGTGTAGCTGATGAGGGCATTCAGGCCGAAATCCATGAGGAAGGAGAAGCCGTGCTTTGATTCCCCGGCTGCGCGGGGGATTTTCTCATACTGGAAATAGGCCTTTTCAAACCCCAGGGTGGAAATCAGGCCGCGGATGTAAGGGGAGTAATCATCAATCCTGGCAAGCTCGTCGATGACTTTGCGGTCCAGCAGGGAGAAACCGGCGAAGTCTTTTTCCAGTTCCTCGTTGGAAACCCAACTGGCCAGTCGATAATAGAGGGAGCGCAAGGTCTGGACGAGGAAACCATCCGACCGGTTGGTGTAGATCCCAAGCACCATGTCGTTTCCTTCCTCCCAAAGCGGGATCATCTGGGGAATCAGGTCTGGTGGTTCTTGGATGTCGGCCATGATCCCCACACAAGCATCTCCGGTGGCGTGCCGGAGCAGGGTCATGCCCGATTTTTCCGCGCCAAAATTCCGGGAGTAGGCCAGCACCTTCACATTGGGGTCCTGGGCGGCAATTTGCCGGAGGATGGCCAGAGTGCCATCCTGGCTCCGGTTATCGCCGAAGATGTGCTCGTAGGTGTGACGCCCTTCCATTGCGGCAAACACCCGTTTCACCTCCTGGTAGCAGTGTCTGACCGTCTCCTCTTCGTTGAATACCGGGGTCAAAACCGAAATCATAGCCATGCTGGATCCTTTCAATCGGGCCACTGTCGCCCGGTTTCAACGCTTGGGTTTTTCAGGGACTCTTGGGAGAAGCCTCCAACGCGGCAAGGTTGATCATGCTCGAATCCTCCGGTTGGGCCAACACGCTGCGGCCGTCCCCAGCAGGCTGGATGTGCCGGACCCGGCGCCCTGGGCCACCAGGGAATATGCGAATGCCTCGGCGCTTGAAATCCCGGCGGGCTGAAGCGCTAGAAGGCAGGCTACCTGAAAGGAGCCGAGCCCCCCTGGAAGCAGAGGCAGGGCCGCCCCGAGCATGATATAGGCGGACAACTTCACGGAGATCAAAACTGCCAGAGCCTTTCCGAAGCTGAAGGCCTGGAGCCCAACATGGATGGCGGCCACGTCCAGGAAGGTCACCGCCGCCTGGGCCAAAAGCAGGCGTCCGAGGTGGGCAGGGCGCTTGAATCCGGCCAGGATCCTGGCGATGGAGTCCAGAGTGTGCCCGAATCCGGATGGCCCCGTTCCAGAGATCGCCGTTCTTCTTTGCCGGGCCCGCCGGTAGAGCAAGAAGGCCATGGCGAGAAGCAGGGCCGCCAGGGCCGATGCGCCGATCCAGATGGGCCCTGTGCGCAGCTTTACGGCCACGCCGGTACCGGCGAGGACGCCCAGCAGGATACCGAGCCCGAGGAGGTCGAACATCCGGTCCAGGACGACCCCCGCGGCCGCGGATGCTGCCGGGAGGTCCAGGATCTTCCGCACCGCGACCGTCTTGACGAGCTCGCCACCCCCCAAGGGCAGTAGCAATGTGCCGAGGTAGCCGAGGGCGAGGGCCCGCCAGACTCCCCCGAAGTGGGGAACCTTTTCCAGAACCAAGGCGAGGCGGAGCGCCCTGAAGCACATGGCGCAGCAACCAAGAAGAACGCTTGCCAGGATCCAGGGCCACCCGAGGCTTGCGAACACTATGCGGAATTGCCGCCAATCCACCTGCCGGGTGATGCCGACCAGGATGGCTATGCCCAGAGCGCCCAGGCCAAGACGCTGCCAGGGCCTGGCCGAAAGGCCTGCCGCCAGGCGGAACGGGTTCATTGGGGAGCGTCCTTGGGGATATTGAACCTTTTCCGGACCCGGAGGATGGTGGCGACTACAGCCATGAAACGCCTTGGGAGATAGACACGGGGGGCAAGCCCCAAGTCTACTGGAGTCCAGCAATAAAGGGGTGGACTTCCCTGGGGGTGGTCGCTGCCCTCGGGTAGACTTCCCTCAGGAGATACCATGTATCGGATCGATCGATGCCCTTGTTGCCGCGAGCGCCTTGATGAGTCCTGTCCAGCGCTGCTGGCTCCATTCCTCGCCGAAAGGGTCCTCGGCGGATCGGCGTCGGCTTGTTCTCTGATGACCTGTCCCACCTGCGGCTTGCGGTGCTTCGATGGACGGTTCGACGAGATGGAGATGGGGCGTCTCTACCAGGGGTACCGGGAAGAAGACTACTACCGGGTCCGGCACCGGTGGGAACCCTGGTACACCTCCAAAGTGAATGCTGCGCTCAGCCAGGATCCGGCTGAAATGGCGGCCCGGAAAACCAATGTCTTCCGGCTGATTTCGAGAACCCTCGAGGGAGCCTCCCCTGGCAGGATCCTAGACTTTGGTGGGGACCAAGGCCAGTTCATTCCGGATGAGTGGGAAGCTGAGCGGTTCGTCTTCGAAATATCCGGGAGGGCGCCCCTGCCTGGGATCCAGTCCATAGAGAAACGCTCTGATCTGGAAGGGGCCTGCTTCGATCTGGTGATGCTATGCCACGTGTTGGAGCACCTTTCTGATCCGGCAGCTCAAATGGGCATCCTCCACAGCCTCATCGGTCCTTCCGGTGTTCTCTATGTGGAGGTTCCCCTGGAGCGCCCCAATCTCCATTGGGCTGGCTCCTGGCCATGGACCCGGCCGGGGCTGCATTGGCTGGCTCGGCATCCATGGTTGCTCCGGTTGGTGGATTTGTACAGCACGGTATTCCGAATCAGGAGGGGTACCATACCGCTTGGGGGATTCCTCAAGGCCAGCGAACACATCAATTTCTTCACGGTCCGCAGCCTGGATGCGCTGATGCGCCGAATGGGATTCCAGGTACTAGCTTGCGAGGAACTGGCGTTCCAAGGCGCTTATTGCGAGGCCAAAGTGCTGGGGTGCGTGGCCCGGAGATCCAGCCCCAGTCCCCAGCTCGGGTTCATGCCTGGAGTTCACGAAGCTTGTCCAGGACCGCCTCGACATGGCCTTTGACGCTGACCTTGGCCCAGACGTGCCGGATCACCCCCTTGGGATCGATCAGGAAGGTGGAGCGGATGATCCCCTCCACCTCTTTTCCATACATGATCTTCTTCCCGAACGCCCCCAGGGGGGTGAGCAGGGTCTTGTCCGGATCGGACAGCAGGGGGAAGGGAAGCTCCTGCTTGGCCTTGAACTTCTGATGGGAGGCCACGGAGTCCTTGGAGATGCCATAGACCTGGGCGCCGGCGGCCTGGACCCGGGCCCAGTTGTCCCGGAAGTCGCAGGCCTCGGTGGTGCAGCCCGGGGTGGCGTCCTTGGGGTAGGCGTAGATGACCGTCCAATTGCCGGACAGGGTCTGGGGGGTCACGGTGCCGCCCTGGTCGTCGCTCAGGGAGAAGGGGGGGATGGGTTGGCCGATCAGACTCATGGCGCCTCCAGTCATGGGCCAAGCCTATCACCGGAGCCATCAAGGTAGACTAACCTGCAGAGACCTTTGGAGGATCCGTGGAATCGACCCTGGCCCAGCGCGCCCCCTGGTGGTGGAAATTGGTGGCGCCGCACCGGCGGATCCTGGTCATGGGCTTGGCGGCGACTGTCCTGTGCAGTCTGGCCGCGGCCTGGGTGCCGTACTGGTCGGGCCGGGCCGTGCATGCCCTGGAACTCCGCCAGTGGCCGTTGAGCCGGCACTTCCTGCTCTGGATGCTGGGGTTCACCGTGGCGGCCGGGGTGGGGCGCTACCTGATGCGGAACACCCTCATCGGCCTGAGCCGGGCGGTGGAGAAGCAGCAGCGGGAGGAGATCTATGACTTCCTCCTGACCATGCCCTACGCCTTCTACGAAAAGAACCTCATCGGCGATCTCATGAGCCGCATCGGCGACGACGTGAACACCGTGCGCATGGCCACTGGTCCGGGCCTCATGAGCCTGCTGCAGACGGTCACCCTGCTGCCCATGACCCTGATCCTGATGCTGCACGCCAGCCCGCGCCTGACCGTGGCGGTGTTGATGCCGTTCTCACTCCTGGCCGTCAGCTACTACTTCATCGGCCGGGTGAGCCACCGCCTGCAGCAGCGGATCCAGGTGGTGACCTCCAAGCTAAACACGTTCAGCCATGAGACCATTTCCGGAGAGAGGGTGGTGCAGGCCTTCGGGCTGGAGGAACTCCGGGTCGGGGCGTTCGGGGAGTTGAGCCGGGAACAGGCCCGGATGAACATCCAGCAGACCATCCTATTCGGGATGTACCTGCCCCTGTCTGCCTTCACCGCCGGGCTGGCGGCCCTGGCCCTGGTCGCCTACGGCGGCGGGCTGGTGCTGAAGGGAGGGCTGACCCTGGGCGATCTCACCGCCTTCACCGGCTACCTGGCGGCCCTGGCCTGGCCCATGATGTCGCTGGGCTGGTCGGCCAACCTGTTCCAGCGGGGCAAGGCGGGCCAGGAACGCATCGACTTCATCCTGGCTTCGGCCCAGGCCCCCTTGCCGCCCCTGGAGCCCGCGGCGCTGCCCACCGGTGGCGCGGCGCTGGCCGGCAAGGGCATGGTGCACCGGTTCGATTCGGGACGGGGCCTGGGGCCCCTGGACCTGGAACTCCTGCCCGGAGCGCGACTGGCGGTGGTGGGCGGGATCGGCTCCGGCAAGACCGTCCTGCTGCAGGTGCTGGCCGGTCTGCGGGAACTCCAGGAGGGGGTGCTGACCCTGGATTCGGCCCCGCTGGACCAGGCCAGCCTGAGGGCCCACTGGGCCGGCATCGGCTGGGTGCCCCAGGAGGCCTTCCTGTTCTCCCTGACCCTGCGGGAGAACCTGGCCATGGGCCGGCCCGGGGCTACCGAGGAGGACCTATGGGAAGTGGCCCGGGTGGTCTGTCTGGATGACCTCATCCACCGGCTGCCCATGGGGCTGGATACGGTGGTCGGCGAGCGCGGGGTGGTCCTCTCCGGGGGCGAGCGCCAGCGCACCGCCCTGGCGAGGGCGCTGCTGCGCAAGCCCAGATTGATGCTCATGGACGATGCCCTGTCCGCAGTGGATTCGGAGACCGAGTCCCGGATCCTGGAGAACCTGAGGACCTTCCTGAACGGAGTGACCCTGGTGCTGGCCACCCACCGGGTGTTCGTGGCCGAACTCTGCGACCGGGTCCTGGTGCTGGAGGATGGCCGGGCCATGGAATACGGCACGCCCCAGGAACTGGCGGCCATGCCCGGGCACTACGCTCGGATCCGGCAACTGCAGAGCCTGGAACGGGAGATCCTGGGCAGCGTCAACCCCTGACGGTCCCCACCGTCAGGGGCTCGATCTCAGGTCGGCTTCCTCTCGGAAAACCGCGAGAATGGTCACGGCCCTTTCCTCGTGGAGGTACAGGATGCGCAGCGGGTTTACCAGCACTTCCCTGAACGGTTCACCGGCTTCCTTGGATACCGGCCCAAGATCCGGGAATGCCCTCAATTGTTCCGTCTTCCTGAAGACCTTGGCATAAAATCGCTGGGTTGCGCCGGGGTTGTCCACGGCGATGAATTCAAGCAGATCCTCCAAGTCGAGGAAAGCCCGGTCGGCCCATTGGACCTTCACCGGGCAAACTTGGCCAGGCGAACCTTGGCGTCTTCCTGGGAGATCACCCGCCCAGCCCTGAGATCCGATACGCCCTTCGCCACCAGATCAAGAATCTGGAGACGACGCTGGAGGCTGTTCCAGGTGTCCACGCCGACCATGACCGCAGCTTCCCGGCCGTGGTCCGTGACCATCACGGCGCCATGGGTCTTCTTGAGACTCGCGATGACCTCGGTGGCACGGCGCTTGACCTCAGTGACCGGAACCAATCTCATCATCGAATCCTCCTGGTGATACAGAGTGATCCTTTGGTGCTACTTCCACAAGAAAAGTCTTTTACCACAAAGCATTTCTTTGGCATCGAGGACCTTCCTTCTGAGGAATGCCATGGCCGGCAGTGAACCGGTGCTGGCGGGATAACCGCGTCCTCCCCCGGATGCCGCCTGCCCAGGGGGGAGCCCCGTGGGCAGGTGCGATTGGTACTTGACATAATGATTTGTTAATATATAAACTATTGCTTCAACGGTTTTATCCCGGAGACACCATGTTGAATCAACGCATTGCCACCGCCATCAACCAGCAGATCATCGGCGAGTTCTCCTCCGCCTACCTCTACATGGCCATGGCCGCCCATTTCGAGAACGCCGATCTGCTGGGCTTCGCCAAGTGGATGCGGATCCAGGCCCAGGAGGAAGCTTCCCACGCGCTCATCTTCTTCAATTTCCTCACCGACCGTGAGGGCACGCCCCTGCTCACCCAGCTGGAGGTGCCCCCGTCGGAGTTCGGAACCCCCCAGGAGGTGTTCAAGAAGGTCAAGGAGCACGAGCGCAAGGTTTCTGAATCCATCAACAGCCTGGCGGACCTGGCCTTGGCGGAGAAGGACCATGCGACCCGGGCCCTGCTGGACTGGTTCGTCACTGAGCAGGTGGAGGAACAGTCGGTCTCATCCACTATCCACGCCCGGCTCAAGATGATCGCCGGGGATCCCTCCGGGCTGCTGATCCTGGACCAGGAACTGGGGGCCCGCACCTACGTGCTGCCACCGCCCCTGGCGGGCAGGTTATAATGTAATAATCAAAGTGGATCCTCGGGCCAGAGCTGCTTGGGGTAGCGCCGGGACAGTCCCGGCCGCAGATCCCGGTAGGTCCTTAGCCAGAACCCTTTCAGGTCGGTGGTCACCTGCAGGGCCCGCTGGTTGGGGGCCAGCAGGTGGAGCACCAGGGGCACGGCGCCGCCGCCGATGCTGGGACCCTCCTTGAGCTTGAAGAAGTCCTGGAGCCGGGAGGCGATCCAGGGGGCCTCGCCGTCGTAGTTCACCCGGATCTTCTTCTTGCGCAGCAGCACCCAATCCGGGGCCCAGGACTCCAGGAGGCCCGCGGCCGAGGGGCCCAGGGCCCGGCGCAGGGCGGCGGGCCAATCGGTGTCCTCCAGTTCCCGGAGGCTGGTGCGGCCTTCGCAAGCTGCGGTCACCAGGGCGTCGGTGAGGCCGGGGCGGTCGGGAATGGCCAGGTCCGAACTCAGCCCCGCCAGGAAGGCGGCACGGGCCAGGAGCCGGTCGACCGCCTCCTGGGCCTTGCCCAAGCCCCGGGCCAGGGCGGCCTGGGCCAGGCAGGCCGAGGCTCCCGGGTGGCCTGGGGGTGCGGGCCGCCGGCTTTCGTCCAGACAGAGGTCCTCGAACCAGATGTAAGAACGCAGGTCCACCCGGCCCGATCCGGGGTTGTAGACCAGTTCCTCGGTGTCCCTCAGCCGTTCCGGAAACGCGTCCAGCAGCCAGTCCGGCTCAAGCCGGGAGGCGGTGCGCACCAGCACCTGGTTGCCGGTGCCCTGGCTCTGCACTTCGGCTTCCAGGGCCAGGATCCACTCCGCCCTGCGCACCCGGCAGGCC
>Ga0302319_10011106_pt1 | contig 17122 bp, 17 predicted proteins | sample Bog_T0_2_FD_203319 | JGI IMG/M metagenome (GOLD analysis project Ga0302319, IMG submission 203319) | Peat permafrost microbial communities from Stordalen Mire near Abisko, Sweden - Bog_T0_2 | ecosystem: Environmental > Terrestrial > Soil > Wetlands > Peat | place: Sweden: Abisko, Stordalen Mire...
ATCCGCTTTTGGCGGCATAATCGCGGGTCCCTAAAACCAGGGCCTTATAGATCTCCTCGCTGCTTTCTAGGATCGGGGCCATAGGATTGTTTTTTCGCGACAAGTCCACATTCAAAAGTGTTTCCTCGAACTGCACCCCTCGCGCCAAAAGGATCCCTTCGGGAGAAATGACCATGCTTCCCCCGTCGAAAACAAGCTCGTCCTGGCCTCCGACAGTATTGACATACACCAGATGTGTCCTGGTTTCCCTGGCGCGACGCACCAGAAGTTCCTGACGTTCCTTGATCTTGGCGGTCTGATAGGGGGATGAAGAAATGTTGATCAATACCTTGGCCCCTGCCTTGGCTTGCGCCTGGTATCCTGCTCCATCGATCCAGATATCTTCACAAATAGTGACCCCGATCTTGACATTCTTGATGGTAAAGACCCCTGAATTCTTTCCTAAAGAAAAATACCTCTTCTCATCAAAAACGCCATAATTGGGAAGTTCCTGTTTGTGATAAACCCCTTGCAATTTACCGTCGCTGATAACGGCTGCGGCATTATAGATCTTGCCCGTTGAATCACTGTCCACAAAGCCCAGGATAACATCTATCCCCCGGATCTTCTTGACCAGGGCATCCAACGCCTTGATATTATCGGCCACAAAATGTTTTTTTAAAAGAAGATCTTCCGGCGGATAACCGCAGAGCGCAAGTTCCGGGAACACCACGAGCTCAGCCCCTGCGTGTTGAGCTTGCTGGGTATACTCCAGGATCTTACGCGTATTACCCGCCAGATCCCCGACGGTAGGATTTATTTGAGCTAAAGATATACTTAACATTTTATTCCTATCATTGGCGCTGACGGCTAAATTTATTGGTTCGCAGCGACTTGTCATTTTTAGTCAAAAGTTTCTTGTTGTTTTGGGCATCCCGAGGCTTTTTAGCCGAGGGATGGCTGAACTTGTTTGAGCCTTAAAGTTCTATGGAACTTTAAGGCGAGTTGTTCAGACACCGGAACAACAGAAAAAATTTTGACGTTAAAAAAATGACCCAGGAGCAAGAAGCAATAAATTTAGCCGTTAGCGCCCCTATTCGTGTGCAACATTTAAAGGTCCATTAACTATTCTCAAAAAATTTTGATATAGCCTTTGCGCTTGAGCATCAAAGGTCTGTTTGTATTTCCAATAATCATCCTTCATGGCTTTGGCATGCTCCGGGCGTCCCGGCAGATCATTGGCACAATATTCATCACACCATTCCTTGATGCTTTTATCCGTAACCTCGACGTGAAATTGTAATCCATAGGCATTCTTCCCCACCTTTAAGGCCTGATGAGGGCATCCTGGTGCCTGAGCTAATAACTTGCCGTTGGTTGGGATCTGGAACATATCCCCATGCCAGTGATAGATAGGGTCTTCTTGGCGGAACCCTGAAAAAAGCGGATCTTTTTTCCCCTCATCCGTCAGCTCTATCTGATACCAACCGATCTCTTTAACAGGCGATTTGACAACCTTGGCCCCGGCGGCCTTGGCCAAAAGTTGTGAGCCTAAACAAATTCCCAGAAACGGGATCTCTGCTTTTAAAATCTTCTGGATAAATTCATTTTCCGGCTTGAGAAAAGGATACAGCTCTTCTTCATTAAAAATACTCAAGTTCTCAGGTATTGGCTCGCCAGCCCCCAGCTCTATAATTTTAAAAGGTTCTCCTTGGGACCTTAAAAAATCCCCTAAGGTCCCTGGTCCCTCAATGTCGATGTGTTTAACAATTAAAATCATAGAGATCCCTACGGCGCGCCGAGCAAGTAATAGGGGGTCTTATGTTTAATAATCAAAATCATACTCCAACTCCCCTCGGTCGTAAAAGGAATTATACTATAAAACAAAAGGGACGGATAAAATATCCGTCCCTTTTGCATTAAAAATAGCTGAAGTGATTACGTATTCATCAACAGCATTTCCGCGTAGCTTGGCAAAGGCCATAGATTGGCTGGGACTAACCCTTCCAGCTCATCAATGGACACACGCAACTTCGCCATGCCGCTAACGATCTTAGCTGCATCATGCTTGGCTAAAGCTGCTTCCAAGGCATCAACATTGCTCAGGGACAGCTCGATCAAAGCAGAGACTTCCTTGAGCAATTTTTTCTGCCCAGTGGTTTTACCAACGCTGCCGACGGATTTGATAGTGTCGGCCAATTGCTTTTGATATTCAATGCTTGCTGGGATCAACATTGTGCGGGCAATAGTGGCCGCGCAATCGCCTTCCAATACCTGAACGGTGGTATAGGCGTGTGCGTTGATCTCAAAACGGGAAGCTATTTCGACTTCACTCAAAACTCCATGCTTAACCAAGACCTGGATATTTTTCTTGGCCTTAATGGCTTCCAGAGCTTCCGGGGTCGTTTTCAGATTAGGCAACCCCCGCTTTTTGGCTTCTATCTGCCATTGAGGAACATAATTATCCCCATTGTATATTACTCTTTTATGTTTCTTGATGATCTCCTGAAGGATTTTCTGCAAGCTGGCATTGAAATCCTTGCCTGCTTTTTTATCAGCTTCCAGTTGATCACAGATATCAGAAACAGCCTCAGCCACGATAGTGTTGAGGATCATGTTAGCGGCTGAAGGATTCTGACCGGAACCAACGGCGCGGAATTCAAACTTGGCACCCGTGAAGGCAAAGGGCGATGTCCTGTTACGGTCAGTCGTATCCTTAGCCAAGGTCGGTAAAGAATCAACGCCCACATGAATGGTGCCGCCTTCTTTGGAAGACTTGGGCCCCCCACCCTTTTCGATCTGCTCAATGATATCGGTCAGCTGGTCCCCTAAGAAAATGGACACGATCGCCGGAGGAGCTTCGTTAGCACCCAGGCGATGATCGTTACCGGCAGAGGCAACGCCCACACGTAAAAGATCAGCATAAGAATCAACCGCCTTGATGATCGCGCAAAGCAAGGTCAAGAATTTGGCATTCTCATGCGGGGTCTTTCCCGGATAAAGCCAATTTTTTCCGTCGGGACCGACCACGGACCAGTTATTATGTTTACCCGAACCATTGATGCCGGCAAAAGGTTTCTCGTGCAAAAGGCAGGCGAGCCCACGTTTGTCAGCGATCTGGCGCATGACTTCCATGACGATCATGTTATGATCAACACCCATATTGAGCTCTTCATAGATCGGAGCCATTTCATACTGGGCAGGAGCCACTTCATTATGACGGGTCTTGGAAGGAATGCCTAACCCCCATAAGGTGCGATCCAGATCTTCCATAAAGCCCATGATACGCGGCTTGATGGCACCAAAATAATGATCTTCCTGCTGTTGATGCTTGGCTGGCTTACTGCCAAACAAAGTGCGACCGGTTTCCACTAAATCCAAACGTGCTTGAAAATGGGCCTTGTCGATAAGAAAATATTCCTGCTCAGGGCCTAAAGTGCAATAAGCGCGTTTGCCCTTGGTATCAATACCAAAAAAATTGGCCAAACGGCAGATTTGCTTGCTTAAAGCAGACATAGAACGCAAAAGCGGCGTCTTTTTATCGAGAGCCTCGCCATGATAGCCGATATAGAATGTCGGGATGCATAAGGTGGTCGCTTCCGGACCTTCTTTAATAAAGGCCGGAGAGGACGGGTCCCAACCGGTATAACCGCGAGCTTCGAAGGTTGAACGCAAGCCGCCGGAAGGAAAAGATGATGCATCCGGCTCGCCTTGAATTAAATTCTTACCAGTGAAGTTTAAAACGATCCCACCCTTGTTGTCCCAATCGATAAAAGAATCATGTTTTTCTGCGGTAACGCCGGTTAATGGTTGGAACCAATGCGTATAATGGGTGGCTCCTTTGGAAAGGGCCCACTTTTTCATGGCCTCGGCCACTTCATCAGCAATAGAAGCGTCTAATTTACCGCCTTCTATGATCGTTTTTTCGATGGAAACATACGCTTTAGGAGAAAGGACTTCCTTCATTACCTTGAGACTAAATACATTTTCGCCAAAATGATCTGGCAAATGTTCGGTAAAAGAACCATTACAGCAGCTCTCTTCAGAACAAGCCTGAAGGACTTCTTCGCGAGCTTGACTCATACAACCCCCCCTTGCCCCGTTTTTGCGGCGGCTTGTTAATACGGTTAAACTTATTTCCTATACCCCAAAATACAAAATCCCCCCTGAAATAAACCTGACCCTGGTTTTCAAGGAGGACATCAATGCCCTCTTTAAATGTAGCAAAATATTACCTTCTAACTTCAACATTGTCAATATTTTTTGTGCGAGCTATAGATCTAAATTGATACATTTAAATAGACCCGGCCTTTCTACGGGGTATCCCCCCTACGGCAGAAAGGCCGGGTTATTTATTACCTCTATACTACTGGCTACCCAATAGCCTTGGAGCCCTCTTCACCCGTGCGGATGCGGATACATCTGGGAAGATCTACAACGAAGATCTTACCGTCTCCGATCTTGCCGGTACGGGCGCCTTTAATGACGGCCTTGATGGTCGGTTCAACGAAATCCTCGTTGACCGCGATCTCCAAGCGCACCTTGCGCAACAAATTACCTGTTTCCTTGACACCACGGTAATACTCGTCAACACCGATCTGACGACCGTGGCCTAAAACTTCGGATACTGTGATCAAATTCACATTCACAGCATAGAGCTCTTGCTTAATATCATCGAGCTTGTATGGCTGAACTATTGCAATGACTAATTTCATGTAAGAAACCTCCTTTGTCGGCTACTATTTTAGTCTAAGATTGTATAAGCACGCTCATGATGCTGGCTCAGATCAATACCAATGATCTCATCTTCTGCGCTTGCACGCATACCGATGGTCTTATCTATGACAAGGCAAATGATCCATGTCATGACAAACGAGAACACCGTGGTCAATACGCAGGCCTTGACCTGTATCATAAACTGACCAGGATTTCCGTCAAAAACACCGGATCCGTTGGGGTTGATCGCCTTGACAGCGAATAATCCTGTGGCTAAAGCGCCCCAAAGACCGCCTGTATAATGCACCCCAAAAACATCCAGCGTATCATCATAGCCCAATTTTGGCTTAACAAAGGCTATCATGCTAAAGCAGAACACGCTGACTAATAAACCGATCCATAATGAACCTCCGACATCGACGAAACCAGAAGCCGGTGTGATGGCGACTAACCCTGCCACAGCACCTGAGCTAGCACCAACTAAGGTCGGTTTGCCGGCAAAGATCCATTCCATAGCAGCCCAGCTCATCGCCGCGGCAGCAGTTGCGGTATTGGTCACAACGAAGGCACTGGTTGCTAACGCACCAGCAGTAACCGCTGAACCGGCGTTAAAACCAAACCATCCGAACCACAGTAAGGAAGCACCGATCATAACAAAGGGCACGTTATGCATGCCTTGTTTGTCTGTGCCAATGCGTTTCCCTAAATAAAGAGCTGTTGCAAGACCAGCGATACCGGCATTCATATGCACGACTGTACCACCGGCGAAGTCCAAAGCTCCCCAAGTATGGCCAGCTAACCCATCAGAGGCCCAAACCATGTGAGCAATGGGGCAATAGACAAAGGTTAACCAAAGAACAGTAAAGGCAACCCAAGCGGAGAATTTAACACGTTCGGCAAAAGAACCGATGATTAACGCGGGGGTAATGACCGCAAACATACATTGGAAGATCATGTATGCTTGATGCGGAATAGTTCCGGCATAATCCGCGTTCGCAGGACCATTAGGATTCATCCCCTTCATCATGGCCCAATCCAACCCACCGATATACGGTGCTAGAAAACCCTTGCTGTGCCCAAAAGACAAGCTATACGCATAAACTACCCATAATACGCTGACAATGGCCAAGCACATAAAACATTGCATCAACATACTGATGACGTTTTTTCTCCTGACCATACCCCCGTAGAATAAGGCCAAACCGGGTGCCGTCATCGCCAAAACTAAGGCTGATGAGGTCAAAACCCAGGCCGTATCCCCTGAATTAAATGTTGGTACTGGTGGCGTTGTTCCCATTACGCATTCCCTCCTGTTTTATTACTGGTTAGACAATATGTTCTCTTAAAGCCCAAAACAAACCCACGGCTAAAGCCAATTGGGCGCATGCACAAAGTAAGGCCATCACTCCTGCATTCTTCATTATTGGTGAAGTTTGGGTAATTCTCATTTGAATACCCTCCTTTTTTAGATCTTTTGAGCAATAAAAAATCCGGTTCTCTATGCTTCTTAGCATATAAAACCGGACCTCAGTGCCCATAAAATAAAAAATCCCCTTAAGATCGTACTACCCCAAGAGGACTATCATTGCCCGCGTATCTATCCGAAACTTCACCGCTTCGGATCTATTGATTTCTAAACTACAATGCAAATATAGCTGCTAAAAAAACATTTGTCAAGAAAAATTTATTTGCCCTTGACAATTTTCTCTGCCTGGATCCAATCCTCCTCGGCACTGCCAGGCGCGCCGTTACGTTTCAGGAAAAGTTCGTAAGCTTTTTCCGCTATCTTTTGAGAAAGGTCCCCATTTGACTTAACTGGTCGCTCCAAAGGAGTTTCAACCCTGCTTTTAGGAGCTTTGGATGTGACTGTTGTTCTTTTAGTGGTATTTGCGTGGATCATAGGAACCTCCGTAATGACTGATAAAAAATCCTCTTTTAAAACAACACTGTCTTAAAAGAGGACATCAATGCCCTGCTAAACTACAAAAAAATTATAACCCCATAAAAAAACTTTGTCAATAAAAAATTTTCCTTATTTTTGGTTCTCATGTCGAGTGTTTACAGTGGTTTGCAGTTCTGCCATTAAAACGACCGACTCGGCGATGTCCTTCATGGACCGGCAGGTATCCATGCTCTTTTTGTGGATCAAACGGAAGGCCGCATCTTCGGAAAGATTGTTCATCTTCATCAAAATGCCTTTGGCCCGTTCAACGAGTTTACGGGTTTCCAGGGCTTCCCGGGCTTTTAGGGCCTCCTGCATCAATTTGGTATTCTCCACTGCTACGGCAGCCTGATTGGCCACTATCTGCAGCACGCTGACCTCTTCTTCGTCAAAATGATGCGGCTGTTTGGTATACACATTAATGACTCCAATAGCCTTGTCCTTGACAACCATCGGTACCACCAACATGGAGGTCAGGCCTTCTTTGATGGCCAGATCACGATAAACATATTTTTCATCCTTACTAACGTCATAGACCATCTCAGGCTTTTTGGATTTAATAACTAAACCTGATAAACTGTTTTCTACCTTAATGTTAGGTTTCAGTTTATACTCCGAACTCAGGGATTGAGTAGCCTTGATGGAAAGCTCGACCCCTTTTTCATCCAAAAGCATGATGGAACATATCTTGGAGTTCAGCATTTCGGCCGTGACCACGACGATCAGGTCAAGGATCTCCTCTAAATAATCAACGCTTGTGATCGAACGGCTGACCTTGATCAGGGAGTCAAATTGCAGGGCTTTCTTTTTTGTCTCTTCAAAAAGCCTGGCATGCTCAATGATGCCGCCGACTTGTTTGGCGATCATATCGATCAAATTGACCGTCTCGGCCGAATAATCCTGCTGACTTTTATGCTGGACATTGACAACTCCGATGGCTTTTCCCTTATATATGATCGGAACGGATAAAAAAGCCTCGTAACGGTCTTCCGGAAGCACATCAAAACTTTTAAAGCGCGGATCGCGATAGGCTTTTGATTTAATGGCCACGGTCTTGTTTTCTCGGGCCACCCAACCGGTAATGCCTTCACCGGTCTTCAAAACCACATTGCCCAGTTCTTTTTTATGCGCGGTCTTGGAAGCCATCAGCACCAGGTTCTGCTTACTTTCATCAAAAAGATAGATAAAAACAGAGTCCGCGTCCGTCATTTCGGTCACGATCTTGACAAATAACTGCAGGGTCAGGGTAAAATCCAGCTCAGAAGAGGCAATATCCACTACGTTACGTAATATCTGCAGCTCTTGATCACCCGTAATGCTCAACTTCTTATTTCTTATTCTTTGTGCCATAAATCAACCCCTACCGCATAACCAAGTAACAGGGCCTTTCTTTTTATTTTTTGTTTTTACTGCCATACGTCTACTTTCTCAAATCAAAAACCTGCTTTTTTTTAAAAATTATATTTGAATACAATACCATAACCGCCCAGCACCCACAAGAACTTTGATGCCGGGTTTTTATAGTATCCTCTTGACAATATTATGTTTATTCCTATGATTAGAGCATCGCTATGTCTCCCTTTTTTTTCTATTCTTTTGCAACTATCCTTATCCTGGCCAGCCTTGCCGTTGTGCTGGCGCGCAATCCCCTGTATAATGTCCTGGCTTTAGTCGTCGCTATTTTTTCATTATCCTGCCTCTTTGTCCTGCTTGAAGCATTTTTTGTCGGCATGATCCTTCTGTTGGTTTATGCGGGCGCTGTGCTGGTTTTCTTCCTTTTTGTGGTCATGTGCCTGAACCTTAACACCGTCTCACTTGCCTCTGACGCTCAACGCCGCTTTCGTTGGCTGGGAACGGTGGTTGGATTGATGTTCGCCTCTTCATTTTGTTTAGCCTTTAAAAGTTTCATCAAAGCCCAGACCATGGAAGCGTCAACGATCCGCGGGACCATCGAGACCATTGGCAAGATCCTTTTTACGGACTATTTACTACCATTCGAATTAACATCGCTTCTACTATTGATCGCGATCTTCGGGATCGTTTCCCTGGCTCAAGGAGCGTTAAGTACCGGCAAAAACGTGGAAAACTCATGATCACGCTTGGATCTTATTTAACATTAAGCGGCATTATCTTCTCCATTGGACTGGTAGGCGTCATGACCAGCCGCAATGTGCTGAAGGTCCTTTTGTCTTTAGAGCTTCTGTTGGCCGCTTCCAACGTATCCTTTGTGGCATTTTCAAAATTTAATGGTGATTACGCGGGGCAATTGATCGTATTTTTTGTCATTCTCGTTGCCGCGGCAGAAGTCGCCATAGGGCTTGCCATCATTGTTTTAATGTACCGCCGTCTTTCCACGATCCAGGCCGATGAATTAAGGACAATGAAATGGTAAGCCCTCAATTAGTTTGGGTAGCTTTTTTTGCGCCGCTCGTTGCCTGCGTTCTGATTACACTTTTTTTCTTAAAGTGTAAAACATCCAGTTCTCTCATTGCCATCGCCGGTATCCTGACTTCTTTTATTTGTAGTTGCCTGGTCTTTACCCAAATATTCCAAAGCAATCCACCGGCCCAGTTGCAGCAGTCCTTACCCTGGATACATCTTGATACCCTGACCATTAATTTTGGTTTTCTCATGAATCCTCTGGCGATCATGATGCTCTTGATCGTCACCGGTGTCGGCTCGGCTATCTTCATCTACTCTCGGGGATACATGGATGAAGATCCCAGTTCTCCAAGGTTCTTTGCCTTTTTAAGCCTCTTTGCCTTCTCGATGATAGGCATTGTGCTATCCAATAATTTTATTCAACTGTTCATCTTCTGGGAATTGGTGGGTTTAAGCTCTTATCTGCTCATCGGCTTCTGGTATGCCAAGCCTTCAGCTGCGGATGCAGGGGTCAAGGCCTTCATGGTCAATCGTTTGTCTGATTTTGGCTTTCTTTGCGGTATCATTTTATTGTGGAGCCTCTCAGACATCGGGGCTGGTCGCAGTTTCCAGTTCACTGATTTGATGAATGTCGTTCCTCATTTAGCTCCTCATATGCTGACCATCGTGGCCCTCTTACTTTTCTGCGGAGTTATCGGTAAATCCGCCCAGGTCCCTTTACACGTTTGGCTCATCGACGCCATGGAAGGCCCGACACCTGTCAGCGCCTTGATCCATGCCGCAACCATGGTGGCCGCTGGTATCTATCTTTTGGCCCGCACCTTTTTTATTTTTGCCCCGTCAACAACAGCCCTTACCTTTATCGCCTACACCGGCGCCATCACCTCTCTGATGGCCGCCATCCTGGCTGTTGCCGAAAATGATATCAAAAGGATCCTGGCCTATTCAACGCTCAGCCAATTAGGGTTAATGGTCATGGCCTTAGGTTTAGGCGGGCCCATGCAAGGAATGTATCACCTGACAACGCATGCCTTTTTTAAAGCTCTTTTATTCTTGGGCGCGGGCAGTGTGATCTATGCTCTTCATCATGAACAAAATATCTGGAATATGCATGGCCTTTTAAAGAAAATGCCTATCACCGGCATCACCTTTCTGGTCGGGACCTTGGCCCTCAGCGGCATTTTTCCTTTGAGCGGTTTTTGGAGCAAGGATGCGATCCTGGGACTGGCCTTTGCAAATAACAGCACGCTTTATTTGATCGCCGCGTTAGCCAGCGGATTAACAGCCTTTTATATGGGACGTCTATTTTGGGTAGTTTTCTGGGGCGATTCGCCTGTTCATCGCCGCAGGGCCAATGAGCACGAAGTTCAAGAATCTCCGGCGGTGATGACCATTCCTCTGATCTTCTTAGCCATTCTCTCCGCCATCGGAGGATTTATCGGCATTCCTCATTTCCTTTTCCCCCAGCAAGCCCCTGAAGAACTTAATCTGAAGGTTGCCCTCATTTCTTCCGTGATCGCCCTTTTAGGACTGGGCTTCTCTTATCTGATCTATGGCAAACGCACAGAAGCCGACCCCCTGGTCACAAAGCTCGGCGGCTTCTATACTGTTTTACAAAACAAATTTTACTTCGATATTGTCTATGGATGGTATGTCAATACTATCCAGCAAACCCTGGCCATCTGTTTGGCGCGATTTGAAAAAGAATTCATTGTCCGTTTCTGTGTCGGCGGGGTTACCAATCTGGCAAGGTCCGGCGGAAAAACTTTTCGTTATTTACAAAATGGGCTGGTACAGTTCTATGCCTTGATCTTTATTCTGGGAGCTATATTATTGTTTCTATTTTTAATGCTGATTAAATAATCATGATAACACCCAATCTTACTTGGATCCTTTTATTACCTTTATTTGGTTTAGGCTTTGTTTGCCTATTGCCGGCGGATAAGACCTCCTTGATCCGGCGGATCTCCGGCGTTGCCGTGCTTTTGCCCTTTGCCCTTTCTGTCTGGGTTTATGTCGCTTACGATCATGTTGCCGGTGGTTTTCAATTTGTCCAAAATATTCCCTGGGTCGTGCCCTTTGGGATATCCTATCATTTAGGTGTCGACGGGATCAACTCTTTGATGTTGCTGCTTTTGGGGGCGGCTTCTCTGGCCGCGGTTTTGATATCCGGATCCATCAAGGAACGTGTTAAAGAATATTATGTGCTTTTGTTGATCACGATCATCGGGACCTACGGCGCTTTTCTTTCGTTGGATATTTTCTTTTTCTATTTCTTCCATGAAGTGGCTGCTGTCCCGGTCTTTTTGATGATCGCCATCTGGGGCTCTGAGCGCCGGGAATTCGCAGCCATGAAGCTGACCTTATACTTAGTGGCAGGTGCCGCCATTGCCCTGATCGGATTATTGGCCCTTTATCTGGCTACCGGTCTTCAGACCTTTGATCTGGTGGCGATCCAGCAACAATTAGCAAGCCATCCCATCCCGATGGCCACACAAAATTGGATCTTCCCGCTGATCGTCGTCGGATTTGGTATCACGCTCACCCTCTGGCCTTTTTATACCTGGGCACCGGTGGGTTATGCAGAAGCTCCCACGGCTATCAGCATGCTGCATGCCGGCGTGCTCAAAAAAATGGGCGCTTATGCCATCATTCGTTTTGCGATCCAGTTGATGCCGCAAGCCGCGCATGCCTGGATGCCCATTATTGCGGCCTTAGCCATTGTGAATATCGTTTACTGCGGCCTGGTGGCCCTGACCCAGCGTGATCTGAAATATATTTTAGGGTATTCCAGCTGCAGCCACATGGGATACATCTTACTTGGCCTGGCTTGTTTTAATACGATCGGTCTTAATGGCGTGGTGTACCTGATGTTCGCCCATGGGATCATGGCGGCCCTGGCCTTTGCCCTGGTAGGATTTGTTTCAGAACAGACCAGGACCCGCAATTTGGATGAATTAGGAGGCCTTCTTAAATGCATGCCCTTTATCGGCACCTGCTTTATGATGGCGGCCTTTGCCTCTGCCGGTGTCCCTGGATTTGCCAATTTTGTCGCCGAGATCCTGGTCCTTTTAGGGGCCTGGGACCAATACCGCTGGCTTACCGTATTTGCCGTCTTGGGGCTGGTGATCACCGCTATTTATTTACTTAAAGCGATCCGACTTGGGTTTCAAGGTCCGCTGGATCCTAAATTCTCCAAGCTTGTTGATGCTCAAACGCTTTCAGCAAAGTTTCCTTATGTCATGTTATTGGCATTATTAATACTCGTCGGCTGCTTGCCATCCGTCATATTGACACACATCGGATCAAGCACCAAGACGATCGTAGAAAGTATGCGCTAAATGATAATTCCCGTGATCAATTGGAGTTTGATCTCTTTAGAAGTGCTTATTTCCATCATCCTGGTCTTCCTGGTGGTGATGGATATCGCGCTGCCCAAGAATACCAAAAAAGACTGGATCGGCATCTCCAGCTTTATCGCCCTCTTGGGACTGATCATTTTTTGGTCTACCCAGAAAGATCTTACCGGCGTCACCTTTAGCGGCATGTTCGTCATGGATTCCCTGGCATGGTTCTTCAAAGGATTTTTCCTTATCGCCATGGTCTTTGTTTTCGCCATGACCCAGGAATTCTTTAAATCCTTAGGCGAGCGCCGCAATGAATTTTATTTGTTATTATGGCTGGCCTTGATCGGGATGTGCCTTGTTGCCTCAAGTGCGGATTTCCTTTTGATGTTCATCTCCATCGAAATTCTTACCATTTCCCTGTATGTCATGACAGCGTATCTAAAAAGCGACAAACTTTCCATCGAAGCGGGGATGAAGTATTTGATCTTAGGTTCCCTGGCTTCAGGATTCTTTCTTTACGGCATCAGTTTCCTTTACGGCATCACTCACTCAACGCATTTTAATGTGATCCAAAGCTATTGTGAGATCCATGTCATGGCGCCGATGACGCTCTTTGCCATGGTGCTCATCTTTGCTGCCGTTGGTTTTAAGATCGCGGCAGTGCCCTTTCATATGTGGGTGGCTGATGTTTATCAGGGCGCGCCCACCCCTGTCACAGCCCTTTTATCCGTCGGGTCCAAGGCCGCCGGGTTTGTCGTTCTTATTCGTCTTTTCTTCGGAATTTTTGGTGCCTGGCACCTGGAATGGAGTTTAGCGCTGGCGATCCTTTCCGCGATCACCATGACCTACGGCAATTTAGTAGCCATGTTTCAAACCAATATTAAACGATTGCTGGGTTATTCAAGTATCAGCCACGCCGGTTATCTATTGATGGGTGCGGCCGCTGGTTCTGCGCTGGGAGTTTCCGGGATTAATTTCTATCTATTAGGTTATCTATTTACTAATCTTGCGGCGTTCTTGGTCATTATCGTGTTCTCGATCGCGACCAACAGTGATGAGATCGAAGATTATGCCGGACTTTCACAGCGTTCAAGTTTATTGGCCCTGACCATGCTTCTGTCCCTGGTGTCCCTGGCTGGCATGCCGCCCTTAGCAGGATTCTTTGGGAAGTTCACCTTGCTGATGGCTGTCATTAAAAGCGGTTATGTCTGGCTGGCTTTAATTGCCGGAGTTAATATTGTTATTTCGCTTTATTACTACCTGATGGTCGTCAAACGTATCTATGTTGATGCTCCACGCCATACTTCTGCGATCATCGTCCCTCGAGGCATTCAATTGCTTCTGATCGCTGCCATCATCGGCATTGTCGTTATCGGGATATTCCAAGGCCCATTCCTTGATGCAGCCATGGCCGCTGTCAATGGGATGTACTTGGCCCACCTATAAAGATCTCATTGCGGAATTATTTAGTGCCGGTGTGAAAAATGGCGGTAAACAGATAAATACCTGCGATCGCAACAAACATCATTACAAAGGCTGCAACAACAAGTCCAAGTCCGTTGATCACTTCTTTAAGTTTTTTAAGCATTGTTTATATATTATCACAAATAATGATGACCGATAGTGATTTTTACTTCCTTGTCCCTATAAAAAGCGGCAAGGACGCTTCCTTCCTGCTATCCACGGCCAGATCGATCGAATACTCGCCATATTTTTCCAGCTTTAGCATTTGAAGATTAAAAACAAAATTGGCTGACCCTGATCTTTGTTCATCGGGAAAATTAATATTAATAGTGCCGTTGGCCGGCGGAACTATATGTTTGCCGTCCAGATCAACAAAACTGACAGCCAGCTTATGTTCTCCCCTTTCAATATTATCAAATCTGACCCTAAGGGCCAGGGCGCATTGAGGGTATACCACCGGGATACTGCCTGTCATGATCGAATCAAATGCGCCCAGTACATTTAATTTTCCGGCCACATCCATCGTTGCCGCGTCACATAAGGAAAACACTTCTATATGCATCATGCACCTCGAAAATTAATTTAAATAGACGGTAATTGATCAAAAACGACAGCTTCGCCTTGATAGGCACACTGCCCAAAACCTGCGGGAGTGCTTTTGACATCAATAACAGCATTGGCTCCCTTGGCCTTGGCCTTGATTGACATATCTTTCAATGCCTTAAATGGGCTGCCAAAAATTCCCATCACATGCGTGCCGGTGACAAGGCCCAGATCACGGTAAGCAGTGCCTACAGGCGGCGCACTATAATACAAAGGAACATCATATTTGATAGATTGTTCTGTCACTCTGGCAAAGTGCTCTGTGTCGATCGTCGCGCATCCGCTTACTATCAAGATCCCCAGCATCATCCATAAAGTATATTTTATTCTTGGCATATCACTCCCCCCAGTTATTATTGTCCCCAGGTCTCTTCCCTTGAATCTCTCTTTATTTAGAAGACGGCAAATTATCAAACACCACAGCTTCGCCTTGCCAGGCGGCGGCCTTCCAGTCTGGAGGAAGGCTCGTAACCTCAATGACAGCATTCGCTCCCATCGCTTTAGCATTCCTCGACATATTTTTTAGCGCTACGAAAGAACTGTCCACCCCTTGATCAAAAACTGGCATCGTATCCTCGCCGGTTACCGGCCCCAGGTCATGATAAGCATAACTTGCCGGCGGCTTACTGTAATACAAAGGAACATCATACTTGATCCCAAGTTCTTTCACGTTGCCAAAATGATTTGTATCAATTGTCGCACAGCCGCTGACCATAACTACCGCGATCATCAATAATAAATGCTTTGTCATTAGGATATTCCCTCCCAGCTTAACTCCTTGTAACTAGTATTATATTCTGAATTAAATAAATCATAAGAACTATTACGATTACAATTATTATTCCTGAGCAGGTTCTATTCGTCCATCAAACGTTTTTTGTTGTAGATCATGCTATTGCGGGAATACTCGGCGATATTAAGCTTTTGGGTATCCATTCTAATGGCATCTTCCGGGCAGACTTCCACGCAAAAGCCGCAATAAACGCATTTGCCCAAATCCAGAATGAATTCGGCGGGGTATTTTTCGATATTAGGGTCCGGGTGTTCTGCGGCGGTGATCTCGATACACCTGGCCGGACAGACCGTCTCGCACATCATGCAAGCCACACATCTGGGAGAACCGTCTTCGCGCTTGGTCAGGCGATGGCGGGTCCGAAGTCTTGATGACAAAGGCCTGGGCTTCTCAGGATATTGATAAGTTACAGCACCGGGAATTTCTTTATAAAGGCCGGCCAGATGAAGGATATGAAAAGTCACATTGTAAAAAAAGTGTTTAGAGGTCAGGAATATCCCGCTGATCAGCATCGGAAGATAGGTGTTCTCCCAAAAATTCAATTCCCTGCGGTTGCTCTGCTTCCAGGCACGCTTCATCTGAGAGATGCGCATGGCCGCAAAAGGGCCTTTGGGATCAAAATATTTTTCTAACTCAAGACGACGTTTTTCAGTGCTGTTATCCATATTTATCCCATAAGTGTAATGACAATAGCGGTGATGGCGATATTGATCAGCGACACCGGCAATAATATCTTCCAACCTAAATTCATCAATTGATCATAACGGAATCGGGGCAGCGTCCAGCGAACAGCCATCAAGCCTCCGATAAAAAAAGCCATCTTAATAAAGAATGACAAGATCCCTAAAAGAACCACCGGCAGATTGCCCATGGCCACATGCCCGCCCCACGGGAACCAAAATCCATCCGGGTGAAGATACGGCACCTGCCACCCGCCAAAAAATAAAGTTGTCATCAAGGCTGCGACCAGCACGGTTTCCACCAGGTCCGCCAAAAAGAACATCCCGAATTTCATACCGCTGTATTCCACAAAGTAACCAATGATCTCGGATTCTCCCTCAGGAAGGTCAAAAGGCGTGCGCTTGGTCTCCGCCGTGGCTGCGGTTAAGAATAAAAAGAACGCCAGGGGTTGAACAAAGACGCCCCATTTAGGGACCCAGCCGCCAAACATGTACGCGCCTTGAGCAACATCCAACGCTTGAAGGTCTAGCGTATTAAAAACCATGATAACGCCCATGATGGCCGCCCCCATGGTGATCTCATAAGCGATCATTTGCGCGGCACCGCGCATGCCTCCCAAAAAGGCATAATTATTATTCGACGAGAACCCAGCCAAAACAACCCCGTACACTCCCATGGACATCATGGCAAAAATAAAAATGAGCGCGATATTAAGATTAGCGGCCTGAAGCTGGATGACATGGCCATTGACGATCAAAGCGCCACCGATGGGAATGGCCGCAAAACCAACAAGGGCGAAAATAACAGATAGATACGGGGCAAGATTAAATAAGAATTTATTGGCCCCCTCCGGCATGAACTCTTCTTTGCTGAGCATTTTGAGCACGTCGGCGATCGCGTGAAAAAGGCCCATAGCTTTAAACCCAAAAATAGATGCCCGGTTAGCCCCAATGCGGTCTTGCATCACCGCGCTTTGCTTTCGCTCAACCCATGTCAAAAGCCCGGCGATATTGAACATAATAAATAAGGTGCCGGCGCTTAAACCAAATTTAATAAGCAGATCTGTCATCATATCAAGCCTTTAAGATCATTCCTTGATCAGAAATTTTTTCGTAGGTCATTTCGGAAAATGCCGGGATCGCGACTGCAATATCTTTGAATATTTCTTGCGAATTTTTATACGCGAACGGTGCTCCTAATTTGGTACTGATCAGG
>Ga0302319_10011108_pt1 | contig 17116 bp, 18 predicted proteins | sample Bog_T0_2_FD_203319 | JGI IMG/M metagenome (GOLD analysis project Ga0302319, IMG submission 203319) | Peat permafrost microbial communities from Stordalen Mire near Abisko, Sweden - Bog_T0_2 | ecosystem: Environmental > Terrestrial > Soil > Wetlands > Peat | place: Sweden: Abisko, Stordalen Mire...
GTTCGCGGGCTATTATTTTTGATCACAAGGGTCAAATACAATCTGTAGCCCAAAAAGAGTTTACACAAATTTTCCCGCAACCGGGCTGGGTCGAACATGACCCAAATGAAATCTGGTCGTCGCAGGCGGGGGTTGCTGCTGAAGCGACAGCTAAAATCGGTATTAATGGAAAAGATATCAGGGCTATTGGCATTACCAACCAACGGGAAACAACTATTGTCTGGGACCGGGAAACAGGCATACCTGTTTATAATGCGATAGTTTGGCAGGACAGGCGCACGGCAGGATACTGCGATCATCTTAAAAAAGAAGGCTTAACCGAACTGATCCGGTCAAAAACAGGATTAATTATTGACGCCTATTTCTCCGCTTCAAAAATAAACTGGATTTTAAACAATGTCGACGGGGCTAAAGAACAGGCGTTTGCCGGTAAACTGGCCTTTGGCACCGTTGATAGCTGGCTTGTTTGGAAATTTACCCGCGGCAATGTGCACGTAACCGATGTAACCAATGCCAGCCGCACGATGCTTTATAACGTCATCGAACAAAAATGGGACCAGGAGCTACTTAAAATATTTGACATACCCGAAAGCATGCTGCCGGAGGTAAAACAATCGAGTGAAATATACGGTGAAACTACCACGACTATTTTTGCTTCGAAAGTACCGATTGCAGGGATAGCGGGCGATCAGCAGGCCGCTTTATTTGGACAAATGTGTACCGAAAAGGGAATGGTAAAGAATACTTATGGCACAGGGTGTTTTATGCTGATGAATATCGGTGACGAATTTAAAGCATCAAAAAATAATTTGCTTACTACAATCGCCTGGAAAATAAACGGAAAAATTGAATACGCGTTTGAAGGCAGTATATTTATCGGCGGTGCAGTAGTCCAATGGCTGCGTGACGGGCTGGGAATTATCAAAGCTTCCGCGGAAGTTGAGCAGCTTGCCTTAACTGTAAATGACACCGGCGGCGTTTATTTCGTTCCCGCATTCGCGGGATTGGGGGCGCCGTATTGGGATCCCAACGCGAGGGGCACTATAGCCGGATTGACACGAGGAACAAATTCAGGCCATATTGCCCGTGCAGCCATTGAATCTATCGCCTTCCAGACTGTGGATGTTTTAAAGGCAATGGAAGCCGACGCGGGCGTAAAGATAAAGGAGCTGAGGGTTGACGGCGGCGCAACAGCCAACAACCTGCTGATGCAGTTCCAGGCCGATTTACTGGATTGCAAAGTAATACGGCCAAATATAGTGGAGACTACCGCCCTTGGGGCAGCCTATTTGGCGGGCTTAGCTGTTGGTTACTGGAAAAATATAGAAGAGATACAGCAGCAATGGCAGTCGGAAAGAGAATTTGTTCCATCTGCAAACCCTGCAGCCGTTAAACAGGCAATGGAAGGATGGGAAAAAGCCGTTCATGCAACGCAAAGTTTTTATTAAAGTCGCACCTTATGTCATTTCGATCCGCCAAGAGGCGGAGAGAAACCCTAAACAACAGGCATAGCCCGCATTGCACGTTTTATAAGTTTTCTCACGGCCTCTTGGCGGATCGAAATGACATGATTTAACATTATTCACAACTAAATCTCAAACATTATGTCACCATTTATGGCCGAATTTATCGGCACTATGTTATTAATCCTGCTCGGCGACGGCGTTGTTGCCAACGTTTTGTTAAATGACACCAAAGGCAACAATGGCGGCATTATAGTCGTCACCACAGCATGGGGCCTTGCAGTTTTTGTGGGCGTTGTAGTTGCCGGGCCTTATAGCGGCGCGCACTTAAATCCCGCTGTTACAATCGGGCTTGCCATTGCGGGTAAATTTGCCTGGTCAAGCGTGCTGCCCTATATCATTGCCCAAATGCTGGGTGCGTTTTTAGGGGCGTTTTTGGTATGGCTAATGTATTACAATCATTTTCAGCGTACAAATGATCCGGGATCCATTCTTGCGGTTTTTTGCACAGGGCCCGCTATTCGCAATTATGCATCTAATATCATCAGTGAGATAATCGGGGCGTTTGTGCTGGTGTTCACCGTCTTTTACATCGCCGGGGCGCAAATCACGCCAAGTAAAACACCAATTGGCCTGGGTTCGGTCGGTGCATTGCCGGTCGCTTTCCTGGTATGGGTTATCGGGCTTTCGTTAGGCGGCACTACTGGTTATGCCATTAACCCAGCCCGCGATTTGGGGCCACGAATAATCCATTTTTTAGTCCCCATAAAAAGTAAGGGCACCAGCGACTGGGCATATGCGTGGATCCCTGTGCTGGGGCCTATTGTTGGGGCGGCGATTGCGGCGCTTTTGTATAACCAACTCAGATAGGTTAGTACCCCAAATTAGGTCATAACTGTTTTGTCTGCATTCTTATTTGGAAAATTAAATAGAAGTTTTAAATTTGTGTAATCAATTACGTAAATAATTACACAGATGAATTTTTATGATAAAATCGGAAAAATGGCATTGGGTAGCCGGCTCCGCAGATTAAGCGAAATGATGACTGAACAAGCGGCGGAAGTGCACTCGCTTTATGGCACCAATTTGCATGCAAAATGGTTCCCTGTATTTTATGCTTTGTCAACCGGAGATGAAAAATCGATAACCCAGATTGCGCAGGAAATAGGTCATTCTCATCCGTCTGTAAGTACCATCGTAAAAGAAATGATGAAAAACGGTTTGGTGAAAACAAGTTCAGGGTCTGGTGACGGCAGGAAAAACTATATAAAACTTACTGCAAAAGGTAATACCATTAATGAACATATACAACCCCTGTATATTGATGTAAATGAAGCCATTGAAAATACAATGGCAGAAACACAATACAATATGTGGAAGGCGATAGAAGAGTGGGAGTTTCTTTTGGGACAAAAAAGCTTGCTTGAAAGGGTACGGCACGAAAAAAAATTGCGTGAAAGTAAAGAAGTGGAAATAGTCGATTATCTGCCACAATACAAAGAGGATTTCAGGAAGCTTAACGAAGAATGGATAACTACCTGGTTTAAAATGGAGGAGGCTGATTACCGGTCGCTTGATCACCCGGAGGAGTATATCCTTGACAAAGGCGGCTATGTGTTTTTTGCGATCTACCAGGGAAAACCTGTCGGCACCTGTGCATTAATAAAAATGGACGACAATTCGTATGAATTGGCTAAAATGGCTGTATCACAAGGGGCTAAAGGGAAAGGAATTGGCTTTATGCTGGGAAACGCCACAATTGAAAAAGCGAAAGAACTGGGCGTTAAAAGACTTTACCTCGGAAGCAATACGATACTTAAACCAGCTATTAATCTTTACCATAAATTGGGGTTTAAAAAAATCACCGGCCCGCCTTCACCATATGAAAGAGCAAACATACAAATGGAGTTGGTTTTTGATCAGTAGGTTAAAACCAAATATGTTCTTTAAAAATTAATATCCCAAAATCTTAATTCATTATTTACCGGATTTGCGACAACGCTGCCAATATATCCACCGTTTATTTTAAAACTGCTGATTGACCAATCCTGTTGCGATGACGCCTGTCCGCTTTCAGAAAAATGAACACCGTCAAGCGAGGGAATATTTTTTAAATCGCTATCCAGTCCTTCGCCTTTCGCTTTGGTAAAAGCCTCCTTTCGTGTCCAAAGCAAAAAAAAGCGTTCTGTAGAAAAATCTTGTTCAATAAATTGTACTTCGTCGTCTGTAAAATAATCCGGCAAAATATCCCTATAATGAAAATCGTAGTTTATAAATTCTATATCTGCGCCGCATTCCGAATTTGAAACTGCTAATAAAATCCAGTCCACGGAATGAGAAAGGTTGTAGAACAATGGCGGTTTACCCGTATTTACCACATAAGGTTTCTTATTTATGCCCGCCACAAATTCAATCGCCGATGGGTTTTTATTCAGATATTTCGCTAAAATGATCCTTAAGGCACCATGACTGATAATTAACCGGTTCCTGTCCGCAACCCGTACATACCGGTTTGCCCTCGTTATTTCAGGGGCATCTAACAGGGATAGAAAATCATCGATAAATACCAGGTTGGCGCTAACATTAATTTTCCAGATATCAATTTTATTTTGAACAATATACGGGCAAACCGTCGCATCTGTCCAACTGATATCATCGACGTTTTTAATAATAATTTTATTCAGCCACATATTTGAAAGGTGCAGGCAATTTACTTTTTTTATAGGGTTACTCAACAATTAATCGAAATCTACCGTTTGTTTGCCCGGTCAAATTATGGCTCCTATCACAGATTTTAAAATCTTTGATCATGTTGTTCCTGTAATTCAAATTACTTTTATGGATAATAGAGTTATGCCACCGAAATGAGTAAGAGACATAAGAAATTAAAAAAAATAGATTATGAGCCTGGAAAAATATGTCGCCAAACGCGACTTTAGCAAGACAGCAGAGCCTGAATCACGAATAAGTGCAGATAAAGCGCAATTGTTGCTTGTTGTCCAGAAGCATAATGCGTCGCACCTGCATTATGATATCCGGCTGGAAAGCCCGGATAAAAGATACCTGTTTTATTTTGTGATGTGTATCATATTAATTGGGGTGTTTTAACTGTAACATTACTTTATCAATATTATCCTAACTAAAGTATAAGTTAGTGATATTCACCTCTTAAGAAAAGTTAAAAATATACGATTATGGAAACCTCTGATATTGTTTTAATTGTTTTATTGCATAGCCTTGTATTTGGCGCGACTTGCTATTTTATTGGCACTCAAAGAGAAATAGGTGCATTAGCCGGCGCATTTTTGGGTATAATACTTGGCACTATTGGCCTTATTATAGTTCTTTGCTCAGGCAGAAAAGATGCTGTTCCCTTTACCATCCAATTGCAAAAATACAAGGCGCTATTAGACAACGGTACAATAACGGACACAGAATATAGCCATTTAAAGGGACGGCTTATTGAACAACAATAAGGTAAATCATTGCGCTTGGTTTGTTTATGTTGTTTCATATCTTCAAAACGGATATGGTTTTATAAATTCATCACGCTCCAATGTTCTCCGGTGCCGGCCAGAGTGGTTTTGCACGAATTCTCTTTTCTTAAATCCGCGCTGACGATCAAAGATTTTACCATTTTTAAGTCTATAGACCGCTTAAAAGTGGAAGGCGACCTTTTTAAAAACATATTGACTAAAGGAATTGATCTCGAAAAAAGCAATAAAAAAGCGCAAAGCATATTAAAAGCTTGAATCTGTTAACGGAGATCAATTATAAGCCGTCGCCCGTTATAACAGCGATACTATCCCTATAACGATATTGAATTTGCCAAATATTAACTAAAAATTAATCAACTCATTTACAGACTTCTATCCTAAACTCCATTTTAACCTAAAACAACATTGCAAAAACTTCTGTTTAATTTATATTAAGACAGTTTTTATGAATTAAAGTACCGCTGAAAAATCAAAATTATTTAAACATTAGCTAATTGCTGTTGTTGCATAATTAACTTTAAGTTACAATCTCTAAAATATTTTACAGTTCCTTCAGGAACTAAATATTATTAAATCTTTAATTAAAAGATTTAATCGGGATGGTTTTGTTTATTCAGGTTGAACGCGCATTTATTCAATTTTTAATAACATAAATTAATTATCTGATTATGGAAACACAAACATTGCAAAGTACCGATTCAAAACTCAGGGAGTTTTTTGTCGAACAATTAAAAGACATCTATTGGGCAGAACAGAAACTGGTAAAAACACTTCCAAAATTAGAAGACGCAGCCACCACGCCGCAATTAAAAGAAGCGTTCGTCAATCATCTGCACCAAACGGAGGAACATGTGAGCCGTTTGGAGCAAATATTTGGTATGGTTAACGAAGAAGCTGAAGCCAAAAAATGCCGCGCAATGAGCGGTATAGTGGATGAAGGCGAACATATTATTGACGAAACCGAAGAAGGTACATCACAAAGGGATGTGGGCCTTATTTTTGCCGGTCAAAAAGCTGAACACTATGAGATTGCAACCTATGGGGGCTTAATCAGCCTGGCAAAGACCCTGGGTCTGGACGGCGCTGTCAATATGCTACACTTGACACTTGCGGAGGAAAAAGCGGCTGACCAGCTACTAACCCAGATTGCCGAAAATAATGTTAATTACCTGGCAAGCCTGGAAGCAGTCGAATAAATTTTTTTTGATTAACTAAATCACTTTAGTAAGGCCAGTGTTCCACAAAGGAATACTGGTCTTTACTTTTATTGAGAACGCTCATCAAATAGATTAAAGGCATTATTCACCTAAGCTATGGTGGGTTCAGATTTCGACAGGTGAGTAGTAGGATACTATTGCCATAGTCGCCCATTAAATGTTTTCAATATCTTTGCCCGTATATGGTCGGAAAAAAAATTTGGTTGCTTTTATTTTTTTTAATCTGGCGGTTAAGCGCAAAAGCTGATTTTGTTTATGATACTAACTGTATAGATGCTTATAAAGCTATTTTAAGCTTAAAAATGTTTGAAGCAAAATTGCTGCTCCAAAAGGAAAAACAGCAGGACCCACAAAATGGGATCATTATTTTACTGGAAAACTATATCGATTATTTCAGTATCCTCGCGTCAGAAAATAAGAATGAATATGAGAAGTTATCAGACAGAAAATCAATGCGTGTTTCGGCGCTTGAAGATAATGACAAAAATTCCCCTTTTTATCTTTTTTCACAGGCCGAGATTTATTTACAATGGTCGTTTTTAAAATTTAAGTTTGGCGATTATTTTTCTGCCGCGCTTGACGCGAAAAAGGCAGGCAGCCTGTTAAAAGAAAACACAGAAAAATTTCCCGTTTTTTTGCCCAACCAAAAAAGCCTTGCGCTGGTGAATGTAATTTTCGGCCGTATACCAGCAAGGTTTAGGGCCATATCCAGTTTTTTTGGATTTAATGGGAACATACAATCGGGTATTAAACAGTTGGAACAGCTGAGAACGGAATTGCCCGGAACAAAATTTAGTTTCTACAACAATGAGGTAAACTTCTTTCTCTGCAATAGTAATATTGACGGACTTCAAAATTATGCTGCTTATCCAAAACTGATCACTTACCTGTCGGGTATGGAAAACAATAGTTTATTAAAGTCTTATTTACAGGGTTATATCGCGGCTAAAACGGCGCACAATGACGATGTAATTATGTACCTGGAGGCAAGCCCGAAATCTGGCCAGTATATAAGCCTGCCTGCGATCGATTATCTTTTGGGATGCGCCAAATTAAACCGTATGGACACTGACGCGGCATTTTTTTTAGAAAAATATGTTAATGAGTTTAAGGGGATAAACTATATAAAAGATGCCTACCTGAAACTGGCCCATTTCTATTTGTTAAAAAACGACCTTGAAAAATTTGAATACTTTAAAAAGCTGGTAAAAACAAAAGGTTTTGGTATTGATGAAAAGGACAAGCAGGCGTTGAGGGAAGCCGACGATGCAAAACCAGATATTGAGCTGTTAAAAGCCAGGCTTTATTTTGATGGGGGATATTATGATAAAGCGCTTACCGCAATTGAAAACAAAGAAGTAATCAGTTTTAAATTATTAAGGGATAAAATTGAATTATACTACCGTCTCGGCCGTATTTTCGATAAAACCGGTAAAATAAATGAAGCCCTCGTAAACTACCAGCGGGCAATCAATTTGGGAAAAACAAGCGTTTATTATTTCGCGGCAAACGCAGCCTTAAATTCAGGCCGTATTTATGAAGAAAAAAAGGATTTTGACAAAGCCGCTGAATATTATAACCAGGCCATTGGTATGAAAGCCCATGAATATCAAAATAGTATTGATGATGAAGCTAAAGCGGGGTTGAAGCGGGTAGGTAGATAGCCGGTAACAAGCGATTTTGAATTGATTGCTAACGCCAATATTCAATGTACCACTGAATGCAATTGACATTGGCGCCTTTTTTATGTGCCATAGGCACTACCGTTTTGTAGCACTATCATTTTATTTCTTAGAGGCGTGCCGTCAGGTACGCGACCATCGCCGTCAAGGGTAGCCCGCCAGCTGGCGGGCAATTTTATATCGATTATTTATTTCTACAAATAGGTAGCCCCGATGGAGCAATGGTCATTTTATAACTCATTGAACAGGTCTTCCGCGTTACGGGCTGTTAATTTGCCAGCTTTAATCATCTTCATTTCTTCCACTGCTTAACTTAAATCTTCCAAAATTTGGGCTTCGTTGGGGGTAAGCGTGCGCGTTTTAACATATGGTAGGCCCTTCAAAACTTCTAAAAGATGATAGGCTTTATCATCTTTTATATCCAATAGTACTTTCATTTTTTATTATTTAGTGTTTGTAGATAGCAAGTTTTAACTGGATTCGCTTAAAATATAAAGCCATTGAAAAATTTGTTGATGAGCAGTGGGCAATTTTATGCTCTGGGGTCTTTAGTATACCTTACCGTTTTCTTCATCGAAAGCAAATGATGTTCATTCACTTTTTGCTTAAACACCTCAAAATCAAACTCCTGGTTGGTGCCGCAGTCTAACAAGTTTAAATAAGCAGTTGGTTTTGTGCTTTCGAAATATTCGAGCACATTACTGCTCCATATTAATTGGCAATTTCCGTTTATACGTTTTACAATCTCATAGATACCGTCTTTAAACTCAATATACCTGATATGGCTCGATTCCAAATTCCCTTGGGGAAAATACAACAATATATTGCCTGGTTTGCTTAACAGGGATGCGGCATAAGTTAAACTTTCATCTACCGAGCGCTTGCCGGGCTCCACTGAAAATGAGCCGCAATACTTTAACCACCAGTTTTTTTCCATCTGTTTTTTAACAGACATGGTATACAAACCTTTTAACTTTTGCTTTTTGTTCAGCCATTTAAAGCACAAATAATAAACAAAAAATCCATCCAAATAGCCAAAATGATTGCTCATTAAAATATAGGAATGACCGGGTTTTATCTCGACATCGCCGTTGATGATCATTTTATTAAACCGTTTTCTTAAAAACCAAATAAGGAACAACGCGCCCCATTTGATAAAGAAAATCGGAAGTGGTTTTGCTTTTATGATCACGACAACAGATTGGTTAATTCGATAACGAAATTTCTTTTGATCATTTCATGACCCTCATCTAATATGATTACTTCCGCGTTTTTTAACCTGGAAATTAAATAATCGCCGATTCCCGGAGGAAAAGACTTGTCGCGTTTGCCAAATATAAAAACGCTTTTCATGTTTTGTGTATTGATCACTTCTATTAGGCGTTCAGGATCAGTTTCCAAAAAACGCAGGTAGGTAAAACAGGCATAACAATTAAATCTTAAATCGGGTGTGCCAATTTCATTATACTGTATTTGGTAAGCTTCTGCATCAATCAGCCTCAACCGTTTAAATAATTTTAGCATCCCGGTAGCCGCGTTTTTATGCAGGATCAGTTTTTCTAAAATTTTATTCCCGGTTTTGTTTTTGCTGAAAAAAGCAATCAGTCTGCCAGGATGTAAACAGGATGGGGCTGCTACAATATACTCGTCAATCAAATAACCCAACTCTTCGGTAATTGCTGTGGCATAATGCGTACCCATGGAATAACCGATAACTGAAAACCGTCCAATTCCTTCAGACTTGCAAAACTCCAGGAAGAGCGCCGCCAGTTCTTTTTTACTGATCCCTTTTTTTACGCTTGATAAACTCTGGTCTTTTAATTTGGTTTCCTTGTGGAAGAAAAGATCGAAGCCAAAGAAAGTATATTTTGAACCCAATGTTGTTTCCAGCGTCTTAAATTGTTTGCCGTGCATGCCGTAGCCATGAAAGCATAGCATGGCATGGGGCCCGTTCCCGTATTTAAAATAATGAAGATTAACGAGGTCGTTTTCAAAATAATGCTGGGTCATAGTCCAGAAGTATTAGGGAGAATAAAGGCGATCGCCCAGGCGTAATCGCCATCGTGCGATATTGTTAAACTGATTTTTAAGGAGTTGCTTTCCTTTTTAAGATTAACGTAGGGTTGCCCGCCAATTTTTTTACGGAGTATTTCTATCGCTTTTGGGCCTAATGGCGTTGGGTCGATTTGTTTCATAGCCTTGTAAACAGCTTCTTTTGCTGCCCAGGTAGAAGCATAATGCAGCAGCGAATTGTAAAACTGCTCGCAATAGGTTATTTCGTTTTTTGTATAAACTTTGGCTTTGAAAGGGTCGTTAAATGAGAGTTTGAAGTCGGGAATAAAAACAAGGTCGTTCCCTACTGAAAACCCTTCACCGGGTACCAGTTCAGAACAGGTTGCTGATATTTTATTCGCTTCCTTCAACGCCAATCCCCATTACATTAAATCCACCATCGACAAAATGAATATTGCCGCTAACTTTTTTTGACAGGTTCGAAAAATAATAAAGCGCTGTATCGCCAACATCACCTGCGTCAATATTACCGAGGGGTGCAGTAAACTTACCCATTTTTCTTAGCCTGCGAACGCCGAATATTCCGCCGGAAGAAGTTGTCATTACCAGGCCTGCGGAAATGGCGTTTACCCTTACGCCTGCGTCCCTGAAATAGCTGGCCAGGTAAATTACGATGTTTTCGAGCGCAGCTTTGTTGATGGCCATTCCGGCATAACCTGGAAAAACCCTTTGGGATGCATTGTAAGTAAGTGTTAATATGGATGCGTTTTTTGCCAAAAGCGGCCTCGCAACCCGGCAAATCCTGAGCAATGAGTAAGCGCTGATGTTAAATGAATCCATTAAATCCTCAAAAGGGATGTCAATATAGGAGGGTGGCGGCTCGTTGCTTCCCGGCAGGCTGTAACACATAACCGACTGACTGCCAAATGCTACCCCGTGCAAAACATAATCAATTGGCCCAATGGTATTATACACCATTTGCATAAAACTTGTGATCTGTTCCTCATTCCTTACATCAACCTCAGCAGATAAATTCGCGTCCATCCCATTTTGGCCCATCAAGTATATAACTTCATCCTTTGTTTCAGCGACATAACTAAGGGCAACTTTGCTACCTGAACGATGGAGTTTTACAGCAATATCCCAGGCAATGGAGCTTTCGTTCCTTACACCAAAAATTACCGCGACTTTATCTTTGTTATCTATCATGATATATCCCTCGAAATCATCATAGCGCTGTTGGTACCACCAAACCCGTAATTTAAACAGGCGACCCTGTTAATTTCTTTTGCAAAAGATTTTTGAGGAACCAGGTCACGGTAAGCAGCGAGCGGTTCAATAGGGCCTGTCCAGTTTTCCGCTTTCTGAAAGTTCTCCAGTTCAGGGTTTAAATCAACGGAATTTAAACAAGGTAATACCATTTGTTTTTGAAGCATTAAAAGCGCGGCGATAAATTCCACAGAGCCTGCACCACCCAGCATATGGCCGAATTGTGATTTTGGCGCGCACATGTGGTAACCGCTGTCGCCCAAAGCATCCACGACGCTCAACAGTTCGACCGAATCACCCACAGGGGTTGACGTTCCGTGCATTTTCACAACATCCGGCTTCAAACCTTTGTCTGGCATTAACCCGCTCCATAACCTTTGCTGCCCGCCAAATGAAGGATAAAACATATCGCCGTCCCCATCAGAATTGTTAAAATATTCATCAATTACAGCTATTATATTGGCCCCTCTTGCCTTAGCCATTTCATATTCTTCAAGCGCCACTAAACCGGCGCCAAATGAACATACAAAGCCATTCCTTTTCATATCAAAAGGCCTGGAGCTTTCCTCGGGGCTAAACCCCTTACTCAATATCATCATGCCGTCAAAACCAATAAAGGTTTCCAGCGCGGTACCTTCAAGCCCTCCCGCAATTACCCTGTCCTGCAAACCGAATTTTATTAAACGGTAGGCATAGCCGATATTTCCCAGGCCGGTCGCGCATGCAGAACCGATGGCTTCACAAACCCCACGGTTCCTGATCAGGCATGATATGTTGGCGGCATCCCTATAAAACATGGTACGGTCTACAGTATGCGACCCGGCAATCCGCGTTTTTACCCCGTGAACAAAAAAGTAATGCCAGGCTACCCTTAGTATCAGGTTCCCAGCGCCACCGGAAGCAACAACAACGCCGGTTTGTTCAGAGCGCACTTCCTTTTCAGTCCAGCCAGCCATTTTTATACAGTCCAGTGCGCCAATCATGCCCCAAATGCTGCCCATATCGGCAGTAGCTAAATTAATATCGGGGATGCGCCCTAATCTATCGACATAGGTTTCGGGATATGCTTCGTCCAGTGGCGCTAAAATCGCCTCCAGGCCCATCTCTTCCTCCGTGATAAACCCGGAAACAGTTGACCTGACCTGTTTTTTATACTTAACGGCTTTATCCCATTCCCTGATCAAACTCTGGTTGGAAAATAGTTTTTTTCCAAAATCATCAACATCTGTACACGTTGGAAAAGCACCGCCCATGCCAACAACCGCTACTTTTCTGCCTTGTACCTGCATAATTATTTATTTTCGCCCCTTGCCTTAACCAGTATTATTAAATCAATCACATCTTTCACTTTAGAGCCCATGCGGTCAATGTCATCATCTTCAAATTCAATCCCGAATTTATGCTCAACCTTTGCAGCAATATTTATTAATTCTGTTGAAGGTGCGCTAAGGTCAGTCAGGAAGTCAGTTTCTTCCGTTACGCCTTCTAACCGCGCAGGATCAATCGTTCTAACCGTTCTTAGTACTTCCAATAAACCTTCAAGTATTTCTTGTCTTTCCATTATTTACTCATTTTTTTTAAATAGTTCTATTAATATGGCGCGGCCGGTTATATCAAATAATTCTGCTACGAGCCTAAAATCTTTACTAATATCATATTTTAATAGTCTTTCTTCTGTAAAATCACTAAAATATTTATCAATGTCCAAATCTTTCGGCACTTTATAAATACGGCCGTCGCAAACCATTTGCCGCCACTTGTAGAATTTAATATTAGCGAGGCATATATAAGTATCGCCTGACTCTAAATAATAGTGAAAGTTTACCTGGCCAATGCTGATAAAAGCGGGAATGAATTTGCCCATGAGTTGGTCCGGTGTACAATTTTGCTTACGGCATTCTAAAAAAGTCCCGCAGGATACTATACTCGCCTGGGCGAATGATTCCACCTGGTCAACGCCCCTGAATATCCCGAAATGGTCTTCAACATCCCGGTCCGTTGGCGTATAGCTTGCAACAATTCCCTTATTTGGCGAATGCCAATGATAGGTATTTACCAATCGCTTAGTCGGCCCATGCAGCAATACTTGTGTAGGGCTAACTCCCACCAGGTCACCTTCTTGTATAATCTTTAGGAAAGCTGCTCTTTCTTCATCCGTCAAAGCCCCTTTAAGGATTGCTAGTCTTTGTTCTTCTGTCATATTAAATTAAACCACCATTAATATGGATATTCGTGCCGTTAATATAGGATGCCTTATCGGATAGAAGAAATTCTATCGCGTCTGCTATGTCATCGGCTTTTCCAAACCGCTTGGCCGGGATCAGGTTAAGGTATTTTTCTCTTATTGCTTCAGGTATACCGGCGGTCATGTCGGTTTCTACAAATCCAGGGGAAACGCTGAGCACCCTGATGTTATGGCTTTCGTTAAGCGCGGCAGCTTCCTGGGCCAGCGAACGGGAAAGCGCAGCAAGGCCGGCTTTTGTTGCCGCGTAAACCGATTGAAAAGCATTGCCGCTTTCGCCGACGACAGAGCTTATATTGATGATTACCCCACTGTTATTCAAACTGAATATTTTCATTGCCGTTTTGCAGATCATAATGGGCGCCCTCAAATTCACACTAATCATCGCGTCAATTTCACGATCAGGCTGAAAATTTAAAGGTTTATCATAGGTAAGGCCCGCGTTATTAATTACCGCGTAAAGTGTTTCGCCATGTTCCTTTTTCAGTGTTTTGCAAAATTCCGCCAATTGCATATCATCCGTAAAATCGGCACATAAAATGTGACTGCCGGGTTCAACTGATGTAAAACTTTCTTTTCTTGATGCGTGTAATATTAATTCATAAGTTGATGATAGCTTTTTTGAAATTGCTAACCCGAGCCCTTTGCTGGCGCCTGTAATTAATACTTTTTTTTTCTCCATCCGGTGTGGTGCTCAAAATTAATAAGTTTATTGAATATAATAATTAAAAATAACCGGGTGCTTAACCTTTAATCGATAATATAGGTTATAATATATTCAAATAAAAAAAGTTTTTGTTTAAAACGATTTAGATAACAAAAGCGTAAATATAGTAATTTACAAAGCATATGAAATTCTTACCTGCCATTATGATACTACTAACCGGCTTAAAGACGTTTTCTCAGCCACAACTGAAAAATGAAGAAATGTTGGTTGATGGAATGACGCGCTACTTTGTTACCTATGTTCCACCGGTAGCTGATAAAGATTATAAAATGCCGCTGATCATTTCCCTGCATGGGGGATTTGCAAGTCCGAAAGGACAATTTCGGCTGGCCGATTTCCGGCCCTTAGCTGATAAGGATAAATTTATCATTGTTTGTCCTGCTTCAAAACATCTTTTTCATGATGGCAGAAACAACAATGGGATTGACGATGTTAAATTTATGGATCAGATCATCACTTATATAATAAAAAACTACCATGCCGACCCGCAGCGCGTTTATGTTACCGGGATATCAAACGGGGGATTTCTCACTTCCCGGCTTGCTTGCGAATTGAGTAACCGAATAGCGGCTGTAGCTGTAGTGGCAGCAACCATGGATAAAGGAGAGGGTTATGCCCCCGTGAGGCCGATGCCTGTTATTTATATGCATGGGTCAAAAGACCCATTATTTTCAGGCAAAGGCGGTAAATTTTTCGGACGGAGGTTTTATTCGCTGGATGAGGTTTTAAAAGTTTGGGCGAACCTTGATCAGTGCGGCCCTAACCCTATTATCACCAATATCCCAGACCATGCGCGCGATAGTACCAGTATTGTAAAAGAAGAATACAGCAACCCGGTTACCGGATTTAAAGTTATTGGTTATAACATTATAAACGGCGGGCACACCTGGCCCGGGGGCTGGCAATATCTCCCCAAATTTATTGTGGGTAAAACCACAAAAAACTTAAACGCATGTGAGGTAATATGGCAATTTTTTAAACAATATCAGCTAAATTAGGTTGGTAGTGTTAAATTGCGTCCACTAATTGGTAGTAATAAAATATGGGTTTATTGGAAACAGTTTCTATATCGAAAGAAAAGGATGAAATAATTCAGCAAGAAAAACTACTGGAACTGCTGCAATATATCGGTACACATTCTCCTTTTTACCAGAAATTATTTACTAAACACCAGGCAATTATCAATGACATTAAAACACTGGCAGATTTGGCTTCCCTGCCGGTTACCACAAAAGAGGACTTACAGCAACAGAACAATGATTTTTTATGTGTTGATAAGGGTAAGATCATCGAATACACTTCGACTTCAGGAACCTTAGGAAGCCCGGTTACTATCGCCCTCACCGAAAGCGATCTGATCCGTTTGACTACGAACGAATATAATTCTTTTAAATGCGCAGGCGGTTCGGCAGATGACACCTACCAGTTGATGCTTACACTCGACAGGCAGTTTATGGCAGGTATAGCCTATTATGAAGGTTTGCGGAAATTGGGGGCGGGCATTATACGTTTGGGGCCGGGAGTACCTTCGTTGCAATGGGAAACTATACAGCGACTTAAACCTACAGCAATTGTGGCAGTACCTTCTTTTATACTTAAGCTGATAAAATATGCGAAAGACAATCATATTGATATCAATGCGTCTTCAGTAAAAAAAGCGGTTTGTATTGGTGAGAATATCCGCAACACCGATTTCTCCTATAATATTCTAGGTAAAAAAATAACAGAAGCATGGGACATACAATTGTATTCCACTTATGCTTCTACTGAAATGCAAACCGCGTTTACAGAATGCAATGAAGGCAGGGGCGGCCACTTACAACCGGAACTGGTTATCGTCGAACTGCTGGATGAAAATAATTGTCCGGTTGGCCCAAACATTCCGGGTGAAGTAACTATTACTACCCTGGGCGTTGAAGGTATGCCTTTGCTTCGCTACAAAACAGGGGATATTTGCATGTATTTTGATCACCCTTGCGCTTGCGGCCGCACAAGCCTGCGTTTATCGCCTATAATTGGCCGTAAAAAGCAGATGATAAAGTTTAAAGGCACCACGCTTTATCCGCCTGCACTGTTTGACTTATTAAATGAGATGGAAGAAGTGCTTGATTTTGTGGTCGACGTATATTCCAACGAAATTGGTATGGACGAGGTATTGCTGCATCTTGTACCTATTGACGATAGTAAAGCTTGTGACAACCGCATACGGGCCTATTTACAGGCACGCCTTAGGGTAAGTCCGCATGTTAATTATGTTACTGTTGAAGCAATTCAAAAAATGCAGGTGCAGGAAGCCAGCAGGAAAATGGTTAAGTTTATTGACAGGCGGGATCACTGATTCTTGACCGCTGATTTTTGACCGCTGAGTTTTAATGATTTTCGTGATTTCGCAGATGTTTAGAGTTTGAAAGATCAAGAGAATCCGGTTAAATCTTGAGAATCATGGTTCGATCCTAAAAACCTATATTTACACTTTATAAAAATATTTATTTTCACGTATGATAGCAGTTGGACAAAACGTCCTTACTTTAAATGACTTCTCTGACATCTTATTGAAAAAAGAACCCATTGCCTTATCTGAATCCGGTTTAGAAAAGGTTAGGGTAAACTTTGAATTCCTTCAGCAATTTTCGTCTAATAAACTAATTTATGGCATAAACACCGGCTTTGGACCAATGGCCCAGTACAAGGTAAGTGAAGAAAATTTGCTGCAATTACAATACAATTTGATAAGGAGCCACAGTTCAGGAAGCGGTTCGTTATTATCTCCGCTTTTAGTAAAGGCATTAATGATCGCCCGTTTAAACAGTTTGATGCAGGCCTATTCGGGTGTGCATACAGATGTTGTTGAACTGATAAAAGAGCTGATAGATAGAAATATTACCCCTTGTATTTTCGAACACGGGGGCGTTGGCGCCAGCGGAGACCTGGTACAGCTGGCCCATTTGGGTTTGGTGCTGATTGGGGAAGGTGAGGTTATTTACGAAGATAAAATATACCCGACCG
>Ga0302319_10011109_pt1 | contig 17114 bp, 13 predicted proteins | sample Bog_T0_2_FD_203319 | JGI IMG/M metagenome (GOLD analysis project Ga0302319, IMG submission 203319) | Peat permafrost microbial communities from Stordalen Mire near Abisko, Sweden - Bog_T0_2 | ecosystem: Environmental > Terrestrial > Soil > Wetlands > Peat | place: Sweden: Abisko, Stordalen Mire...
ATGTTTCTACAATCCCAAGCGCCTTCATAGCGCCCTTAATTTCCTGTCCCCAGTTGACTTCGAAGCCAAAAACAATTAACCAAATGACTCGATTTTACTGTCCGTTTTTTCGAAGCAAGCCCAATTTATTCAAATGGCGGGGAGGGGGTTGCCTGGGTTCGCATTCGTGAGATGTGGTTGACAGGTCCAAGCGTGGTGCGGGGGCAGTGACAAGATGCGCCCCTTCCTGGGTCGTGGTGTCGCGGATTGTTGAAAGCGAAAAAAGATTGAGAATCACATACGCACAAAAGATAACAAAGTCATTTTAATTAAGGCCGATGAAGTCATCGTCAGTGCTGAAATCTTCACTTTCTATAAAGGCGGCATTCTTGTGGCCACCTTCAATGTCGCTGAAGTAATTGGCTTTGTTGAGAACGACTTGCTGGCCTAATAAACTTTTGACCCGTCGAGCAACATCTGGTTGATTTACGGCATTAAATGTGCTAAATAATCCCAGCGGGCAGGTGCGGCAAACGAGTTTGCAACCTCATTAGTGCGCTTCCGGCCTTACCCGCTGGAAAATTGGTGGCAGGGAACGGCGAGTTAGTGTGCGAGACTTTCCTGATGCGAATGAGCATCAAGGCTTCCTCGCCGTCCCTGCAAAATCTTTACGCTTTGGAATAGACGGCTCCTTTTGATCCAATTTTGTCAGACACCACTTTGATAACCCCGGTTTTTTTTAACAGAAAAATCACCGTTGGAACCTTGGTTTTTGGCAAATCTTTCGTTGGAAACTTTGCCTTGGTTGCCGCCTCAATATCCGACGATTGAAATTGTCCCGTTTGTTCCAAAATAACGGCGCGTATTTCTTTATTTGAAACGTCATTTTTTGGCTTTGCGGGATCGGGCTTCACCGCGTCTTTTTCTGCCGGCTGCGCGACTTCAGCGGGTTTTTCCTTGGCTTTCTTTTTTGGAGTCGGAAATTCTTCCGGCTTTGCTTTGGCCGAAGGATACCACGTCAACAGGCCATACTGCCCGTTTGGTAGCCGGTGAAAAATAGAACTCGATTTGCGGAGTGTGTTTCCAACGCTGACCTTGGCATTGTCCTCGCTTTTGGTTTCAAACTTATACCCCCCGTCTCTGACCGCCAAATAAATTTCATTCAAACCCGCCGCGCCAAGGCCAGAGGTTTTGCGCTGTTCCAAATAATTTCGTATCGCGGCGGTCAAAGTCTGCCCGTAAAACTGGTCAGACCGGATTGCACCAATTGAGCCGTTCGCTTCGACAATGTTTGGATAGCGGACGGCAACGCCTGCCTCACCACACAGCTCATTAACCAGCTTTTTCAGCTTGTTGGCTTCTTCTTCTTTTGCCCCGACACGCTTGGTCAGGACTTCAATTGTATTGAGGATGTCGTCGCTCATGGCAAAAGATTCTCATATCTTTGTTTTCATGTCAAATTAAATGAGCGGATTTTCATATTTATTTCTTGCGCGTGAAATTAACTGGTGATAATCTGTCGGAAGTTGGGAACGGGCGGCGGGCTGTAGAGGCCAATAACATCGTGTTCCATTCGCACGAGGACACGCCGCCCTAATCCCAAAACTGAAAAACTAAAGTCCCGCCGATGCTGAAACATCAGCGGGACGCAACCAATAGGCCAGAGACCTAACGATTGCGAATCTTGCCGATTCACGCACACGTTAAGCCTTTGGCCGAAGAAAGTCGAGCCAAAAATGACAACGTGTTTATGCTGTGGCGGCGAAAGCCGCAAATTCGGTCGTTTTCAAAACGTTAATCGCGTCGTGCAACGATTCCAATGCACGCGCTGCGGGAAAACCTTTTCAGAGTCGCAGCCGCTGGACGGGTTGCGGACGGAGCATGAAAAGGTCGTCCAGATCGTCAAACTGCTCGCAGAGGGCGTAGGCGTTCGCGCCACGGCCCGGCTGACCGATTGCCAGCACAAGACGGTTCTTGCCGTCCTAAACACCGTCGGCGCGAAATGTGCCGCGTTCCTTGACCGCACCGTTCGCAACGTCCAAACCGGCGCATTGCAGATTGATGAAATTTGGAGCCGGGTTGGCATCAGCCAGCGATTGCTAAACCGCCGGGGAATTGCAGATGATACGCTTGGGGATCAATACACGTTCCTCGCCATCACCGCCCGTGAGAAATTCATCATCAGCTATCACACCGGAAAGCGGAACGCGGAAAACACAGAGGACTTTGTTTCCGACTTCGCGCAACGCATCGTTGGCCGAATCCAGATCACCAGTGATTCGTGGCGGCCATATCCGTTTCTCGTGCGAAAATATCTTTTGGAACGGCTAGACTACGCCACTATGCAGAAAGTTTTCGGCACTGGATTTAACAACCCCGCCGACCCAAACACACGATATTCGCCCGGCGTTTGTACCGGCGTAAAAGTCAAAGTCCGCGCTGGGGCACCGCGAGCCGACAGGATTAACACTTCATTTGTGGAACGCGCCAATTTGTCCGTGCGCCATTTTAACAAGCGGTTTGCCCGCTTGGGGCTGGGTTATTCTCGCAAACTGGAGAATCACCGGAACGCCATCAGCATCTTCATTGCGGCCTACAACTTTTGCAAAGTCCATTCAACACTTGGTTGCACTCCGGCTGTTGGCTTGAAGCTGGCGGATGAAGCGTGGACTATTGAAAAGCTGGTTGAAACCGTTTCAGCAACAAACTAGGACACCACGACCCCTTCCTGCTTTCCCCTGAATTTGAATTTGACCCCCGGCTCACCGCCTGTTAGCCTGATTGCCCGTTTCACCGGGATTTATGCGACATACCATTTCTGTGCTCGTGGAAAACAAGTTCGGCGTGCTCACGCGCGTGGCCGGGCTGTTCAGCGGCCGTGGCTACAACATTGACACGCTCAATGTCGGGCCCACCTCGGACTCCACGGTTTCCCGGATGACCATCATCACCCATGGCGACGAGGCCACGCTCGAGCAAATCATCAAGCAGCTCAACAAGCTGCCCGATGTTCTCAAGGTCCAAAATTTCGGCGAGGGCGAATATGTCGACCGCGAGCTGGTGCTTGTCAAGGTCTCCGTGGATTCGAAGTCCCGCGCCGAAGTCATGCAGATCACGGATATTTTCCGCGCCAAAATCGTGGACGTACAGCCCAAGGCCCTCACCATCGAGGTCACGGGCAACGAAAGCAAAGTGGAAAAATTTGTGGATCTCATGAGCGCCTTTGGCGTGACCGAACTGACCCGCACGGGCAAGATCGCTTTGGCGCGTAAATAAACCTCCTTTCCAACCAACCAATAACCGAACATCACAATGTCCAAAGTCTACACCGATAAAGACGCCGATCTGGGCGTCCTCAAAAATAAAACCCTCGCCGTGCTCGGCTTCGGCTCGCAGGGTCACGCCCATGCCCTCAACCTCAAGGAGAGCGGCCTCAACGTCATCATCGGCCTGTATGAGGGCAGCAAGTCCATCGCCGTCGCCCGGGAAAAGGGCTTCAAGGTCCTGTCCACGGCCGAGGCCGTCAAGGCGGCCGACGTGATCATGGTGGCCCTGCCGGACACGAAGCAGCCCGCCGCGTACGTCAAGGACATCGAGCCCAACCTGACCAAGGGCAAGACGCTGCTGTTCTCGCACGGCTTCTCGATCCATTTCAAGACGATCGTGCCGCCGAAAAACGTGAACGTCATCATGGTCGCGCCGAAGGGCCCCGGCCACATCGTTCGCCGCCAGTACACCGAGGGCAAGGGCGTCCCGAGCCTCATCGCCGTTTATCAGAACCCGGGCAAGGATGCCAAGAAGATCGCGCTCGCTTGGGCCAAGGGCATCGGTGGCACCCGCGCCGGCGTCATTGAAACGAATTTCCGCGAAGAAACCGAAACCGACCTGTTCGGCGAACAGACCGTTCTCTGCGGCGGCGCCAGTGCGCTGGTGCAGGCCGGGTTTGAGGTGCTCGTCGAGGCTGGCTACTCCCCGGAGATGGCCTACTTCGAATGTCTCCACGAATTGAAGCTGATCGTCGATCTCATGAACGAGGCGGGCATCAGCGGCATGCGCTTCTCCATCTCCGAGACGGCCAAGTGGGGCGACGTCTCGGTCGGGCCCAAGATCATTGATGCCAGCGTGAAGAAACGCATGGCTGCCGCGCTCAAGGACATTCAGTCCGGTAAGTTTGCGAAGGCTTGGGTGAAGGAATATCAATCCGGCTATCCCAAATACAACGCCCTGCTCAAGAAGGGTGAGCAGCATCCCATTGAGAAGACCGGCGCCAAACTCCGCGCGCTGATGTCTTGGATGAAGAAGCGCTCCATCAAAGGCACGCAGGCCTCCTACTGATCCAAATATTTAATCCACGAGCCGCCGGAGCAATCCGAGGGCTTTTTGTTGGCAGTAGAGACCGATCCGAGGGCAACCAGGTTCAATGCCCTGTGTAAGCCACGCGCCATACCGCGTTGCCGCCGTCATCGGTCACGAGCAACGCGCCGTCGTGCGCCACGGCCACGCCCACGGGGCGGCCCCAGACATTGCGGTTGTCCAATACGAACCCGGTCATGAAATCGTCGTATTCGCCCGTGGGCACGCCGTGGTCAACGTGCACCCACACCACCTTGTAACCGGTGCGCAGGCTGCGGTTCCACGAACCGTGGAACGCCACGAAAACATCCCCGCGATATTCCGCCGGAAACGCCGCCACGCCGTTCGAGGCCGTGTAGAATGCTATTTCCAAGGGGGCAGAGTGCGATTGAAACAAAACATCCGGGACAGTGACGGATCCAGCAAGGTCCGGACGTTCGCCCGCGTGCCGGGGATCTTCATGATTGCCCAGGTAATACCAGGGCCAGCCGTAGAAGCCGCCCGGTTTCACCCGGGTGAGATAATCCGGCACCAAATTGTCGCCCAAGGCATCGCGCTCATTCGACGCGGTCCAAAGTTCACCGGTGACGGGATTTACCGCCAGGCCCGCGCCGTTGCGGATGCCCGCAGCATAAATCTGCAGCGGCTGTTTGCCTTCGGGGTCGGCCACCAGAACGTCGGCGCGGTTCACATCGGCATCCCAGGCCTCACCCAACACATGGGTCGCCGCCCAGGCGGCGGTGTCGGCGGGATTTTTTTTGCTCATGTCTTCGGCCACGTTTGAGCCGGAGCCGACCGAGATGAAGAGGCACTGGCCATCGTTGGAAAAGGCTAGGGTGCGGGTCGTATGTCCGCCCGTCGTATCGGCGAGGTGCGGGACGATGACCTGGGCGTCGCCGCTGGCCGTGAGATCGCCGCGGTGATACGGGAAACGGACCACTGAATTATTGTTCGCCACATACACCCATTGCGGATCATTCCCCGGCGGATAAAAGGCGATGCCGAAGGGCCGGTCAAGGTTGGTGGCATAGATTTGATTATCCGTGGGCGCGTCCGCGCCGTCGACGGCCCGCAGCACACGGATGCGGTTTGCCCGGGTTTCCGCGATGAAGATATCACCGTTGGGCGCCACGCACAGCAAGCGTGGATCAGAAAACCCCGTGGCAAACCGGCGGACCGTGAAGCCCGGCGGGACCGACAACACGGCATTGGTCGGTACGCGAACCACACGCGGATTGTTCCCGGACGATACGGTGCTGTAAGGCGCCGGCAAATCCGCCACGGTGATATGATGGGTCACGCCCGGAGCGGCATTGCGCCAATCACCGGGATCATAGGACGGCGTGCCAACGGGTGCCGGCGTGATGGAGGCAGCCAAGGTGACCCCAGGAGGAACCGCCATGGTGGCCAGATAGGCGATCAGATTGCGGCGGGTCGTGTCATCCGGCACCGGCATGGGCATGATTGTGCCGGGCACGGCCAGCATGGGATTTTGCAGAAACTTGTCCAGCGTGGTCGGACTCCAGACGATACCGGAATCACTCAGGGCCTTGGTATAATTGAAGCTCAGGCTGGTGCCCGCGCGCCGGCCCACCAAACCCACCAGGCAGGGCCCTTGTTTCACAATCACGGAGTTGCCCGGCCCGAGCGTCGCCGAATGGCAGATGGCACAGGCTTGTTGAAAGTAAACCTGGCCCAGGCCGGCGTCACCCGCCGGGGCATCCTGGGCAATGGCGTCGTGCCCGGCGGCCAGGCCGGCCAGCACCATGATGGTTGGAACCAGAGTGCGTACAAGTAATTGCATAGTGAAATCGTACCGGCTCTCTGCGGGGCATCAATCATTTTTTGCTTTGAAAATGGCGCAAGATGCTTGGAGCCATATAAAGGACTGCATCGGAGAAAGCCCGCCCCGACCGTTCAGAACGACTGAGACAGAACTGGTTATTGCCGGTGAAAAACCATTGACGTCAGCAACTGGCGGCCTGACTCGCCAATGTCCGCCATAAAGTACACCGGTGCGCCCAAGGACGCATCGCCGGTGCGGGAGATTTCGCGGATGGTCGTCAGCCCGCTGCTGGTCGAGGTGATGGAGAACTTGATCGCATAGTGAACCGTCCCGCCATCGAGCACGGACCTCAGCCGAGCCGTGATGCCATCCGGCGTGGGCGCCTCCGCATTTACCGGCCGTTCATCCGTCGGGCCATGACCCACATACAGTTCACATTCTTCACCGCTGAAGGCGGATATTTTCATGCTGCTCAGCATCACGGTGCCAGCCGTTTTTTGGATGGTGGCCAGATTGAGATTGGTCACATTTTGCACGGACTTTTCCTGTACGTCCAAGAACTTCAAATCCGCCACCACAGCCGAGGCATGGCCGACCGAATCTGATTGTTTTGTGCCCAGAGTGACCGGCCCCGAATTGGTCAACGTTTCCAGAGGTCCGGCCAAGGCAAGGTCAAGGCGGGTCAGCGGGATATGACTGAAAACAATGTCCCGACTCCAAATGCGGTCGATCGCAGAGTGCAGTTCGACTGCCTTGGGATCTGGTGACAGCACAATCTCCGCCGTCTTAACCTCCGGGTCCAGCGGCCCGATATCAAAGCTCAGACCGTCCCAGCCTCCGGTCGCAGTACTTCCATTGGTGCTTTGCTCAGCCCAAAGGTTGCCGCCCTGAACGATTTGGCTGCCGATCTTCAAGGTTACATCCATGCTGAGAGGCAAGGTCGGTTTGGGTTTTACGTTGAAGGAAAGCACCGCTGTCAGATGCCCGCCCTTGGGCCGGATGATTGTTCCCGAAACCGACAACGCGTTATTGGCCACCGGATCCAGCACCGGGTCATCGGATAATTTCACAATCTTCGCATCCTTGGCATAGACCAGCAAATCCTCTTTGATGATGGTATGGCGACGATGCCCGGCTGGCGGCCAGTCGGTAGCCGGGGCATCTTTGGCGAGCGCGGTCAGGTAAGTGGTCTTGATCCAATCGCTCTCCACTTCGCAGGTCAAGACATGCCGGCCGGGAGCGAGCTCGGGCAATCTTACTTCACCCATATATTGATACCAATCCCAGTCCTTGGGGGTTTCGTATCTTGCCAGCACCGGCCGGCCATCAATTGTAATGGATGTCACCTGACCGAGCAATTTATAGCCAAATAATCCTTCATTACTATGATCCCAAACGCTGCGCAATTGGCAGGTCAAATCCAGCGTCCGCTGATGTTCCTCCAGACGCGGCAGCGGGTCCAAAGCAGGACTACCGCCATAGGCATCCAGAAACGCCAGCGCATTCGTCTCCGCCACCAGTTGGCGCGTGCTTAAATCGGTCAGCAAATCGCCCAGCCAAAATAATGGCTGGTTGTAACCATTCGGATAATCCCGCCGCATCCACGCCGTGATCCCGTCCATAATCTGGCCGGCCTCATCCCGACTGAGTCGGCCGGCCTGGGCACGGCTTTGGAGTTCCTGCCATGGCCACGCTGATTGCGGCTCGGAGAGTCCGGCCGCAATGACTTCGGCAGTCGGGCGCTTTCGCAATTCAAAGGGTTGGTCGGCCAGAGGAATTGGCTTGGATAAACCGCCGGGTGACCTTACGAAAAAAAACAAACCAAGACCGCAGATTAGAACCGCCACGGCGACAATCAGGGCAAGTCGTTTGCTTTTCGGCGGCCGGACGGGAGCCTTTCCCAAGGAAGATTGCATCAGATTGATGGCGCGCCATACCTTTTGAATGATCAGATAGTCAACGATGAGAGAACTCAAGCCGGTCAATATCACGACCACGAGATAACTGAATTGGGCATTGTTGTTATTTGGCAATAAACCGAAAAAACCATCACCAACATTAAACCAGATAAATCCAATGGCCGCATCCAGCGCCAGCAAAGGAACCAACAAACCAGCCAATGCCGCCAGCCAAAGACCGTGCAATCGCCCCGCTGGATGGCGGATCTGGGTGACGGCGATCCAGCCGAGAATAGGCGAAGCCAGCAATAACCCGATGGTCAAAATAGGAAGCAAGAAATTGAGAACAAGCTGCCAGCCCGGGTTTGGCAATGATGGCGGCAAAGATGAAAGCGGGTGAGCAGAGCCGGCCAGAGAATGCAGTGCGGCCGCTGCATTTCGTGCAGCAGCCATACGTTGTTGCACGCTGTCAACAGCAACCTGATGCAGGGCCAGAATTTCAAGAAAGACCAGGATCACCACCAATCCCAAACAGGCTATACCCGCAATGGCCGTGCGCGAAAAGCGTGACTTTTGTTCGGTTTTCCCGGCCGGCTGCGCCTCGGCCGGTTGGCTGCCGGCGGGTGTGCCCATAATCGTCTCCACACACGTCTTAACATCACCGGCCTGTTGGTAGCGCAACGCTGGCTGCTTTTCCAATGCGCGCAGGACCACTTCATCCAGACGCACATCGATATGCACCTTTTTGGATGGCGGCTCGAATTTACCGGCCGGCAGTTCACCGGTGAGCATCTGGTAGAACACCACCCCGAGTGCATAAATGTCCGCCCGATGATCGACCTCGCCGGGATGGTCCCGCTGCTCCGGCGCCATGTAATTTGGCGTGCCCATCACGCCCGTGGGACCCTGGGCGGTCGCGGCTCCCGGGTCCGCACCGGTCGATGCCTCCGCCCCGCCGACCTGGGGATCCATGATCTTGGCCAGGCCGAAATCGGCCACCTTTACGCGGCCCCGGCGATCCAGCAAAATGTTTTCCGGCTTGATGTCGCGGTGGACAATGCCCTGGTCATGCGCAAATTGCAGCGCATCGCAAATCTGCGGGACAATCGCCAGTGCTTCCCGCGCGGAAATACGGCTGCCGTGCAGCAATTGCCGCAAGGTCACGCCGTCCACGAATTCCATGACGAGATAATACAGACCGTCCGCCTGGCCGAAGTCGTGGATAGTGACGATGCCGGGATGGTTCAAACGGGCCAGTGCTTTCGCCTCGCGGGCAAAACGCGCGGCAAACGCCGCATCCCGGCCGATCCCCGGCGGGAGGATTTTGAGCGCGACAATGCGGTCGAGCTGCTTCTGCCGGGCCTGATAGACCGCGCCCATGCCGCCCTGACCGATGAAGGCCAGCACTTCGAACTGGGGAAAATGCGGCGCAAGCTCCGCCACGGTGGGCGGGATAAAGCGCGAGCCGTCGCCAGCCTGAGTATCTGTGCCCGTGAGGAAGGCGCCCTGCATCAGACATTCCGGGCAGATGCCCCGTGGCGCATTGGTCGCCAGCGGCCTGCCGCAGCCCGGACAAAATTGTTTTGTATCCATACGTACTGATGCTACCGGAAGGATACCGCAAGGTTACATTGTAGCAGAAGATATTTCCAGGACCCCTCCTCATCGGTCCGTCAACGCCCGGAAGAGATGTTGCATTTCTTCCTCAATGTCTGAGGATCCGTCCAGTGTGTGGGCGATCTCCGCGCGGATCAGGTTCCGGTAACGTTTTCGCAGGCGATGCACCGCCACCTTGACGGCACCTTCGCTCTGGCCCAACCGGTCCGCCAGTTCCGCATAGGGCAGCGACTCGCGCCTTCCGGCCAGCGTCTGCTGCAGGGCGGTGAACAACTCCGGTTTGCCCGCGTCGCGGTATTCGGCCTCCAATTGGTTCAATACTTGGTTCAGCAATGTCAGAGCCCATTGTTTATCGAATATTTTGCCCGGCGTGGCCGGGTCCGCCGGCTCCAGATCAAAACGCTCCTCGGCGGCCGCGAGGTCCAGCGAAACGAGCTGCGCCCCGCCACCGCGTTTTTGGGCGCGCGTCTTCTCCCATTCATTGATGAGGAAATGGTTCAGGGCGGTGAGCAGGTAGGAGCGGAACCGGCCGCGTTCCGGATCGGCTCCGGCGAGAGATTGGCGCTCCAGCAGGTGAGTGAAAAAGGCCTGGGTCAGATCCTGGGCGTCATGGGGCGAATGCCCGCGCCGGCGGACATAGGCGTAGAGCGGATACCAGTAGGTCTGACATAACCGGGCCAGTGCGGCCCGGGCACGGGTGGTGTCGCTGTGCCCGGCAGACAGCACCACGGACCAATTCGTGGTCACGAAGGCGGGCTGCCGGTCCGCCCGCCCGGAGGCTTCGAACGGGGCGGGACTTTGCTCCATGGCACAGGTCGAGGTCATTCAATGATTTTCGCCGAGTCCGAACGCCCACTTGATGCCGCCCAGTACGTGCAGTTGAAAGGCTTTGCTGATGGCCGGTGAATTTTTACGGTCTTTGATGGTTGGATCGGCATCCCAAATATCCTCCCGGTGACCCAGTGACGTGTAGAAAACACGCCCCTGGCCGTAGCTCTTGCACCAAGCGACGGGATAATGCCCGGGCACATCCGTGGCCGGATTCTTGTCCAGAACCAACAGGTCATGAACCTTGGTTGAATCGTAGTTTTTGAACTGGTAGATTTCCTCCTGCGACAGGGTCCAGACCTTGCCCAATTGCACGGTGGCCGGGTTTTGTGGGTCCTGGTTCAAACAGTTCACGCTGACTTGCCGGCCGTGATGATCAAACTCCCCGCCGAGCATGTCGATGTAACCGGGCCAGTGATGAAACGTATCGCTGGCCGCGTGGATGCCGATGAAGGCGTGGCCGGCCTTGATCCAATTCAAAAACCCTTCGGGATCGGGGATGGGCAGATCGCCCGTGGTGCTAACGAAGGCGATGCCGTCATAATGGCTCAGTGATTCCGGCGACAGTTTTTGCAACGCGACTTTCAAGTCCGCCTCCCATTGGGCTTCGACCGTATTATAGGCGGCCACCTGCTCGGTCGTGGAGCCCTTTTTCAAGGCGGCCGGCTGGCCGGGCGGTTGATGGACATAATCCACGGTGAAAGCGCCGCTCGCCAGTGCGAGTTGTGTGATAATTTTTTCCGCCGTGGGAATCGAGGAGTGGCGGAACGCGGTGGTGGTGGTGACCACGAGCAACCGTTTGGGAGCGTGCTGGCCCGCGGTCAAACATCCGCTGATGACGACGGCGGCCAGCAGGAGCACAAGGGCAAAGGGCTTTTTCATTCGGTGGAGTTCACGGATCATTGACCACCGGCACAGGGCGCACCCAGATGTTGCGGAAGGCGACCGAATTATTGTGGTATTGGAGGGCGATGGGGCCGGCCGGGCCGATGGGGGTGTATTTGCCAAGCGAGCGCCAGTTGGTCGCGCCGCGAATGGCCTGGTGATTTTGCGTCACCACGCCGTTGTGTATCACCGTCACGTAAGCAGGTGACAGCAGTTTGCCGGTGGCGTCAAAATGCGGCACGTTGAAAATGATGTCGTAAGTCTGCCATTCACCGGGCGGGCGGCAGGCATTCGCCAGCGGCGGATGCTGGCCGTAAACGCCCGCCGCCGCGCCATCCACATAGGTCGGGTTATTATAATTGTCCAGCACCTGGATCTCATATTGGCCCATCAAAAAGACGCCGCTGTTGCCCCGGCTCTGACCATCGCCACAGGCCGGCGTCGGTTCGCGGTACTCCACATGCAATTGCATATCGCCGAATTGATTGGTCGTCTGGATGTTGTCCTTGGCGCTGATGGCCACGCCGTCCACCACGGACCAAGGCACCGGTCCGCCGGTCCGTTTATCGCGCCATTGCGATAAATCCTTGCCATCGAAGAGAACCACCGCATCACTGGGCGGCGTGGCCGATGCACTGAACGAACCGGGCGTCACCAACTGCGGCTGGGGCCGGGCCGGATCATGCACGTGCCATGGGGTGCCGGGTTCCAGCGGCGTGTCCTGAAAGCCGGACACTCCGTTAATAACGGTTTCCACGATGTGCGGGGCGGGCGCCCGCGACTGATCGGGCCGGGGCTTCTGGACCGGTGCGTGAGCACACCCAGCCAGCAAACTTGTCAGTGCAGTTTTCATTTTATACTTACAAACTTGGTCCACTTGGCCTTCGATTTGGCAGACTTCACGGCCGTCTCCAGAAAGGCCATGCCGATGACGCCGTCATCCACCGTGGGAAAATCATAAGTCCCACGCCAACCGGCGGCGTGATCGCGCATCGCGGCACCGGCCTCCAGATAGAGGTTGGCGAAGGCCTCGATAAAACCCTCCGGATGACCGAAGGGCAACCGGGTAAACTTCTTCGCCACTTCGGAGACGTAGCCGTTGCCCCGGCGCAGCACGCAGGCGGGTTCCCCTTTCGGTTGATATTTTAATTCGTTGGGATGTTCCTGATGCCAGGCCAAGGAGCCCAGCGTGCCGTATACCCGGATGTTCAGATCGTTCTCCTCCCCGCAGCTTACCTGCGAGGCGGTCAACACGCCCTGGCCCCCCCCCTGATAGCGAAGCAGCAGATTAGCGTCATCCTCCAGCTTACGGCCGGGAATGAAAGTGGTGAAGGAGGCGCAGAGCGAGTCAATCTGCAGACCGGTGATGTAACGGCCCAAATTTTCGGCATGGGTACCGATGTCGCCCAGACAGCAACTGGCGCCGGCTTTTTTCGGGTCGGCACGCCAGGCGGCCTGCTTGTGGCCGGTGGTTTCAATGCGATCGAGCAACCAACCCTGCGGATACTCGGCAACGACCTTCAAAATTTTTCCCAGCTTCCCGGCACGCACCAGTTCGCGCGCTTCTTTTACCATGGGATAGCCGGTGTAATTGTGCGTGAGCGCGAAAACGCGGCCGGTCCGGCGCACGACCGCCCGGAGCGCTTTAGCCTCCTTCAGGTTCAGGGTCATCGGCTTGTCGCAGACGACATGAAAACCGGCCTCCAAAAAAACGGTTGCCACGGGCGCGTGCAAAAAATTCGGCGTGACGATGACCACAAAATCCAGATGCTCGGCCACCGGCCGGGCGGCTTCACGGCGCGCCATTTCTTGGTAACTGCCATATACACGCGCAGGGTCGAGAAACAATTGTTCGCCGGTGATGCGCGAGTTTTTGGCATCGGCGGAAAATGCGCCGGCCACCAGTTCCATTTGTCCATCCAGATTGGCCGCCATGCGATGCACGGCGCCGATGAAGGCGCCCTGCCCACCGCCGATCATTCCATAACGAAGTTTGCGTTGGGCTGACATAAAATAGTTTGGTGGCAGACGCGCCGGCTATTTCTTCGCAAAAGCGGCGTCAAAGGCCGCGGCGTTGGCGGTGTAATCCAGCTTGCGAATGAAGGCGCAGGCCTCGGTCGCGCCATGCACCCGGTCCATCCGGCCGTCCTCCCACTCCACCGAGAGCGGGCCACGATAGCCGATGTCATTGAGCGCCACGATGATCTCCTCAAAGTTGATGTCGCCGCGGCCCGGGGAGCGGAAATCCCAGTAACGGCGCGGATCGGCGAAATCGGTGTGCCCGCCGAACACCCCAACGGAACCGTCGCCATGGCCCCACCACGCGTCCTTCATGTGGGTGTGAAATATACGGCCGGGAAACTCGCGCAGAAACTTAATGTAATCCACGCCCTGATAGCCGAAGTGCGAGGGATCGTAATTGAAGCCGAAGCGCGGATGTTCTTGGACGGCGGCGAGCGCCCGCCGGGCGGTGGCGATGTCGAAGGCAATCTCTGACGGGTGAACTTCCAGCGCAAAGTTCACATTCTCCGCCGCGAAGACCTCCAGGATGGGCAGCCAGCGTTGGGCGAAATCAACAAAACCGCGTTCCAAGAACGTCTGGCTCGTGGGTGGAAAAGCGTACAAGGCGTGCCAGATAGAGGAACCGGTGAAGCCGTTCACCACTGCGGGCGGCTGCTCGCCGGCCCGCAGCCCGGGCCGGGCGTTGAAAAACTTCCGCGCGGCGCGGGCCGTCACTTTAACTCGTTCGGCCGCCCGCTGACGGACGCCCTCGGGCCGGCCGTCGCCCCAAATCTCGGGCGGGAGAATGGCCTGGTGACGTTCGTCAATCAAATCACAGACCGCCTGGCCGACCAGATGGGTGGAGATGGCCTGACAGGAGAGGCCGTGTTGAGTAAGCAGCGCCCATTTTTTCGCCACATAGTCGGGCTCGGCGAGCGCACGGTCCGCCTCAAAGTGATCGCCCCAGCAGGCGAGTTCCACGCCGTCGTAGCCCATGGCCTTGATTTGGGGGGCCAGCACGGCCAGGGGTAAATCGGCCCATTGGCCGGTGAATAAAGTTATTTTTCTTGGCATAACTGTTGGCTGATTAATGTTGGTAGCGGAAGCTTTTCCGTTTCATTATCCATTGTCAATTATCCATTTTCAATTATTCTGGCCGCATGAAACCATCCGCCCAGCCCATGGCCGGCCGCCTTTCACGCCGCCAGTTTCTACAAACCACCACCCTCGCAGCCGGTGCTTTCACACTGGGGTTTCCGGCCTTGGTGCGTGGACAAAATCTCAACAACAAACTGAACATCGCCGTCATTGGCGCCGGCGGCAAGGGCGCACAGGACACGGACAGTTGCGCCACGGAAAACATTCTGGCCTTGTGCGATGCGAACCGGAACAACTGCGCCAAACAGTTCCTGAAATATCAGGACGCGAAGTATTATCAGAACTTCCGGCAGATGCTCGCGGAATTGGATAAATCCATCGATGCCGTGAATATCGCGACGCCGGATCATTTTCACGCGATCGCCGCGACGGCGGTGATGGAACTGGGCAAACCGGTGTATTGTCAGAAGCCGCTCACGCAGACCATTTACGAGGCCCGACAACTGCGTTCGCTCGCGCAAGGGAAAAACCTGGTCACGCAGATGGGCAATCAAGGCAGTTCTGAGGATGGTCTTCGCCGCGGTGTGGAAGTCATTCAGGCCGGCCTGATTGGTCATGTCAAAGAAGTTCACATCTGGACCAACCGGCCCATCTGGCCGCAGGGCCTTGACCGGCCGGAAGGCGCCGACCCCATTCCGGACGGACTGGATTGGGATTTGTGGCTGGGCCCGGCGCCGGTGCGGCCTTACAAAACCGGCGTATACGACCCATTCAACTGGCGGGGCTGGCTGGATTTTGGCACCGGGGCGCTGGGCGACATGGCCTGTCACACGGTCAATCTGCCTTTCCGCGCGCTCAAACTGGGATACCCCGATGAAATTGAGGCGACGTGCTCCGGGATTAAATCCGAGTCTTATCCGTTAAGTTCGACGATCCGGTTCGCCTTTCCTGCCGCCCATAAAACTTTGTTTCACCGGCATGACACAGTTTGGTGGTATGACGGCGGCAAACCCAAGGCGCGCACGCCGGGCGGACATGACGGCAGCAACAAACCGCCGGTGGAACTCACGGCCGATCTGGTGCCACTCCTCGGTGAAGTCCCCGGCAGTGGCTGCCTGATGCTGGGCGACGAAGGCACGCTTTTTTCGCCGGATGACTATGGCACGGAATTTTTTATCAAACTCAAGGGGGAGACGAAATACACCCATTACAAAAAACATCCGGCGGTGGCCGCCATGCCGGAAAGCATTCCGCGCAACCGTTTCAAGGGGGGCGGCCGATTTCCGGCAGCATCAGGAATGGATCGCCGCGATCAAGGAAAACAACCCGGACCTGTGTTATTCACGCTTTGAAATCGGCGGACGTTTGACCGAAATCATGTTGCTGGGCTGTGTGGCGCTCCGCACCGCGGCAAGAAACTGGAATGGGACGGCCCGGCGATGACTGTGAAAAACGTGCCGGAGGCGGCTCAATTTATCCGACGCAATAATCGCACAAGGTGGATTTGAAAGCGTGAATATCTTCTTCAACGCCAACAGGAATATATTTTTCCGGCATTGATAAACCCGTCCGTCATTTTTTCGCTCAGGCCGCTTTTTTCTTGCGCCCCACCACGAAGGCGATGCCCAGGCAGCCGGCCAAAGTGGTGGTCAAGGTCGGTTCGGGCGTGGCCAGCAGGCTGTTGACGGTCGCGACTCCGACATTGAGGGCGATGATGGTGTCATTGACATCTTTGTCTCCGCCGTGCCAGGAATCCTCAAAGGAGAGGAACAGATACGGGCTGTTGAGCTGCGGCACGGCAAAAATATGTGTGGTGAAGGCGGCGGCATGCTGGGTGAACCCGTCTTGATTCAAGCTTTCCTGGGTGGAGAACACATTGGCCCAGTAATTATTGGCCCCGTTGGACAACAGGAAAAAATCCAGTTTGGTGCCTTTGGAAAAAGTGCCGATGTTTTCAAAGTCTCCGGGGAGCAACGGTTGGCTGGGGGTGCGCACACCAGGAATGGAGTCACCCTCCTTGTATCCGCTGGATCCGCTGGAAGCGTCCGGGAAAATGAGACTGGAGGTTGACGCTGTCACTTCGTTCCAGTTGTTCAACGGATCTGATTGACCGAGGGCCAGGGCGTCAAACCCGATGGAGTTGTGGAAAGCGGCCCCTTCATAAATGAACGTCGCGGTCACGGCCTGGGCGCTGGCCAGCACTATTTTGGTCGGGTCTACTTCGAAGGCCTCGCTGGCGGTATTGTTTTTACTTTCTGGCAGGGCAGTTTTAATGAAGGCCAGTGTTTCGGGCAGAACCGTGGCGTCAAAGTTTTTGGAGGCGGCATCCGAACCTGCCTGCATCACCGTGCCCGCCGTTTTAAGCCCATAAGGCGCGGCGGTGGATTGGACAGGGTCAGGTGTTTGACCGTAGGATTTTATGGCCACGAGAGCCACGGCTGCAATTGTTGTCAGGGTTTTCATATTTTTTTGATTGTTTTAAACTTGCCACATACTTAGCAGGATATGGGCCATGTTTTCTAATATAGTCTACAAGAGCATTGGCGGCGCAAATTTCTTTTGTAAAATGTTTTAGCATGTTGGTTCGTGGGCTGGTTTTTAGGATTCCATGTTGAGGTAAATTTTTCCGGTTTCCCATTCGTCACTGGTCTCGGCCAGGATGGCGCTGA
>Ga0302319_10011110_pt1 | contig 17114 bp, 13 predicted proteins | sample Bog_T0_2_FD_203319 | JGI IMG/M metagenome (GOLD analysis project Ga0302319, IMG submission 203319) | Peat permafrost microbial communities from Stordalen Mire near Abisko, Sweden - Bog_T0_2 | ecosystem: Environmental > Terrestrial > Soil > Wetlands > Peat | place: Sweden: Abisko, Stordalen Mire...
AATCACAACCGTGTGGGCTCCGGCCGCAATAGCCTCTGAAACAATGGCAGGAAAATGAGCATCTGCAGTTTCTCCACTGTCCATGGATCGAGTGTAAGTACCACTCCCCTTATTTCTTTTAACTCTTTCTACCATTTCTGACGACCTCTGGAGCACGTTGATTGCTCACGATGTGTTTCCAAGAGGAGCACTCAAATGCTTGGACGGGGAGCTTTTGCCGGAAGCGATCGTCTCAAGATCAAGTATTCCGCCGACGATCTGGAAATACACAAGGTGATTCTACTTTGCCGTGACCTTTTAATCTTGTTCCTGACAGCTCGTTTTCTTGACGGTCTGTCCTTGACAATCGAGTTCTTTGTTGTAAGCTGACTGCGTCCTGCAGTTCCTGAAGTCTGGGCCCCGTCACACTCCCCTCGGCGCGCTGTGCATGCAGAGTGCAGCGCAAAAGCTTCAACCGCGCAGCCCATGATTTCCGAAGGAGATGTTATGAGTCCACTGCATTCTTTCACCACTGGCAAGGGAGCGGGCAAGCGGCGCAGCCACATTCCACCCATTCCCGCGGCGAATTTTCCGGTGCAAGCTTCGCGCTCGGCGGCCAGCATCCAGCTTCCGACTTATCCCTTTCAGCCGCTGCCCACGCCGAATGGGCCTGCGCCGTACCGGTTTGACCTAGCGCAGTTACTCAGCGCCGACGACATCACCAGCATTCAGAACGCCGGGGTGCTGGTGTTTCATACGGTGGGCGACACCGGCGATTACCGCGACTCCGGGCCGCAGGATCTGGTGGCATCGATCATGACGCAGGACATTCAAAATTCGCCGGACGGAAAGCAGCCGGCTTTCTACTATCATCTTGGCGACGTGATTTACTTCGCGGGTGACATCGACAAGTACGGGGCTTACTTTTACGAAACTTACAAGACTTATCCCGCATTTATCGTTGCGATACCCGGCAATCACGACTGCCAGCCCGACGACCCCCAGGACGGACCGGTCGATCCCAATAAAGTTCCGCTCGATGGATGGGTGCAGAACTTCATGTCGAGCGATCCCACGCAACCGGGGTCGTTCAAGACCGGAGCGAACCGAACGCAGATGGATCTGCCGAACGTTTATTGGACGTTAACAACGCCGTTCGCGACCATCATCGGATTGTTTTCCAACGTCGGTGAAACGGAAGCGGAGATTCATCAGGACCAGATTGACTGGTTTCAGTCCGAGTTGAAAGCTGCCGATCCCAAGCTCGCCTTGATCGTGACCATCCATCATCCGCCGTTCTCCGGGGATGATGAGCACTCGGGCAGTAGCGTGGCGGATCAAGTTCTCTCCAGCAGTTTTGAGGCGGTGGGACGCTATCCGAATCTGGTTTTGTCCGGCCACGTGCACAATTACCAGCGCTTTACCAACGTCGTCGAAGGCCCGGATGGGGAGTTGCAGATTCCCTACGTCGTGGCCGGCGCCGGGGGCTATACCAAGCTCGGAACGATTCACGAGGTAGACGGTGAACCTCCGATTGTCCCGCTGGAACTGGAAAATGGATTGACCTTCGAGCAGTACGACCAGACCAATTTTGGATTTCTTCGTCTGGAAGTAAGCAAGAGCCAGATCGTAGGAACTTATTTCTCGGCGCCTTATGTGACCGGCAGCACGCCCACCGCGAGTGTAGTCGACAGTTTTGTAATCGACCTTACCGCCAACACGGTGACCACGGGAAGCGCAAGCAACGTGACCACGACTGGCGGCGGAAGCAAGCCGAGCAAGGGAAAAAAGCAAAAGCCTAAGCCTAAGAAACATCGGAAGAAGAAGGAATAAGGCAGTGGTTAGTGGGTGGTGGTTAGCGGGAGTTAGTGGGTAGTGGTTAGTGGGTAGTGTAGTTAGTGGCCAGCAAGAAACAGGGGGCCGCGGCCACCTCTCGCCACTTACCACTAATCACTGACCACTGATTTCCAGCACCACTTTTCCGAACATCTGGCTGCTGGCCAGATACTCGTGGGCTGCGCGAACTTCACTAAGTGGAAATACGCGGTCCACTACCGGCTTTAAGTGTCCCGTGAACACGAGCTTAAGCACTTCGTGTAACTCACCCATGGTTCCCATGTAAGAACCGAGGATAGTAAGTTGGCGCGCGAATAAGTGGCGTAGATCAAGTCCCACGTTCGGGCCGGTGGTTGCGCCGCAGGTCACCAGAGTGCCGCCGTTTTTGAGCGATTTAACGCTCTCATCCCAGGTAGCGGCGCCCACGTGTTCGATCACAATGTCGACGCCTTCCTTGTTGGTGATCTTACGGACTTCGTCGGAGATTTTCCGCTGGTAGTGATTGATGCCGTAATCGGCGCCCAGCTCTTTGCCTTTCGCAAGCTTCGCTTCATCACCGGCAGTCGCGATCACGCGACAGTGAAAAAACTTGGCAATCTGAATCGCCGCGATTCCGACCCCAGACCCCGCGCCTAAGACGAGCACGGTTTGACCCGGACGAATCCCGGCGCGTCCGACCAGCATGTGCCACGCAGTAACAAATACCAGAGGAACGCTGGCCGCCTGGATGAAATCGAGTGAGTCTGGAATTGGAATTACACTCGCAGCCGGAGCCGCGAAAAGTTCGCAGTTTCCTCCGTCCACCGCATTTCCCAGCACGGTGAACTCGCGGCATTGATTTTGCAATCCGGCGATGCATTTCGCGCAGTGGCCGCAAAAATACATGGGCGCGATCAGGACGCGCTGGCCCGCTTTGAATCCGCTCACGTACTCGCCGGTTTCCACAACTTCACCGGCTATGTCGCTGCCCAGGATGTGGGGCAGCTTCACCCCCGGCAGGCCCTGGCGCACCCAAAGATCCAAGTGATTGAGGGAGCACGCGCGAACCCGCACCAATATCTGATCCAGGCGGGGCTTTGGAGCGGGGATATCTTCATAGGTGAGAACTTCCGGACCACCGAACTGATGGATGCGGACTGCTTTCATGGAATCTCTTTCCCTGCATGAATGCTACATCCAAGAAACTTACATTGTGTCGGGAGTGTGCGCAAGAAGCTGATACCGCAAAGCTCGCTGAGGAAGGCCGCAAAGGGCGCTAAGAAAAGCAAGTCAATGTCTTGCTTAGCGTCCATTGCGGATTTCTGTTTGTGTCATAAGCCGAGGGCGCATCGTTCAAACCACATTACGAAACAGCCCTCGCACTCTTTGACAGGGAACGATTAGTGACGCCCCTCCGATGGCCGGTCCCGCTCGACCACACTACTTCCCGGTGCCGCTGATCTGGACCGCTTGAGTGCCGGCACCGTCGTCGATCATCAACTCAGCGGTTCTGCTTCCCGTGGCGCTGGGTTTGAAAGTGATCGAGATCGAGCAGTCGGCGCCCGTCAGCAGACTGGTTTTGCAGGCCGATTTAAAGGGAAAGTCGCCGGGATCCGCGCCCTCCATCGTGATGCCACCGATGCTCATCGTCGTGCTTTGATTGTTGGTCAATTGCACCGTGCTGGCCGGGCTGGTGCTGCCCACGGTGCGCGGCGGGAAGCTCAGAGTGAGCGGCGAAACGCTGACTGGAATCGTGTTGTTGATCAGCATGGTGACGTAGGCGTTACAACAAGTATTATTGTGCAGCACAGCAGCGTCAATCGCGCCATCCTTGTTGAAGTCTCCGGCCACTACCACGGGTGAAGAGTCGCCTACGATAAACGGACCGGTGGGATCGTCTACAAATGTGCCGTCGCCGTTGCCTAGAAGGACGACCAAACCGTCGTTGCCTGCTTCAACGCCGCAGTTGCAACTTCCCCATATGTGGGTTTGGTTTAATGGAACGAGCAGGTCGAGATTTCCATCGCCATTGACATCGGCAGTGATCGGCTCACTCGGCGACGTGCCTGGAGCTCCCAGGCCCAGAGAGCCAATGAGCCAGCCGTAGGTTCCGGAATAGTTGAAGGTGCCGTCTCCGTTGCCGAGGAGAATGCCAACCCCTCCTCCGCCGCCGAAGTCATTGGGTGAGGTAAACGCGAGATCGAGGTTGCCGTCCTTGTTGAAGTCGCCCACGCTGAGCCCCTGGGGTCGGCTGACGTTTCCCCCTCCGATTACGGAAATTGGGGCGTTGAACTTACCATTGCCCTTCCCCAGTAAAATCTTCACCGCATTGTTCGCGAAGTCGGGCAAAGCCAGGTCGAGCTTTCCGTCATTATTGAAATCGCCGGTGAGGACCCACTCGCCTTGTCCGGTGACCCCGGTGATTAGGGAGGCGGTTCCGAACTTACCGTTGCCATGGTTCGGCAGGATGCTAAGACTGCCATCGTCGTTGCTGACCACAATGTCAAGAGTGCCGTCACCGGTGAGGTCTGCCAGCTTAACTAGCGCGGGCTCCGAGTTGCTGTCGCCGGTCGAGTAATAGACCGGCGCATTGAAGGTGCCGTTGCCCTTGCCGAGTAAGACGGCTACCTCACCATCGCATGAAGTGCCGACTACTATGTCCGGCTTGCCATCTCCGTTCACATCACCGGCATCTACCGTCGTAGGAGACGAGCACAAGGCAGGCCCCGCGATGGGCGCGCCCAAAACTCCATGGGCGCTGCCCAGCATCACGGTGGTGGCATTATTGGCCGAAACCCCTCCAGCCTGAACAATGTCCAGATTGCCGTCGCCGTTAAAGTCGGCGACCGCGATTTGAAAGACCTGACTCGCCTGGGTCAGCCCGTAGTTCGTACCCGCCCGGAAAGTTCCGTCCCCGTTGCCCAAAACCGGAGACACGAAGGTGCCGCGCGTACTTCCGGCGGCGAAATCGAGATTGCCGTCTTTGTTGAAATCGGCCACAACCAAGCCTTGTGGTTGCCAATCCGTGGCGTAGGAAACCGCTGGCTGGAATGTGCCTTTGCCGTTCCCCAGCAGCACCCAGGCGGTGGAGTCATACTCATCGGTCACCAATAAATCCGGTTTGCCATTAAAGTTGGCGATAGCAATAGAAGTGGCGTTGGGGGCGTAATAGCTCAACGGTGTTTGAAAGGTACCGTCGCCGTTGCCCAGAAAAACGCTTGCTCCCGACCAGCTGCCATCCGAAGCCGCAGCCACGTCTAGGTTGCCATCGCCGTTCACGTCCGCGATAGCGATCCCGTTCACGCCCTTGGGAAGTCCACCATAGAACGTTGGCGTGCCGAAGGTGCCATTTCCATTGTTGAGCAAAACGCTGAAGCCGCCGCCACTGCCACCGGGGCATGAGGAGTAACATGCGACCACGAGATCGGCGTGGCCGTCATGATTCACGTCTGCGATCGCCACCCAGGCGTCGTCGGTTCCAAGGGTTATAAGGGGCTGAGCCGTGAAGGTTCCATCGCCGTTCCCGAACAGAATCGAGATGGTCCCGTCGTAGGCGTTAGTGGCGACCAAGTCGAGTTTATGGTCGCCATTCAAGTCGGCGACGGCGATATTGCCGTAAGTACCACAGCACCAGTGACCGACGGTATAGATCGTGGGTCCGGTGAGATTGCCGGTACCATCGCCAAGGAAAATGTAAATCTGGGCCGGGTTGGAGCCCACCTGCATGGCCACGTCCAGATTCCCGTCATGATTGAAGTCGCCCAGAGCTAAGGCAAAGCCGCCGTCGTAGGCTGGCGTGCCTTCAAAGGTGGCGAGCCGGAAAGTGCCGTCGCCGTTTCCCAGCAGGACGCTCAGACCAGAATTATTGTTGCTCGCACCGTTGGTGACCAGATCGGGAATACCGTCATTGTTCATATCCCCAACCGCGATTCCCGGTACGCTGTTCTGGTCGGGACCTGCCGCAAAGATATGGGAAGTCACAAACGATGCGGGGGGCGGAGTCTGCGCGGCACCCAGCGCGACCAGGACACAGACAAGCAGAGTGAGTGAAAGAATTTTCACAGTCGCGTGCACGATTCGGCCGGATGAACGCAGAACTCGATTAGCGCTGGTCAGGTACGGCATGTTCTTCTCCTTAATTTGGTTCGCCGTTCTTTGGGCTGGCGGGCGTGGATAGGGCCCGACCCGAGGTGCAGTGTGCGCGACTCCGGGCGATTTTCACAAGTAATTTGGGGTAAAGTTACGGTAAACTGAACGAGCTGAAGTCTCAGCTACCCCTCCCGCAACAACGTTTTGGATTACATCTATGGGGCATTTAGCGGACTCTTCGAGCCCGGAGAAAGTTTCCCCACCAGGCCTCGCCGAGGGGTCACAGATCGATCTGTTGCCGCCCCAAGTGTCCCCGGACGAAGCGCGCTCGGAGCTATCCAAAATTCTGGCTAGCGACTCACTGCGCGATTCCGAGATGCTGAAGCGCTTCCTGAGCTATGTGGTCGAGCAAACCCTGGCCGGCAAAGCCGACCAACTCAAGGAGTACCGTTTAGGCGTCGACGTATTTGAACGTGAGGATTCGTTCGATCCGCGGCTTGATCCCGTGGTGAGAATGGCCGCGGGCCGGCTGCGAAAGAAACTGCGGGAATACTACGAGAGCGAGGGCCGTAGCCATGCGCTTCGCATTGAAGTTCCCAAAGGCGGGTACGCTGCGCGCATGATTGGCGTTTCCGCTGCCGCGGTGGAGGAGACCGGCGTCGAAGAACGGAAAGTTCGTCAACCAACCGATCGAGCCACGAGGACGGCCGGGGCGGGAACAAGGAAGTGGAGGCTGGCCGCGACTGCGGTTGTGCTGTGGGCAGCGCTTTTGGCGGGCGGATTGTACGTTCGCTCCCGGCAAGGGAGAACCCTTACCGACAAAGACACGATCGTTCTGGCCGATTTCGCCAACAGCACGGGCGATCCCGTCTTCGACGACACGTTGAAGACGGCGCTGGCTATTTCGTTGCAACAATCGCCTTTCCTGAACGTGCTCTCCGAACAGAAAGTCTCCGCCACCTTGCAGGCCATGACGCTTAGCGCAGTCACGAAGCTAACTCCCGAAGTAGCTCGTGAGCTTTGCCAACGCACCGGAAGCAAGGCCTATATTGCCGGAGCCATCGCAAATCTGGGCGACGAATATGTTTTGGGATTGAAGGCGGTGAATTGTGGAAACGGAGACACGCTTGCCCAGCAGCAGGTTACCGCCCCCTCCAAAGAGAAGGTATTGAACGTCCTGGGCGAAGCGGCGTCCCGACTGCGCGGTCAGCTGGGCGAGTCGCTGGCTACGGTGCAGCGCTTCGACGTTCCGTTGGTAGAGGCCACTACGTCTTCGCTGGAAGCGCTTAAGGCGTATAGCTTGGGAGCGCAAGCTCTCCGTGAGAACGGACCTGCGGCGGCTCTGCCTTACGCGCAACGCGCCATTGGACTCGATCCTAGTTTCGCCATGGCCTATGACGAAGCGGGTATGGATTATTCCAGCCTCGGCGAGGTGGATCGCGCCCGCGAGTACTGCACCAAGGCCTTCCAGTTGCGGGCGCACGCCAGCGAACGGGAGAAGCTGACGATCGCGGCGCTCTACTATCGCAATGTTACCGGAGAACTCGACCAAGCCGTGCAGACGCGCCAGGAGTTAGTGGGAAGCTACCCGCGCGAATTCCGGGCGTATATCAGCTTAGGCACGGATTTCGCGTCGAAGGGAGATTACCAGAACGCCATCAAGGTGACTCGCCAGGCGCTCCGGCTCAATCCCGATCACGTCGTGTCCTACGACGATCTTGCCGGTTATCTGCTGGCGACGCAGCAGCTCGATGAAGCGCTGACGATCGTGCGCGAGGCGCAAGCCCGTAAGCTGGATAATTTGCTGCTTCACAATGCTCTCTACGCCCTGGGCTTTCTCGCGCGCGACGCGGCTGGCCTGGCTGAGCAGGATAAATGGTTTGCCGGCAGGGCCGAAGAAACCTACGGTCTTGCGCTTTCCTCTGACACCGAAGCCTATCGAGGCCAGGTGGCACGGGCCCGCGAACTTACCAAACGGGCCATCGAGTCCGCCATACGTGCCGACAGCAAGGAGACTGCCGCAATCTGGCTGGAAAATGAAGCGCTACGGGAAGCGGCTTATGGCTACCCTGCCGAGGCTCGGCAGAAGGCAGCCTCGGGCATGCGCATCGCTCCCTCAAGTCAGGGGGTTGAGGTCGAGGCTGCGCTGGCGTTCGCGTTGGCCAAGGACTCGGCCCGAGCGGACGGAATGGCGCGAGACCTGAACCAACGTTTTCCGCTTGACACGCAGGTGCAAGCGCTTTGGCTGCCCGCAGTCCGTGCGCAATCTGCGCTGGACAGGTCTGATGTCACTGCGGCTCTGGATTCGATTCAGCGCCCTTCCGCCATTGAATTTGGGTTGATTCCTTTTATGAACAATATCTCCTGCCTCTATCCTGCCTATGTGCGCGGAGAGGTGTACCTCGCCGCCGGAGACGGCACTGCGGCTGCGGGAGAGTTTCAAAAGATTCTCGACCACGATGGCATCGTCTGGAACTGTTGGACCGGTGCATTAGCCCGTTTGGAATTGGCCCGCGCGAACACCCTCCAGTTTGAAAAGTTCCACGGCGCGGATGCAGACGCCGCTCGCGTTCGAGCTCTCGCTGCTTACAAAGATTTCCTCACGCTCTGGAAGGATGCTGACGTCGGCATCCCGGTTCTTAAGCAAGCCCAGGCTGAATACACGAATCTGCACTAGCGCCAGTGTCGTCGAGGGCTGGCGAATCAAGAGATTGCGGCGCGAATCGGAGAGTCGAAGAGTTCCCTCAAAGCCACACTTCAGCAGCTCTTGAAGCCAGAAACCGCACAAAGGTTGAACAAGAGTAGGAGACCGGAGCTTCCGAGCAAATCCCAATGTTAGATCGAGGTTTTGGTAAGGGATAGAAAACGCAGTGTAGCCCGGCCAGAAAATTGCCGGCCAACGCTGGCCGGATTATTGAAGGTTGGCCCGTCATCCGCCAAACGCCCTTGACAATGCCATTTGATCTTGCTACTTTACCCACAGGCTAATTAGCCAATGGGTAAAATAAGTGCCCGACCATCTTAGCGCTACTTTTGCCGCTCTTTCTGATCCCACCAGACGAGCCATTTTGGCCCGTCTGGTGTTGGGGGAGACATCGGTCAAGGAACTGTCCGAGCCTTTCTCTCTGAGTGCGCCTTCCATTACTAAACATCTGAAGGTACTGGAGCGTGCGGGCTTGATTCGGCGCAGCCGGGATGCGCAGCGCCGCCCTTGCCGTCTGGAAGCAGCCCCGTTGCGGGAGGTTTCGGCGTGGGTCGAACGCTACCGCAGCTTCTGGGAGCACAGTCTGACCCGATTGGACGATTACCTTGCCAGACTAGAAGCCAAGGAGACAAAAAAACATGCTCGTAAAAGGCAACGCTGAAGTCACGGTGACTCTTCCGTCGAACCGAGAGATCGTTTTCATTCGCATCTTCGGGCGTCGCCCCGATCTGTTGTTCAAAGCCTGGACACAGCCTGAGCACCTGCGGCATTGGTGGGGCTGCGATGGATCGAGGCTGACAGTTTGCGACGTCGATCTCGTGGTTGGCGGTGAATGGCACATCGTGATGCGTATGGCGGACGGCAGCGATCATCCATTTCGCGGCGTTTATCGCGAGATCGTGACCAGCAAGCGTCTGGTGTACACGGAATGCTACGACGTCCCTCGGCTTGGCAGCCCGGAGTGGCTTACCACGGTGACCTTCGACGACCTCCGTGGAAGCACCCGATTGACACACGCGATTCTGCACGGCTCGCGCGAGGCACGCGATGGGCATTTGCAGGCGGGCATGGAAGCCGGAAGCATCCAGACATTGCGTCGGCTTGATGAATATACCGCGCGGTCGTCCGAGGGAACATTTCACCGAAGCCGAGGGGAGCTGTAGACGGAATTTCTGGAGCATGCATCGAGCGCCGCACTATTCCTGCGCGTCACCGATCGCCAGGCATACACGAGGAGATTGCTACCCAGACAAATCCTGGGGGCAAGATCGGAGAATTCTGAAACGAGGAGACTGAGTTATGAGAATGAATACTTACGTGAATTTCGGTGGCAAGTGCGCCGAGGCCTTCAGCTACTACGAGAGGCATCTTGGAGCAAAAGTTGGCATGATGATGACGCACGCGCAATCGCCCGACCAGAGCCGTGTTGGCTCTGAATGGAAGGACGCTGTGCTGCACGCCCGCATTTCGATTGGTGACACGGAGCTGATGGCGGCAGACATCCCAAACGCTGAGCCAATGCGCAGCGCTTACCTGACGTTGACCATGGAGAGCAACATAGATGCGGAGCGCGCCTTCGCGGCGCTTTCCGACGGGGGAAGGGTCTTGGTGCCCATAGAAGAGACTTTCTTTGCCTTCCGCTTTGGACAGGTGCAAGATCGGTTCGGCATCAACTGGATGATTCTCCATGAGCGCCCGTTGCCGCCACGACACTAGGTGTCCGGTGGCACCGTGACAACCGCATAAGCTTCGGTTTGCTCACAGCTTGTGGGCAGTTGACAATCCAGAAGTAATTCGCAAACAGGCTCCCGGAAATCGCTCCGACGGTTTCCGCTCGGGCCTGACACGTTGTGCCTCTTCCAGTGTAGCCCGGCCAGAAAAGTTGACCGGCCAGCCCCCTGGCACATTGGGACCAGTGAGCAGAGATCAGGGATCGCAAAATTCACCCTTGACATTGCCGGACAATCCACTACCATATGGTTGTGGATCAATTGGGTACAACGTTTGCGGCTTTGTCGGATCCCACCCGGCGGGCAATGATCGAACGGCTCTCCCATGGGCCTGCCTCGGTGCATGGATTGACGGAGCCGTTTGCACTCTCGCAGCAGATGATTTCAAAACATATCGCCTACCTGGTGCGGGCGCGGATTGTGATCAAGACGAAGCGTGGACGAGAGAGTGTGTGCACGCTGAGGCCGGAGGCGATTAAAAAAGTCGGCGACTGGGCGTTTCGCTATCGCCGGTTCTGGGAAGAGAGCTTCGACAAACTCGATGTCGTTGTAAATCAAATGAAGAAAGATCAAATGAAGAAAGAGGAGGCCAGAGATGACAAAAACCACGGTGAGCGAAACTGAGCGGATGGTCGTTACAAGAATTTTTGATGCCCCACGCGAGTTGGTGTGGAAGGCGTGGACAGACCCGAAGTACGTGACGCAGTGGTGGGGGCCGAAGGGCTTTACTGCGCCGGTTTGCAAGATGGATTTTCGCGTGGGGGGAAAATCTCTCCTCTGCATGAGAACGCCGGATGGGCAGGAGTGCTGGAATGCGGTTGAATACCACGAGATTGTTCCCCAGGAAAAGATCGTTTCCTCCATGTACTTTTCCGACTCGCAGGGAAACAAGATCGAGCCTGCGCAATTAGGAATCGAACATGAGGCCATCGACGGTGCGTACGACGTGACCCTCTTTGAGGATCTTGGGAACGGCCGGACGAAACTCACCCACACTGGAAATGAACCCATGGAGAGCGCAAAAAATAGCGGTCAACTGGAGGGCTGGAACGAGACCCTCGATAAAGTTGCCGCAGTTGTTGCGAAGCTGGCGCAGGCGAAATAAAGAGTTGGAGTTTTTGATTCGCGAAACTCAATCGTGGAGAAAGAAATGAAAAGAATACCGTTTCTCGCTATCCTCCTGCTGGCATTCGCATTTCCCGCCCATGCCCAAGATGCGATGAAGAATGATGCGATGAAGAATGATGCGCTGAACAAAGATGCCGCCGTCAAACCTGCCGATCCCGAACTGAAAGTCGTGCTGGATTCCTGGAATGAGATTGGCCGCAAGCTAACGGCGATGGCGGAAGATTTTCCCGAGGACAAATATGACTTCAAGCCGACACCCGCGCAGCGCAGTTTCGCAGAGCAATTGCTGCATGCTGCGGGTTCAATGTATTACTTCACCAATCCCGTGATGGGGCAGAAGCCTCCCGCGGCAGAAGACCCGAAGCGCGACCATTACAAAACAAAGGCCGACATCGTCACATTCGTAAATAAATCCGTTGCCGACGGCGCGGCCGCCATCCAGTCGAAAGGCGAGAAAGGCCTGATGCAGACTGTCGTATACGGTGATCAGGAAGCGCGCGTTCTCGACATAGCATACGGCCTCATCGAGCATAGCGGTGAACACTACGGCCAGCTCGTTGTGTACTACCGCCTCGCAGGTCTTGTGCCGCCGGAGTCGCGGCCCAAGAAGTAAAGCTCAAGAGACCAGTACCCCGTCCTTATCGCACGCCGTTTGCGCGAATGGGACATAAAGACCGAGGACAGACGGACGTTCGCCAATTTCCATTCGTCGACAAATTGGGAAACGTCCGTCTGTCCCGAAGTTCCCGTCCCGAGGTTCCTTAGAGGTTTGCCTGTGATTCCGCCGCTATATCAGTACGCAAGGGAGACTTGCGGTGGACCATCCGGTCGACATATGCCCCCACTGAACATTTGGCAGAGACAAGACGTAGATTACGCTTAAACCAGCAGAGAGGACTCAGAGCAATGATAAGACTGGAAACCTGGAGAGGGAGGAAGGCTTGGATTGTTGCCGTCATGGGATGTTTAAGCATGATCCCGGCTGGGGGACAGGAAAAGCCGCAATCTACTGCACGAACCGTCGCAGCGAAAAAAGAAGGGCGCGCCGAGGTTGATGCCCATGCGGCGGAATGGTTAAAGGAGAGCGATGTGCCGAGCGCAGCCGTGGCCTACATCGAAGATCGAAAAGTGGCGTGGACTGCCGTCTATGGCGAGCAGAGTCCGGGGGTGCCAGCCACGGCAAAGACGCTGTACAACATGGCGTCGTTGACCAAGCCCGTGACGGCGGAGACAGTCTTGCGGCTCGCATCGGCCGGGAAGCTTTCATTGGACGAACCGATGTTTCGCTACTGGCTTGATCCGGACATCAAGGACGATCCGCGAAGCAAATCGCTGACGCCCCGCTTGTGCTTGTCGCACCAGACGGGATTTCCGAACTGGAGGGGCAAGACCGGCGGAGTCCTGAAGATCCAATGGGATCCGGGAACCCAGACCGGATACTCGGGAGAGGGATTCAACTATGTAGGCCGGTTTGCCGAGAAGAAACTCGGCAAGCCCTTTGATGTGCTCGCGCAAGAGATGGTTTTCAACCCCATCGGAATGAACGAAACTTCGTATACGGCCAAGAACTGGTATGCCGGGCGTCTGGCCGTTCCCCACGGGCCAAAACGGGATAAACCCGTGGACGACGTTGCGACAACCTGGGACGGCGCTGACTTGCTTCGCACGACAATTCAGGACTACGCGAACTTTGTGGTCAGCGTCATGCACGACGAAGGCTTAACCAAAGAAATCGCCGCAGAACGGGCAACCCTGACACGCGACCGCATGAAGCCTGAAGATCTGAAGAGCGTGTGCAGCGCCGCTCGAGTGTCCGGTCACTGTGTCGTTACCTATGGAATGGGGCTGGGATGGGAAGTCGAGACCGTCAATGGTGAGAAGATTCTGGACCATGACGGCTCCGATTGGGGAGTGAAGACGTTTGTTATGTTCGTTCCCTCGCGCGGAATCGGGGTGGTCGTGTTTACAAACGGAGAAAACGGCAATGCTGTAATCAAGAAAGTGGTTGAGGTTCTCTATCCGAACAACCTCTACGTGGCTACGATGTAAGCAGTGCGAGAACACCCGCAGGAACGGGCATCCTAACTCGTGTCTTGGGACTCGACAGTACTTTGCGAAGGGCGGGTAGGACGAAGGCATACACAACGGGCGCTATAGAACGGACAAGAGTTGCGCCGGCAGCATCGCCGCCGGGGTGGTCGGCTGTCCGGAAACGGGCCGTAGGAGATCGATCGTGATCTCCGGGAAGTCGATTTCTAGGACGGTGTAAGGCACGCGAGGTTAGCACCTGCTTTTTCCTTGACGCACGGCGTATAATTCTGGCGTTTTCCGGCCCCTGGAATTATCCCAAGATTGACCCCGCGCGAATTCCCCCGCGTGAGTGCAATTCAATAAGGAGTGTCCCATGCCCCCTCAAAAGCGGGAAGATCTCCGCGTTGTGCAGAGCGATACGTGGGAAGTTGTAGGAGCTAAGTCCAAGCGCATTCGTAGAGGCCTGCAGCCTGTCTCTGACGACACATTCCTGAACCAGATCACAAAGTCAGGTCGCCTTACCACGGTGGATGTCAAAACCCTCCGTTCCCAGCCGAGGCGCGGAGTTCCGTCAACGCTTGACTTGGAGATGGAGGCTGATCCCGATGCCGTCTATCTGGTCATGGCGCGGCACGAATCGGGCGCGATCGTTTTTGTCCGGCCTTCGCAGATTGAGCGGCGCAGTGCTGCGCGCGGCGCCTCCAGCACCCTGCGGTTTTCGATTCCTATGCCCGAACCCGCGCCGGGAGAGCCGCCTGAAGAACAGAAGAGACGCTCGGCCGTCGGAAGATTTGTAAAGGCAGCCGTCTTGAAGGTGGTTGGCAAGCTGGCGGAAAAGTCCATGCCTTTGCTGGCCAGGGCCGCCGAGACAGCTGTGTGGAGGCTGAACGGGCTGGATGAGGGCTGGAAGTCCGTTTCGCCGGCAAACTTGCAAGCACACAAGCTGCCGGCGGCCAAGATTTCAAGCGCGGTCAGCACAGACTCCGCACGGCGCAACCTTCTTTTTATCCACGGAACGTTTTCCCACGCGGCGTCGGGATTTTCCGGCTTGGCCACTGCGCGTGGCTCCGGGGGGAAAACTTTTTTTGAGAGCCTGCAGCCGATTTATGGCGACCGCATTTTCGCTTTTGACCACTTCACGGTGAGCCGCACCCCGGAAGAAAATGCTCGCGACTTGCTGGCTGAATTGCCCAAGGGACCTTGTCTTTTTGATGTGGTAACGCACTCCCGCGGCGGTTTGGTGTTGCGCACGCTGGTGGAAAACGCCAGTGCGCTGGGCCCGAATGCCTCCCGCTTCCAGTTGGGCCGCGCCGTGCTTGTGGCCTCTCCGAACGAGGGAACGCCTCTGGCCTCACCCAATCGCTTTCAGGACTTTCTGAATTGGCTTTCCAACCTGATCGACCTCTTTCCTGAGAATCCTTTTACGACCGCAGCGGGATTCATCACCGAGGGGTTGGCGTGGCTGGCCCATGCAGTCCAGGTGGATATCCCCGGGCTGGCCGCGATGAATAGCCAGGGGCAGGTCATTCATCAGTTGCAGGCGCCGCCCGGGCCACCGCCGCGGGCGTATTCGGCGCTCGTGGCCAACTTCTTGCCTAAAGATGGCGTGCTGCGGCGCATCCTCGATGTGGGCGTGGATCTGGTCTTTCAGCAGGCCAACGACCTTGTCGTCCCCACTGAAGGCGGCTGGCTGGTCGACCCTGATGCCACTCCGGCGATTCCCGGAGATCAGATCGGCTGCTTCGGAGCGAAAGGCAACCTGCCCGACCCGCCGGACGGGCCAGTGAATCACATCACTTTTTTCTCGCGCCCGGCCACCGTGGATTTTCTGGTCGAGAGTCTGCAGGGCAAGACGCTTACCATCCCTGCGTTGGATCCGGCGACTCACTTGCCGTATCTGTTGCGCCGCCGCGCCATGGTAGCCGCAGAAGCAGCGGCGGTTCCCCCGCGAAGCTTCGCCGCATCGTCCGCCATGCCTCCTCCTCCGCCACCCGCGGCTGACGCCGGAGAGCACGCCGCCCAATCCAGGATCGCCGGCACCGCGTGCGATGAAGTGTTTTATATCTCCGTGCTTGGTTCCGACGAAGGCTACCGTGAGCACCACCGTGCGGAACTGCTGGCCACCTTCCGCAATGCGCGCGCCATGGGATTGATGCAAACCCGCCGCGGCAAGGCCGGTCAACGGTTTCAGAACATCATTCGGGTCCAGCGTGAAATGCACGACTACCTTAATGGAGAACCGGGCGCAAAGGGTCTACCCGACGAGAAAGGCCTGATTACCCTCGGGACGGATCTCTTCGAAACTCTCTTTCCCGGCCGGGTGCGGCGTCTTTATGATGCTGCGCGGACGGCTCAACCCAACGGCCGCCTGCATTTGATCTTCACCTCGATGATCAGCTGGATCGCCGATCTTCCGTGGGAATTTGCCTACGACCCGGAGCGAAAGAATTTTCTGGCCACGTCGGAAGTCAACTTTACCCGCAATGTGGACACAGCCATTCCGGCTGACCGCATTGGGGCGCGCGACAAGCTGAGAATTCTCGTGGTGGTAGCTCAGCCGCTGGGATTGGCTCATCTCTCCGTCGCGGAAGAAACGGACGTCATCAAGAGCGGTTTCCACAACCTCCCGGCCGAGGTCAACGTGCTACTGGATGCCACTCCAGCGCTACTCCATCAGACGCTGGAAGTATCCCTTTTACCTTATGACATCATCCACTTCATCGGGCACGGGGAATACGATGACAAGACCGGACTGGGCTGTCTGGTCTTTGAGAACGAAAACGAAGGCGTCCAGACGGTCGATTCCCAGGTTTTGCAGCAGATCCTTTGCCGTCGCGATGTTCGCCTGATGTTCCTCAACGCGTGCGAAACCGGCAAGGGCGGCGGGGTCGATTTCGTCCGCGGCGTGGCCCCGGCGCTGGTGGCAGCGGGGGTACCCACTATTGTCGCCAACCAGTTCAGCGTGTTGGATGTTTCTGCCACGGCGTTCGCGCGTCACTTCTATTGGGCGCTGGCTCAGGGACAATCGATTGGCGATGCCGCGCGGGAAGCGCGCGTAGCCGTAAATTATTCGATTTCCGGGGAGGCGATCGATTGGGCGGTCCCGGTTGTGTTTGCCCGCAATCCCGGAGATCGCTTAGCCTCGAGGAATGACGCCGCCGAAATAGAGCTGGCCAGTTCACAACGGGAGCGTGTGGCCACCATCCGCGCCCAGCGCCGTGCCGTGGCTCCCTCTGGCAAGAGCCGCGACATCATAGGGCTATGGGACGTTCATCATGCCCTGCCTCACTTGGACCAAATCGCCGAGCGGCTCACCTCGGTGCAGGACAGCTTCATCTTCAAGGCAGTCTCCTTCGTCGCGCCGCTTGGCACCTGGCAGCGCGAAAAGACCGAGGAAGTCGCATACCTCAATGGCCCGGAAGTCGCCGCACGGTTAAAGGACAAACCACAAGAACTCGGCCTGAAGCGATTGATCGCTTTCACTGACTTCCCGCTGCGTGATAATCAGACGCTCGGACTTTATGCTTGGGATGACTATCCGCGACAGAAAATTTCCATCTTCTCGACTTACGAACTACTTGACCAAGTGAAGCCTCCTCTCACCATCGAACGCATGGTCGCGAACGCCGTGGTGGCAT
>Ga0302319_10011111_pt1 | contig 17114 bp, 14 predicted proteins | sample Bog_T0_2_FD_203319 | JGI IMG/M metagenome (GOLD analysis project Ga0302319, IMG submission 203319) | Peat permafrost microbial communities from Stordalen Mire near Abisko, Sweden - Bog_T0_2 | ecosystem: Environmental > Terrestrial > Soil > Wetlands > Peat | place: Sweden: Abisko, Stordalen Mire...
CAGCCTCCGTCCAAGCCAGCAGATAGGCCGCCTGTTCCTCCAGCAGAATCCCTCCCTCTTCCTGGTCCAGAAACACGATCGCATGCACCGGGAAGCCCTCGCTACGAGCCACGGCAACGGCCAACGCAGCGTCCTTGCGCGCCAGCGCGGCAGGAGGCGTGCCGCTCTTTTGCGCCTTCAAAATCTCATCGTCGAGCCGGCCATTCGCCAGCGCAAGAAAGCCCCATCCCTGCTGTCGCAGCAACGCGCGCTTGCCCTTCCAGCCATTCGACGTCGCGCCCGGGGGATTCGTCAGCCAATACCCGGTGAATGCAAACGTGCCGTGCAGCGTGGCCATCGTCGCATCGCCGGGATAGTCATTGCTGTCGAATCCGCGAAATCCTCCTGCAACTTTGCCACTAGCCGAATCGACCATCGCGACGGAAGCCTGCCCATCCGGAATCGCAGCGGCGACATTCACAGAACTGTGACCGCGCGAACAGCCGCTTGCAACTATCATCGCCAGTGAAACTCCGAGATGCCGAAACTCAAGCCGCATCAACCTACCCCATTACTTCCGTCCGCAAAAATTCTCAACCCCAGACTACATCCACTTGGATGTAATTTCGATCACAGCGACGCCGTCGTCGACTTGTTATCCTTCGACTACAATCGCTTTGAAACCACGGGTCGAGCTAGACGCTTCACCCTTCAATCAAGGACTTACGCACATGGCAGTGGCTGACCCACGTTATCCAATCGGCAAATTCACGCCGCCCGCAACCATCGAGCTCGCGGACCGCAAAGCAGCAATCAGCGCGATTGCGAAAATGCCGGAGTATCTCCGCACGGCTCTTCGCGACCTCGACACGATACAGCTCAATACGCCGTACCGCGACGGTGGCTGGTCGATCCGGCAGGTGGTGCATCACGTCGCCGACTCGCACGGCATCGCCTTCTATCGTGTGCGTCGAGCGCTCACCGAAGACTGGCCCGTAGTTCACGGCTACGACGAAAGAGCCTTCGCCGCGCTTGCCGATTCCATCGCACCGGCAGAGTGGTCGGTTGAATTAATTGAGGCCATTCACGCCCGCTGGATCCTCGTGTTGAACTCTCTCAGCGACGCTCAATGGCAGCGCGGCTACAAGCACTCCGAGCGTGGCCCCTGCACCATCGAAGAGGTGACGCTCCATTACGCATGGCACGCGCGCCATCATCTCGCCCACATCACCCACCTGCGCGCACGCAAGGGTTGGTAGTTCGCGCGACTCCGCTGACGTGGATCACATCTTAGATGAACGGAAGGGTGCTACCCTTCCGTTCATGCCCCCGCCCAGAGCATCCTCCGCGGACCACCCAACCGCGCAGCCCATCACTGCTCCGACGGCCGTTACTCTCGCCCAGCAAATTGAGGAATTCCTAGCGCAGCATTCCGAAGCTGCCGTGCTCGAAGACGGCAAAGTCATCTTTGATCTGCGCACCGCCAAGGTGGCGCTCAACACCGAGCACGACCGTTGCACCCTCCACCTGTGGAGCGAAGAGCGCAACCTCGTGCGGCAAGTCGTTTCGCTCGCGGCGCGGTCCGACACCTTGCGCCTCGACACCCGCCGCTTCGGCCACACGCAGACCAAACTCCTCGAACTCGTAGCGTCGCGCGAGCGCAGGACGCCAACCACGCGCGAGACCTCTCGCCAACACTATGTGCCCGTCCTCCAGCGCGTGCTCGCACGCGACTTCGCCGACTGGACCTGCGAAAGCTTTCGCACCGCTATGGATCTAGAGCGAAGCTTTGGCCCCGCCTATACCCGCGGATCATTGGTGCGCGGCAACGCTGCGTGGGCCATCATCGGCGTGAACGAACTGGAAAGTTCGACCACCATCGACGGCATCCTCACGCTCGGCATCCTGTGGCTGCACCATTGCCGCGAGCAAGCCAGCGGCCGCCTCCTCTACCAGGGGCTCAAGGTGATCGTCCCGCGCGGATCCGCGATGCTAACGCTCTCGCGCATGGCGTGGCTCAACAACGACGCAGCCAAGTGGGAGCTTTGGGAGCTTGAGGAGAAGAGCGAGGAGCTGACCCAGCGGGACCTGAGCGATCAGGGAAATCTGCGCACGAGGCTGGTCCATCTTCCCGACGAGCAGGCCGCCCGCGAGCGCTTTGAAACGGCTGCCAAGAAAGTCATGCAGCTTGTCCCCGCCGATCAGCACGATCGCGTAGAGCAACGCCTGCGCAATGCGGCGGAGTTATCCTTCCTGCTACATGGCATGGAGTTTGCCCGCGTCCGCATCGGCCTCGCGCCCAACAGCTTCGCGCAGACGCTCGAGATTACAGCCGGCACCGGCCCCCAGGAAACTCCGCTGACCGACGGAAATCGAGAGGAACTTGCCTCGATGATTGCCGAGCTCTTTGCGCGTCGCCGTGCAGCGGATACTTCCGCCATGTCTCGCCGGCCAGCGACGCTGCGCAGAATCGGCTCGCCGATGACGGCGCCAGCGCACGCGCGCATTCAAAGCAGGCAGCGCGGCGGCCTCGGCCCGGCCACGCAGGATCCGCTTTATCGCGCGGCACCCGAGCGCTGGCTGGAATCCATGCTGCGGCAGGATCTAGCCCCGCTCACCCGCAACCTCGCGCCGCAGCCTGCGGCCCAAAGTTTCAGCGAACCCGAGCGTGACATAGACCCGGACACGATCGGCAATCGCGCCACGCACATCTCCGCGCGTGAGATCGATGGCAACCAGATAGATCCCGCCGCCCAGGAGAGTCGCGTCATTCCGCGCCTCGACGCGAAGCACGTCTATTCGCAGGTGCCAGCGATCGCCGGAGCCCATGACCAGGGGCTGCTCGACCTGCTAGGCGTCACCGCCGACGGCCGCCTCGCGGTCATCGAGCTCAAGGTAGACGACGATCTTCACTTCGCGCTGCAGGGTCTCGATTACTGGATCCGCGTCCGCCATCATCACCTCCAAACCGCCGACACGGCCACCGGGTTGGGCGAGTTTCAGCGCCACGGTTACTTTCGCGGAGTCGCGCTCTCCCCGCTCCCGCCCCGGCTCTACCTGGTCGCCCCCTCGCTGCACATTCACCCGGCCACCGAAACCCTTCTGCGCTATATCTCCCCGCGCGTCGAGTGGAATCTCCTGGCCCTTGACGAACGCTGGCGTCAGCAAATCCGCGTCGTCTGGCGCAAACAGAACGGCCGTTAATCTTCCGCATCGCGAGACCGGCAATCGCCATCCAAGACACCGAGGAGATTTCCGATGGCAACTGCGACAGCAATATCCAAGACTTTCAAGTTAGGTGGCGAGCTAGAGATTCACCGGCTCGGCTACGGCGCCATGCGCCTCACAGGCGACGGCATCTGGGGCGAACCCAACGACCGCGAGAACGCGAAAAAAGTTCTACAGCGTGCAGTAGAGCTTGGCGTGGACTTCATCGATACCGCCGACAGCTATGGTCCCGCCGTAAGCGAGCCCCTCATCGGCGAGGCCCTCGCGCCCTACGCCAAAGGCACGGTCATCGCGACCAAAGCGGGCTTGACCCGGCAGGGAAAGAATAAGTGGCTACCGGTAGGACGCCCCGAATATCTCACCCAGCAAGTCGAGATGAGCCTGCGCTTCCTCAAGCTCGAGCGGCTCGATCTCTGGCAGCTCCATCGCATCGACGCGAAGGTCCCCGTCGAAGATTCGCTCGGCGCAATCAAGCGACTGCAGACCGCCGGCAAGATCCGTTTCATCGGCCTCAGCGAAGTCACCGTCGAGCAGATCGAGCAGGCCCGCAAGGTCGTCAACATCGTTAGCGTGCAGAACGAATACAATCTCAGCAATCGCAAGAGCGAGGCGGTCCTGGAATACTGTGAGCGCGAAAACATCGCCTTCATCCCCTGGTTCCCGGTGGCGTCCGGAAAGCTGGCGCAGCCCGGAGGCAAGCTTGATGAGCTAGCCAAAAAGCACGGCGCGACCGTCTCGCAACTCTCGCTAGCATGGCTGCTGCACCGCTCGCCGGTAGTGCTCCCGATCCCCGGTACGTCCTCCATCGAGCACCTCGAAGAAAACGTGAAGGCCGCCGACGTCACGCTCAGCGACGCCGAGTGGCAGGAGCTCGAAGCCGCAGCGAAATAAGCGCGCGCAGCTGGCCCAGCCTGGTGATGAATCGTTCCAGAACTAAACAGCAGAGCCGCCAACTAGGCGGCTCTGCTGTTTAGGATCGAACCATTATCCCCACGACGCCGGCGCCGCCTCTAGCTCTGCGTCCGGCTCCGCGACAAATGCCTCGTCCGCACCCGCAGCACGTTGCGTGAAAAACGCCCCCACCTTATCGATCACCTGCGCCCCGCGCTTCGCCTCAAAGATCTCGCGCCGCAGCGTCGCGCCGCCGGGAACGCCGTGCGTAAACCAGCTGGCAAACTGCTTCATCCTTCCAATGGCATCGCGTTGCGCGCTCTCGTGATTACGCTTCAGCCGCTTCGATAAGTCGTCGTCGGCTGGCCCAAGCACCTCAGGATGCTCCGCAACCTCGGCCATCAGCCGCTCAAAGTAATCACGAATCATGCGGTAGCGATCCATGTCCGTAGGCTTGTCATAAACGCCCACACCCGCGCTCTGTTTCGACGCGGTGTACTGCGCAATCTGCCGAAAGATCCACGGATTCGCCGGAGCCGCGCGGCCAATCATCACCGCATCGCAGCCGGTCGCCTCGACCATTGCTGCCGCATCTTCCGGCGTGCGAATGTCTCCGTTCCCAATCACCGGAATCGTCACCGCATCCTTTACCGCGGCAATAAATTCCCAGCGTGCGTCGCCCGAATAGCCTTGCTCGCGCGTCCGCGCATGCAGCGCCACCGCATTTAGGCCGCAGTCTTCGGCCATCTTCGCCAGCTCAACGCACACGATATTCGAGTCGTTCCAGCCCATCCGAAACTTCACCGTGAAGGGAATCGAAACAGCCTTCCGAATCTCCTCAAAGATCTCGCGGATGCGCGGCAGATCGCGCAACAACCCGCTGCCCCCGTTGCATGAGACAACGCGCTTCGCCGGGCAGCCGAGGTTCAAATCCACAAGATCGAACCCCGCATCCTGGCAGATCCGGGCCGAGTCAGCCAGCGTCTCAGGATTCGACCCAAATAGCTGCGCGGAGATCGGGTGCTCGTCTTCGTAGTACGTCAGGTAGCGCTTGCGCTTGGTCTCGCGCATGCGACTCAGGCCATCGGCGGACGTGAACTCCGTCATAATCAGCCCGCACCCCGAGACCTCGTTCGTCGTTTCCACATCCACATCCGCAGCCGCGGTGGGGTCCGTAAACATGCTCGCGTTTTTGATGAAGCGACGAAATACGGTGTCGGTCACTCCAGCCATCGGCGCCAGCACCGTCGCCGGCGCAATGCGCACGCCGCCAATCGACATCTCCGCCGGCACGCGCGCCGAGTGGGGCATGGCGCGCGCCGCAGTAATCGCCGAGTTGTCCCATTCTTTCTTCATGTACACGTCGTTTTTCAAAGCGCCTGTCATCTTCAACGGTGCAGGTTTGGAAGAGCAACAAGAAAGGCCTCCGCGTTGTGCAGAGGCCTCTCGGTTTCGTACGTCGCGAGAGTTACTTCGCGTCGTGTGCGGCGATCTCGGCCTTCTTGGCATCGGTCGCGGCAAACTTGCGACGGAAGCGTTCGATACGACCCGCGGTGTCGACCAGCTTCTGCTTACCAGTAAAGAACGGGTGGCAGGCAGAGCAGATTTCCACGACGATCGCGCCCTTGTGGGTGGAGCGTGTGTCGAACTCGTTACCGCACGCGCACTTCACGTGGGTGTCTTCGTAACTCGGATGAATAGCTGTCTTAGGCATGGTGTTTCCTTCTAGCATTCCCGCCGCAGAACGGTTCGCTTGCACGTCGTGGGTTCAAACGTACATCGATGTTCCTGTCGCGCTGCGAGCTTGGGCCCCGACTCCCGGGGCTTCAGGCGCTCCCGTTAGTTTACCACCAACTGGACTACACCCCAAGTGCGCCATCCAGGCAGCTTACATTCGCTAGTAGCCGCACTCCGCCAGCGGCGCAAGGAACCGTCCAGCCAGATGCAGCGCCCCATCCAGCCGCGTTTCGGTGTCCGCGAAGGCTTTCCCGCCCACAGCCAGCTGTTCCGCCGCACCGCAAACCTGCAACGTCTCAGCGCTTGCCGCCCCGAACGACTCCATCAGCGCCGCATTCCCATACAAAGCCCGCCCGCCGATAACCACCAGTTCCAAATCCTCTGGCGACGAGTGCGTCATCGTCCAGTACGCGTCGTGCGCCCCCGTGCCCTTCCGCAGCACGATAACATCTGCCGCATGCCCCGGCACCAGCGACCCAATCTGCCCCGACAAATTCACAAGCTCCGCCGCGTTGGCCGTCGCCATCATCACCAGGTCGCGCTCGCTGAACGGCGGTGTTGCCTGCGTCTGGTTCCATAGCGACGCATAGTTCAGCTCGCCCAGCGACCCAACGCTTCCCGTAGGACTCCAGTCCGGCGCCAGCGCGATGTGCACGCCGGCAGCCTTGGCCGCGGCCACATTCGCCGTGTCACCATAGAGCTCAACGTTGCTGCGCGGCGACCACACCAACCCAACACCGTTGCTGCGCGGCGACCACACCAACCCAACACCGGCCGCCGCCATCTCCGCAAAACCCTCCGGCGTAATAGCCACGCCATGGATCAACGACACGCCAGGCCGCAGCAACCCGCGCCCCCTCAGCATCGCAAACTCCCTCATAGCGGCGGCATCGTGCGGTGCGCCTTCGCCCAAATGAATCAGCAGCGAACTCCTCGGACGGGCGCTCAAGGCAGCCTCCGCCCCAGCCAGCGCTTCAGGACTCATCTGCAGCGGAAACACATCGTAGATAACCTTCCCCAGCCCCGGCCCCAGCTCCGGATCGACATCGAGATTCCTCGTAAGGTGCTGGACGCAAGGCCCGTGCATCGAGCCAGTCACACTTGTCTCTCCCTCCGTAATAGCCTTCACTTCGGCATAGCGCTCGGCCTCGCATTCCAGGCCCTCCTCCACAATCAGGGCATGCGGCACCGTCATCTGGATGTTGTAGACCGGTTTCGCCTGCCAGTCATACCGGTTGCCAAACTCCTCCATCGGCTTCCAACGCGGAAAAATATTCCAGCTAAGGTGGTTGTGCAGATCGATGAGCCCCGGCGCGATGATGCCGTCGGTGTCAACCACCCGCGTCCCGGCGGGCAGCGTCACATGAGCGCCCGACGCGACAATGCGGCCGTCCTGCATCAGCACCGTCCCGCCTTCGATGACCGTCTCCGGCATCACCAGCGTTCCCATAAACGCAATCGGCTTCTCCTGGGCGCGCAGGAACACCGAAAAAAAATGCGACAACAAGACAGCAGAGCAGGGAACGGCCAGAATTTCGCATGTGTGGGTGAGAGTCTACCTCAGCCCCGCCCGTCGAACCAACACACCGCCAGCGCTTTCCTCACCCGAACCCGGATTCGCACAGGAACACCCCAACCAACCACCCTGCGATACTAAAGAAGCCGCGAGAGTCCAGCCGCGGAGAAAGATTCCCATGCCGGAAGAGATTTGCCCCATCTGCGAAGGTGCCGGTCTACGCGTCATTGAGCGCGCCGACGGAACCCGCGCCGCCGTCCCCTGCGACTGCCGCATCGCGCTGCGTTCCGCCCGAATGATCCAGCAAGCCCGCATCCCGCAGCGCTACGCCGACTGCAACATCGCGAACTACATTACGAACCAATCCAACAACTCTCTCGCGCAAGCGAAACGAGACGCGCGTCGTTTCATCGACATGTATCCCCTCGAAACCGACGGCAAAGGCCTCTTGTTTACCGGAAATATCGGAGTAGGAAAGACTCATCTTGCGGTGGGAGTCCTGCAATCGCTGATCGCGGATCGCGGTGCACACGGCATTTTTTGCGACTATCGCGATCTGCTCAAGAGCCTGCAAAATTCGTACGAACGGAAGGTCGATCAAACCGAGCGGGACATTCTCGGACCTGTCCTGAAGGCGGACGTGCTGCTGCTGGATGAGTTTGGAGGGTCCAAGCCCAGTGATTGGGCCTCCGACACGATCGCGCACATCATCAACACTCGCTACAACGAACGCCGCTCCACGATTGTGACCACCAATTATCCCAATCTTCCGGCTGCGGCCACCGTCGAGCGAGATGCCTGGGCTGCGATGCGTCCGGACACGCTCGGCGATCGTATCGGCGAACGCATGCGCTCGCGCCTCCAGGAAATGTGCATCCTCATTGACATGAAGGGCGACGATTACCGGCAGACGACGAACCGTGCGAGGCTCTCCGCGGTTTAGCCTCATCCGCACCGCAGTATAAAATCGGCAATAATGCAGCCTCTCGATCCTGACGCCCAGCCAACCGCACCTCTCTTCACCGACCCGGCGCCGGCCCGCAGCTTTCCCACCGCGGCAGCCGCCATCGCCGCCGTTGCGATCATCATCTTGATCGCTGCACTGGTAATGTTGGAACGCCGAGGCCCGGCAGCCCCCTCGCCGCACACGCTGCAGCCCATCGCCGCCTACGCTTCCAACCTGGAGGTCAGCGGCCTCCAGATGAGCGAGTCCACCAGCATGTCCGGCGGCAAGCAGACCTACATCGAAGGCCACCTCACCAACCACGGCACCCAGACCGTCGCCGGCATCACCGTGCAGGTCGTCTTCGCCAACGACACTCACATGGCTCCACAGATCGAGACGGGCCCGCTCAACCTGATCTACATGCGCCAGCCGTACGTAGACACGCGACCCGTTAGCGCCTCGCCCATCCCGCCCGGCGGCCAGGCCGATTTCCGCCTTATCTTCGACGACGTTAGCGACAACTGGAACCAGCAGCTACCCCAGATCCGCATCGTGCAGGCGGAAACCCGCTAAATCAGCCCTCACAACACATTTGCAGGAATCTCCGTTGGCCCTAAATCCGCCGAGAACCCCGGTGCGTACTTACTCCAGCGGGTTTCGCTGCGAGTTCGGTGCGTGTCTCCGTCGGCACCCCAAGACTCTCCAAAAGGAGAGAATCACGGCAGACTGGCCCCCAGCGATGGGGGCCTTTTTTCGGCGGACGTCGCCTAGGCCTTTGCGGAAGCGTGAATCGCCAGCAGCTTCTCCAGCGTCGGCCTTAGCAGATCCAGATGCAGTGCATTCGCTCCGTCCGACTTCGCCTCGGCTGGATTGTCGTGGACCTCCAGGAAGACTCCGTCGATCCCGGCAGCCACCGCCGCCCGCGCCAGCACTGGGATAAACTCTGGCTGGCCTCCCGACACGCCATTTCCCCCGCTCGGCGTCTGCACCGAGTGCGTCGCATCGAATATCACCGGCGCAAACGCACGCATAATCGGCAGCGATCGCATGTCCACCACCAGGTTGTTGTAGCCGAAACTGGCGCCGCGCTCGGTCAGCGAAATCCGCGTGTTCCCCGAATCGCGAATCTTCTCCACCGCGTGCCGCATGTCCCACGGTGCCACAAACTGCCCCTTCTTCACGTTGATGGCTCGACCGGTATGGGCAGCGGCGATCAGCAGGTCCGTCTGGCGGCAAAGGAACGCGGGAATCTGCAGCATCGCGTCCACCGAACCCAGCGCATCGCTGACCTCCTGGCACCGCTCCGGCGTGTGGATGTCGGTGAGAACCGGAAGTTGGTTGGCCTCGCCTATGGCGCGAAGGATGCGGCAGCCCTCAACCAGTCCCGGCCCTCGAAAGCTGTGGATCGACGTGCGATTCGCCTTGTCATAGCTGGCCTTGAAGATATAAGCGATGCCGAGGTCGGAGGTGACGCGTTGAATCGCGTCGGCAAGTTTGCGGGCATGCGGCTCGGACTCGATCACGCAAGGCCCGGCGATCAGGAACAGCTCGCCACTGCCCACCGTGACGTCGCCAAGAGTGAAGCTGGAAGTAGGATGCATCTCTCTAGAATAGCTGACACAGATAGCTGGCATGCCGCCGCTCACGGATCGTCCCTCACTCTCCGCGCAAACAGAAACGCCCGGCAATTAGCCGGGCGTTTCAGAAGAGACTTCGTTCCACGTTAGGGTTGGGTTTCCTGAACCGCGTGCGCTCCGTTAGATACGGACACCACGCAGATTGGCTGGGCCGTTGACGGGAAGTACGACGTCTGCACCGAGGACAAGCCGCCAGTATTCGGGCTAAGCTGTCCGCCTGAGATCGATGCATCCAGGTAATCCGACGTGTAAAGGTAAATGCCCAAAGCCGGCTCAACCGTTACGCAGGTGGGTCCGGTCGTGGTGGCAAAGTTGGAACCAGCTGACGCGCCCAGCGAGCCATTCGCTAGGTTGAGCGAATACGAACTCACCGTGCTCGAGTTGTAGTTTGCGACATAGACATACTTGCCGCGTGGCTCGATGGTGATGGCCACCGGATACTGTCCGGTGGCATACGGGCTTGAAACCAGTCCAGTCAGGCCGCCCGTCGTGTTATTCGAGATCGCATACCCGTAGACCTCGTTCTGCGCCTTATCCGTCACGTAAACGTACTTGCCGGTCGGGTCGATGGCGATGCCGCTGGGCGAGACGCCTGCTTTGGCACCACCTAAACCGCTGGAAACTGGAAAGTCCGCTGCCGGGACTTGCGTCAGCGCGCCCGTGCCCGGGGTCTGTACAAAGCCCAAAATGGTCGGATTGGCTGCCGCAGTCTCTGCATCCACCACGTAGACGAACGACTGGTTAGTCCCGTTGTTGGTCGAACTGCCGGTGCCGACAACCACGCAATTGGGGCTGCTGTTGCTCCCCGTTGCCGGCGTCGTCGTGCACGTAGGCACCGAGACCGCAATGGCCACGGGATTGTTGCCCACGTTTACATTGCTTCCGGTTCCAAGGCTGCCATCCGAATTGATCGGGAAGATCGAGATGCCGCCGGGACCCGGAGAAACGGTGGTATATCCATTCTCATAGGTGTAGGCCACGTAGAGATAGGTGCCGGTCGAATCAATCGCAGCAGCCGTGGGATACGTACCCCCTGCTGGAAGACTTACCATGGTTCCGCCGTAAAGCTTTCCGTCTGATCCCACCGGCATTGCCTGTACCTGCGAGTTCTGGCTTCCACCGATGACGTAGATTGTCTTTCCGTTGGGCGCAGCCACCAACGTGGAGGGGTTCGTGAGGTTCGTGCCGAACGGGGAGCCGCTAATCTGGGTCAGAACGCCGCTCTGGTAGTCCACCGCATAGGCGCTAACCTGACCAGTGCTGTTGGACACGGAATAGACATAGTCCGCCGTGTAATCGCGGATGCAAGCGGTGGTGCCAAACGCGATTGCCGCTGAGACGCCTGCGGCCATGGCAATACGGCTGATTGTGCTGAACTTCATGCGTTTCCCTTACATCGGGCATCGATCGGCCCGTCTTTGAATGCCGACCCGAAGGCCGGAGTGTGAAGTCTGCCGGCAGGGCCCATTAGGCCCCGCCGGGAAATCGTCAACCGTCTCTACTGGACCGAGCCGCTGATGGCCAGGCAACTCGCCTTGCCCACGGTCGTGAACTTCGAACCCTTCGTTAGCTGCGAGAGTTCACCGGTGCTGTTGTTGAGTTGGTAGCCCGTAATCGTTCCATCGTTGTAGTTGGACGTGTACAGGTACTGGTTGCTGGGGTCCTCAGCCATGCACGTCGGTCCCGAACCGACCGGGTACGGTGCGCCCAGAATCGGCTGCAGTTCCTGGTTGGAGGAAAGGAGTGAGAGAGCGTCCAGATTGCTCGCGGCCGTCGTCGGCTGCGTGTTGGCTGGCGAGCCGTTCGCAACGTAAAGGTACTTGCCGGAGGTGTCGAGCAGCGTGTACACCGGATCCGACGTTCCCGGGAAGAAGCTGGAGCTCCCCAGGTTCGTTGTGCCGCCATTGAGCGCCGTCAAGTTGCACGTGCCCGTTTGCGAATAGCCATACAGGATGTTGTTCGCCGCGTCCGTCAAGAACGAGTAGTTCGATCCGGTCGCAGACCCGCCGATGGACGTGATGTTGGTCTTCACCCCGGGTGTGAGCTGGTTCACCTGGATGTTGCCCGTGGTCGTGAACACCAGTTGGCCGCCCGTTCCGATGGAGAACGGTGTGACCGTCTGAACTCCGGTAGAGGCAGTCGAGGTGTATCCATCATTCATGGTATAAAGGCAGCCGCCCTGCGACTTCGACATGATCGGGGACGCGCCAACCTCCCAGAACGGAGTGTTCACGCCACTGACCTGGGTCTGCGAATTGGTGATCAGCGTTAGGCGACCCGTATTCGGGTCCGCCGAAAATGCCGTGATCGAGCCATTTCCGTCTGAGTTCGGCGCCGTGTACGTCCCTATGGGGCCCGTGCATGTGGTCGACTTTGACGTGCAGAGCGCCGGGGAATACTTGTCCAGCACGTACAGGTAGCTGCCACTCGAATCCATCTGCGCCCACAAGGAATCATACCCCTGGGTCTGGTAAGACTCCTGGAAGGTCAACGCACCGTCGCCCCCCACCGTGAATAGCGCAACTGTCTGCGCGGTGTTTGCCTTGGTTCCGCAGCCCGTCGTTGGGCAAACGCCCTGGTTGATCACGTACACAAACCGTTGGCCCGACTTGATCACCAGCGAAACTGGTACCGAGCCGTTGCTCGAAAAGGGCGATCCCGGAACCTCCGTAAGGTTGCCGGAGTACTGATCTACCTTGTATCCGGCGATCTGGTTATATTCCTGCCCCAACACCCACATGTAACCAATGGTGCTACCACCACAGGCAGTCATGCCAAGACCCAATGCCAACGACGCGAACAAGGCCATCGACCACCGGCCAACCAAACTCAACTTCATGCGTTTCCTTCATCCCCGTCCGGGATTAGCCAAGATGGCTTGTTCGAACAGGGAAAACCTGTATTAAAGGGAGTACAAAACCTTGGTCTGATTGTAGAAGGTACAGCGACTTTACGCCAATTTTCGACACAGTCATTCCGCCGCCAGAGGTGGTTTTGATACCTTTTCGACTCCTCAACTCTAGAATGGGTAGCAGAAAAAATGCCCCGAACCGAAGTCCGAGGCATTCTTGATCCTTTCGGCTCAACGCTACCAGGTACGGCAGCCCCCGCTCGCCGGCATCATCGGTTGGCCAATCTTGCAGCCAAACGCCTTGCCGAACTCGTCAAAATTCTGCACGGACCCGTTCGTTCGCCATTGTCCCGGGCTGTGCGGATCCGTCTTCGCCGCCACCCGCGACGACTGCTCCGTCTGATTCTGGCACCAGATCTGGCCAAAGGAGATGAAGAACCGCTGCGCCGGCGTGTAGCCGTCGCGCTTGCCGTCCACATAGCCCGGCTCGGCGGCCGCTCCCTGCTTCGCCAGCACGTCCATCAGCGCCTGGTAGGCGATACGCAGCCCGCCATTGTCCGCCGTGTTCTCTCCCAGCGTCAGGTGCCCGTTCAGGTTCTGTCCCGGAGCCGCCTCAAACCCGTCATACTCCTTCGCCGTGCACTCGGTCCGCTCGTTGAACTTCGCCAAGTCCTCCGGCGTCCACCACACCTTCACATTGCCGTGCAGGTCGTATTTCGACCCCTGGTCGTCGAATCCATGCGTCATTTCGTGGCCAATCACCACGCCAATGCCGCCAAAGTTCACCGCCGCATCCATCGAGTTGTCATAGAACGGAGGCTGCAGAATCCCAGCAGGGAAGTTGATGTTGTTCTGCGGAGGGTTATAGTAAGCGTTCACCGTCGGCGGCGTCATGCCCCACTCCGTCGGATCCACCGGCTTGCCAAACTTGTCGAGATTTCGCTTCTCCTCAAACCAGTCCGCGCGCGCCACATTGCCCAGCAGGTCATCGCGCTTCACCACGATGCTCGAATAGTCCTTCCAGTGCGCCGGGTAGCCAATCTTGTCGGTGATCGCGTCCAGCTTTTTCCGAGCCTCCACCTTGGTCGCATCGCTCATCCACGGCAGCGTCTGCAAATCCGCCGCCATCGACGCTTCCAGCGCGTGAACCAGGTTTTCCATGTTCGCCTTCGCCGTCGGAGGGAAGTTCTGCTTCACCCAGTCCTGCCCCACGGCCTCGCCCAGCGCGCGATCCGTCAGCCGCGTACACCGCTTCCATCGCGGCTGCTCTTCCTTCTGCCCTTGCAGCGTCTGCGAGAAGAACGCAAAATTCTCGTCTTCGAACGGCTTGGACATCAGGGGAGCGGCATCGTGCAGCGAGTGCCAGCGCAGGTAGGCCTTGATCGCCTGCAGCGGTTGCGTGCTCAACACCTCATTGGCCGCCGTCACATATCCCGGGCTGCTCACGTCGATGGTCTTCACCTGCGACATGCCGATGCCGTCCAGGTAAACCGTCCAGTCGTAGTTCGGGCTCAGTTTTTGCAGCTCGGCGACGCTCATCATGTGATATCGCTTGGCCGGATCCCGCATCTCCACCCGATCCATCGAGCCCTTTGCCAGAGCCGTCTCAATCTGCATCACGTCGCTCGATTCGGCGACAGCCTTGTCGTCCGTATCGCCCAGCAGCGTGAACATCTTCACCATGTGGTCCATGTACTGCTTACGAATGGTGGCGAACCGAGCATCCGTGTTCAGGTAATAGTCCCGGTCCGGCAGCGTCAGACCGCCCTGTCCTGTCGCCGCAATCTGCTGCGAACTGTCCTTCTGATCCTGCGTCACGCCCACGCCGAAGAACCCTCCCCCGCCGCGCTTGATCTGCTTCGCATTGAACGCCGCCAGGTCTTTGCTGCTGCCCAGCGCGGCAATCGCCTCGAGCTCCGGCTGCAGCGCCCGAACTCCCAGCTTGTCTACCTCGACCGTGTTCATGCACGCGGCAAAGAAGTCGCCATACTGCCGTTGCAGCGGAGTCTTGGGCGCATCGGCTGCCGTCTTCAGCTCCGCGTACAACAGATAGTTGTTGCGCTCGGACAGCTCGTTGAATCGCCCCCACCGCACCTGGTCCGACGGGATCGGGTTGTTCTTCTTCCAGTTGCCGCAGGTGTATTGGTAAAAGTCCGTGCAAGGGTCAGCCGTCTTATCGATCGCCGACAGGTCGAAGATCACCGGCTTCTTCGGCGCCACAATCGGTCCACTGTCGGCCGGCTTCGCAAGGGTTTGAGCAAGACAGACGGGTGCTGCGATAGCCAGCAGCAGTGCAGATACAAAAATGCGCATGAATCTCCTTAGAACGGCAGAGCAGGCAGAACGATTGCTGACAGTTTATCGCTCGGGCACGCCCTCGCCGAAATGCGAGGCCGAGAAAGGGCGCAGCTGTAAGCGATGCTAACCAGACGAGCGAAGGGCGCCGAAAGTCTCGGCGCCCCGCGATTCCACTTCACAGCGCGACGCGCTAGAAGATCTTCAGGTGGATGACCAGGTACTTCTTCGGATCCTTACGAACCGCCGTCACCAGGTCGGTGCTGCTGGTCAAAAGCGTATTCAGATTGCTATACATGCTGTCGTCGGTCGCCAGCTTGCCGATCGTTCCCTTACCGGTATTCACATTGCTCAGCAAGGTATCCAGCTGCGTCACGGTGTTGTCCAGCTTCTTCGCGAACGCGGGATCCTTCGTCAGCAGGCCCAGCGCTCCCTTGCCGGCATCCGCCTCCGCCAACAGGCTGTTCGCGTGGTTCAGCGTCGAATTCAGATTGTTATACAGCGTATCGTCCTTCAGCAGCTTGCCCGCCGACCCCTTGCCGTTATTCAAGTCCGCCGTAATCTTTTGCAGCTGCGCAGACGTATCGTTCAACCGGTCGTACAGCTGGTCGTCATGCAGCAGCTTGCCGGCCGAGCCCTTACCCTCATTCAGGTTCTGCACCATCGTCTGCAAGTCGCCGATGGTCTGCGTAGCCCTGTTGTAGAGCTCCGGGTCGTTGATCAGCTTGCCCACCGAGCCCTTGCCGTTCTGAATACCGTCCACAATATTGTTCATCTTGGCCAGGATCACATTCAGGCTTTCAATCGTTCCCTGACTAGCCTTCACCACGTCGGTCAGATTTGGCGTCTCGAGCGTTCCAAGTTCCGCCCCGGTCTGAACCTCTGGCCCCGCCGCCACCACGCTGTTGATGTCCAACACCGTGTCCCCCAGCACGCCGACCGTCGAAAGCGATGCTTTCGAATCCGTGTGGACGCTCTTGAGATATTTGGGGTCGATCTTGAACACGACCTTCACCGGCGTCAGCTTGCGCTTCGGGTCAGTCGACACGGTCACATGCGTGACTTCGCCTATCGTGACGCCCTCGAGGTTCACCGGCGCCCCGAGCTTCAGGCCATCTGAGTTCTCAAAGTAGGTCGTCAGAATGATCTTGTGGCTGAAAATGCTCATTCCCGACGCGCTCGTCATCAGAAAGAGCAGCGTGCTCAACAGAGCGATCGAGGCGAGCACGATCAGCCCAACCTTTAGCTGTGACCACTTGACTTCCTGCTGGCTGGGCATCGAACTCCTCGAAGATCCTCGATACGCGAGGTCAGATCAGTAAGGGAAAATCGGTCTGATCACTGTGGAACCATCCTACCAGCGACGTCTTCGACAGATTGCCCGTAGACTTTCCCGTTTGGATGCAGCATCAGCCCTTCAAGATGCTGCATCTTGCCTTCCCCTCCCGCGACTAATCCTCCGCCACCACCACGGCAATCGATAATCCCCGAGAATGTGCCAGGCTCAGCGACATTCTCCGGATCCCGAGCGCCTTCGCTATCTCTTCTGCCCGACCGCTCAGGTATAGCTCCGGACGCTGTCCCGGCAGCCGCTGCACCTCGAACTCCAGCCAGCTCACTCCCCGGCTGATCCCGGTACCCAGCGCCTTCGCGCCCGCTTCCTTTGCCGCAAACCGAGCCGCAAAGCTCTCCTCAGGATTCTTCTTCTTCCGCTGGCAGTACGCAATCTCCCCGTCCGTGAAGATCCGGCGGAGAAACGCCTCGCCGTACCGCTCCACGCTGTGCGCAATCCGCTCAATCTCGATCAGGTCCGTGCCAAGTCCAATGACCATGGTCCACCCTCCGTCCTCTGGCGCGCTGGCTCCTAGTGTACCCACTCCCTCCGGCCTCGCCAGCTATACTTGGCCGTCGCAGCCTGCAACACTCCTCACGGCCTGCATCTGATCTCCGATATATTCGTTGGACGCAAGCGAGGCACCATGACCCCTATCCCCATCGATCTTTCCGGCGCCAATCTCGCCGGCGAAATTCCCG
>Ga0302319_10011112_pt1 | contig 17113 bp, 12 predicted proteins | sample Bog_T0_2_FD_203319 | JGI IMG/M metagenome (GOLD analysis project Ga0302319, IMG submission 203319) | Peat permafrost microbial communities from Stordalen Mire near Abisko, Sweden - Bog_T0_2 | ecosystem: Environmental > Terrestrial > Soil > Wetlands > Peat | place: Sweden: Abisko, Stordalen Mire...
CCTCTGCCTTCGGAGGGCAGCGCTCTATCCAGCTGAGCTACGGGTGCGCTGGGCCAGACGCATTAATCGGTGCGTTGGAACCGACCGTATAGCGCAGGAAGCCGCGAGATGCAAAGAGGAGATAGAAGGCGAAACTGCCGAATAATCAGATAAAGGGTCTCGACGTGCCGTGAAGGGCAATCGGGCTGGCGCTACTTTCTCAAGCGGCGGCTTCTTCAAGAAATCCCGAAAAATGTCTCTAACTCAATACCCTGTCATACCGCGTTGCGCTTTTGCTGACGGATCGCGACAATACCGAGCAGTCCGAGACCGAGCAGGAGTTGGAGCAGAGCGGGGGGCTCAGGAACCGGTGCAGGCGGGGCGACCTGATTTTGCGCCGAATATTCGAAATTGGCCGACTCGAAGGAGGGGGCGACGTTCTGCTGCAGCGTCACGCCGTTGAAGGTCAACCCGCCGGTCAGGTCGATGAGGACATATTGGCTGCCGTTGAAGCCGCGCGACCCATTGTTGAGGTTGACTCCGGCGTCGGCGATCAATTCGCTGCCGGTCAAAGTCGTGACGGGAGTGACGGCGCTGACGGCGGTATTGAAGAAGGCGATCTCGTCACCGGCGCCGACCGAGCCCCACAGCAGACCCAGATAGCTTTGCTGCTGGCTGAAACTGAGTTGGATGGTGCCCATTTCGGTGGAGAAATAAGGCGCGGTCAGCAGAATCGGGTTGGCTATGGTGCCGCCGGTCACCGGGGCGGCATACACATTCGAGAGGCTGCCCTGCACGATCTGAGCGCCGCCGGCCATGCTGGCGGTCACTGCGTTCAGGCCGGAATTGACGGTTACGGTCGCACTGCCAAGGTCGCTCACCGGCAGGTTGATCGTGTTGACCGAGCCGCTTTGCGCCGGCAATCCGTAGGCCGAAAACTCCAGCGTGCCGTTGCCCGCCGAGAGCGCGACCGGCGTGGCCATGACGGCGCCCGGCAGCAGGGCGAGGCAGGCCAAAGTGATGGCGGCGAGGATGTTGTCCTGCGCGCGCCGACGGGCGAAAACGGTCATGATGTCACTCATTTTCCAGCGGGCGATGGGGGATCTAATTCCTGTGATACGCGCCGCTCAGGGGTCACTCTTTTGTCCGGATCGCTCCAGCCCCGACGACTCCGACGCATCTTTTGTGCCAGGAAATTAGATCCGGTAAAATCAGCATGTTATCGACTAATCTTGGCGTCGCGCCGAGTCGACTGTAAAGCAGGACGACAGGATCGGCAGGGGGTCAGTGCAGTCCGTTCAGCCAGGTAACCACCAGCGCCGCCAGCGCGATGCGGTGATCCGACCAGCCATGATCGGTCGGCTCCAGCCGTGACTGCACCAATTTGCCGCCATCGTCCTTGATCGCCTTGATCAGGGACTCGGAATGCGCCCGGACGAAATCGTGCGAATAGAGCACATAAAGCCGTGTACCGACCAGTTTGGGCGCCAATCTCGGCAATGACCAGTCGGCCGCGTGCGCCGCCAGTTCATCCGCCATGCTGGCGGCGGTGACGCCGGCCAGAGATTCCAGACCATTGTCGTTCAGGAAGCCGATTGCGCCGGCGCGGTCCTGTTGCGCAAACTGGCCAATAGCGCCGATATCGGCCGCGGAAATCAGCACGGCGCCAAGAATGCCAGGGTCATTGGCCGCCGTTTCGGCAGCGACCCAGCCGCCCATGCTGTGACCACCGATGGCGATGCGCATGGGATCGACGGCAAGCCGCCGGGCGTTGTCGCCATCGCGCAGGAATGCCAACACCGCCTTGGCGTCCTCCAGATTCTGCGCGAAGGAAAAATTGCCCGGACTGCCCCAGGAGCCGCGATAATTGATGGCCACCGCATTCCAACCGTCGCGGCGCACGGCCTGGGCCAAATCGAGGTTCTTCTCATTGCCGGGCAGCCCGTGAAACAGCACCAGGGTCGGGTGCGGTCCGGCACCTTTTGCTACATAGACGATGCCATTGATCAGCACGCCGCCGCTCGGCACGTGAATGACCTCCATGCGCGCCGGAAATTTGACGTCCGCCGGCGGATCGGCCGTCACCGCCTTGGGAATCGTCTCGGCCTGAGCCGACAGCGCCATCAGGCCACCGACCAACAATGTCAGGAAAAATCGGCGCCGCGTCACGGGGCCAAGTCCTGGTTGAGCAGCGCCGCCAGACGCAGACCACCCTCGGTCAGGCGGCGGGTGATCACGGGCCAGGCACGGCGGTCATAGGCTTCGTCAATCAGTACGGGCGTTGTCGGTGGACCGGCGCCGGGTGCGACCACACCGGGATAGACGACGCTCGCCGCCAAATCGTGCGATTCCATCGCCCAATGCAGCGGGTCGAGGTCAAGCGCGGCGCCGGCTTGCCCGGGTCGGGAATCATCGAGTTGGGCAGCCATTTCGCCGGCCAGTTGCCGCACCATTGGATTGGGACGGCCGGGCACGCCCTCCGTCAGCCCCAGGCGCCGCTCGATCAAGCCGCTGTCCCACAGATGGTGCAAATTGAGCGGCGGCTGGTCGGGGTCGAGATACTGCACGATCACCTTATTGCCGCCTTGATCGCCGGCGTTCTCGGTGGCGTGCAGCGGTTGATGCAGATCGGCGACGAAATGCACGACGAATTTGAGCGCCTCACGCCGCGCCGGCGCCGGCTGCGTGCGGTCGGCGAGAATCGCGTTATAACGCCGGATGGCATCGATCACGCAATCACCGTGCGGGCAGTCGCGGTCGGGTAGATAGCTGGTAGCGCCAAGCGGTATGTCGACATAATGCCATGGCGCAGCTTCCTTGCGGGTGGAGCGGATTTCGTCGGCCCAGGTGGCGATCTGGTCGAGATGCGTCAGACCTTCGGGGGCCAGCAACGCCTGAATTTGCGCCAGGGCAGCCGGCGTCAGATGTCGCTCGGCGATATCAGCGACGATGAGATGGCCGGCTACTCCCCAGGCGAGACCGCGGCCGGGGAGCACAAGCGAGAGCAACAGCAGCAGACGGGTCATCCGGCAAAGCCTGGGAGTCTGTCCTCGGGAATTGTCGCTACTATGAGGACTCCCGGATCGGGCCGTCAATTGCCGGCGGCGGCAATCGACAGCCGATTTTTTCCGGTTTAACCTGAGGCACGCGGAAATGGTCCAGGAAAGAACCGGTGATGCAGGAAATACTGGTGCAATTGGATGGCGGCCCGTGCGGTGCGCCGCGCCTCGCTGCCGCGCTGGGGCTGGCGAAACTTTATTCGGCCCGATTGACCGGTCTGTTCGCCGAGCGCGAGAGCGAGCCGGCGGCGCTGGTGGCGCGCCGTCCCGGCAGCCGGCTGGCCGCAGCGGCGACCGCCAGCCGCCAAGATTTCCAGGTGGCGCTGGCCGACAGCGGTGTGTCCGGACGCTGGCTGGCGCTGGCGCATGGCGAGCCGATCTTCGTGGCGGCGGAAACCGCCTTTTGCGCCCGCTTTTTCGATCTGGTGGTGGTGGGTCAGGGCGGTGCCGACTACCCTGTCTTGCCCGACGACATCGTCGAGCGCGTGGTGCTCGAGAGCGGCCGTCCGGTGCTGGTGATACCACAAAGCGGCGCAGCCTTGACGCCGGGCGATTCGATCGTGCTGGCCTGGAATGCCAGTCGCGAGGCCAGCCGCGCTTTGCACGACAGCTTGCCGCTGCTGGCACGGGCACGGAACGTCACCGTGCTGTCGGTGCCGGCCGGTGAATCGGCCGACAACAAGCTGCCGCAGATGGACATCTTCGCCCATCTGATGGCGCACGGAATCGCCGCCCGCCCGGAGCGCATGCCGGCCGAGGATATTGGTGTGATGGATCTGCTGCTATCGCGCGCCTATGATTTGGGTGCCGACCTGCTGATCATGGGGGCACCGGCGGCATCGGGTTTCGGCAAGGGCGGCGGTACGCGTTTCCTGTTGCGGCATTTGACCTTGCCGGTGATCATTTCGGGGTAAGAATGGCGTCGAGCGTCGCCGGGCCGGTGCCTTCCCGCTGCAAATGCGGGTAACGCAGACCGTCATGATAATCAAGCCGCAGGGAGCGGAAGTGATCGTCCTCCTGCACCAGAATTTCGATCGGCACGGCGCCGTTCCTGGCCTCGGTGATGGCCTCCTTCAAGCGATCCTTGTCATAGGCGATGCCGTTCACCGCCCATAGTTTGGCGCCGAGCGTCACCCCGGCCTTGAAGGCCGGCCCATCCCACATCACCGTCGAAAAGGTCTGATCCTTGCCGATGGTAAAGCCGAGCGAAAAACTGAAATCCTCGATCTTGCGCTCGGCCATCTGCTGCTTGTGATAGTCCGACGGTTTGTCGTCATAAACCAGCCGGTAGCCGCCACGTGCCAGGCCGTCGAGTGGCGCGCCGGGACCATGGCCATCCAGCCGCTCGCGCAGAAAACTTGCCCAATCATAGGGCTGCACCCGCGCCAGCGCCTCGACCACATCCTCGAACCGATAGGTCACTTCACGCACGCCGCCGGGCGTCTGTCCGAAAAAGGCCTGCGCGAAATCGTCGAGCGAGCGCCGGCCCGAGGACTTCTGCCGAATCAGCGTGTCGACATCAAGCCACACCAGCGCCCCTTCCGAGTAATAATCCTCGCTGCGGCGCCAATTCCGCCAGGGTTGCGGGCGCCGTCGCGCCACGATCGGGTCATTGGTGGTGTCCTGCAAATTCTTCCAGACGCGTCCCGGCACATGGTCGTAGGTGGCGGCAGTCAGCGCAATGGCGTCTTTCACCTGCGCCGGGCTCAACAGCCCGGCGCGCGCCGCCAACACGAAGCCCCAATATTGCGTCTGTCCCTCATAGACCCACAACAGCGAGTCCTGCATCGGCTGGTTGAAGGTCGGCGTCCACAGGTCCGCGGGACGGCGCATTTTGCCGTTCCAGCTATGGGCATATTCGTGCGGCAGCAGATCGCGGACCGGGGCGCTCTTGTCCCAATCGATGAAATAGCCCGACGGAACGCCATCCTCGCTGGATTGATGATGTTCCACGCCGATGCCGCCCAGCCGGTCGGAGACCGACAGCAGGAAATCGTAATGGTCGAATGGACGCGCTCCGAACAGATGGTCGGCTTGGGTCAGCAGCGACCGGTGCGCCATCAGCTGCTCCGGCGTGACGGCCAGCAACGCGGGCCGGTCGGCGACGATATCGAGGCTGACCGGACGACGCGAATCCGAGTCGAGGGCGATTCGCTTGAAATAGCGCCCGGCCAGCATCGGCGAATCCACCAGCTGGTCATAGGATACGGTCTTGAAGCGGAGCGCATCGCCCTGGTCCTCCAGGGCGTCGAGCGCGCAGCCCCAACCCCAGCCCTCCGGCAGGCGCACCTGCGCCGCTACCGGGATTCGCCGTGTGAAAAAGCCGGCCGGATAGAGGGATAGCGCGTTCCATTGCAGGCTGAGCATTTCCGGTGTCACGACGATGCGGCCCTCATTGGGCTCGACCGGCGAGAGATATTGGAAATCGACGGTGATCGCCTCAGCGTCGGCGGGCGGCTGCAGATGAAAGGCGAAAACATCGACCGTATCGCGCGTCCAGGCGACCGGCCGGCCGGCCGCGGTGATCGTCAGGCCGCCCATGTCGGCCAGCGGACCGGCGGGCGAATGCTTGCCGGGCAGCCACTGGGGATAGAACAAGGTCAGACTTTGCCCGCCACTGACCGGGATCACTTCATGAACGCGGAAGATATGATGATCGAGGTCGGTGGCGTCGACCGCGAGCTGGATAACCCCCGGGCTGGTGATGTCGGCCGCCATAGGCGGCGCCGGTGGCAGCGGTGACGGCAGGGGCAGCGGCTCCTGGGCCAGCCCGACGGTGGCCAAGAGCGCGATCACCGTCAATATCATCTTGCGCAGCATGGGCATCCCTCTTGGTTAGTGCGCTTCGGCCCAATTCTTGGCGACGCCCATATCCACCAGCAGCGGCACCGACAGCGTGGCGGCGCCTTCCATCACGCGCTTGACCACCGCCTTGGTCGCATGAGTTTCCGCCTCGGGCAGTTCGAACAGCAGTTCGTCATGCACCTGCAGCAGCATGCGCGCGGTCAGCCCGGCCCTTGCAAAAGCGGCCGGCAGCCGGACCATGGCACGCTTGATGATGTCGGCGGCGCCGCCCTGAATCGGCGCATTGATGGCGGCACGTTCGGCGAACGCCTTCACCGCCGGGTTCTTGTCATTGATGCCATTGATGACGCAGGAGCGGCCGAACAGGGTGGTGACGCGGCCGCTGCGCCGCGCCTGGGCGCGCGTTTCGTCCATATAAAGGCGAATTTCCGGATAGCGGGCGAAATAGGCGTCGATGAACTTTCGGGCGTCGCCATTGCTGATGCCGAGTTGCTGGGCCAGCCCGAAGGCGCTGATGCCGTAAATGATACCGAAATTGATCGCTTTGGCTTGCCGCCGCACCATTGGATCCATGCCTTCGATGGGAACGCCGAAAACTTGCGAGGCGGTGATGGCGTGAATGTCGGCGCCTTCGCGAAAGGCTTGCTTCAGTCCCTCGATTCCGGCGACATGGGCGACCAGGCGCAGTTCGATCTGCGAATAGTCGGCCGACAGCAGCACATGGCCGGGCTCGGCGATGAAGGCGCGGCGGATGCGGCGTCCCTCAGCGGTGCGGATCGGGATATTCTGCAGATTGGGGTCGGACGACGCCAGCCGGCCAGTGCTGGTGGCGGCCATCGCGAAGCTGGTGTGCACGCGGCCGGTGGCCGGATCGATCTGTTCGACCAGCGTGTCGGCATAAGTGCTTTTCAGCTTGGCGATCTGACGCCATTCCAGCACCTTTTGCGGCAGCTTGTGGAGCGGCGCCAGTGTCTCAAGGATGTCGGCACCGGTCGCGTAGGCGTCGGTCTTGCCGCTTTTCTTGCCGCCCGGCAGCCCCAGACGATCGAACAGGATTTCTCCCAGCTGCTTGGGCGAGCCGACATTGAAGGGTTCGCCGGCAAGCTGGTGGATCTCACTTTCCAACGCCACCATGCGGCGGCCGAATTCGACGCTCATGGCCTGCAATTCGCCGCGGTCGACCTTGACGCCGGCCAGCTCCATCGCCGTCAGCACGGCGGCCAAGGGCCGGTCCATCGTTTCATAGACCGTCACGCCATGCTCGGCCAGCAGTCGTGGTCGCAGCAGCTGGTGCAGACGCAGCGTAACGTCGGCGTCCTCGGCAGCGTAGGCGGTAGCGGCCTCCAGCGGCACCCGGTCGAAGGTAATGCGGTTCTTGCCGCTGCCGCATACCTCGGCGAAGGTGATCGTCCGGTGACCCAGCATCAGGTCCGACAGTTCATCCATGCCATGCCCGTGCAGGCCACTGTCCAGCACATAGGAAATCAGCATGGTGTCGTCATATGCGGCGAGACCGACGCCGCGCGCCGCCATCACCAGCGCATCGAACTTGATATTGTGGCCGATCTTAAGGACTGAGTCGTCCTCCAGCAGGGGCCGCAGCTGGTCGAGCGCGCGTGATGGGGCGATCAGCGTCGGTCCGGTTGCAGCCTGGTCGGCGCCGTCCAACAGCAACTGCCCCTGGGGCGCGCCGGACCGATGCAGCAGCGGCACGTAGCAGGCCTGACCGGGCGTGATAGAAAGCGAGAAACCGACCCAGTCGCAGCGCAGCGGGTCGAGCGAGGTGGTTTCGGTGTCGAAGGCGACGCGGCCGGCATGGCGGGCGGCGGCGATCCAACCGGCGAGAACCTGCTCGTCGGTGACCATCGCATAGTCGGTGCGGGCCGGTGGCGGCGGTACTTGTGCAATGCCGACCGGCGTCACGCCCAGTGACGCCTCCAGCTTGGCGGTCAGGCTCTTGAATCCCTGCGCCGCGATGAACGCCAGCAAGGTGGTGGCGTCCGGTGGCGTCAGGCCGAAGCTGGTCCAAGGCCGCTCGACCGCGACATCATCCTTGAGCGTCACCAATCGTCGGGAAATGCGCGCGTCCTCGGCGTGCGCCAGCAGCGCTTCGCGCCGTTTAGGTTGCTTGATGTCGTCGGCGGCGGCCAGCAGACTGTCGAGATCGCCATATTCGCAGATCAATTGCGCCGCCGTCTTGATGCCGATGCCGGGCACGCCCGGCACATTGTCGGTGGGGTCGCCGGCCAATGCCTGGACATCGATCACGCGGTCGGGGACGACGCCGAATTTCTCGAATACCTGCTCGGGACCGATCGTCCGGTTCTTGAGCGGGTCCAGCATGGTGATGCCGGGACCCACCAGCTGCATCAGGTCCTTGTCGGACGAGACGATCACCACTTCGACGCCGGCGGCGCAGGCCTGGCGGGCATAGGTGGCGATCAGATCGTCGGCTTCGAAACCCTTGATCTCGATCGACGGTACCGCAAAGGCACGAACCGCTTGGCGGATCAGGTCGAATTGCGGGATAAGTTCGGGCGGCGGCTCCGGGCGGTGCGCCTTGTAGGCAGGATAGAGCTCATTGCGGAAGGTTTCCCGCCCGGCGTCGAAGATCACTGCCAGATGATCGGCACGGTTCTCGCTGAGCAGCTTCATCAACATGGTGGTAAAGCCATAGACGGCATTGACCGGCACGCCATCCGGCCGGGTCATCATCGGCAAGCCGTGGAAGGCACGAAAAATGAAGCCGGAGCCGTCGATCAGACAGAGTTGCCGGGCGCTCATCGCCTTCATTCAAGCGGGGCGGGGGCGTTGGCTGCCTGGCGAAACAGGCGACTGCAATAGGGGCAGATGATCTCGTTGGCGCCGGGTTTGAAGGTCAGGAATACCCTGGGGTGCCCGCTCACCGGTCCGCTGCCCTCGCAGATCACAGTGTCGGAGGTGACGATGACGATGTCTTTGGCCATGTCGTTCCGCTGTTCCTTGTTCCTGGTTGGACCGTGCGGGCGTTGACGCCCCGCACAGCCGGATGATAACGATTGTCGACCAAGGATCAAATGTCGTTTCTTGACGAGCTTTGGGTAGATTGAAATTCTTGAACGCACGCTTCCCGACGCCGCCGTCGATGTGCAGGGTCTGACCAAACTTTATCGCGGGCAAAGACACCAGCCGGAAAAGTTGGCGCTCGACCATGTTACGCTGGCGATTCCGCGCGGCTCATTTTTCGGCCTGCTGGGGCCGAACGGCGCCGGCAAATCGACCCTGATCAATATCCTTGCCGGTCTGGTCACCAAATCCGCGGGTACTGCCCGAATCTGGGGTTTCGACACCGTGACCGAGCAGCGCCGCTCCCGCTCGGCGATCGGCGTGGTACCGCAAGAACTCAATCTCGATCCATTCTTTACGCCCCGCGAGTTGCTCGAAATGCAGGCCGGCCTCTATGGCGTGCCGAAGGCGGAACGCCGCACCGACGAAATCCTCGCTGCCCTGGCCCTGACCGACAAGGCGCATGCTTATGCCCGCACGCTGTCGGGCGGCATGCGCCGGCGCCTGCTGGTGGCCAAGGCGATGGTGCATGCGCCGCCGGTGTTGGTGCTGGACGAGCCGACCGCCGGAGTCGATGTCGATTTGCGACGGCATCTGTGGAACTACATCAAAAGCCTGAATCAGGCCGGCACCACGGTGCTGTTGACCACCCATTATCTCGAAGAGGCGGAAGCACTGTGCGACCGCATCGCCATCATCGACCGCGGCCGCCTGGTGGCGCTTGACGACACCAAAGTGATGCTGGGTCGCCTCGACAGCAAGATCCTTGCTGTCATCGTCGATCGTCCACTGACGGCGGTGCCGGCCAGTCTCGCCGGCTTCGCGGCGGCGCTGACGGCGCCACATCGCCTGGTGTTCCGCTATAAGCCCAGCCGCACCAAGGTCAGTGAAATTCTTGCCGGCCTGCAGGCGGCGCATCTCACGGTCAATGACCTCAGTACCGAAGAAGCCGACCTTGAGGACATTTTTCTACGCCTGACCGGCGCAACCCAACCCGTCGCATGAAAAGCCCGATTTTGGCCTTGATGCTGCTGCTGGCGGCCTGCGGCACCGGTGGGGCGGGCCCTCTCGTGGTGGTGGCGCCGCCGCAGCTGACCGACCAGGCGATGGTCGCCGCCGATGGTGCCGTGCTGCCGTTGCGACGCTGGCTGCCACCCTCGGCGCCCAGCGCGGTGATCGCCGCCTTGCACGGCTTCAACGATTACCGCGCCGCTTTCGATTTGCCGGGGCCGCACCTGGCGGCGGCCGGGCTTGCGGTCTATGCCTATGACCAGCGCGGTTTCGGCCAGGCTCCCGAGACCGGCCGCTGGCCGGGCGAGGCGGCGCTGCAAGACGATCTGGTCACCCTGCTCGGCTTGCTGGCGGCGCGCTATCCCGGCACGCCGCTCTATGTGCTGGGAGAAAGCATGGGCGGCGCCGTGGCGCTGACCGCACTGTCGCGCCGGGCGCGCGACAGCGGCGGCGTCCCGCCGCTGGCCGGAGTCATCCTGGTGGCGCCGGCGGTCTGGTCGCGCGACGAGATGCCCTGGTATCAGGATGCCGCTCTGTGGCTGGCGGTGCACAGCGTGCCTTGGCTTACCTTGTCGGGGCGCGGGCTGCATATCCAGCCGTCCGACAATATTCCGATGCTTCGCGCGCTCGGCAAGGACCCGCTGGTAATCAAGCAGACCCGCATCGACACCATCAAGGGCCTGTGCGACCTGATGGACGATGCCAGCCTGGCGGCCGCCGATTTCGATCTGCCCGCGCTGGTGCTGATTGGCCGCAAGGATGAAGTGATGCCGGCGCTCGCCAGCGAGGCGATGCTGGCGCGCCTGCCGCCTTCGGCGCGACCTCTGTTTTTCGACGACGGCTATCACCTGCTGCTGCGCGATATGCATGCCGACCAGCCGATCGACGAGATCATCGCCTGGATCCGCCGATGAGCGGGCCGATCCGCGCCGTCTTCGCCTTGCGCGAATTCCGTCTGTTCATTTTGGCCCGCATCGTCGCCAGTCTGGCGATGCCGATGGTGATGGTGGCGGTCGGCTGGACCATCTACGATCTGACCAACAATCCGGTCGATCTCGGCTATGTCGGTTTGACGTTGTTCCTGCCGCAGATCCTGTTGACCTTGCCAGCCGGACATTTGGCTGACCGCTTCGACCGCCGCAGCCTGATCCAACTGGCCTTTGCGCTGATGGTATTGGCGGCGCTGTTGCTGACCGGGCTGGCAATTGGCGGCATTTCTCGGCCGGGGCCGATTTTCGCGGTGATGCTGCTGATCGCCACCGCCAATGCCGTGATCCGCCCGGCCACTCAATCACTGCTGCCGCTGCTGGTGCCGCGCGACCGTCTGTCGGCGGCGGTGGCGTTCAACTCGAGCACCTGGCAGATCGCCGGCACCGTCGGCCCGGCGTTCGGCGGTTTTCTCTACGGCTTTGGCGCCGTCTTCGTCTATGCCACCGTGACGGCACTGTTCCTGCTGGCGCTGCTGCTGATCGGCCGGTTGCAGCACCGCCCGCCCCTGCCGTTGCCCGGCGGCGATCGGATGATGGAAAGGCTGTTGGCCGGCATTCAATTCGTCCGGCAGCGGCCGATCCTGCTGGGCGCCGTGTCGCTTGACCTGTTTGCCGTGCTGCTGGGCGGCGCCACCGCCCTGCTGCCGGTCTATGCGCGGGACATCCTGCAGGTCGGACCGATGGGGCTCGGTCTGTTGCGCAGTGCTTCGGCGGTCGGCGCCGTGCTGTGCGCCGTCACGCTGGCGCATCGTCCGCTCAAGCACCGGGTCGGCCGCATAATGTTCGCCGCCGTCGCCCTTTATGGCATTGCCACCATCGTGTTCGGTCTATCCCGCTGGTTGCCGCTGTCGCTGCTGGCGCTGGCAGTGCTCGGCGCCAGCGACATGGTCAGCGTTTATGTGCGGCAGAATCTGGTCCAGCTCAACACGCCGGACGCCATGCGTGGCCGTGTCTCGGCGGTCAGCATGGTGTTCGTCGGCGCCTCGAACGAATTGGGCGAATTCGAATCCGGCATGACCGCCGGCTGGTTCGGCACCGTCCCGGCGGTGGTGCTGGGCGGTGCCGGCACGCTGCTGGTGGTGGGGATCTGGTGCGTCGCCTTCAAACCGTTGCGCCAGGTCGATAAGCTGGAATGGGCTTAGCGCGAATACCGTTCACTTCCCAGGATTTGCTCTCTTTCCGGACGCTCGCGACGATTTCGCACGGGGCGAAATCATCCCGAGCGGTCGCTTGGATAAAGAGGTTCTGCTCAGTCGGCCGGCGGGTTTCCTAAAATCATCAGTCTTGGCCTATGCCGCCGTCCGCGGTTCCGCGCGTACCTCGGCCAGGAAGCGATGCACTTCGCTGCGGAGGAATTCGGCCTGCCGGGACAGGTCGCTGGCCGAGCTGGTGATCTCTTCCGCGTCGGTGCCGGTTTCGCGCGCCGCCACTTCGACCGACCCGATGCTGCTGTTCACGTCGTGCGTCCCGGCGGCGGCCTGCTCGACATTGCGGGCGATTTCCCCGGTAGCGGCGGTTTGTTCTTCAACGGCCGCGGCCACCGCAGCGCCGATCTCGCTCATCTCGCCGACCACCAGGGACATGCTGTCGATGGCGGCGACGGCGACCTGGGTGCCTTGCTGGACGGCCTCAATCTGCTCGGCAATCTCGCTGGTGGCGCGTGCCGTCTGGTTGGCCAGATTCTTGACTTCGCCCGCCACCACGGCGAAGCCCTTGCCGGCTTCGCCGGCGCGCGCCGCCTCGATGGTGGCATTCAGCGCCAGCAGATTGGTCTGGCTGGCGATGGCGTTGATCAGTTTGACCACTTCGCCGATCTTGCCGACATTGTCCGACAACGCCCGCACCTGAAGGGTGGTGTTGGCGGCCTCCTGTCCGGCACGCGACGACACCGTCTGCGAGCGGCCAATCTGATGCGCGATCTCCTTGATCGAGGAGGCCAATTCTTCGGTGGCGGCGGCAACCGTCTGGACATTGGCGGATGCCTGTTCCGATGCCGACGCCACCGAGGTGGCCAGCACGCTGGTCTTGGTGGCATTGGTCGACATATGCGCCGACGACGCCTGCAATTGGGTGGCCGCCGCGGTCACCGTCTCGATCACCTTGCCGACGTTCGCCTCGAAACCGTCCGCCATGGCGTGCATGGCCAGCTGGCGATCCGCCTCGGCCTGGCGTTTCAGCGCCTCTTGCCCGGCTTCGAGCCGCTTGATGCGCTGCAATTCGTCTTTGAAATGGCTGATCGTTCGTGCCATGGCGCCGAGCTCGTCGCCGCGCTCAAGCCCCGGCACACCGACCGTCAGATCGCCTTGCGCCATCTTTTCGGTGGTCTCGGTAATATCGACGATCGGACGGTAGATCGATCGGGCCTGCAGGGTACCGACCACTACCATGACGAGGAGGCCGCCCAGCATGACGAACATCACCAACCTATTGGTGAGGTCGTTGATCTGCTGCGACTCTTTTCTTGCCGCCGTCATCTGCCGAAGGGCGTCGTCGCCGATCGACCGGATCACCGGTTCGACGGCGTCATAGCTGTCGCCGAGCGCGCGTGCGTCGGCGACCAGGGCCAGCGACGCCTCGGCGAGTGCCTTGAAATCCTGGTGATAGCTGGCGAGCTGCTCGCTTATCATCGGACGCTCTTTAGCCACCGCCGCCGATGACGCCAGTGCTGTTTCGAACGCGCCAACGGCCTGATCCAGCGAACCCACATATTTGGCGTCAAGGCGCGCCAGGAAATCCTTCTCGTGGCGCCGCATCGTCAGCAGCAAATTGGCAAGACGCAGATCTTCGCGGTCCTTGAGCGCGGCTTCGATTCCATGCGCTGAATGGCGCAGCGTCCCCTGCAAGCCATCATTTTCGCTCAGACCAACATCAGTCTGTCCGTTCACCAAGGTGCGGAACGCGTCGCTATAGGCGGATACCCCTTTGATCGCTTGTTCGATTCCGGTGCGCCGCGAGTCGGTGGCGCCCAGCCCAGATCGGATCGTCTCGAGTGCCACCCGGGCGGCCGCCACCGATTCGGTGTTGAGGTCAGCATCTTTCGCATCCTTGCGCAGCTGGAAGTCTTTTTCATGACGCCGTGCCTCGAGCAGCGCGCGGTCGACGATTTCGAACTGCGCCCTGATCTTGCTTTCTTCATCGGCGCCGGAACGGGCGTGATCGGTCATTGCCTGGCCGACTAGCACGACCGTCAGCAGCACGGCGAGGTTGGCAGCGGCCAGCGCGACCAGGGAACCGATTTGAATTTTCAGCGAAAATCGGGCGAGCGGATTTTTCATAATATACTTCCTGGGGCCGGCGCCGCCGTTTTAGGCGATACCGTCAAAGCGACGAGAAAATCGTCAACATCCTAGGCAAGGATATTAGCCGGGGCTGTCCTCAATTGGGGCCAGTATCTTGATTTGCTTACCTAAGATAGGGCTGAGCGGCGGGCAGTTCCCAGCGCGGCGGCGACCGCAGCAGGCGCGCCTTGAGCAATTCGCGCTCGAATAGGAATTCCTTCGGCAAGCGTTCGAAAAATTTCTCGAAATGATCATCGTGTGCGCGCACCTCGGCGAGATTGGCGGCCCGTTCGACCGCCATCAGGCTGTTGAAGCGCTCGGCCGCGAAGTCCAAGCCGTCCCAGCGCAGGTCCTGGTGGCGCGGCATCATGCCGAGCGGGCTCTCCACGGCGGCGGCACGCCCATGCACACGGTCGACCATCCAGGCGACGACGCGGAGGTTCTGCCCGAAGCCGGGCCATAGGAACTTGCCATTATCGTCCTTGCGGAACCAATTGACTCGGAAAATCGGCGGCGGGTTGGCCAGTCGCCGTCCGATCGATAGCCAGTGGCTGAAATAGTCGGCCATGTTGTAGCCGCAAAAAGGCAGCATCGCCATCGGATCCCGCCGTGTCGCCGCCTGGCCGACCGCGGCGGCGGTCGCTTCCGAGCCCATGGTGGCGGCCAGATAGACGCCGTGCGACCAATTGAAGGATTGCACCACCAGCGGGGTGTGATGGGACTGGCGGCCCCCGAAGATGAAGGCGGAGATCGGCACGCCGGCCGGATCTTCCCACGCCGGGTCGACGCTCGGGCACTGCGCCACCGGGCAGGCGAAGCGGGCATTGGCATGCGCCGCCGTTTCCTTGCTGTCCGGCGACCAAGCGCGGCCGCACCAGTCGGTCAGGCCTTCGGGCGGGCTGTCGCTCATCCCTTCCCACCAGACGTCGCCGTCTTTGGTCAGGGCGACATTGGTGAAGATGGCGTTGGCGCTGCAGGCGGCCATCGCATTGGGGTTGGTGAACGCGCCGGTGCCCGGCGCCACGCCGAAAAAGCCGGCCTCCGGATTGATGGCGTAGAGCCGTCCATCGGTGCCCGGCTTGATCCAGGCGATGTCGTCGCCGACCGTCCAGATCTTCCAACCGTCAAAGCCGGCCGGCGGCACCATCATGGCAAAATTGGTCTTGCCGCAGGCGCTCGGGAAGGCGGCGGCGACATAAGTTTTTTCGCCCTTCGGGTTCTCGATGCCGACGATCAGCATATGTTCGGCCAGCCAGCCCTCGTCGCGCGCCATCACCGAGGCGATGCGCAATGCCAGACATTTCTTGCCGAGCAGGGCGTTGCCGCCATAGCCGGAGCCGAACGACCAGATCGAGCGCTGCTCCGGGAAATGGGCGATGACAATTTCCGCTGGGTTGCAGGGCCAGGACACGTCGGACTGTTCGGGCGCCAACGGCTTGCCGACCGAATGTACGCAGGGTATGAAGTCATCCTCGCTGCCCAGCCGATCGAGCACGGGCTGGCCCATGCGGGTCATGGTGCGCATGCTGACCACCACATAGGGGCTGTCGGTGATTTGCACGCCGATCTGGGCGATCGGACTGCCGAGCGGCCCCATTGAAAAGGGGATGACATAGAGGGTGCGCCCGCGCATCGCGCCCTTGAACAGACCGGCCAGCCGGTCGGCCATCAGGGCCGGTTCCATCCAATGGTTGGTCGGACCGGCATCGATAGGCAGTTTCGAACAGATAAAGGTGCGGTCCTCGACCCGGGCTACGTCGGCGGGATCGGAGCGCGCCAAAAAGCTGTTGGGCCTGAGCGCCGGGTTCAGCCGCAGCAAGGTGCCGGTGGCCAGCATCTGGTCGGTGAGACGGTCGAATTCGGCGGCCGATCCGCTGCACCAGTGGATCGCATCGGGCTGACATAGCCGGGCAATCTCGTCGACCCAGGTCAACAATTTGCCGTTGCGGGTGACGGCACCGATGTTTTCCAACTTGCCCATTCCTAGACACTCCCGGCTGCACATCTGCGCCGAGCCTGGCTCCCGTTGCGCGGAGTGGAAATTGCGGCGAGCATAACGACCACGCCGGGACCCAGCAACCTTTTAATCTTTACAATAACTTAGCTGACAGCGCTGTCGTCGGTCCGGGCGCCATGGCAGGCGGCTTCCGCCAGACCCGGCGACAATATTGTTTTCAGACGGAAAATGCCGCTTTGCCGGGACGACGCCACGGGCTGCAAGACGGTCACTTTTTTTCATGCTCGGGTCCGCTACCGACTTCGGCTGAAACTGGTATAGGATGTCGAACCCGCTTAAGCTTTTTGGGAAAGTCTTGCCTTGCCTGCCACCATCGCCCTGGTCGATGACGACCGCAATATTCTTGCCTCGGTTTCGATGGCGCTCGAGGCCGAGGGTTTTCGTGTCAAAACCTTCACCGATGGTACCGAGGCACTGCGCGCGCTGACCAGCCAGCCGGTCGATCTTCTGGTGCTCGATATCAAGATGCCGCGCATGGACGGCATGGAGGTGCTGCAGCGCCTGCGCAAGAATTCCAGCATGCCGGTGATCTTTCTGACCTCAAAAGACGACGAGGTCGACGAGGTGCTGGGTTTGCGGATGGGCGCCGACGATTACATCAAAAAGCCATTCTCCCAGCGCCTGCTGATCGAGCGGATCCGCGCTTTGTTGCGGCGCGACGAGCTGGCACGCGAAGGCGATGCCGCTGCTCCGGCGCCGAGCATCTTGCGCGGCGATCTGGTGCTCGACCCGGCGCGCCATGCCTGTGGCTGGAAAGGACAGATGGTTGATCTCACCGTGACAGAATTCCTGCTGTTGAAATCGCTGGCGATGCGGCCGGGCCATGTCAAAAACCGCGATCAACTGATCGACGCCGCTTATGGCGAGCACATCTATGTCGACGACCGGACCATCGACAGTCACATCAAACGGCTGCGCAAGAAATTTCGC
>Ga0302319_10011114_pt1 | contig 17110 bp, 19 predicted proteins | sample Bog_T0_2_FD_203319 | JGI IMG/M metagenome (GOLD analysis project Ga0302319, IMG submission 203319) | Peat permafrost microbial communities from Stordalen Mire near Abisko, Sweden - Bog_T0_2 | ecosystem: Environmental > Terrestrial > Soil > Wetlands > Peat | place: Sweden: Abisko, Stordalen Mire...
ATCTTCGTAGGATCGAAATACGCCCCGATTTCAGAGCCCCATCCGCGCAGCGGCGCATTGCTGTTGGCAGTCGAATCGCCCACCACATAAAGCGTCGGCAGGTTCGGATTCGCCGCCACTTGGGGGATCGCCTTGGAATCATCCACCACTGGCCGCGCATCGTCGGCCCCCTGCAGCGGCGCCGCCCAGGCCAGGGACAGCAACGCGAAAAATGGAACCAGCGCACGGCGAATCAGGGGGAGGGGTAACATCATCCCCGTGCCTACCCCATTCGAGCACGAAAATGGAGAAAAAATCGAAAACTCCCCTCGCTCCCTACAAGTCCCTTTCGTCCCTCTCCCTGAATCTTGGGTTGCGGTCTATCCCGGATCTTCTTTCCTCCGCGTCTCTGCGTCCTCTGCGTTAGAATTCCCCCTCCGCCTCGAGATCGATATTGAGTCACTGCTGAAGATCAGGCACCCGACAAGAATGCTCATTACAGTGCTTAAAATGTTGACAAATGTCCAAATCTGTCTAGTATGGGTAAAAACCGGACTCGCTGCATTCACCTTCACCACCGACCGTTATCCTCGTCCCCGAATCTGCCCCAAGAGTCCACCCTTACCCCGTTATCCGGGTTCCGGCTTCAAAATTTCTAAAAATCGACGCCATGAAGTCCTCAATCCCACTTTTCCGAAATCCCGGCTCCTATCCGGCCAATCAGCAATGTCATCTCGTCCTCCGATATAAATTCAAACCAATTCAAACCAATTCAAACCGGAAATTTTCGTTTTTGCGCCACAAGTTCCCAAAAAGCCCACACCATCCCTATCCGCGTTGATCTGCGTCCATCCGCGGTTCTCCCCCTCCCCTCTGCGGGGCAAATTTAAGGCGAATTAAGGTCCATTAAGCCAAAAAAATTAAATTTCCAAACCCCAAAAATCCGTTCACCGCCCTAATGCAACCCGAACACCTTCGATAGCATCAACAGCCCGCTGGCAAAGAAAAGCGCTCCCAGGAAAACACAAACAGGCAGCGTAAGCACCCACGCCAGCAGCAAATTCCGCAGCGTATTCATCTGCAAGCCCGACCGGTTCGCCGCCATCGAGCCCGCCACGCCGGAGGAGAGCACATGCGTCGTGCTGACAGGCAACCCGTACTTGTCCGCCAGCAGAATGGTAATCATCGCGATCAACTCCGCCGACGCCCCCTGGGCATAAGTCAGATGACTCTTCCCGATTTTCTCCCCCACCGTGACCACGATCCGCTTCCACCCAATCATCGTCCCCAGCCCCAGCGACAAAGCCACCGCGACCTTCACCCACACCGGGATGAACTTCGTCTCCTTCTCGAGCGCCGATTCATACGTCGCCAGCGCCGAGGCATCCTCCTTCGCCGCAATCTGCTTCGTCTTGTTCAGCTTCGAGATGGTTTCCGCCGTGTAGTAAATCGCCGTGCGCACCGGCCCGCGTTGGCTTTCCGGCAATTCGGCGATGCTCTGATGCCCGTCGAGCATCACCACGATTTCATGGATCTCCTCCGCCAGTGCCGGGAAAACCGCATTGCTGAACGAGCCGCCTGCCTTGAGATATGCGCCCAGTATTTTAGCTGCCGTGGCAGGATCAGCCGGCGCGGCAGGCGCCTGCTTTGCGATGATGGCCGATGCCGTATGGGACTGGGAGAGGATGGTCGCCACCGTTCCGGGAGCCGCGGTCAGGTTCAACGCATAAACCCCGGGCACGACCCCGATCAGGATCAGCATGATCAGCCCCATTCCTTTCTGGCCGTCATTGGACCCATGCGCGTAGCTGACGCCCGTGCAGGTCAGGCAGAGGATCGTCCGAATCCACAGCGGAGGCGCTTTCTTGGGATCGGGTTCGCTATAGAGCTCCGGCTTTTTGATCAACGCCTTGACCAGCAGAAAAAGCAGCGCAGTGCAGACGAATCCGACGATTGGCGAAACCAGCAGCGACGCGCCGATGTCCTTGGCCTTGGCCCAGTTCACCCCTCCCATCAGCCCGCCCCCGTTCATCATCGAGTTCATCAGCCCTACCCCCATGATCGATCCAAACAGCGTGTGCGAGCTCGATGCCGGCAGCCCCAGGTACCAGGTGCCCAGGTTCCACACAATCGCCGAGATCAGCAGCGAAAACACCATCGCGAACCCCGCTCCCGAGCCGACATTCATCACCAGCTCCACCGGCAGCAGCGCAACGACACCAAAAGCAACAGCCCCGGTGGAAACCAGCACCCCGGTAAGATTGCACAGTCCCGACCAGATGACGGCCACATAGGGCGGCAGGCTGTGGGTATAGATCACGGTTGCTACCGCGTTGGCCGTATCGTGGAAGCCGTTGACGAATTCAAAACTGAATGCAAGGCCCAGCGCAAGGACCAGGAAGAGGACGTGAATCGTGTCGAGAGACCCAAAGATGTGATCCATCAGACGCAGGATGCATACAATTTCACGGCTAGGGAAACCCCTGATTGTTACAATTGGCTTACAATTTGCGGTCGCAGGCCGGATGCCCGTCTAAACCCGCAACCGAACCCGCTCCTGCGTCAGTTGCCGCGCTTCCTTGTTGCGGAATACCAGCACCGGCCCCGTCGAGGTCGGCCGGATCTCGATCAGGTTGGCCACTTGCAGCGTAAGGATGATTTTCTCACGCATCTTGCCATCCGGGATGTCCACCGGCAGCATTTGCATCGGGACTGGGTTCTCGGCCTCGTCCATGCGGCGCAGGAGGTGCCAGGCGTGACCCAATTCCTCATCGGTCAGCCGGGCCGCCGCGCCGCTGTTGCCGAAAATCGAGAGCGTCACCCGCGGCACGGCCAGCAGCAGGTCCAGCAGGTGCCCGCCCAGTCCTTTGTTATCCTCCGGTATCTCGTTCGGATGCAGCCGGCGCACGATCCAGGCCACGGCGCAGAGCACAACAGCCCCGATAATGAAGCCGCCCAGCACCTCACCCTTCGGCGGATGGTAATCGATCGGAGCGATGGCTGCGCTCATGAATACGGAAATCCACACCACGAAAAAATACAGCAGCGCCCAGAGGATTACGGCTGCGACGAAGGTCAGCAGCGTCAGCGCCAGCACCCACTGGTTGTGCCGGTGCAGGTGCTCCCTGAGCCGCTCCATTCCGGGGTGCTCCATGGGCGGGATTCCCGGCTTCTACCCGGCCGGGGAACGGTACCCGGCGGGGTCGATTTCCACGGCGTCGTAGCCGGCGGCGCGGAGGCCCGAGACGAGGGGTTCGGTCAGCGGCGCGAGGCGCGCCATTTCTTCCGGGGCCACTTGAAGGCGGGCATGGGTTTCGTGATCGAGGGCAACGTGCCGGACGCGGAAGACCTTGAACCCGAGGCTGCGGACAAGCGCTTCGCCGCGCTCGATCATCGCCAGCGCCTCAACGGTCACCGGCGTGCCGTGGGGGATGCGGGAGGAGAGGCAGGGCTGCGCCGGGGCATCGGCGGTGGGCAGGGCGAGCGCGCGGGAGAGGTCGCGGATCTCGGCCTTGGTGAGCCCGGCGTCACGGAGGGGGGCGAGGATCTTGAATTGCTCGGCAGCCAGACGGCCGGGGCGGACCTGGCGCATATCGTCGGCATTCTCGCCGTAGGCGATCGCGGCGTAACCGCGATCACGGGCAAGGGCGTCGAGCTTTGTAAAGAGCTCGGCCTTGCAAAAGTAACAGCGATTGAGCGGGTTGCTCGAGTACCGCTCGTCCTCCAGTTCCTCGGTCGAGACGACCTCGACCGTCGCGCCGATTTGCTCCGCCAGCGCCAGGGCCTCCCGCAGCGACTCGCGGGGCAGACTGGGACTGTCCGCGATCACGCCGAGCACGCGCTCCCCGAGCACCGCATGGGCGGCGGCGAGCAGGTAGGCGCTGTCGACGCCGCCGGAGTAGGCGACCACCAAGGGGGCGTTCGCGGACAGGATCGCTTGCAAATGTTCGGCTTTAGGGGAATTGACCATTCAAAGTTGGAGGCGGCGGTAGAGCTGGTCGAGGGGGAGCTGGAGGCCGATGTAGAATTCGCCGAACTCGGCATAATCGGCGCTCACTGGGTCGAAGCGCATTTCGTAAACGATGCCTTTGATGTCGTAAGTGTTTTGAGCGAAGAGAGTTACGCCCCACTCGGCATCGTCCAGGCCGGTGCAGCCGGTGATCAGTTGCAGGATCTTGCCATGCCATTTGCGGCCAACCCGGCCGTGGCCGGCCATCAGTTCCTTCCGTTTCTCGAACGGGAGGTTAAACCAGTTCTGCTCCGGCTTGCGGCGCTTCATCATGGGGTAGAAGCACATGACTGGCCAGTCCGGCAGGCTGGGGTAGAGGCGGAACTTGAGGTACTTGTCCAGGCGCTGCTGGATTTCCTCCATCCGGGCAGTCCACTCGGGCGAGCCCTCGGCGATGCCGTCACGCTGAAGGCCTTCGCGGTATTCCTGCTCGGTGGAAAGGTACTCGGAACGCTCGGTCATCGAGAAGAAGGCGGTGGCGGGGCTGAGGACGTCGGCGCCGAGGGCGAGGGAGAGCTGTTTCTCCCACCCATTGGCGGCCTGAAGGTCAGGGGTGACCAGCATGAAGGCGACGTCGGCTTTCGGGGAGACGACCGCAAAGGAGAGCAACTGGGTGTCTGGGGCGGACCGGATTTCCTGCACCAGTTCCGCGAGGCGGGTCTTCGCCCGGATTTTCTCGCTCTCGGTATAAAGCTGCCACTGCCCGTGCTCGATCTTGTAGAAGAGGTGGAGCACGTGCCATCCCTCGACGGGGACGATGGGTGGGACGGTTTTATCGGTCATAAAGTTGGGCCGGTGGTAACATTCGCGTGTTGCGGCAGTGGGTCAAGGCAGGCACGGGGATCAGACCCCTCGATGGATCTCGTAGGCCCAGTTGGCGGTTACAAGGATTACGAAAGCCACGCGGAGGATGCGCCCTTCCGATACGCCGATGGAGAATCGGAACCGCGGCAGGCGCGCGGCCAAGGCGATGCCGGAGTAGATGTTGAGCACGGCAAGGAGAACGAGGCCAATGAAGGCGAGGGGATTCCATCCGATGGCCTGGGCGACATGGCCGTGCAGGAGGGCCATGACGCAACGGGTGGCGCCGCAGGTGGGGCATGGGCAGCCGGTGATGGCGTGGAAGGCGCATCGCGGCGCGGGAAGCCCGGTGGCGAGCCATGCGCCGGCGTAGATGAGACTGCCGGCGGAGGCGGCGATGACGAGGAGCTCGGCGTCGGTCTCGCCGGTTTCCAGATGGCGGAAATTCGCGGTCACTGTTTAAGCAAAGGGCCGATCGATTGCATGTCCGTGCCGACGGCAAGCATGACGGCGCCCACGCAACATGCGAAGCAGGCGGCGAGGAAGAGAAGCATCGCGACCACCGAGCGCCCGGTGCCGGTGTTGTGGGCGGCTGCGAGGCCGATGATGCAGGAGACCAGGAACCACGTGGGGGCGAGCAGGTTTCCGCAGACTGGAAGTGCCTGCAAAAGCTGCGCGGATCCATAACAAAAGCAGAAGACGCGCAGGGTCACCTGGTAGCTCTTGTTCGCTCCGCCCGCCAGCATCAGGAAGAGATGAGCGATAATCGATGTGAGCAGCGTGCTGACCGTGACGAGGACCGGGCCGACGACGATGAGGATTTTCGTCTCGCGGAGGGCCAGGGCTGGCGTGAGGTAAAAGAGGGCGCGAGCGCCGGTCAGGTTGCCCGGCGCGGGCTGGAGGCGGGTGGTGAGGACGAGGTAAAGGCCGCTGACGATTGCGCCGAACCAGCCGCCGATGAGATTGTAGAGGAGGGGATTGGCGAGGCTGCCGGTCTCGAGCATGCGGCGGAAGGCCTCGGCCGGATTGAGCAGGACCATGTAGGCCGTCTGGAGGAATCCGTTCAGGAAACCGATGTCGCGCCGGTGATCCCACGGCAGGCCGATTTCAGCGGGGGGAAGCGGAGCCTCGGGGAGTGCAGGCTCGTCCGGGAGGGGGGGCATCGGCTCCGGCCGGGGGGTGAGTTCTGGAAATTGGGAAAGGGGCGCCCAGGTTTCCATGCCTTCCTTCCAGCCGAGATCGGTGAGGAAAAAGCGGCCCGAGGCGAGACCCTGGCGTACTTCGAATTCGGAGAAAGAACCAAGTTTGGAGCCGGCTCTTCCGATGTGGATCGTCATTGTTTGCTGCTTCTAGAGATTGGATTGGGGGATGTCAAACCGGGTGGGCATGAATGGGGGTGGGGAGGGGAGCGGGAAAATAGTTGAAAAAACCATTGCAAAGAAAGGCATCCTTCGTAATTTCTTCCGCCTGATTTTCGGGGCAATTTTACCAATCCATTATGGCTGACGTCGCAAACAAGTATCCAGAAAACATTACAGGCGCATTTTTCGTCGATGACCAGTGCATCGACTGCGATTTGTGCCGGGAAACCGCACCGAGCAATTTCACCCGCAATGACGATGGCGGGCACTCGTACGTGTACAAGCAGCCGGAGAGCCCCGAGGAAGAGGCGCTCTGCAAGGAAGCGATGGAAGGCTGCCCGGTCGAGGCAATCGGCAGCGACGGACAGTAATCACCAATTTTTTGTTGTTTGGTTTGGACCCTCATCCCATGTGGGATGAGGGTCTTTTTTTGCGGGGAGGAATACGACGAATGAGCCCGATGTGACTCATCGGGCAGGTGGGTCCACGCTTGTGTTTTGGGAAGTGAAAGGGTAGACCGCAGGGCAAAGGCATGACTTCCGACATCCGCACCAAGGTGCTCTCCGAGTGGCGGGGGTATCGTGAGAAGGCGGAGACGGCGGACCGGGCGCAGTCGGTGGCCGATACGCTCGAGAAGGTGATGCGGCAACTGGGCCTGGCGGAGCGGCTCACGGAGGGGCAGATTCTCGCGGCGTGGAAGGATATCGTGGGGGAATGGTTCGCGCTCCATACCTGCCCTGATAGGATCCGGGACGGGGTGTTGTATGTGCGGGTGGTGCAGTCGAGCGTGCACTACGAGCTCGACCGGAATTGGAAGCAGCGGATCATCCAGAAGTTGAAGGCGCGGTTCGGGGGAGGGAAGGTGCGGGATGTGCGGTTTCGGGTGGGGTGACAGCGGATGGGGGGGGAGGTTGCAGCAGGGTGCCCATTGCAGATAGGGTCTTTTGAAAATGGAGATGGACGACTGCATTATCATCAACCAATTGGAATTGATGGTTCGGATTGGGGTGTCGCTTGCGGAGCGGATGACCCCGCAACGGGTGACGGTTTCGCTACGGATGGTTTCGGCACATGGGCTTTCCGGGCTGGGGGATGATGTGGGGAATACGGTGGACTATGCGGTAGTGGCGGATGTGGTGCGGCGGGAGGGGGAAAGGAAGGAGCGCGGTCTTATCGAGACGCTGGCGGAAGATATTGCGGCGCGCGTGCTTGAGGGGTTTCCGCTAAAGGCGGTGGAAGTGGAGGTGCGGAAATATGTGTTGCCGGGGATGGAACACGTAGGAGTAAGGATTTGGCGCGAGCGCGGAGGATAGGCCCTGCAGGCCGTATGGGTCCTATGATGGGGATATCGGACGGCTTTACGTTGGGGATGGAACGAGGTAGGTTATTGTGCTTGATTGCTCGCAAGTTAATCCCCAGTCCTTTGAATCCGGGGTGGCTGATCCCGCAGGGGTGGGAGAATATCCTGGGGGCGAATATCGATTACCGGTTGGGAGGATCGGTGCTGCATTTGCTGCGGGTGCAGTTCAACCAGCACGCGGCGGTGGCGGACCCGGCGAAGCCGCATGAACATGCGCATCACCAGATTCTCTATTACCAACGAGGAGGCGGGTGGATTGAGTCGAATGGGCAGACACACCCGACGGGGGAGGGGACGATCTTTTTCATCCCGGCGGGGGTGCGGCATTATTTTCGACCGGCGCCGGGGGAGGCGCCGCTATGCGTGGCGCTGGATTTCTCGATTGAGGATGCGGGGAATTTTGCGCTGGGCGGGTTGCCGATGGAGAGCGAGGTGGCGGTGCTGATGAGCCTGCTGCATGTGGAGACGGCTCGGCCTTTTCAATTGAGCCAGATGGATCACCAGATGCTGGATGATTGCGTGGGGGAGATTGTGCGGGAGAATGAGAAGCGGGCGGTGGGGTTTGCGACGCTGATCCAAAGTCTGTTGTTGCGGCTGGTGGCGCTTTGCTTGCGGGCGACGCAGAGGGCGCAAGGATTTGGGGAACACTTTCGACATACAGCGTGGAGGTACCGGCTGCTGACGGAGCGGGTGCTGAAGGTGATCCGGAAGGATGGGACGCGTGTGCCTGAGCTAACGCTGCCGGAGGTGGCGCGGGTCTGCGGGGCGAGCGCGAATCATCTGAACCGGATATTGAAGCAGCAGACGGGGTGCACGTTTCACCAGCTCTTGCTAAGGCAACGGCTGGCGCGGGCCCGGGACCTGTTGACGGGCGGGGAGATGAATGTGACGGAGGCGGCGCTGAGTGCGGGGTTTAATGATTCGAATTATTTCGCGCGGGCGTTCCGGAAGGTGCATGGGTATTCGCCATCGGAGCTTTTATGAACAGGATAAATAGGACAGAAGGTACAAATAGGACCCATGGGGGAGGGGAATGAAGCGGGACGTTGCCCGATTGATAGTGGCGGATAGTGAGGGGTCTGCGGATATGCTTTATGCGACGCGTTTTTTTGCGCCGGATGCTTTCATTTTTTTGGAGAAAGGCGGGAAGAAGACTGTCGTTTTAAGTGACTTGGAAATTGATCGGGGGAGGCGGGATGCGACGGCGGACGAGGTGATCGGGATGTCGGATGTGAAGACCCGGATACAGAAGAAAGGGGGCAAGGAGGAGCCGGGGTTTGATGCGATCTTGATTCAGGTTTTGCGGGAAAAGAAGGTTCGGAAGGTGCGGGTGCCGTTTGATTTTCCGGCGGGGATCGCCGCGGTACTGGGGGAAGCTGGGATAGGGGTGGAGGCGGTGAGGGGATTGTTCTGGCCGGAGCGGGAGTGCAAGGGGGCGAATGAGGTGAAAGCGATTGGGAAGGCGCTCCGGATCACGGAGGCGGGGATGGAGCGGGGGATGGAGGTGCTGGGCTCAGCGACGATCAATGGGCGGAATTTGATTTGGGGGGGACGGAAATTGACGTCGGAGATTTTGAGGGCGGAGATCGACTCGGCAATTTTGCGGGCGGGGGGTATGCCGGCGAATACGATCGTGGCGGGAGGGATGCAGGCGTGCGATCCGCACGAGCGGGGGTCGGGGCCGCTGCGGGCGCATGAGTTGATCATCCTGGATATATTTCCGAGGGACTCCAACGGCGGGTACTATGGAGATATGACGCGGACGGTGGTGAAGGGGCGGGCGAGCGATGCGCAGCGGCGGCTATGGGAGACGGTGCAAAAAGGGCAGCAACTGGCATTTGCGGGGATGAAGCCGGGTGAATCAGGGTCGGAGGTGCATGAGGGGGTGAAGGCGTTTTTTGCGAAGGAGGGGTATCCGACCGAGCAACGGGAGGGGAGGTGGGTGGGTTTTTTCCATGGGACGGGGCATGGGCTCGGGCTGGAGATTCATGAGGAACCGCGATTTGGGAGAACGACGTTCAAGGAGGGTCAGGTTTTGACGGTGGAACCGGGGATTTACTGGCCGGGGGTGGGTGGATGCCGGATTGAGGATGTGGCGGTGGTGACGGCGGGGGGGTATCGGAAGCTATCGCGGTTTCGGCAGAAGGTGGAGGTTTGACCGGTTGGTGGGATGTGAGGTATGAGAGCGATGGGGGAGCGAATGGAAGTGGCACGTGGGGGCGGGCTTGAACGAAAACGGGGGTTGTCTGTCTAAAAAAGACGTTACGACTTAAAAGATGCAAGATTGGCTCATTTTCATCGGTATTCCGCTCCTGCTGGGCATTTGGGCTCAGGCGAAGGTGCGCGGGGCTTTCGCGAAGTATTCGCAGGTCCGTGCGTCGTCGGGATTGACGGGTGCGGAAACTGCGCGCGAGATCATGGACGCGGCGCAGATTCACGACGTGGATATTGTGCAAATCAACGGGATGCTGGGAGATCATTACGATCCGACCCAGAAACGGCTCTGCCTCTCGACAGCGACGTATGGCAGCCCATCGGTGGCGGCGGTGGGAATCGCGGCACACGAGACGGGGCATGCGATCCAGCATAAGATGGCCTACGCGCCGCTCCAGTGGCGGATGACGATTGTGCCGGTGACGCAATTTGCGTCGCAGATTCTGCCGTTTGCGATTTTCGGGGGTTTGTTTTTCGGATTTTTCGGGCTGCTGAAGATCGGCATCCTGTGTTACGCGGTGTTGGCGGTGTTCCAACTGGTGACGCTGCCGGTGGAGTTTGATGCGTCGCGGCGTGCGAAGATCGTGCTGGGGCAGCTTGGGATCATCCAGGCTGGGCCTGAGACGGCGGGGGTCAATGCGGTGCTTAACGCGGCGGCGCTGACGTACGTGGCAGCTTTCGTCGCGGCGCTGGGGAACCTGGTGTGGCTGCTGACCCTTTCGAACCGGCGGCGCTGATGTAATGACCGGAATGAGTACCGCAGCCATTTCTTCTCGACCCATGGCGACTCTGTTAGGAGCATCGGCGATGGCCGATACGGCTCCAGTGAACCCCGATATTGACTTGGTCGCGCGCACGCAACGCGGCGACGCCCGGGCGTTTGACGAGCTGGTGATGAAATACACGTCCCGGCTGTACGGGCTGGTGTACAACATGACGGCGAATCACGAGGATGCGAATGACCTGCTGCAGGAGGTGTTTGCGAAGGCGTTCCGGTCGATCAGCGGGTTCCGCGGGAAATCGAGTTTTTACACGTGGATCCACTCGATCGCGGTGAACATGACCATCAACTTCCTGAAGAAGCGGGGAAGGCGGTTCAACATGAGTCTGGATGACGTGGACCTGAATATCCAGAACGACAAGGAGTTCATTGAATTGACGGCGAGTTCCTCCCCGGTGCGGGAGGCGGACCTGGGGGAATTGCAGCTAAAATTGAACGAGTCGATGCAGAAGCTGTCTCCTGAACACAGGGCCGTTGTGACTATGTTCGATATTCAAGGCATGCCGCACGCGGAGATTTCCAAGATATTGGGAGTCTCCGAAGGGACGGTGCGCTCCAGACTCTTTTACGCCCACCGCCAGCTGCAAGCGCACCTGGAAGAGTTTCGAAAGAAGTAAGACCCGGAAGCCAAACCAACCCACTGCCCAATTATGCAAGACGACTACGAGGATATTTCCAAGCTACTGAGGTTGAAGCGCTTCGAGCAACCGCCACCGGATTACGTGGAGAGCTTTTTAGAGGAGTTCCGGGACCGTCAGCGGTCGCAATTGCTGCGGGAGCCGGCGTGGCGGATTGCCTGGGACCGGTTGTGCGCGTTCTTTGGGGAGCAGATGCCTGCGCGGCTGGGATACGGTGTGGCGTCACTGGCGGTGCTGGCGGCGGGGGGTGTGGCGTCGTTGAACATTCTCGCATCCCGACCGGTGGTGGACCAAATCGCGGCGGTGCAGGAGGCGCCTCATCCAGTGACCCAGACGGCGTCCTTGAATCTGAATCCGGCGGTAGAGCTGCCCGAGCTGCCGCCGATGGCTCATACGGCTTCATTTTCCATCCCGCGTTACGTGATGGATGCGCGGCCAGTTTCGTATGAACCTCAGTCGAGCTTCTAGATTTACGCTTGCAGCGTTGTTAATCCTCCCGTGGAGTATGCGGGCGGGAAATGATACGCTGTCCTCGGAGGTACAGGCTGTATTCCAACGCTGCGCGCCGGCGGTTGTGAAGATAGAGGCGGAGGATGACAGTGGGCCGCTCTCGGGGACGGGCTTTTTCATCGATCCGAACGGGACGATTTATACCAATTACTCTGTGGGCGGTGAGTCGCACGACATTGTGATCTCCTACGGAGCGGAGAGGTACCCGGCGTACCGGATTGCGGCGGACGCGCGGAGCGGGCTGGCGATCCTGACCATACGGCAGCCGGCGATCCATGGCGGGGCGACCCTGCCGGCGGATCCGGCGAACGGGCTCTCGGAACTGAAGGTCGAACCGCAGAAGACGCCTTTCCTTCCCCTGGGAAAGGCCTCGGACCTTGGGACGGCATCATTGGTGATGACGATCGGGTACCCGCTGGACCTGCCGGTGACCCCGAATGTGGGGTGCGTGGGAGGATTTGGAATTTACTACGGGGACAACCAGTACTTCGCGGTATCGCACATCCGGGCAAATGTGCCCGCGCAGTACGGAGAGGCGGGGGCGCCGCTCCTCAATATGGATGGGGAGGTGGTGGGCATCCTGGAGAGCAGCGTGGCGGGTGGGGCGGGGTGTTTTGTGCTGCCGATCGAGGCGGCGGAAAAGGTACACAGCGACGTAGTGCGATTCGGGGAGGTACGGCCAGGCTGGCTGGGGATCCGGTTCGACAAAAGCGATGCGGCGAATAGTGCCATCGAGGTGCAGGGGTTTGTGGATGGGAGCCCGGCGGAGACCTCAGGGGTGAAGCCGGGGGACATCATACAGCAGGTTGGTGATCGGAAGGTATCGACGCTGGAAGATGTGTTGAATGCGGCGTTTTACATGACCGCAGGAGAGGCGGTGCCACTGACGATCTCGCGTGATGGACAGACAATGGTGGTGCCGGTGGTGCCGGGGATGAATCCACTTGTGGAGCAACCCGTGGCACCAGGGCCGGTGATTGGATTTTCGCTGAGGATCAACGGGGGCGGCAAGTAAGGTCAGGCGAAAGGGACATAACGGATGGTAGGGCGGAGCTGAGAAAGGCCCAAATGTAACGGGGTTTTGGGATGCCGAGGCTTCTGAAGAGGGCCGGATTCGCAGGATGCGAGCGAGCGCAGGGATTATCGTAATTATGGCTCGCGAGTTGCTGGAAACTCCGTATGGCTCCCGTCCCGCCGAGGAGATTTGTCCGTCCAACCTTCTCCGTTCCGCTGAACGGTGCCGACAAATTCTTGCGGAAACTCGCTTTCCCCCCTTCGGGAGAGTTGAACGCCGCTATCCCGGCAATCGCCGGCGAGTCCTACCTGCAATAATACCAACTGAACCCTCATGAAAAGTACACTGCTGATCCGTCGCGCGATTGTTTCCTGGCAACTGGTTGCGGTCCTGACGCTTGCCGGACGCGCCGCTTTCGCCGCGCCTTTATTCGACTCGAAAAACTCGGTTTCCGACATCCTGGGCGTTGCCCATGAAACGGACTCGCTGCTGGTGAATCCATGGGGCATCGTTACAGGCCCGGAGGGGAATGTGCACGTGGCCGATAATGGAACCGGCTATGCGACTCTGTACGCCCCGAACGGACTGCTGATCGGTGGGACGAATGATGTGCACTCCATCACGATTCCGCAGGCGTCGGTGACGTCCGGCACCCTTGGAATGCCCACCGGGGTGGTGGCGAACGAAGAGGGAATCTTCAACAAGAATAGCAACGGATTCCTCATTACCTCGGACACGGTTTCCGGACCGGCGCATTACCTGTACGCCACGGAAGATGGCGCGATCGTGGGTGTGCGCGAGTCGGTGGATGAGGCATCCGGTGTGATCGGTGTGGATGAGTCGGCGAGCGGTGCGGGCTACACTGGGCTGACGCTCTCATATGTTACGGGCACGGACGGAAAGCTGGAGCACCAACTGTACGCCGCGAATTTCGCGCAAGGGACCATTGATGTGTTCGACAAGACGTTCTCCAAGCTGACGCTATCCTCCACGAGCAACTTCACGGATCCGACGCCGCCGGCGTTGCCGCTGAATGCGGCTGCCGGAGCGTTCTGGTCGCCGTTCAATGTAAAGAATGTGGACTTCGTGGGCCGCAACTTGCGTGGCGAGATTACCACACTGCGCCGGATCGTCGTGATGTATGCGGTGAATACGGGGACCTCGGCACCGCTGACAGATGTGCCGGGGGTGGGCAATGGCTATGTGAGCACGTTCACGCCCGAGGGTGCTTTCCTGAGGCATTTGATCCCCGCCGGCGGGCTGCTGAATTCGCCTTGGGGCCTCGCGGTTGCGCATGCGCCGGTGGCGGGTTCGCGGTTTGCGGTGATCCTGGTGGGGAACCACGGGGATGGGCAGATCAATGCGTACGCGTTCACGCCGGACATCGCGGTGACGGATGGGCAGCATATCGGGACGCTGGTGAAGGATGTTCAGGGAAATCCGCTGGCGTTTGACGGGCTGTGGGACCTGCATTTTGGGCCGAAGCCGTTCCACCCGCTGGAATTCCTGCTGAACCCTTGCATCCTGGATGAGGACCGCACGACGCTTTTCTTCTCGGCGGGGCAGCTAGGGGAGACGCACGGGCTGGTCGGACATATCCTGATCCCGTAGCAGTCGATTAAAGAAAAAGGCCCGCACTGGCGACGGTGCGGCCCTTTTTTGCGAAAATTGGACTTATGAGCTTAATCTAATCTTCCTTGAATGGACGTCGGTGTGTAGAGAAGCGCCGCAAGCGGAGGGCCTTCGCGTAAACACGCCCCGGGCGGTTTTTGGGCTTCGCCCTGATATCCGCCCATTCGGGGGGCCACTGAACGCTAACGAAAGGGATTATATCACAATCCGCAGGACAGAATGCGGGTCATGCCGACAAACCTGTCCACAACAGCCGCTTACTTTTTCTTTCGGTTGTGTTGCCCGGTCCGTGTCCCAGGGTTCCGACTGTTCTCCGCCGCCTGCACATATAGGGGGCGGGTGCCTAGGAAAGGAAGCTGCACGCGGTTCCGCCGTATTTTGCGAAGGGTAACCTCCACGGTATCCGCGAGGGTGTAGCGATCCAGGATGTTTGCTATCGTATTGCGCACATCGAGCATGAGCATGCGCAGGCCGCAGTGATCTTCGTCCGGGCAGCTGCAGGGTTCGTAGGCAGTTTGGCTGACACAGGCGATGGGTGCGAGCGGCCCATCGATGTAGCGGATGACGTTGCCAAAGCGAATGCGATCCGCTGGCATCTTCAGAAAGTAACCGCCGAACCTGCCGCGCTTGCTGTCTACATAACCGGCCGCCTTGAGTTGGGTGAGAATTTGCTCAAGAAACTTAATGGGAAGACGCTCTTGCTCTGCCAGTTCATTGATCCGGACCAAATCGCGTCCAAGTTCCTTGGCGATGCCGATATCGATCAAGGCGCGTAAGGCGTACTCGCCCCGTTTGGAAATCTTCATGGTTCAGCCTAGCAGGCCGGTCAACATCAACTGAAAACTCGCCTCGATTTCTTCAAGCGATCCGTCAGAATCCGCAAGATTTGGTGGTGAAGATCATCCACTTCTTGGTTGGGCGATCATCACATCTATTCAGGACTCGTTTCCCTTAAAAGAGTGGGACGGATTAAGTTCTGATCGTGAAGTGTCTGGCCCCCGGCATCTGCCCCGTCATCGATAGCGGCACGTGCTTGGGATGGGCAAGGGAGTAAGCGAAAGCCGCGAATGGATGACATGCCCCGAACGTCACGCAATTGTCACAATTCCGCGATGGTCCTTTACCGATCGTTCGTAAGATTCTCACCCCCGCAAAATTCACCGGCACATTTTGGAGCACCTGTCCTCATGCGCGACGCCTTCACCACTTCCACTTAAACAAACCAAATGAATTCACTAAAGCGAATCTGCCTTGCCCTCCCCTTGGCCGCGGCCCTCGCCGTCACGCAAAGCGCCCGCGCACAGACAGCCGTCACCTCCACGGCTGACACCAAGCAAGCCGCCCCCGCCCAGGCTAAATCCATCTCCGACTTCTTCAACCTCGGCCACCTGTACCGCGACGACACAAACCCCTTCCTTGAGGAATTCGACCTCACTGGGCGGCTCCAGGCCGATTTCTACCACTCCGGCGCGACCACCGGCAACCCTTCCAGGTATCGCGAAGCCGACTTCTTTGAGTTCCGCCGTTTCCGCATCGGCGAGGACGCATGGTTCGCAGACCGTCACTTCGAACTCAAAGCCGACCTCGACACCAACCTCCAGAGCCGGCACGCCCAGCGCGTCTTCTACAACCGCATGACCAACCTCTTTGTTGGCATTGTAGTCGACGACGCCTTCAAGTTAAAGATCGGCAAACAGGAACCCCACTTCGGCTACGACCGCGAAGTGTCCGATACCCTCCAGCCATTCTTCGAGCGCAGTTTCTTCGACGACCAGGTATTTAACAACACCGCCAACGACTACGTTACCGGCGCCACCGCATACGGCAACATCGGACACCTCGGATACGCCGCCAGCATCTACTCCGACAACGTGAATAAGGAATTCGGTACGTTCAACGGCGGCCAGGGTTACCTCAGCGAGATTAACTACGACCTCAAGTCTGCCCTGAAATCCGACAAAGCCCTCTGGACCCTCGACTATCTCAACGTCGAGGGCCTCAGTGCTCACAGTAACGTGTTCAATACCACCCGAAACGCCGTCGCTACGTATTTTGACTACAAGAAAGGCCGTGCGGGACTCGTTACCCAGTTTGGCTACCTGGATGGCATTCCCACAAAGGGCGACGTCTACCAGCTCATGCTTATGCCCACTTACGATATTACTGACAAGCTGCAGGTGGAGCTACGTTACGCCCTCGGTTTGGGTACCGAGGATAATAGCATCACCATGCTGACCCGCCAGGAAGTGCAGGTTGCCAAAGGCAAAGGAAGCGAGCTCAACTCGATTTACCTCGGCATGAACTATTTCATCTCCGGGTACAACCTGCACCTCATGGCAGGGGTCCAATACGACCGCCTGACAGGCGGCACCGGAGCCAATGCGGGCTTCGACGGATGGACACCATTGGCAGGCTTTCGGATGTTCTTCTAGAATCTATCCCAAAACCCTGTTTTGACTTACTCTACACACCCGCCCGTCCTGTATTCATGAGCCTTCGATTGATAGGCATATTTAGCCAGATCGGGTTTTGGGATAGGTTCTAGTGCGGTCTCATTTTGGAGCGCCAGGCGGACCCTATTTGCCCTTTGAGGCCGCTTCCCCTCCGCTACGCTTCAACTGCGCTCTGCCGAAAGGCCAAAACCGGTTGCCCCCCCGTACCCTCCTATCCTCATGTGCTCGGAAGAATGGGATACCCATGTGCAACTCGCAGGTCCTACCCCCCGGTGCCCCATTCTCCAAATCCAGGGTACGACGGTGGAGTTGGTAATTGAGCCGCGCCATTGCAACTGTACCGTTTTAACATCTCCA
>Ga0302319_10011115_pt1 | contig 17109 bp, 14 predicted proteins | sample Bog_T0_2_FD_203319 | JGI IMG/M metagenome (GOLD analysis project Ga0302319, IMG submission 203319) | Peat permafrost microbial communities from Stordalen Mire near Abisko, Sweden - Bog_T0_2 | ecosystem: Environmental > Terrestrial > Soil > Wetlands > Peat | place: Sweden: Abisko, Stordalen Mire...
TTTGCTGCCTTTGCGTTGACATCCGCCTTCGTCGCTAACAAGGCTTTGACCCTTGGCAGATCTCCTGCCAATGAGGCATCGAAAAGGCTATCTTGGGTCGCGAAAACCTGTGAATTGAGGATCACAATAAACAGTGCAAAAATTGTCGTGTATCGTGCAATTTTTTGAAAAGCTTTCATATTATACCTTCTGGCAACCTCAGAACAATCCACGATTACCAATTCTGCCTAGCGTTCGGTTTTTATTGCTATGAGAACCAACCCTTCCGACAACGCTGTCGCAGGAAAATGCGCTAAAAGATATCCTGAGGTCAAATCTTATTCAGTTTGGGCGACTCGGATTAACGTGCGGATTGTGAGAGTCTGTCCGGACTCTACCTTTTGATTTCAAAGGGAAATTTGGATTATGATGACACCCCGTCTTTACCTATTAGAGCGGATTCCGACCGGATGGAATCGGCGCTTGTTCCGTCCCTTGGCGTTTGAGGAGCGTCGACCTCCAGGTCGACGAAGTGGGCGGTGTCGTCGACCTGGAGGTCGACGCTCCTAATGGCGTCCGCAGTTCGGTCGGAGTAAGATCGGCGCTGAGAAACAAAGATCGAGAGGGTGCAATGGCTGACCGTGAGATTGGCGTCGGAATCGTCGGTTTCGGACTGGGCGGGCGGGTCTTTCATGCGCCTTTCGTCAAGGCGGTAAACGGGCTGCGTTTGGCCGCGATTTTACAGCGCAAGGGCGATGAGGCGTCCCAGGCGTTTCCTGAGGCGCAGATCGTGCGCTCGTTCGACGAGCTGCTGGCGGACAGGGCGATCGAGCTGATTGTCGTCACCACGCCAAATCCAACGCATTTCGATCTGGCCAGGCAGGCGCTGGGCGCCGGCAAGCACGTCGTGATCGACAAGCCCTTCACCGCGACCAGCGAGGAGGCGGCGGAACTGAGCCGACTTGCTCAGAGCAAGGGGCTGTTGGCGGCTCCGTTCCACAACCGCCGCTGGGACGGGGACTTTTTGACCGTGAAGAAGCTGATCGCCGAGGCTGCGCTCGGACGGCTCGTCACCTTCGAGTCGCACTTTGATCGCTTCCGCCCCATCCCGCGCGAGGGGAAATGGCAGGAGGCGGGCAATCCGGCGAACGGAATGCTGTTCGACCTCGGGCCCCATCTGGTCGATCAGGCGCTGGCGCTGTTTGGCGCGCCCGACACGATCACGGCGAGCGTCCGCGCGGATCGCGACGAGTCCGCGATCGAGGACGCCTTCGACATTACCCTGAGCTACGCCCGGGCGAACGGCAAGAGGTTGCTGGCACATTGCCGGACCAGCTATCTCGCCTGCGACAATGCTCCCCGATTCCTGTTGCATGGGACGAAGGGAAGCTTTCGCAAGCACGGGCTCGATCCGCAGGAGCCGGCGCTGGTTGGCGGAGCCAAGGTTCCGGCGCAAGGATCGCCGGACGTGTGGTTGCAGGAGGATGCAACGGCGTGGGGCGCGCTGACCATCGCGCCGAATCCGGCGGCGCCGGAGACGCTGGTCGAGAGCCGGGTTAAGACCGAGCTCGGCGATTATCGCGGCTTCTATGCGAACGTGCGCGCCGCGATCGTTGACGGCGCGCCGCTCGCGGTGACCGCGCAGGACGGATTCCGCGTCATTCGGCTGCTGGAGTTGGCCCGGCAGAGTTCATCCGAGGGGCGCACGCTGAAGGTCGAGTTGTAGATGCTCGCAGACTCCCTTCTCCCGCAAGGGGAGAAGGGGATAACCACGCGACTTGGCATCATCAAGACGGCGGTCCCTGTTCCGCATTCAATACGCGAACCGGTTTGCCATCGAGAAAGGCCTCCGCGTTTTCGACGCTGCGAGGATAGAAATCACGCCACGTCTCTTCGACGCCATAGCCGAGATGAGGCGTTAGGACGGTGTGGCGCGATGCGCGCAAGGGGTGATCTCGCGGCAGCGGCTCTTTGTCGTAGACGTCCAGCGCCGCGATGATCTTGCCCGCTCGTACGGCGGCCACCAGGGCGGCCTCGTAAACCAGCGGACCGCGAGACGTATTGATGAGAATGGCGCCCGGCTTCATCTGCGCGATGTCGCTTGCGCCCACGATCCCGCGACTGCGAGCCGACAGCACCATGTGCAGGGAGATGGCGTCCGATCTCGCCATGAGTTCCGCCTTGCTGACCAAACGCGCGCCGGCCTCTGTAGCGCGCGGCTCCGTCAGGTTCGGGCTCCAGGCGATGACGTTCATGTCGAGCGCGAGCGCATAGCGCGCCAAACGCGCGCCGAGCCGCCCCAGTCCGAGGACGCCCAGCGTCTTGCCAGCGAGCCCGACGCCGACGGGTACGCCGCGCTGGAAGCCGCCGGCCCGCATCGCCGCGTCCGCGACGGGAATCGAGCGCGCCGCTGATATCAGCAGGCCGAGCGCGAGTTCGGCCGTCGCGTAGGGGGCGCCGCCGGCGCCTCGAGCCGTGTGGCAGACGGTCACGCCGGCTCGGCTGCACGCCGCGACATCCAGCGAGGCGTTCCTGGCGCCGGTGATGCCGATCATGCGCAGCTTTGGCAGTCGGCGGATCAGAGTGTCGGGAAATGCGGTGCGCTCCCGCATCGTCAGCAGAATATCGAAATCGGCCAAGGCGATCGCGGCGTCGTCCTCCGTGGCGAATGCGTCGGAAAAGAACACCAGTTCGGCGCGGCCCGCGAGGCCAGACCAATCGGCGCTCGTGCGGGCGACGTCCTGCCAATCATCGAGGACGGCTATCTTTGTCATGACCTGCTCCGGGTGAAGGGGATCGCGACGTCGATCCTAAGTCGCTGCGGGTCTATTGGGAACCGGCGCCGATCCCACATGCCTCGGAAGTGGATCACAATTCGAGTCCGGCTCACAGGATACGACTGAACGAGTGCGCCCGCACTGTTCTCGCCTCTTTCCTGATATAAGCGGGTCGTCGGAAGGAAGCGATAAACCTGTAGTCTTCAAAGCGATCGGGTTTGAATTCGCCAAATCTCCGCTCGGGCGCGGTACCGAGCGAATTCACCCGCACGCCGCTGCAAAGGAAAACGCCGACATGGACGCCGCCCCCGAGTCCCCGCCGCCCGCGGCCCAAACAACGCCGCAAGGGGAAATCGGCGGGCTGGCCTGGGGCTATTGTTTCTCCGAGAGCGGCGTAGCGGAACCGATGCAAGGCCAAGCGCCGCTCGAGGCCCTTGAAAAGCAGCAAAGCTGGCTCTGGCTGAATTTTGATCTCCTCGACGAACGCGCGAACGCAACGATCGGCGCGTTGCCGAATCTGCCGCCGGGCGCGTTGACGATGTTGCGTTCCACGGATGACCGGCAGCAAATCGACGGCTTCGCGCAGGTGATTGGCGGCGTGGTGGCGGATTTCGAGCTTCGCGATCCGCCGGGTGAAAAACTCGTCACACGTTGGAACTTCGCCATGACGCCGTATGCCTTCATCTCGGCGAGCCGCCGCCCCAGCCAAGCCCTGAACCAGTTGCATATCGACCTGCAAACCGGCCGGCGATTGCCGGGTGTGTTGGCCCTGTTCCATGCCCTCATGCATGAGTTGGCCTCCGCGATTTCGCTGGTGTTGAACGAACTCGGAGCGAAACTGAACGAGATGGAGGAGCGGTCGCTCGACCAGAAGGAGGTCGGATCCGACGTTTTGGGTCAAGCGCGGCGCCGTCTCGTTCGCGCGCGTCGGCAGATCGTGCCGCTGCGCGGTGTGCTCATCCATATGCTGAGCGAGCGCCCGTATTGGTTCGACGAGGACGCCGTCGTCGAGTGCCAGCGGGTCGCCGCACGCATGGACGGATTGGTCGACGATCTCGAATCCCTTCAAGAACGGGCGCACGCGTTGCAGGATGAACTCAAGGCGCGCGAGGCCGAAAAAACCAACAAGAGATTGACGGTTCTTGCGATCGTATCGGCGCTGATGTTGCCGCCGACGTTCATCACCGGCGTTTTCGGCATGAACGTGACCGGCTTGCCCTTCCAGGAAAATGCCTACGGCTTCTGGGTGGCCTGTGGGTTGATGGCCGCATCGGCGGCCGGAATGTTGGCGGTGCTGAGGCGTATTCGACTGATCTGAGGAACTCGGCTACCTCCCGCCTCTCGACGACGGGAGCAGGGTCGTGGTTCGAGGCGTTCCGTCAGCGATGCGAGCGTGGCTCGACCGTTGGGACGTCAAACCGTCGCGACAAACGTCCATGCGTCTGGAGGAGCAAGAAACGCGAAACCGCCGGCGCTCCCGAAGCGGCGTCTTGCCGCGTTTCGAATTCGCAATATAACGCATGACGGCGCCCAGCGCCTCCCTCGCTGGGCGAAAGACGCCTTTGGCGCCGCATGCGTTCGTCTTTACGATGTCTTCTTTCCAGGAAAGAATCGAGATGCCTTACGTTGATAGGATCCTGGAGCCGGGCGAACAGGTTCGCTACCACACCACCATCAGTTGGACGATCTACGCGCCGGCGATCCTGCTCACGACTTGCGCCCTGTTGTCGTTGTGTTTCGGCGCGGAATACGCCGCGATGGAAAGAGTCGGTTGGCTTGCCGCTCTAGCGTTCGCGCTGGTGGCCGTCGTCGCGTTCTTGCCCGCATGGTATCGCCGCTGGACGACGGAGATCGCCGTCACAGACCGCCGTATCGTGCTCAAGCGCGGACTGCTCATCCGGCATACGGTGGAAATGAATATGCAGAAGGTTGAAAGCGTGGATGTCGATCAGACGTTGTGCGGCCGCCTGTTCGACTATGGCAACGTCACAATTCGCGGCATTGGAAGCACTTTCGAACGGCTTGACAGGATCGACGCGCCGCTGAAACTGCGAACGACGATTACCGCCGGGTGACAACGACGTGCGCTCGACACTGGACGGCGCGCGGGACGTTTGCCGCGCAGCTGAACGTCGGCAACCAACCGGCAGATTCGCAGGCGAGTCCGGCCGTAGACGGCCGACCCTGAAGGGATGCAGCCCTTACTGAGCGAACACGCTCCCAATGACGCCGTGCAGGCGTTTCGAAAGCGTAACGCCAACGTCGGCAAGTCAGAAGTCCACGCGGTCGCCGCCCTTGAGCTTCAAGATCGTCCGCGCTTCGTCGGGCGTGGCGACTTCGAGGCCGAATTCCTCGATCATCCGCCGCGCCTTGGCGACCTGTTCGGCGTTCGAGCGCGCAAGCCGGCCAGGGCCGATCCACAGCGAATCTTCGAGGCCGACGCGCACATTGCCGCCAAGCGCCAGGGATTGCGCCGCAATCGCCATCTGATTGCGTCCGGCCCCGAGGACGGACCAGTGATAGTCCTGTCCAAACAGACGGTCTGCGGTGCGACGCATGTGCATGACGTCTTCCGGATGCGCGCCGATGCCGCCGAGAATGCCGAACACGCTCTGAACGAAGAACGGCGCGCGCACGAGACCGCGATCGACGAAATGCGCCAGCGTATACAAATGGCCGATGTCGTAGCACTCGACTTCGAAACGTGTGCCGTTGTCGGCGCAGGTCGTCAGGATCTTCTCGATGTCGGCAAACGTGTTCTTGAAGATGCGGTCGCGCGAGCCCTCGAGATAGGGCTGCTCCCAATCATGCTGCAAGTCCTTGAAGCGCTGCAACATCGGATAGAGCCCGAAATTCATCGAGCCCATGTTGAGCGAGGCGACCTCCGGCTTGAATTGGGCCACCGGCTGCAGCCGTTCCTCGATCGTCATCGTCGAAGCGCCGCCGGTGGTGATGTTGACCACGCAGTTCGAGCGCTGTTTGATGACTTCGAGGAAGGGGCGGAAGCGTTCGAGCGACTGATCGGGCCGCCCATCCTTGGGATCGCGCGCATGCAGATGCACGATCGCCGCGCCGGCCTCGGCCGCGCCGATCGCGGCTTCGGCAATCTCTTCGGCCGTGACCGGAAGATGCGGCGACATCGACGGCGTATGAATAGAGCCGGTGACGGCGCAGGTGACGATGACCTTACGGGAACTCATAGATATCCTCCTGCGCCGATTGTTTTCAAGCCGCTGTTTCTTCCGTGAACTGCATCATCTCGGGAGGCGCGTCGGGGCCCCACAGATAGAACGCGTCCTCATCGGCGTAGTTGGCGACCTCCCACTTCGCGTCCTTCTCGATATAGTCGATGTGGCAGGAGTTCTCCCACAACTGGCCCCAAGTGTCGGCCGTGTAGTTGAAATAGTTGGAGCCGAGCACGTGGCGGCCGGGACCCCAATGGATGTTGTAACCGGCCTTGCGCAGTTGCGTGTTGGCCAGACCGAGGTCTTCGATGGTCGGTATGTCCCAGGACGAGTGATGCAGGCCTACCGCCGGGCCGGTGGCGAAGGCCAGCATGTGATGGTCCGACCCATGGCGGCCGTAGGTGAAGGCGATAATGTCCCCGGAGCGGTCGGCAAGCCGCATCCCGAGCGCGCGCGAGTAGAACTCGAGCGACCCATCGAGGCTCGGCGTGAACATCGCCAAATGCGAAAGCCGCGTCGAGTGGGCTGTTTGTGCGACCGAACGCGCCGGCGCGCCACGCACATTGACGGGCACGTTGATGTCGGCCATGCGCGACTTGCCGTCGGGCATCGTCTTGGGCGCCACGCGCACCTGCAACAGCACGCCGTGGGGATCGCGGAACCAGAACCCGCCGGCCGGTCCCGCCGGATGGCCGTTAGTGAATTCGCCGCCGGCCTCAGCGACTTGGGCGCGGATCGTCTCGAAATCCGCGTCGTAGCAGCCCAGCGAAATGAACTGCAGCTTCTTCTTCGCCGTCTCCGACTTGGTGATCTTCGTCCAGACGTGATCGCCGTCCACGGAACGCACTTCGATTTGGTCGCCGCTGCGCGTCGGCGCGAGACCGAAGGCGGTGAGGAACTTCACCTGTTCGTCGAGATCGGGCACGGCGAGCCCGAACTGGAATATCGAATGGACGCCAGCCTGGGCGTCGGGAAACTCGATCTTCGGCATGCTCATACTCCTTTGCTGGCTTCGCTCCCGAGCGCCGCGACTGCGGCGCCTATTGATTGTTTTGCGCTGCGCACGATCAACTTTCTCTGCAAAGGCAGCAATTGCAGATCGAACCTCGCCTTGACGAAGCCCCAGATCCCCGACGGCGCGAACATGATGATCACCACCGCCAAGCCGCCCATCGCCAACCAATACCACGAACCGTAATCGGCGAGAAACCAGCGCAGCGCGAAGAACACGAAGGCGCCGACGATCGGACCCTCGACGGCGCCGATGCCGCCGATGACGACGATGAAGATTGCCGCCACCGCCCAGTTGGCGTCGAACGCCGCCGGCGGCGAGATGCGCAGAATGCTGGTGAAGTAGATCGCCCCGACGAGGCCGGCGCCGAACGACGACAGCACGTAGACGATGAACTTCAACGCCTTGACGTCGACGCCTTGCGCTTCGGCGGCGGCTTCGCTGTCGCGTACGGCGGTGAGGCCGAGTCCAAAGCGCGAGCGCAGCAGCAGGTTGATCGCCAGCGACGCGACGATGAGCGTCGCCGTCGCTATCAGATAGATCCCCTTTTCGCGTACCCCGCGATCGATGTGGGTCATCACGGTGAGGCTTTGCCCCGAGCCGCCGCCGAGCGTCGACACATTAGAGAAGGCGATGCGAAACACCTCGGCGAGCACCCAGGTCCCGATGGCGAAGTAGCCGCCGCGCATACGGAAGACGACGGTCGAGGTGATCGCCGCGGCGATCGCCGCCATCAGGCCGCCCAATGGAATGGCGAGGAACGGATGCAGACCCAGATGTTGCGCAAATACAAACACGCTATAGCCGCCGACGCCGACGAACGCTTGCACGCCAACCGACATCAGGCCGCCGTAACCCGCCATCAGGTTCCACATCTGCGCCAGCACCAGATAGCACATCACTTCGACCGCCCAGCGCATGAAGCCGGCGTTCGCCCACCACGGAACGGACAGCGCGACAACCGCCGCGGCGACGCCCAACCATACCGCCGCCGTGCTGACGGATGTGTTGCGCGACACGGTATATCGCAGACCTTCGCCCATCATTGCGTCCTCGCCAGCAGGCCGGTCGGCCGGAAGAACAGCACCGCGAGAAACACCAGATGTCCGGCGAGCACGCCGAAGCCGGCGCCGAAATTCGCGCCGACGCCTTGGGCGACGCCGAGAATGATCGAACCCGCGAACGTCCCCCACAGCGAACCCATGCCGCCGATCACCACCGCTTCGAACGCATAGAGCAGCGTTGCGGGGCCGGACTCGGGAGAGAACGTGGTGCGTATCCCGGCGAACACGCCGCCGACGGTGACCAGCGCGAACGCCAGGCCGAGCGCGATCGCATAAGTGTGCGAGGCGCGAATGCCCATCAATCCCGCGGTCTCCGGGTCGTCGGAGGTCGCTCTGAGCGCAATGCCGATCCGGGTTTGCGAAAACAGCAGCGAAGTCGCCGCGGTCAGCGTCAGCGAAGTGACGAAGACGATGAGCGGAAACGCGCCGATCGCGAGCGAGGAACCGATATGCAGGCTGTCGATGGCGAGATCGCCGATCTGGAGCGAGCGCGAGTCGGCGTGATAGACCTGTTGCAGGCCGTTGCGCAGGATCACCGACAGACCGAAGGTGAGCAACATCGGCGCCAGGAAATTCGGCCCCATCGTCCGGTTGAGCATCAATCGCTGCACGGTATAGCCGAGGCAGAACATCAACACGACAACGGGAACGATAGCGAGGAACGGATGCATTTGCAGATGCGTCACCGGCCAAAGCGCCAGATAGGCGGCGAGCACCATGAAATCGCCGTGGGCGATGTTGACGACGCGCATCACGCCATAGGTGATCGAAAGGCCAATGGCGAACAGCGCGTAGAGGCCGCCGAGCAGCACGCCTTGAATGAGAGTGTCGACCCATTCCATCATTGGCGTTTGTCCTCGAGGCCGAAATAGGCGGCGGAGATTTGTTGTTTGGTAAGCGCGCCCGGCTCCCCGTGGAGCGTCACGCGGCCGTGCATGAAACAATAGACATAGTCGGCCACGCGCAGCGCGACGTCGATGTCCTGCTCGACGACGATCGCCGACAGCCCTTCGGCGCGGATCAGCGGGAACGCCGTATAGATGTCTTTGACCACCGCCGGGGAAAGCCCGAGCGACAGCTCGTCGCACATCAGCAAGTCCGGGTTGGACATCAACCCGCGACCGATCGCCACCATCTGCTGCTGGCCGCCCGAGAGCGCCGTCGCCGACTGTCGGCGCTTGTCTCTGAGCGCCGGAAACAGCGCATAGACGCTGTCGAGCGTCCAGCGGCCGGAGCGGCCGGCGAAGGCGCCGACGCGCAGATTCTCTTCGACGGTGAGCGAACGGAACAGACGTCGCCCCTCGGGCGCCATCGACACCCCGCGCCTGACCACGCGATCGGCCGTGAGCGATCCTATCTCTTCGCTGTTGAAGCGGATCTCGCCGGATTTGTTGGGCATCTGACCGGCGATCGATTTGAGGAACGTCGACTTGCCCGCGCCATTGGCGCCGATGAGCGCGACGATCTGACCTTGCGACAGGCTGAAGTCGACGCCGAACAGCGCCTGGAAGTCGCCGTATCTCGCAACGAGATTTCTGACCTGCAACATCCGCGCGCCCCTAGATGTCGATGCCCATGTACACGCGTCTGACTTCCGGGCTCGCCATCACCGCGCGCGGCTCGCCCTCGGCGAGTTTGGCGCCGAAATTGATGACCAACAGCCGCGTCGCGACTGCGACCAGCGCGTGTACGACATGCTCGATCCAGACGATCGATACGCCCTGGACGCGGATCTCGTTGACCAGATCGATCAACAGATGCGCCTCGCCCTCGGTGAGCCCGCCGGCGATTTCGTCGAGCAACAGCAATTCAGGATCGGTCGCCAGCGCGCGCGCGAGTTCGAGCCGTTTGCGGTCGAGCAGCGTGAGCGAGCCGGCCAACCGATTGGCCTTGTCGATGAGACTAGTGCGGTCGAGCAGCTCGACGCAGCGGTCGTTGGCCTCCGAGGTCGAACGCCGCCCGCCGCCATACATGGCGCCGACCAGAAGGTTCTCGAACACCGTCATGCCTTCGAACGGCAGGGCGACCTGATAAGAACGCCCAATCCCGCCGCGGCAGCGCTTGTGCGCCGGAAGTTTTGTGATGTCGCGGCCGTTGAAGCGAATGTGGCCGGCGTCCGGGGCAAGGCCGCCGGTGATCAGATTGAACACCGTGGTCTTGCCCGCGCCGTTGGGGCCGAGCACGCCCAGCGCCTCGCCCTTCTCGACGACGAACGACAGATCGTCGGTCACCTTCAGCGCCCCGAAACTCTTCGAGACGTTTTCGAAGGAGAGAAGCGCGGACATCCGGGGCGCCTTCGTCTGGCTTCGATCAATAGGGGATCGTGATGGGCTTCGCCGCGACGGGGATATCGGCCGCCTCGGTGTTGGCCACCACGATCAGATCGTACTTGTGCTCCTTACCCTTGACCCATTGTCCCGCAACCAGCGGGGTCTTGCATACGTTCTTCATCGGGCCGCCCTTCCAATCGACATGGCCGACCGTGGTCTGCAGGTCCGTGGCGACGATCGCGTCGCGCAGCGCCGTCTTGTCCGTCGGGTCTTTGGCGCGCTTGATGACGTCGACCGCGACTTCAAACAACGAATGCACGAAGCCGACCGCGCCGTTCCACTGCCGGCCGGTCGCCGCCTCGTAGTTCTTGGCGAGCTCCGCCGAGGTGACGCCGTTGAGTGACGACTTGTAGGGATTGGCCGGCGTCCACCACAGTTCCTGCGACAGGCCGGTGGCGATGTCGCCCATCGAGTCGACCACCGAAGGGAACGAATAGGCCTTGCCCATCGTCACCGCTTTCGGATGGAAGCCCTGTTGACGCGCCTGCTTCCAGAAATTGACGAAATCCGGCGGGATCGGCACGCCGCAGAGGATCTCGACGCCCTCCTTCTTGTAGGCGGAGATGACGGCGGAGAAGTCTTGCTGAAGCGGTTGGAAACGGCCGGGATCGAAGACCGTGAATCCCAACTTGGTCAGCGCTGGCGGGACGCCGAGCTTGGGATCGCCCCAGGCGTTGCCGTCGCCGTCGTTGGCAAGGAACAGGCCGATCTTCTTGTTGGTGTCGAGTTGCTTCCAGATGCTGGTGAAGGTCTCGATAATATCCTCGATGCCCCAGAAATAGTGGTAGGTCCACTGGAAGCCTTTGGTGGGATCGCCGCCACGGCCGAAGAACCAGGGCTGCCAGGGCGTCGTCGTCGAAATGCAGGGCACGCCGTTGAGCTCGCACTGGTCGCAGACGGGGTTGCTGTTCTCGGGCGTGGCGCCGACGACCATCAGGTCGATGTTGTTCTGCAGGATGAGCTCGCCGGCCACTTCCGCGGCGCGGTTGGGGTTCGACTGGCTGTCCTTGACGATGATCTCCACCGGCACTTTGCCGGCGGCGGTGGCGACGCCGTCCTTGAGCGTCTCGCGCACGACCTTCAGCACGTAATCGTCCGCCTCGCCCATCGGCGCCAACGGACCTGTCGTCGGCGTGACGAGGCCGATCTTGATCGGCCGCACGGCGGCGCGCGCGGCGACGTTGGGCGCTACCGTCGCCAGCGCCGAGACGCCGGCCAGTTGCATCGCGCGCCTGCGGGTGATCGAAAGGCGGTCGTCTCGGAAAAACTCAGCCATCTTTTCCTCCCTGTTTGTTTGACTTGTCCATTCGTCGCTCAGATCGTCAGTTGCAGTTCGCCGAGGTAAGTGGTGACGCCGGCCTTGGCGTCGGCCTGCGCGGCCCCGACATTCGCCTTGCGCACGTCGACGCGATAGAGCCCGACCCCGTGCTCGAGTCCGTCGAACTTGAAGTCGCCGAACGCGTCGGTGCGCGTCCTGGCGATCTCTCTGCCGTCGAGACTGAGCGAAACTTCGGCGTCCTCGACGCATTCGTTGCGCTTGCTGACGGTCGTGATCACGCTGCCGCCGACGAAATGCGAGGCGATGCGCGACAGGTTCTTGTAGTAGACGCGCGGTCCGGTCCCGAGTTCGGGCTTCAACACGTCGAGCCGTTCGGCGGTCGCGCGGGCCTGCATCTGCGCCGGTTCGGCATCGACGACTGTGAAGACGTCGGTTGGACAGGAATGCGCGCAACGCGGCTGCTTCCAACCTTGATCGAGAAGATGGGCGTCGAAGGTCCAATTCTGCGGAACGTCGGCTTCTTCGTTCCACACGATCGCGCCATAAGGACAGGCGGCGACGAGGTCCCTGCGGCCCTTGGCCTCTACCGGGTCGATGATGACGATCCCGTCGGCGCGCTTCTTCACCGCGCCGTTGCCGGCTTTGATACAGGGCGCATTGTCGCAATGGTTGCACATCGCCGGAAGATAGGTCACGTCGACCATGTGACCGGAGCCGCGGACATGGCGGGTGATATCGATCACGCTTCGTCCGTGGCGGGCGTGGCCGGCGCTGTAACCGGGGAAGGAATTGCCGACATATTCGTCCTTGGTGGCGAGAATGCAATTGTTGCAATTCTCGCAGAGGGCGACGTCGACGATCAGGTTCAGTTGCGTCATCGCTCAGTCCTCCCTCACGCCCGCAGCAACGAGTCAGTCGCGGGAACCCAGGGTTGGTATTCGACAAGGCAGGAGTTGGAGGCCATGCCGTCGGTGTTGCGTCCCTGCGGACGGTCCGGTGTCAGGATGTTGACGCAACCGCCGAAGTCGACGAGCCCGTAACGCGGATCGTGCTGGAAGTCGGCTTGCGCGCTCGATTCGTAGGTCTTGCAGACGCCGCGCATGACCAGCGGGCTCACGTCGGCGGCGCAGACCACCGAGCCTCGGTCGTTGAACACGCGGATGAGATCGTTGTGCTTGATCCCGCGCGTCGCGGCGTCCTGGTCGTTGATGCGCATGATCCAGTAGAAATAGCCGCCGATATTGACGCGATGATCCTTGATGTCGTTGATCGTCGAGTCTTTGCCGTCGCCGTAGGTGTGGAAACTGTAGCGCGAGTGGGTCGAGATCATCTGTAACGGATATTTGGCGACGAGTTCGGTGGTGCGCAGCCCCTCCCAGGACGGAATGTATCTGTTGAGCGGATTGCGGTCGGGGTCCGTGGAGTCGAAGCGCTTCAGCGAATTCGGGATGAATTCGAGTTTGCCCGATTGCGTCGACAGACCCTTGCCGAATTCGCCCGCCCATTGCGAGGGCATCGGGATCGGCTCGGGCGCGTCCTTATGACGTCCTTCGGCGAACCAGCCGTAGTTGCGGGGAACGCGGATCTTCTCGGGTTCGGCCGGCACGACATAATAGCCCTTCTTGACGAAGTCGGCGAACTTGACGCGCTTGGAGAGGTCGGAACCGTCGAAGATCCGCTTGACCCAGTCGAGCTCGCTGCAGCCTTCGCTGAACATCGCGCCGGTGCCCATCCGGTTGAGGATCTCGGTGAAGATCTTGTAGTCGGATTTCGACTCGCCCAGCGGCTCGATGCATTTGTGCTGGAAGATGACGGTGCGATAGTTGTTGTTGTGGGTGTTGTGGTGGATGTAACCGCCGGAATTGGCGACTTCGCTGATGTCGTAACGCTCGAAGGACGTGCAGGCGGGCAGGATGACGTCGGCGAAATTCGCGTCGCCCTCCATCCAGATGCACTGGCTGACCACCATGTCGAGCGAGTCGTGGCGGAACATGTCGATATAGCGGCCCGACTTGGCGATGGTGCCGAAGGTCGAGTTGCCGTAGCGATAGATCATATGGATCTTCGAATAACCGGGCGAGGGATATTCGTAGGCCTGGAACTGCGCCTCATTGGAGAAGCCGTCCCAGGGGAAGCCGCGGGCGTGACCGTCGATGATCGCTTCCGGCAAACGTTGGCGCGGCACCATCTGTGTGACCGGGTTCATGCTCAGCACATGCGGCATGCGGCAATAGGCGTGCGGCGCGGCGGCGGTGAAGTTGAGTTCGCCGGAGATGCCGCCCTCGGCGTAGCCGGGGAACCAGAAGTAGTTGTCGAGCGGCGAACCATATTGCAGATTGCCGAAGTTGACTCCGGGCTTGCCGAGCCCCTGCATCGCCATCATCATCACGCAATTGCGCGGCCATTGGGTGCCCGTCGCGTTGCGGCAGGCGCCGCCGAAGCCGAGGCCCGGGCCGCCCGGCGCAAAATAGGTCTTGCGCGTGCCCCATTTGCGCGCGAGCGCGCGCACCACGTGGGCGGGGACGCCGGTCTCCTCTTCCTGCCATTCCGGGGTCTTTGGCACGCCGTCGCCGACGCCCGTCACATAGTCGCGCCACTCGTTGAAGCCGGTGGTGCGGTTGGCGACATAGTCCTTGTCGTAGAGCCCTTCCTCGATCCAGACCTGCATGATCGCCAGCTGCATCGCCGGATCGGTTCCCGGCTTGATTGGAATCCAGCGTCCGCCAAACAATTGGGCAGTCGGATTGAGATTGGGGTCGATATGGACCATCTCGATGCCGAGTTGTTTGGCCCACATGCGACGCTTGGTGCCCTCGTAGCCCGAAGCGTAGCCGTTGGTGGTCTCTGGATCGGAGGACCAGAAGACGATGAGTTCGGCCTCTTTCAGGCAATCTTCGACAGTGCCGTAGAAGCCGGACACGCCGACGCGCATCGAATTGCCGTAGTGATGGGTAGCGCCCCAGTACCAGCCTTCCCAAGAATCGGGATTGTGGTGGACGCGGGTGAAGCCGAGCAGATTGCCGAAACGCAGCAGCGCGGACAGATAATAGCCGACGTTCCCCCATTGATGGTGCGAGCCGTGCCAGATCGCCAGCGCGCCGGGGCCGTAGACCTGGCGTTGGCGCTTGACCTCGTTGGCGACCAGATCGAGCGCTTCGTCCCAGGAGATGCGCACATAGCCGGACTTGCCGCGATTCTGCGGATTGCGCGCGCCGTTGGGGTCGAAGTCGACGCGCTTCATCGGATGGAGAATGCGTTTGTCGGAATAGACCATCGACTTGAGGGTCTGGGTGTGCGGATTGAAGCTGATGCGACGATCCGGCGCAAAGCTCTTGCCGCGCGCCTTGATCGTCCATGCCGGGGCGTCCGTATCGTCGAGGTCGATCGGCGTGATGCGCACGATCTTGTCGTCCTTGACATAGATGAACATCGGGCCGCCGTTGCTGTTCGACGTGTAGCGCGTCGTGCCGTCGGGCATTTTCTTGCCCATTTCGAGCTTCGCGGTGGCGGTGAGGTTCATCAGTTGCGCGAACCAGACGGCGAGCGCGTCGTCGCCGATCAGCAGCACGCGAAAATTCTTCATCGCGTGGATGATTTCGGATTGTTTGGCGTTGGGGTTGAGGAATTCCAGCGCCGTCTCGACATCGAGAATGTCGACGATGACATCCGGTTTGGGATGCAGCGCGGCCTTGCTGTTAACCCCGCTGGCCGAGATCTCGTAGTAGCGGGCGATCGAACCGTCGCGCAGCTTGACCTGCACGACCACGCGTTTGTCGCCGACGTGCCTGCGCACCAACTCATATTTCTTGATCGAGCTTCGCAGCACTTGCGAAACCATGAACAATACGAACTTAAGCTTCAGGACGTCCATCCGAGCGCTCCCGCCGAACATATTTCGTTGTGGAACGATTTCTGCTTGGGCCGTCGCGTCAGACGACCCGCTGGCGTTGCGAGCCGAGGACCCCGGCCTCGAGTTCCATCAGGTCGCCGCGTTTCAAGAACAATGGCGGCTTCATGCCGAGGCCGACGCCTTCCGGAGTGCCGGTGACGATCACGTCGCCGGGCAGCAGCGTCTGGAACTGGCTCAGATGCGAAACGATCTGGGCGACGGTGAAAATCATGTCGCTGGTGTTGTTGTTCTGCCGCTGCACGCCGTTGACTTTGAGAGACAGCGGAATCGTCTGCGGGTTGGGGATTTCGTCCGCGGTAACCAGCCACGGTCCGAGCGGGCCAAACGTGTCAAAGCTCTTGCCCTTGACCCATTGTCCCGAGCGCTTGGCCTGCCAGTCGCGCTCGGAGACGTCGTTGGCGAGGCAATAGCCGGCGACGTGGGACAGAGCGCTTTCGACCGAGACGTGCTGCGCTTTGGTCCCGATGACGACCCCGAGTTCGATCTCCCAGTCCATCGCCGCCGAACCCTCCGGCCACACGACGTCGTCGTCCGGCCCCTGCAAGCAGGTGATTGCCTTGTTGAACACGACGGGGTCGTTCGGAAGCGTCATGCCGGCTTCTGCGGCGTGCTGACGGTAGTTGAGGCCGATGGCGATGAACTGCCGCACGCCGCCCACCGGCGCGCCGATGCGCGTCCCCTCGGCCAGCGCGGGCATCTTGTTCAGATCGATGGCGGCGAGCGCGGCAAGTTTGGCGGGAGACAGCCACTCGGGGGTGATGTCGGGAACCAGCAGCGAAAGGTCGCGCTTGACGCCCTGGGCATCTAAGGCGCCGGCGCGTTCGCTGCCGGCGGAACCGTGGCGGAAAAGCTTCATCGGGTTCCCCCCCCTGGGTTGGGCGTCCGGTTTTGGGACGCTCCATTGAACTATTTTTCTAGTAACATAAGATTTGAGACTAGGAAATATATTTTTTTCGCGATAGAAAAGTTTTGTGGTTGGCAGAAAAGTTGCGCGGTGGCGGTGGTTCGGCGATATGCGGCGAACGCCGGTCGGGAAGGCCGCGAGTCGCGCGCAAGCGCGGAGCGGCGGGGTCGCGAGTTGGAGAAGCACGATTTGGGCGCCGGCGCGCGCGAGAAGCGGATCAGCCATGAGCAACAAGACTCAATCGAATCGCGTTTTCGAGGCGCTCAGGGCCGATATTCTCGGCTGTCGGCTGATGCCGGGCAGCAAATTGCGCATCAATGACATCGCCGAAGGGTTGCAAGTGAGCCTGGGAGCCGTGCGCGAGGCGCTGTCGCGACTGGGCGCCGAGGGACTGGTGATCCCCGAATCGCAGAAGGGCTACCATGTCGCCCCGCTCTCCGTCGCCGAGTTCCGCGACCTCACCGAAGCGCGGGTCGAAATCGAGCGCATCGCGCTCGCCCGTTCGATCGCCAACGGCAATCTCGAATGGGAAACCAACGTCGTCGCCGCATGGCACCGACTGTCGCGCACCGCGCAGTTCGGCGACGATACGAAACTCTATCTGGATCAATGGTCGAAAGCGCATTCGGGGTATCATCAGGCGCTGGTCGCCGCCTGCGGATCGAACAA